>VFQP010004109.1_pt1 | contig 13975 bp, 11 predicted proteins | sample 3512351 | NCBI WGS metagenome assembly VFQP01 (sample SAMN10412372, study PRJNA504923) | tailings metagenome | isolation source: Relicate 1 Philex TSF1 revegetated site | place: Philippines: Tuba, Benguet | collected 2017-08-29 | reverse complement strand
GCATGCCGGTCTTGGCCTTGAAATGCTGCTGGTAGCGGTAGTCGATCAGCGTGTTGAGGCCATCGACGCACTCGATCACGACGTCGCCGCCGCGGCCTCCGTCGCCACCGTCAGGCCCGCCGAACTCGATGAACTTGGCGCGATAGAACGAGACGGAGCCGGCGCCGCCCGCGCCCGCCTTCACGTAAACCTTCGCCTGATCGAGGAACTTCATGATCGCCCTGATTGCCGGAAGGCGCGGCTTCTAGCGGAAAACGGCGGGAATTGACAGCCCGCTCCGCCAAAGGCCGGTACGTTCCCGGCAAAAGGCCCGTCTAGCGTCCCGAAGCGTGAGCCACCAGCCTCGCCATGAAGGCATCGGCCTTGTCGAGCTCAGCCGCCTCGACATATTCGTCCGGCTTGTGCGCCTGCTCGATGGAGCCGGGCCCGACGATGGCGGTGGGAATGCCGATCTCCTGGAACAGGCCGGCCTCGGTGCCGTAGGCGACCTTGGCGTGGTCGTTACGGCCCGCGAGCTTCTTGGCGAGCACCGTGACCGGCGCATCGGCCGCCGTGTCGAGCCCCGGCACGAGCGCCAACTCCTCGAAGGTGAAGCCGGCTTCCGGCGAGATGGCCTTCATCGGCGGCTCCAGCACCTCGCGGGCATAGGCCTCGATCTCAGCCACGATCGTATGCGGATCGTCCCCGGGCACGCAGCGCAGATCGAAATCGACCACGCATTCGCCGGCAACGATGTTGCGCACCGTGCCGCCCCTGATGACGCCGACCGAGGTGGTCGAGAAGGGCACCGAGAACAGCGGATCGAGGTCCTGCCGGCGCGCCAGCTTCTGGCCGACCTCGTTGATCTTCACGATCAGCTTCGCGGCCTCCTCGATGGCGCTGACGCCGTAGGGACGCAGCGAGGAATGCGCCTCGAAGCCCTTCACCGTCACGCGCATGGGCCGGCCGGTCTTGTGGGCGATGATCACCTGCATGCTGGTGGGTTCGCCTACGAAACAGGCCTCCGGCTTCAGCGGCCGGTCCTTGAGAACGGCGAGCAGCGTGCGCACGCCGCGGCAGCCGACCTCCTCGTCATAGGAGAGGGCGAGATGGATCGGCTTCTTCAGCGCAGCCGCCGCCATGTCCGGCGCAGCGGCCAGCGCGGAGGCGACGAAGCCCTTCATGTCGCAGGTGCCGCGGCCGAAATAGCGGCCATCCTTCTCGGCAAGCTTGAACGGGTCGGTCGACCAGTCCTGACCATCGACCGGCACCACGTCGACATGACCGGACAGCACGTATCCGGCAGTGTCCTTCGGGCCGATGGTGACCCAGAGATTGGCCTTCTTGCCGGTCTCGTCATAGACGCGCTCGCCGGTCATTCCATAGCCGGCAAGATAGTCCTCCACCCAGTCGAGCAGCGGCAGGTTGGTGTTGCGGCTGGTCGTGTCGAAGGCGACGAGCTTGCCGAGGATATCGGCCGTGGACAGTTTCGCCATGATGTCAGCCCTTCGCCGGCATCTTGGATTCGTTCATGGCTTTGGCGCGGATCTGGTCGATCGTCATCGTCGGCGTGATGGCCTGCTGGTCGAGGAAGCAGTGGATGATGGCCGGCTTGCCCGAGGCCTGAGCCCGCTCGAAGGCCGGCGCGAATTCGGCCGTCGTCTTCACGATTTCACCGTGCCCGCCATAGGCGCGCGCGAGCGCGGCGAAGTCCGGATTCTTCAGCGTGGTGGCCGAAATGCGGGTCGGATAGTCGCGCTCCTGATGCATGCGGATCGTGCCGTACATGCCGTTGTCGACCACGATGACGATGATGGGGAGGTCATACTGGACTGCGGTCGCAAATTCCTGGCCGTTCATCATGAAGCAGCCGTCGCCCGCGAAGGCGACGACCGCCCGGTCAGGGTGCACGCGCTTCGCGCCCACCGCCGCCGGCGTGCCGTAGCCCATGGAACCGGAGGTCGGCGCGAGCTGCGTCGCATAGTTCCGGAAGCGCATGAAGCGATGGATCCAGGTCGCGTAATTACCCGCGCCGTTGCAGATGATCGCGTCCTCGGGAAGCTTGTCGCGCAGCCAGGTCATCACCTCGCCATACTGGAACTCGCCGGGCAGGCGCGCCGGGTTGCCGGTCCAGGCGAGATAGCTCTCGTGAGCTGTCTTCGCCGCTCCCGCCCAGGCGATGGTCTGCGGCGGCTGGAGGCCCTCCAGCGAGGCGCAGAAGGCGGTCGGGCTCGCCTGGATCGCGAGGTCCGCCTGATAGACGCGGCCGAGTTCCTCGGCGCCCGGATGGACATGGACGAAGGTCATCTGGGGTTTCGGGATGTCGAACAGCGTGTAGCTCTGCGAGGCGATCTCGGAGAGGCGGCCGCCAAGGGCGATGACGAGGTCCGCGCCCTTGATCAGCTTCTGCATGTCGGGATTGCCGCCGAGGCCGAGGTCGCCGGCATAGTTCGGATGCGTGTGGTCGAACAGCATCTGCCGGCGGAACTGGCAGACGACGGGGAGGTCGAAGCGCTCTGCGAAGCGCGTCACCGAGCCGACCGCCTTCGCCGACCAGCGCGAGCCGCCGAGGATCAGCACCGGCCTCGATGCCGCCCAGAGCAGTTTCTGGAGCTTCGCCATGTCGGTCAGGCCCGGCCAGGTCTCGGCGGCCTCGACGTAAGGCGCGTCCGGCACGTCGGCGCTCTCGGTCAGCATGTCCTCGGGGAGGACGAGCACGACCGGGCCGGGGCGGCCCTGCATGGCGGTGGCATAGGCGCGCGCGATCATCTCGGGGATGCGCGCGGCATCGTCGATCTCGGCGACCCATTTGCACATGTCGCCGAAGAACTGCGTGTAATCCATCTCCTGGAAGGCGTCGCGCCCGCGCATGCCGCGCTCGATCTGGCCGACGAACAGGATCATCGGGGTCGAATCCTGCTGGGCGATGTGCAGGCCCGGCGAGGCATTGGTCGCGCCCGGCCCGCGGGTAACCATGCAGATGCCCGGCCGTCCGGTGAGCTTGCCATGGGCCTCGGCCATCATGGCGGCCCCGCCCTCCTGCCGGCAGATGGTGACGTTGCACTTGGCGTCATGGAGCGCGTCGAGCACCGCCAGATAGCTCTCGCCGGGCACGCAGAAGACGTGATCGGACCCCTGGGCGACCAGCTGGTCCACCAGAATCTGTCCGCCGGTGCGGGTGACGGTGTCGGAGCGCATGAAGTGAGTCCTCGGGATCGTGTCCGGCCGCGTTCGGTCCGCAGCCTCGTTCGGCGTGGACATTAGCCGCAGCGGCAACGGGGAGGAAGCGCCGGAAACGCGGGAGGGGGTGGCGGATTGTCCTCAACCACCCCTCAACAGCCGCCCGTAACCCTCCACGCTCCCCCTCCACCCCACAACCTCCAGCGCCCGCCACAGGCTCGCCTGATTGGCCGCCACCACCGGCCGGCCCAGCCGCTCTTCCAGCGCATCGATGATGCCGGCGCAGCGGAAGCCCGTGCCGGCCAAGAGGATGCCGTCGGCCTCGTCCGGGCACCTGGCGCAGACCTGCTCGAACAAGAGATCGGTCTCCTGATCGATGGCCATGCCGTGAGCGTAGAGGTCCTGCGGCGCGATGCCCTGCCAGCGCGGCGCAGGCTGGTAGCGCCATGAAGCCGGCACGTTGGCGCCGAAAGCCGCGAAATAACTCACCGCGCTCTCGACCAGCTTGTCGGTCATCCAGGCGGGCATGATGAGGAAGGGCCGCCTGAGGCCGAGCCGGTCAAGCGCAAGGCGCATGTCCAGCCCGTTGGTGGTCGCGACCGTTGTCGGCGGCAGCCGCGCGGCCATGGCGCGAATAGCCGCCTCGTCCCAGTCCGGACCGCCGACGAAGCTGGATGAGGAATGCGCGAGCACGGCGACATTCGGAGCGATGCCTGAGAAGGCGTCGCATCCCGCCGCGAGATCGGGCGCAAGCTCCACGCCGCTCCGGTCGGCGCGCCACGGCGCCCAGGGCGCGCCGGCCGTAACCCGTGCGGCATGGACCGACACGCCCGGCGGGCACATCGCCCACCATTCGGCCTCCGGCACGACCTCGCGCGCGACGATGAAGATACCGATGCGCGCGATATCGCCCCAGTTGTCGGCCGCCATCGGCCGTTACCGCGCCGTCGCCAGCGCGATGGCGAGGCGGACCGCGTTCTGGAAGGCGGGGATGTCGACCCACTCGTCCACCGTGTGCGGCTCATTCTGACCGCCGCCGAAGGTCGCGGTCGGAATGCCGTGCAGGCTCAGCCAGTTGGCATCGAGCCCGCCGCTTGCGAGCTTGGCGTTGGGCGGCAGGCCGATGGCCTCGACGGCGGCAAGGCCGCGCTTCACGACCTCCGAACCCTGGTCGAGCGCGAAGGAGTGGTACTTGCGGAAGCGCGTGAAGGTGACCGTGCCGGTCTTGCCCTCGCTGCTGACCAGCGTCTTCGCGGCCTTGCTGAAGGCCGCCTCGTAGGCATCGTTGATGGCATCGACGAAGGTCATGTCGTGGCTGCGGCTCTCGCCCTCGACGAAGCAGTAGTCGGTGACGACGTTGGTGGCGTCGCCCGCGCCCCGACCATCGCGGCCGGCAATGGTGCCGACATTACTGGTGCCGACCTTGTCGCCCTTGACGACCTTGCCGAACCAGCCGCCCGCCTGCACGTCCGCCAACGCCATGGCGGCGATCATCGAGGCGGAAATGCCGCGCTCGGGGGCGACGCCGGCATGCGAGGCGCGGCCGGTGATCTCCACGGTCCAGGCATCGCCGCCGACCGCGCCGGTCACCACGTCCGAGGGCTTGGAGCCGTCGAAGTTGAAGCCCATGGTCACCGGGCCGACCATGTCGAGATTGATGTGGCGCGCGCCCCAGAGGCCGCTTTCCTCGCGCACGCAGAAGACCAGCACCAGCGGGGGATGGTCGAGGTTCTGCCGCGCGAGTTCGGCGGCCATGCGCACCAGCACGGCGCAGCCCGTGCGGTTGTCGCCGCCGAGCGCGGTGTCGCCGCCGGAGACGATGGTCTCGCCGACGATGCGCGGCTTCGCGCCCGCGCAGAGCGGCACGGTGTCGAGATGGGTCATGAACAGGATCGGCTGGCCGTTCGACAGCGCGCCGCGGCCGGGCAGCTTGACGATGAGGTTGCCGGTCTCGGTCGGCACGGGTATGCGGGTATTGGCGTCGTCCAGCGCGATGGCTTCGGCGGGCACGCCGACCTCGATGAGCGCGCGGGCGACATCCTCGCCGATGGCCTTTTCCTGTCCGGTCACGCCTTCGACGGCGAGGAAGCGCATCAGGAGGTCGAGGGCGGCTTTCGGGTCGTGCGTGATCATGGTCGGGGTGCTCTGCGGCATGTCGGGGTTCTGGAGCGGCGGCGCATCTTGCCCGGCTTGATGCCACGGAGCAGTGCAATACCGGAAGGGCGGCAATGCCGGTTTGGCGGGTTGAGCCCCCGTTCGGCGGTCTGGCCGTTTCGCGCGGCTCGCCCCATGTCAGGATGCCTTGCCGCCCGAACGCCACGTTCCAGACATAGCAAGCCCGGAGACCGCCTGATGTCCGCATCCGACTACACGCCGCCGAAGGTCTGGACCTGGAACCGCGAGAACGGCGGCCGCTTCGCCAACATCAACCGGCCCATTGCCGGCGCGACCCACGAGAAGGATCTGCCGGTTGGCAAGCATCCGCTGCAGCTCTATTCGCTCGGCACGCCCAACGGCGTGAAGGTGACGGTGATGCTGGAGGAGCTGCTGGAGCTCGGCCACAAGGGCGCTGAATACGACGCCTGGCTGATCCGCATCTCCGACGGCGACCAGTTCTCCTCCGGCTTCGTGTCGGTGAATCCGAACTCCAAGATTCCCGCGCTGCTGGACCGCAGCGGCCCGACGCCGATCCGCGTGTTCGAGTCCGGCGCGATCCTTGTGCATCTCGCCGAGAAGTTCGGCGCCTTCCTGCCCACCGAACCGGCCGCCCGCGCCGAGACGCTGTCGTGGCTGTTCTGGCAGATGGGCTCCACGCCGTTCCTCGGCGGCGGTTTCGGCCACTTCTACGCCTATGCGCCGGTGAAGATCGAATATGCCATCGACCGCTACGCCATGGAGGTGAAGCGCCAGCTCGACGTGCTCGACCGCCGGCTGGCCGAGAGCGAATACCTGGCGGGTGCGGACTACACCATTGCCGACATGGCGGTGTGGCCGTGGTACGGCGCGCTCGCCAAGGGGCTGGTCTATGGCGCGGGCGAGTTCCTGTCGGTCCACGAGTACACGAACGTCAGGCGCTGGGCCGACCAGATCGGCGCGCGACCGGCAGCGAAGCGCGGCCGCATGGTCAACCGGGTGACCGGCGAGCCGTCGAGCCAGCTCCGCGAGCGGCACGATGCCGGCGACTTCGACACGAAGACGCAGGACAAGGTGGAGGCGGGGTGAGGGCGCTCGCGCCTACTGCCGCAGCGCTTCCCTTGAAATGATCAGCCGCTGCACTTCACTCGTGCCCTCGTAGATGCGGGTGATGCGCGCGTCGCGCACGTGGCGCTCCACGGGGAAGTCGGCGCAGTAGCCGGCGCCGCCGTGGAGTTGCAGCGCCGTGTCGGTGGCGCGCCCGGCAGCTTCGGAAGCGAACAGCTTGGCCATGGAAGCCTCGCGGCCGAAGGGCTCGCCGCGGTCCTTCTTCGCGGCCGCGCTCAGGATGAGCAGGCGCGCGGCCTCCAGTTCCGTCTCGCGGTCGGCGATCATCCACTGGATCCCCTGGAAGTCTGATATCGCCTGGCCGAACTGGCGGCGCTCCTTCACATAGGCCTTGGCGGCATCCATGGCGGCGCGGGCGATGCCGAGCGAGAGCGCGGCGATGCCGATGCGCCCGCCGGCGAGTTCCCCGACCGCGATACGGAAGCCGTCGTCGAGCCGGCCCATCAGCGCAGAGGCGGGAACGCGGCAACCGTCGAAATGCACGGTGTTGGTGGCCGAGCCATGCTGGCCCAGCTTCTTCTCCGCCTTGCCGATGACGAGGCCGGGCGTGCCGGCCTCCACGAGAAAGCAGGAAATGCCCTTGCCCTTCGGCGCTTCCGGGTTGGTCACCGCCCAGACAACGAAGAGCCCGGCATATTCGGCGGATGTGATGTAGATTTTCTCGCCGTCGAGGACGAAGTGATCACCGTCGCGGCGGGCGCGGGTCTTCATGCCCGCGGGATCGGAACCGGCACCAGATTCGGTCAGGCAGAAGCCGGCCGCCGGAAATGTGCCGTCGGCGATCTTCGGGAGGTAGGCTAGGCGCTGCTCTTCCGAGCCGACCTGCTGGATCACCTCGGCCACCATGTTGGTGACCGAAGCCGTGACGCCGTGGGAGGCGCAGGCATAGCCAAGCTCCTCGATGGTCAGGGCGAAGGCGGCCGTGCCGGCTTCCGTGCCGCCGAACTCGGACCTGACGTTCACGGCCATGAAGCCGGCCTCGGCGAGGGCCTTCAGGTTATTGAGGAACTCCGCCCGTCCCTCGCCCCGGTCGAGCACGGGCGCAAGCGGCGCAACGATTTCGGCCGCCATCTTCCGCGCGGTGTCGCGGATCAGGATTTCCTCTTCAGTGAATTCGAACAGCATGGCGGCCTCCCGGATCGTCTCCGGGTTTAGGAGACGATCGGAAGCGCGGCAATTCGGCCGTGCGGCGGGAGGCTTTCCCTCAGCCGATGATGGCCCGGCCGTTATTGAGCACGACCACGTCGCGCTCGGTCACGCGGCAGCGGTAGGAGACCGTCCCGCCGTCCTGCCAGATTTCCGTGCGGATGGTCTGGCCGGGGAAGACCGGCGCGGAGAAGCGCACGTCGATCTCTTTCAGCTTGGCGGGATCATTGCCGCAGCAGGCCTTCAGGATCGCGCGGCCGGCGACGCCGAAGGAGCAGAGCCCGTGCAGGATCGGCTGCGGGAAGCCGACGGCCTGCGCCACGGCGGGGTCGGCATGAAGCGGATTATAGTCGCCGGAGAGGCGGTAGATCAGCGCCGCCCGCGGCAGGGTCGGAATATCAACCACCGTATCAGGCGCGCGTCCAGGGATGGCATGCGGCTCGGGTGCAGGACCGGACGGGCCGCCGAACCCGCCCTCGCCGCGGATGAAGGCAGTCATGGTGAGGGTCGCGAGATGCTGGCCGCTCGCCTTGTCGAAGACATCGCGGTCCGAATAGATCAGCGCGCCCTTGCCCGGCCCCTTGTCGATGATCTCGGTGACGCGCGAGCGGCCGATCACCGTGCCGGAAGCCGGCAGCGGCGTATGGATCTTCACGCCCTGCTCGCCGTGCAGCACCATGCGCCAGTCGACGCCGGTCCTCGGGTCTTTCAGCCAGAAGCCGGGATAGCCGAGCACAACCGCCATGGTCGGCAGGGCCTTCAACCCGTCCTCGTAGACGAACTGCAATTCCTCGCGGTCCATCGGGTCTGCGCCGCAGCCGACGCCGAGCGCATAGAGGATCGTGTCGCGCGCCTCGTAGCGGTGTTCGAGGTCGGGGAAGTGCCAGTTCTTCAGCTTGTCGTAGTCGATGGCCATGGGGTTTCCTCGGAAGATCAGAGAAATTGCTTTCGAGCCAATCTGGCTGCACGGAGGAACTGCGTCCTTCGAGGCTCGCTATCGCTCGCACCTCAGGATGAGAATGGCTGAGATCGGCATTGGCGTTTCATGGAGGCGCAAACGTCGCGCTCCGATCCAGCCGTTGTGCAATCCGCTCCCCGCCTCATCCTGAGGTGCGAGCCATAGCGAGATGCGAACGCATCTCGCGTTCGCTCGATGCTATGGCGAGCCTCGAAGGACGCACTTCACGGATGCCAAGCGCCGCCTCACAGCGACCTTGCGACGATCTCCTTCATGATCTCGGTGGTGCCGGCATAGATGCGCTGGATGCGGCTGTCGGCATAGGCGCGGGCGATCGGATATTCCCACATGAAGCCGTAGCCGCCGTGAAGCTGAAGGCAGGTGTCGACCACGCGCCCCTGCAACTCCGTCAGCCACCACTTCGCCATGGCGGCGGTCGGGACGTCGAGCTCGCCGGCAAGGAACTTCGACACGCAGTCGTCGAGGAAGACCCGCGCCACCGTCACCTCGGTCTTCACCTCGGCCAGCTTGAACCGCGTGTTCTGGAACTCGGCGATGGACTTGCCGAAAGCCTTGCGCTCGCGCGTGTAGTCGATGGTCCAGCGCAGCGACGCCTCCATCACCGCGACCGCGCTGATGGCGACGAGCAGGCGCTCGCGCGGCAGTTCGTTCATCAGATAGGCGAAGCCGCGCCCCTCCTCGCCGATCATGTTGGTGGCGGGCACGCGGACATTGTCGAAGAACAGCTCCGACGTGTCCTGCGCCTTGAGACCGATCTTCTCGAGGTTGCGTCCGCGCGAGAAGCCTTCGCGGTCGGCCTCGACGATGATCAGGCTCACGCCCTTGGCGCCGGCCTTCGGGTCGGTCTTGCACGCGACAATGATGAAGTCGGCGAGCTGGCCATTGGTGATGAAGGTCTTCTGGCCATTGACGACGTAGTGGTTACCGTCCCGGATCGCCGTCGTCTTGATACCCTGCAGATCGGAGCCGGCGGCAGGCTCGGTCATGGCGATGGCGCCGATGGCTTCGCCGGAGGCCATCTTTGGCAGCCAGTGCCGTTTCAGATCTTCCGAGGCGTTGTTGAGGATGTAGGGCGCGACGATATCCGAGTGCAGCCGGAAGCCGGGGCCGGTGAAGACATGGCCCATCATTTCCTCGATCATGATGGCGCTGGTCAGGAAGTCGGCGCCGCCGCCGCCATATTCCTCGGGGATGTTGGTGAGCAGCATGCCCGCCGCGCCGGCCTTCCGCCATGCCTCGCGGTCGACCACGCCCTCCTTCTCCCAGCGCGCGTGATGAGGGGCGATCTCCTCGGCGACGAAACGCCGGCAGGCCTCGCGGAAGAGGTGATGCTCCTCCTTGTAATAGGCGGCGGTGGCGGTCATGGGCGTCCTCGTTCCTCTTTGCGGTCTTGGGCGGCCGCGCTGCCCTCCATCTTATGGCAGGCGTTTCGATGAATGAAACGGGATTTCGTTGGATTGACGAAATCTGTATCCTCGCGCAAGTGATCCCGAAGACCGGCCGCACGCGCCGGCAGAGAATCCGGTGGGTGGACAAGCGCATGGCACAGGGCGGAGCATTGGACGGCAAGGTCGTCATTGTCACCGGCGCGGGACGCGGCATCGGCCGCGAGATCGCGCTTGTCGCGGCGGCCGAGGGGGCGAAGGTCGTGGTCAATGATCTCGGCGGTTCGGCTGATGGGGCGGGCTCCAGCGCCGCGCCCGCCGAGGAAGTGGTCGAGGAAATCAGGACGCGCGGCGGCCAGGCGGTCGCGAACTTCGACAGCGTCGCCGAGCCCGCCTCCGCCAATGCCATCGTCAAGACGGCCGTGGACGCCTTCGGCGGCCTCGACGGCGTCATCAACAATGCTGGCATCCTGCGCGACGCCATCTTCCACAAGATGAGCGTCGCGGACTTCGAGCTGGTCATCAAGGTGCACCTGATGGGCACCTTCTACGTCTCCCACGCCGCAGCACGCATCTTCCGCGAGCAGAACAGCGGCTCCTTCGTCCATTTCACCTCGACCTCGGGCCTGATCGGCAATTTCGGCCAGGCGAACTACGCGGCGGCGAAGCTCGGCATTGTCGGCCTGTCGAAATCGATCGCGCTCGACATGGCGCGGTTCAACGTGCGCTCGAACTGCGTCTCGCCCTTCGCCTGGAGCCGCCTCATCGGGACCATCCCGACCGAGACGGAGGCGGAGAAGGCGCGCGTCGCCCGCATGCAGGCGATGGGGCCGGAGAAGATCGCGCCGCTCTCGGCCTTCCTTGTCTCGGAGAAGGCGACGGATGTCTCGGGCCAGATCTTCGCCGTGCGCATGAACGAGATTTTCCTGATGGGCCAGTCACGGCCGATCCGCTCGATCCACCGCGACGGCGGCTGGACCTGCGAGAGCCTTGCCGCACAGGGTATGCCGGCGCTCAAGTCGTCGTTCTATCCGCTCGACCGCTCGGCCGATATCTTCAACTGGGATCCGGTGTGATGTCCTCTACCGAAGGAGCACTCCAGTCCCGCCACACACCTCTCCCCGGCGGGGAGAGGTCGCCGAGCACAGCGAGGCGGGTGAGGGGGAGAATGATCATCGCAGGAGGGTTTGCCCCCTCTCCCGGCCTTTGGCCGACCTCTCCCCGCCGGGGAGAGGTGAGGAGTGCGTTCGTCGCGACCGATCTGCTACGCGTAAGGAATGGGAACTGATCGCATGACCTTCGGCATTCTCTCCTTCGGCGCCTACATTCCGCGCCTGCGCCTCCAGCGCAAAGCCATTGCCGACGCGCATGGCTGGTTCAACGCCGCCCTCAAGGGCCAGGGCAAGGGCGAACGCGCCATCTGCAACTGGGACGAGGACGCGGTGACCATGGCCGTGGAAGCCGGGCGCGACTGCCTCGCCGGGCAGGACGCCGCAAAAGTCGAAGCTATCCAGATGGCCTCGACCACCTTCCCCTTTCTCGACCGGCTCAATTCCGGCGTGGTCGCGGAGGCGCTGAACCTTGGGCAGGACCTTGCGGCCAGCGATGCCGGCCAGACCCAGCGCGCCGCGACCTCGGCGCTGATGAGCGCCCTGCGCGGCGGGCCGGCGACGCTGCTGGTGGCCGCCGAAAAGCGCCCGGTCAAGGCGGCAAGCCCGCTCGAAATGACCGCCGGAGACGGCGCGGCGGCCCTGCTGGTCGGCGAAGGCGAGCCGGTCGCGAAGCTGATCGGATCGGCCACGCGCACGGTCGATTTCGTCGACCACTACCGCACGCCGGAATCGGAGTTCGACTACCAGTGGGAAGAGCGCTGGATTCGCGATGCCGGCTACATGCCGCTGGTGCCGCCGGTCATCAAGGCCGCTCTCGCCAAGGCCGGCGTCGCCGCCGCCGACGTGACGCGCTTCTGCATGCCGGCCGTCCTCGCCAAGGTCGCCAACTCCGTGGCCAAGGCCGCCGGCATTCCCGATGCGGCGGTCGCCGACAACCTTCACGCCGTCTGCGGCGAAACGGGCGCGGCCCATCCTCTCGTCATGCTGGTCGCGGCGCTGGAAGAGGCGAAGCCCGGCGAGAAGATCATGGTCGTCGGCTTCGGACAGGGCGCCGACGCGCTGCTGTTCGAGGTGACCCCGGCCATTGAACAGCTGCCCGGCCGTCTCGGCGTGAAGGGCCATCTCGCGCGCCGCCGCGAGGAAGCCAACTATTCCAAGTTCCTCGCCTTCAACGACACGATCGAACTGGAGCGCGGCATGCGCGCCGAGGCCGACAAGCAGACGCCGCTCTCGGCGCTCTGGCGCAACCGTCACACCGCGACCGGCTTCATCGGCGGCAAGTGCTCCAAGTGCGGCACGCTGCAATTCCCCAAGACGCGCATCTGCGTCAACCCGAACTGCACGGCCATCGACACGCAGGAGCCCGAGCCGTTCTCGGCCAAGACGGGCAGGATCAATTCCTACACCGCCGATCGCCTCACCTATTCGCCCGATCCGCCGGCCTGCTACGGCATGATCCAGTTCGAGGAGGGCGGCCGCTGGATGATGGACTTCACCGACGTCGACGAGAAGGATCTCGCGGTGGGCAGTGCCATGCGCATGATGTTCCGCGTCAAGGATGTCGATACGCAGCGCGGCTTCCGCCGCTATTTCTGGAAAGCGGCGCCTGCTGCAACAGGGAGGGCCTGAGCCATGGCCAAGGGCATTCGCGACAAGGTCGCCATTCTCGGCATGGGCTGCTCGAAGTTCGGCGAGCGCTGGGACATGAACGCCGAAGACCTGATGGTCGAGGCTTATACGGAGGCGCTCGGCGACGCCGGCATCGAAACCAAGCAGATCGAGGCTGCCTGGCTCGGCACCGCTATCGAGGAGCAGCATGTCGGCAAGTCCGCCGTGCCGCTCGCTGTTGCGCTGCGCCTGCCCTACATTCCGGTGACACGGGTCGAGAACTACTGCGCCACCGGCACCGAAGCCTTCCGCGGCGCGGTCTATGCGGTGGCCTCGGGCGCGGCCGATATCGCGCTGGCGCTCGGCGTCGAGAAGCTCAAGGACACCGGCTATGGCGGCCTGCCGCAGCGCGGCCGCGGCACCATCCCCAACATGACCTGGCCGAACGCATCGGCGCCCGGCTATTTCGCCCAGCTCGCCGCGGCCTATCGCGCCAAGCACGGCTCCGCGCCTGAGGACCTGAAGCGCGCCATGGCCCATGTCTCGGTGAAGAGCCACGACAATGGCGGGCGCAACGCCAAGGCGCATCTGCGCAACAAGATCACCATCGACACGGTGCTGAACTCGCCGATGATCGCCGAGCCGCTGGGGCTCTACGACTGCTGCGGCGTGTCGGACGGCGCGGCCTGCGCCATCGTCACGACGCCGGAAATCGCGCGCAGCCTCGGCAAGCAGGACCTGATCACGGTCAAGGCGCTACAGGTCGCCGTGTCGAACGGCACCGAGGCGCAGCACAATTCCTGGGACGGCAGCTATTTCGCCACCACGCGCATCGCCGCCACCCGGGCCTATCAGGAGGCAGGCGTCCAGAAGCCGCGCGACGAGATCAGCCTGATCGAGGTGCACGACTGCTTCTCGGTGACCGAGCTCGTCACCATGGAAGACCTGCACATCTCCGCCGAGGGCCGCGCCATCCACGACATCCTCGACGGCTTCTACGACGCCGACGGCACCATCCCCTGCCAGATCGACGGCGGCCTGAAGTGCTTCGGCCATCCGATCGGCGCCTCGGGTCTGAGGATGATCTACGAGATGTATCTGCAGATGCAGGGCCGGGCCGGCGAGCGCCAGCGCAAGGACGCCCCCCGGCTGGGGCTGACGCACAATCTCGGCGGCTTCCCGCACCAGAACGTCTGCTCGATCTCGATCGTCGGGAGGTATGAGGGGTAGGACGGTCAGAACGCTCGGCTTTCGTCATGCCCGGCCTTGTTGTTCGTTCTTGAGACATAGCCGACGGGCGTTCGGGGACATGGCCGACACAATCT
>VFQP010004108.1_pt1 | contig 13975 bp, 18 predicted proteins | sample 3512351 | NCBI WGS metagenome assembly VFQP01 (sample SAMN10412372, study PRJNA504923) | tailings metagenome | isolation source: Relicate 1 Philex TSF1 revegetated site | place: Philippines: Tuba, Benguet | collected 2017-08-29 | reverse complement strand
CTCATAACCGCCTGGTTCCAGGTTCGAGTCCTGGCGGGCCCACCAATTATTTCAAACACTTAGCTGTCTCCTTCAAATTGCTGAATGTTATCGGGGCAGCGCCCGGGGCAGCAATTATGAAGTTTCGGGGCCGATGCTCTGGCCCCGTTTTTTTAAGCCGTTGCCGGGATACCTGATAGAGAGTTCAGCAACTCGTCGACGATGTGCTCGGTGGCCGCGTCTTGCATCCAGTGCCGCACAACGAGGGCCTTCAGCCGAACGTCTTCGAGATTCTCGGGTTTCGCAGAGGCGATCAGGTGCTCGAGCGCCCACGCGGCCTCGAGTTTAGGTAGGAACGCCTCCTCTGGAACATCAGAACTTGTTTCAATGAGCGGCTTGAGATCCGCCCGCAGAACCGTCCAAACACGATAAAGACTTCCAACAGTGGTCTCGCCGGCCGTCGCTTCCTGTGCGGACATGTCTTTCTCCCTATGCCTGAGGTTGAGCTTCAGCGTTTAGATCGGGGTCGTCGACAACGATCAGCCGCGCGAGAGCACTCTCGATTAAATCTAGCCGCGAACGCATGAGCTCTGCGGCTTCTCCCAACGTATCGGCCATCTTGTTGACGACCTCAGGGTCCCCGCTCGCGACCAAATTCGTGAGCTGCGCTTGGCTCCGAGAAATCACCATCGCTGCGAGGCGCTCTCCCTGCGACGCAACACTTTGTGGGTTCTGCACGCCTTCGATAGCGCTGATCATGCGGCGGTAGTTTTCGGCTTTGAACGCAATCTTCGCCATGTGTCGCTCCTTCAGTTGTGGATGCGCCGGGGCACGGTTTTGCGGCGCGGGCGCCGCTCGATGGTGAAGCGCAGGAAGTATGGTCTGGCCACCATCGCTGCGATTTCGGCCGGCGTAATTTGCCACTCCGGTCGGACGGGGCGCGGCTTACCGCGACCCGCATTCGGCAGGGTCCGACTGCTCATGATGCGCTTTCGATTTAGGCGCGAGCGCGAGCGGAATAGTCGTACGCAGTAGATTTTGGACAATCCGGGAATGCGGCCTTGATCTCGGACCCGGACGGGGGGCGTCCGTGCTTCGCGGAATAGGCAGACGCAAAGTCCGAAATCCGGGAATTTGCCTTCCGGCCGCGGCGTCCGCCTTTGGGCGGCTGGGCTTTTCCCGGAATAGTCCGGCTTGCCGGCGCCGGCGGTCCGGTCTCAATTGCCGGACGCGCGAAAATGACGGTTCCGAACGTCGCGACGAACACGACGGCGAGGCCCATGATCCACGCCCAATACCCGCCTATCGCCGCTTCCTCCGCCGTAGCTGCCTCAGGGCGAGCAAGGCGGGCAAGTTCGTCCCGAAGGCGGACAACCTCCGGCTCAAGCTCCGTCTTGCGAGCCGCAGCGCCACGCTCCTGGTAGAGTGCGAGAAGCGGTGCGCAGTAGGCCTGCGTGTCCGGCTTGGTGGCGTCCTCGCACTGCGCCGAACGGCGCCATAGCGGCCCGTCGATCGGAAACGACTTTACCTCGGCCTGGATGACTGACACCGGGCGCGGGTTACCCAGACCTTCTAGTTCGGCCGCGGCGCGCTTGTAGGCGGCCTCGGCGCGATCGTAAGCACTGCGGGCTCCGCCTTCGTCGGCAGTCTTCGCCCGCTGAGCCTCGAGGATGTGAGAGATCATCGCGGTGATCGAGACTGCCAGCAGAAGAGCCGCGGCTGCGCCAGCGACAATCCGCTGACGCGCTGGATTGGTCGGAACGAGTGCGATCCAGGCCGCGCGCGCCTGCGATAGCGAGATCGCGACGGCTGCGAGCACAAGCACGCCACCGGCGAGCGAGATCGGGACGCCGCGGATCGTGATGGTGAAATTCTCGAGATGTTGTCCGAGGCCGTAAGCTCGGAGGGCATTCGATACTGATTCGGCCGCGATCGCGGCTCCCACGGGCACCCAAGCCCATGGCGGAATCCGCCAATTTATTGTAGATGGATTCATGGTCTTCTCCATGGAACAGATGGGGATGATCGAGGCTCGTGCCCGGATGCCAGTCCGGGTGCGGGCCATTTTGCTTTCTTGCGCCGATGCGGGGAATTGCCCATGACGCAATCTGCGTACATTTACATGCACGCGTTTTCTTGCTCAGTCAACGTATTTTGCGTACATTTGCGTTCATGAAGAAGACAGCGCCTCTTTCAATACGCATCACGCCCGACCTCAAGGCTTCTCTTGAGCGGCTTGCCGAAGCAGACAAACGGAGCCTCGCTGGCTACGTGGAGATCGCCTTGCAGGCGCACGTCGATGCAGTCGATCGGAAACCGGCGCGTGGCTCGAAAAAGTAGAGCGAAGCAGATACAATAGGCGCCCATGCTGACCCGCCTCGCCGCACTGGCCAGACATCCCGAACCAGCCCCCTGCCCGGTCGTCGTGTCCCAGGGTACTGTACCGGCGCCGCTTCCTAAGAGGCGTGCCCGACGTCATGCCCGTCTCTACCGGCTCGTGCCGGAACCTCCCCGTCCTGCGCAAGTACACGCCAACGCGCTCCTGGCATTGATTACGGAACAGACGCCGGATGCAATCGGCCAGTGGGTACTCAAATCGGACCTAGAGATCGTCTATCGCGAACTCGTTGTCCGTGAGGGATGGGAGCGGTTCCACTGGAACCGGATCGGTGCCGAACTCAGAAAGCTAATGCGCAAACGCACACTAAAACGGCAGGGTAAGCGGCATGTGGCCTACCTCATTGCACCGTCGAGAAAATAGTGAGATCGCGATCAAGATTTCCGGACCTCTTTTCTCACATAAGCCGGCCGCAGCATCGTGAGTACAAGCAGGTTCCACCTGGCACTAGGTTGCAGATCGCTCAGAGTAGTAGTAGTATAGGTTGCATTATGGCAGAGAAGTCCGCAGGATCTACGCCTCCCGATGCGCCAATTTCCGGCGGAGGCAAGGTGCATGTTAACCCGCCTGACCCCCCAACCGTATTCGTGGGCGATCTTGGCGGGTCCGTACCACTCAAGACAGGTCATCCTCTATTATCTAAAGATTATTCTTTGGCTGAAGTGCAGGTGAAATCCCTTACTGTCATTGATGGGAAGATAATGGCGGTCATGGATTATTCGGGCGCTGCCAAACATAAGCGTGCGAGCGACTATTTGACCGGTCTGTCAGTGTTGATGGGCGCTGATATGCAGGCTGTTGAAGTGCCTACCGATGCAGCCTTGCAAAACTTGAGAACGAGTTTTCCCCGCGATGTGTGGATGACAGTCGCCGGCCCTCCCCACCACCCAACGTCGCATCAAACTGTCCGCTCACCAAACGAGGCGCCAAACGCTGTTGAGGTGGAATTGGCCGAGGCAATCCTGTCACAAATGCTTGATGCGGCGAGTGGGGCTAATCGCAAACTTGATTCAACATTACAATTCCTAACAGAGGCACAGGCTTCGGTGAATGAGGCGATCGCAAAAGTTCAAGCGATAAAGCTTCAAGGCGGTCCTTAAGATGGGCTGGCTAACCACCCTTTCGGACCTTCATGTCCAGCTGAAAACATTTCTCGAACGAGTGGACAAACTACAAACTCAAGCTACGAAGACACAGGACGATGTAAGGACCTTGGCGGTGAACTTGGCGGAGGTTCGCGGCTTCGTCGCAAGCAGTCCAACTTCGGAGCTTTTGAGGCAGCTTGATGAACTTAAACGTCATAATACTGATCTTGAGGTAAGGTTGCGTTCGCTCGAGTTCCTCATTAAGGCGCCCGCTATTGATATTACTCACCCGAAGCTCGGGGAAAACGCTCAAGCGATCACTCGGCGCACCGAGTAACGTTCCACGTCATCCCGCTTTCCCCTCTGCCACCTCCGCACCCAGAAAATCCCGCTTCTCCTTCCCGCTCTGCACGATGCGCATGCGCTCGGCGGGATAGGTGCGCACCAGGTTGTACGCTTCCTCGGGGGAGCCGACCAGCCAAGTGTCGAAGTCGGCTGGGTCGCTCAACAGGACCGGCATGCGCTCGTGGTTGATGCTGTCAGTCAGCGCGTTCGGGCTCGTCGTCATGAAGGCGTAGACGTCGGCCACGACCGGATCGCCGTCCTTTTTCATCGGGCCTTTGTAACGCTTCCAGATGCCGGGGAACGCGAATACCGGCCTATCATTCTGATCATTGCTTTGATGATCATTTTGACCATCACGAAGCGCGAACCAGTGCAAGCCGGCCGGCTTGTTGCTGTCCGGCTCGCAATAGCTCGACGCCGGAACCAGGCAGCGGCGCGCCTCGAATGAGGGCCGCCAGAACGGCGACGTTAGCACCTTGTCGTCGCGCACGTTCGTCACCGGCTTCGGCGCGTAGCCCTTCTTCAGCAGCGGGAAACCCCATGTCATCGGCACCAGCTCGCGCTCGCCGTCGCCCGCCGCGCCGCCAGTTCCTCCGGCGTGCACTCCAACCGATCGTCGCTTCTATGCCCCATCCCGGCATGGTAGCGCGAACAGAACAAAAAGTGAACGTAGCTATGTGGAATCGCGATAGACTCCCCCCGAAGTTCATTCAATTGCGAGGGGACAAAATGAACATCAGAAAGCGGTCGCGAAACGATCTCCATCGGCTCCTAGGAGAAGCCCAAGAAGGTTCGATCGTCCATGGCGAGGCAAAGTCCGAGATCGCGCGACGAGATGCACAACTGAGGATCATCGGCCAAACAATTGCTGCTGCGGCCGTCTTCGTCGCATTACTCCATTGGCTCTGGCCAGTTGGATAGGTCACGTCAGAACGTCATCAAGTCCCTCAGCCCATCGCAACTTCGGGTCAGAATAAACCTGGTGGGATTTCCGGCGACGGCCCTGCCGGTGCCAATCTTGAGCCTTGAAGCAGCAGTCGCATCCGCGACTTGGAAAGCTTGTCTTGACGCATTAAGTCACGTGATCGACGAGAACATAGATCGTCGGCCGATCACTAGCCTCGCCATGAGCTCGCTGGCGCCGGCGTATGTACCGATGGACCGGGTCGTAAGCGTTGAGCCAAGGACGCCAACGCTTTACGTCCGGCAGCGCCGCAATTTCTTCGCGCACAAGCATCGGGGGCAAGGGCTCAACCGAATTGACCTCACACCAGCGGAAAATCTCTTCGTCGAGATCGGCGGGGACGTAGGGATACTCCACGAAGCCTTCTGACCGCAGCGCGTCGACGACGCCCTGAGCGATCTCTACCGGCGTCATCATTCGCAGCGGCAGCGTCATGACGACTCGTCTGATGCTGGGCCGGTCGCGAGGATGTATCCGACATTCATCAACGAGAACGCCGACAACTGGAAGCCGAGCAGAAGCTCCAGGAGCTTATTCTGCGCCTCATTTGTCATCGGCTTCCGCGATAGGGCGACTATCTCGACCGCGATATCGTCGATCTGTGTCTGACAGATTGTGACCGCCGTTTCAATGTCAGGCGGATTGCGGCCGTCCCAACCCAGGATTTTGTGCGCCTCGCTCATTTCCTCAGCTCCGTTGCGACGAGCCGCATTCCATCGCCCTGCGCGGCGTTGATCTCTTCCAACAACTCACGGACTTCTTCACGACTGTAACGCGATCCCGTTAGGGTGACATGGATCGTAGTCGGCTGTGCCTGCTTCTGTTGCTGCTGGCCCGAAGGCGCCTCGGAACCTGCGGCACTAGCGCCACCACCACCGCCAGACGAGGACGCACTGCTGTTGAATGACGTGCTCTTGATCTTCGCGATTTGCGCGGTCGTCGACGCGATGGAAATAGCCGCCCAAGCAGCGCCGAGCGGAGGCCCGCCAATCTTGGCGCCCGCAGCGTACGAACTCACGGCAGATTCGAACCCTTTGAGCACGGCGCTCGCTATGCTGAGCTTCTTTGCCTGCTCAAATTGCTTTTTACCGCTGGTGTCCATAGCGCTCACGAGGGCATCTAGAGTTCCAGCGACCCGGCTTGCCGTCTGAGCGTGAAGTTGGAGAACAGCGAGCGCATGCTCCTCCTCTATCTTGTACCGAAGCGCTGCCGCCTCTTCGGAGGTCAATGTCCGCGTCGCTTCGAACTCACTTAAAGCAGCAAGCCGCTTTTCGTACCCTTCCTGCTCCGCTGCATACTCTGTGCGAGGACCATCGACCGCACGCCGCGCGTCTACCGCCGCTGTGGCCACCGCAAGCGCATCGGCCTCAGCAAGGATTTCGACGCGGCGCGCGGCCGTCAGCTCGATCCCCGCCTTGATTGCCTCGTTCTCGAGTTCCTTCTGAGCGCGGTACCGTGCCGCCGCGACCTCCGTCATGCCGTAGGTCTCGGCCTCGATACGCATGGCCTCAACCTGACGGCGCACGGCCTCCACGCGCTTGTCGTAGGCTTTCGTGTCGGGTGCGGTAGGGGAGGCTGTGCCAGGATCGTCGAGACCGAGGTTCTTTTCGACAGTCGTTCCGCGCTCCCACGCCCACATCTCGCGACGCTTGGCGGTCTCCTTCGCGACGATCTCAGTGAACGATAGCTCGGCGTTCTCGCGGATCTCTTCGAGGCGCCGGTATTCAACGCCGACGTCGTAGATATCCCTTGTGACCATCTGGATTTGCTGCTCGAACCCAGACGTATCCCCTCCGGATGACAGCGCCGCATCGCGCCCGTCGCGCATCAGAACTAAGGTCTTTTCCAGTTCCGAGCGCTGGATTCGCAGCGCACGGAAAGCATCCGGGTTGGCCTGCTCCGAGTTGATCTTCAAGAGCACCGCCCTATACACGTCGCCAAGCATGTAGAGCTTATCGATGAGCCAATCGATTGCATCGCCGAAGGGCTTGAGTGCACTGTCGGCCTGTCTGATCTCATCCCTGAACATGTATGCGGCGGTCGCCACTGTCCCCAGGACTTGAGCAAAGAGTAGAATTGGATGGGCCGCCATTGCGAGCCGGAGCGCGTTGAATGCGCCGACAAGGCCGACTGCCACGGATAGCGCCAGTGCCTTCGCGCCTGCCAGGAGCGACGCGCTAAACGCGAGCGCGAGTCCGACGGCAGCCACGCCGGCGGCCTTGACCAAGACGCCGAGGCTGTCCGCCACACCGATAATGGCGAGCGCCAGGTCCTCCGAGAGCTTGTTGCTCTGGTCGTAGACCCCGATCAGCTGCAGGAACGAATTCCGCATGATCAGTAGCGCGTCGCCGATCGTGGCCGGCATCTTCTCCGCCTCTTCCTGCAGTTGGACTAGGCGCTTCGTCAGGGCGTTGTACATTACGTCGCCCGTGATCTTTCCCTGCTCACCCAGGCGGCGAAGCTGGTTCGTTCCGACGCCCAGTTCCTCGGCCAGAACCTCCGCGACACGACCTCCGCTCTCGATGACGGTATTGAGCTCCTGGCCTCGCAATGCACCGCCGGCCATGGCGCGCGCCATTGATTCCTGGAGCATCCTGGCTCGGTCGGCCTTTGCGCCCGAAACAACGAGCGCAAGATTGAGCGCTTCGGTGTAATCAAGCTGCTCAGCCGTGGATTTTCCGAGCTGGCGAAGGGTGCCGGCGTTCCGGACGAAGGCCTCGGCGGTCAGTTCGAGCGACGAATAAGTTCGCCTCGCGATGACCGCTAGCCGATCCATGCCAACGCCGCTGGCCTCCATGTTTCGGACGGCGAGGCCAACTCGTGCATTCAGATCGGAGTAAACGTCCACGAGCCCAGTTAGTGCGCCGGACGCGAGGACCGCCGCAATGAGGCCTACCGCGGCCGCTGCCCTGCGCGCCATGATCTCGAGGTTGCCGTAGGATGCCCCCAGGTTCGCGGCAGATGCTCCAGCACCTGCAGATGCCGCCTCAGCTTTCTTCGCAGCCTCCTGAACGCGGGACCCCATGCCGGTTGCGGCATCTTCCGCGCGCTTTGCGGCGGCGGCAATCTTGTCGAGTTCCGCGGAACCCTTCGTGAGCGGGGCGCTGTCGATCGAGAAGCCCAATGAGGCGATGTCGGTCATGGCTGTCTGTCCCCTTGTCCTCAGTCTAACGGAGGCGGGGCCAACTCACACCCCGCCCCCTCACTCACTCATCCACCCCCGCGTTAGGAGCCACGGGGGATTCCGTTGAACGTCTTTGCGATCGTGCCGACCTTAGCTCTGACGGCTTCGACGATGCCGCTTTGAGCCAGCGGGGCGAATTCCGGATGACGCTGTTCCCAAGGCACCTGATCGAAATCTCCGCGAAAAGAGAGCACATCGAAATGCGTGGGTAACGTAGTGCTCCGAAGCGCACCCTCGATGCCGGCAAGTTCGACGTAAGCTTCTCGAAGTTCGGCGACTGCTGCCGTGTACCTTGCGCCCGCGGCGGCGCGATCACTCAATAGGTCATCAGTGTTCGCCATGGTGCCCTCCTATCCGTGGTTCACTGCAATCTCGATCGGCGCCGCGATGATCTCGAACTCTGCCCAATCGAATTTTGACTCATCACGAATATCCTGGCGCGCGAGTTGGACGATTGCCTCTGCCGCCTCGAGATCAGCCGAGGCATCTTCGAATGCGTCTAGGTTCGCCGCGCGGCTCGTCAGGACGTAGCGATCGCGATACTCCGCGGCGCTTCGGTCGTTAAGTCCCGAAAGAATCGGATTTGCGGTCAGAACCGCCTCGGCTAAGCCGTCGTTGGAAATGTTTTCCATGAGAAATGTCATGCGAGCTCCGACATCCATCGAACGAACGAGCGCTCGAAGCTCTTGCCGTTCGAGCGCTGCGACCACGTCCTTCCGGTCCGGAACGCGAATTTCGTGGAGTGCCGAGCGCTGACTTTCGATTGTCCTGCGCGCTTGATGGATGGGCTTTGCGGCCTCTAACATTCGCCGAATGAAGTCTCCCTTTGCTTGCCCTTGAATTCCAAGGCGGTGCCCCTCCGCCGAGAGATCCGTGCGACGTCGAATTTCGGAGGCTCTTTCCGAGAAGGTTCTCGCGATCGTCGCGACCGACGTCGCTGCGCTGTGAAGCGATGCGCCGGCGGATGTCGTTTTTGAGATACGGCTTAGTACGTTGTCGAATTTATCCATTGCTCCTCCTCCGCAATTGCTGCGGTTCACTACTCACCCAGCAGCGCGCGGCTAGGTCGATCGAGGTTGGGAGGATTTTGATACGCGATACGAGCGCCACCCGTTTCGGTCGGGTCGATCGTTCGAGAGGGTGCCGGATGCGAGATCCGAAAGGCATCCGGCACGCGCGCTCGAAAGGCGGGGCCGCGAACCACCGCAATTCAAACTGTTAACGTGATTTGCTAGCAAAAACAAGTAACGGACAGAAAATACGTATCATTTTAATAGACGCGCGACCGAGCCGGCTTGGTAAGGCGTACCGCGCTCATTCACGAAACCCGCGGCGGCGAGAGCAATGGCGATCTTCCGGAGCGATCTCCGCTCTCCGGTTTTCGGGCTGGCACGACGAAGACGCCTAGCAAGCGCGACGACCTCGGGCCGAATGTGCGCATGGGCCTTTCGGCCTTCGCATCGGCCGGTCTCCCGCTTCCTACGCTCACGCGCGCCCTTCAGCTTTGCGACGAGCGCCGCCTTCTCGAACTGTGCGACGGCGCCCAACACCTGGCGGATGAGCGCGGCCGTCGGCGTGTCCTCGATGAAGCTGCTGGGGCTATCCGCGGCGATGAGCTCGACACCCTGGTCCCGCAGCAAGCGAAAGCCTGTTTCTTGGACGATAAGATCACGAGCGAAGCGGTTCGCTGTCTCAACGATGATGGTCCTGACACCGCTCGATGCGATGTGCTCGAGGGCGGCCGCGAAGCCTGGCCGAGTGTCGATAGGGTCAGCGCCGGACACCGCGGCGTCGTAGTACCATTTGTCGACTTCGATCCCGGCTCGTGTCGCGAAGGCCTCGATGGCCGCACGCTGGCGTTGTTCGCTATCCTTGTCGGGTCCGACGTTCGCTGCGCTCGAGGTACGAAGATAGCCTACCGCGCGCTTCGCTTCTCTCATCGATTTGGCCACGTTTTCCGGCCTCCCATGGGCCTTCTGCGTAAAGAATTCTGGAGAAATCTTGACAGCCTTCCGGCTTTCTTGCCGAGGTCTAATACCCCATACCGCCCGCACGCGTTCGTCAGGAATCATCAGGAAGTCGCTCACTCGGCCGCTCGGGTTGACCAGATGTAACAGTCCATGACGCACGCGCGCAGGGCGTCAGACTGGGGTCAAACTAAACGATCGGATTTCGTTGACGGACCCTATCACCCCATAACGCGTGCGCGCATGTCGTCAAAGTCCCGTCAACGTTCGGTGAGCCCTCCACCGCCCCCAACGGCGCCGCTGAGCTCGAGCTATAGCCGCACGGCCGGCTTTTGTTTTTGCGCCGGTGGATAAGCCGCCGTGCATCCGGCACCGGCCATTCGCCATCGCAGACGCGCGACATGGGGGACCTGCCCGCGTCCTTGCCTCGCAGGTCATACCGACAAGGCGCATGTCGCGGACCCGCCAAAAGTTGCGTTCTGTCTTCGAAAGCTTCGGCATAGCCTGTCACCGGGGAAGGGCTTCGTGTACTTGGTCTAGCAGACGAGAGGCGGCCTGAAGGTCCGAGCGCTGCGCGGGCTCGAGGTTCATCACCTTGACACGACCGATGGCGATCTGAGCGACTTCGACGAGTGTCCTCGCTTCGTCGAGCCTAGCCTGTCTCACTTCCAACATTTGCCCTGCCTCCTCTGTTTTCTCTGACGACTTGTTAAAGGCCATGACGCGCGCGCGCGCCTGTCAGGAGTGTGCGGGTCAGCCCCAGCCCTTGTTGCGAATGGACTGGCGGAGAGCGGGCGATGCTTCACAGACACCTGGGGGCGTCATCACGCGGCTCAGTCGTTCGCTCCGCGGCTTAGCTTTGATGGACTCTTCTTCGGCGGCTCGTCGCTTGAACTCGTCCAGTATGAGCTGGCAGTCTTCTGGGACCTTTCGAGGATCCGATCGCCGCTCTTGCTCTGCAGGTTGACCCTCTTTCGAACAAACTCGCCCGCTAGGGCGATCACTTTCCTCAGAGTTTATTTCAGAGGTTAAGTATTTAGAGGTTAGGCCGACAGATTTGTCGGGTCCTTGCGCGCATTGTTTGTCGGGTCCTAGCGATTTGTTTGTCGGGCCCTGTCGAGTTTCCTGTCGGGTCGTAGACGATTTTCCTGTCGGGTCGTTGAGTTTCCTAGCGGCGTCGATGATCGCAGGGATCGTCGTTTCCCACGGTCTAGATGCCCTGAAGGCTTTAACTCGGCGCTCGCGCCTGACGATGTATCTCGCTCCCACAAGCTCCTCGTTGGCGCGTTCGACCGAGCGAACGCTTCTGCACCGATCTACGGCTATCGTTTCCGCACCATGCCAATCTCGGCCCTCCGAGCGATTTATGTGGTGGAGGTAGAAATTCAGGACGATCCGCGAAACGGGGGACAGGGCTTTATCGGAATCCGCTCTGGCCACTACAGCCTCCTTCGCCCGTTGCCACAATCGATGGTCCTTTGCGAGGCCGACGATTGTCTCGGCAATGCTGTCGAACAGTTCCTTCGGATAGGGTGTTTGATTGGTCTTTGGCTTCGGCGGCCGACCGCGGCGCTTGCCGCCATACGGTAAATTGCTCATTGGCTCTCGCGGTTATTGCGAGAGCGGTCTTGCGGTCACAACCGAACGCAGATACGTGATGGATGGGCGCCCGACGCGCTCGCTTCGACTGACATTGGAAAGCCTCCTGTTCCTGCGGGAGGCTTTCGCGTTTCAAGCCTTTGCTCCCGCGTCTCGCTCAGCGATGCGCTGTTCGATCCACGCGTCAATCTCGGCCTCCACGTACGCGATACGCTGCCCACCTAACTTGATCGGCTTCGGAAACTTTCCGGCTTTACGAAGCCGCCACAGGTGGCGCGGGTGAAATCGGATGCCCTTTTTGGGGGCCAACTCGTGCTGGCCGATTAGCTTTAAATGGGCGTTGGCTTCCATCTTACCCCTCGCGATTTGGCGTGAACGCCTGAGATGTGAGGAGATGGCAACATGATTTGGCTTTAGATTCAGCCACCATTTAATGCTGAAATTTTTGGGCGCAGAATTTCATATATTCATGAATGAGATGGCGTCTCCGATCAGCAGATCGGCGTAGCAGTTCATACACCCTCGAAGCGCTGACTTTTGAGAACCTACCCTCTCTTGCTACCTCCCATCGGCGAACGCCGACGTTCGCCGCGAGATTTAATATCGACACCCTACGCCCATCACTCAGCAGAATTTTATTCCGACTTCCAAACTGCTTTCGCAGCTGAGCGAGCGCCCGGGTTGCGAAGTACGTGGCCACGGCCGTCTGATCGATCGGAGTGCGTTCTCTTCTAACGAAGGCGTCACCGACGCTGTCTGCCGGTCTTCCTCGACTCTTTCGATATCGACCGGACACCCGGTCAGCAAGAAATTCGAGGTCGCGAACCGTTACGACCGTTTCACCGGTTGCCGCGCATCGTAATGCGGTTTCGAGCATTCGGTCATCGCCGGCGAATACAGCAAGTTCGAACATGCTGATTTCTTCTGCCTCGTCGCAATTTTCTGTCATCCCTCACCCTGCGAGAGCTGGCTTTTCGGCTCAACGATTGTCAGCAGCCTTTCGGCCCATAAGTCGAGACCGCGGCGTTTTTCCTCTAAATGGTCGAAGAGATCGTACGTCTGGTGCAATCCGCTTGGCGCATGAGCGATAATGCGTTCGCGGATGAGATCGGGGACTGGCAGTGCGCTCAGATGCGTGCGCCCTGTCCTGCGCAGGTCATGCAGCACCCACGGCGCCAATCTCACCGTGGCGGGGTCTTCTCCGCGCCGGATGGCGCTTTTGCGCAATTGGTCGAGCATCAGAGCGTCGACTTCCCGCTTAATCGCCGAGAAGCTGTTTAGCGGCTTCTTTCCCAACGTGTACGTCAGGGCAGCTGGCCCCTGGGCGAACAGAGGCGCTTCTCTGAAAAGGGAGACGGCAAGTGATGACAGCGGCACCGCATGGGAGTTGTCCATCTTCATGCGGTGGGCCGGGATGATCCATAAACCGTTTTCGAGATCAACTTCCGGCCACGCCACGTCGGAAACTTCCGACTTGCGTTGTATGGTCACGAGCAACAAACGAAGGAACTGGCGCACGGGATATTTCATGTTTCCTGCGGCCGCCCAGAATGCGCGCAGTTCGTCGTCGCTCAGGATACGTTTGCGCTTCTTCTTCTCGCCGATGACCTTTTTCGGTTTGAGACGTGCGCATGGAGAGGCAGCGAGTCCATAGGCGTCAGTATCGACGAGCCAATTGAAGCAGCGGCTGATCAATTCGAGCAGGTTATGAGCGCGAGCCCGCTTCCCCTCTTTCACCTTCGCATCGATGACCAGTTTGACATCTGCCGACGTGATCGCGGTCACTGGACGCTTGCCCCACGCGGCAATGAACACGTTGCACATGTCGCGCTCGACCTTGGCAGCCTGCCTCTGTCCGGTGCCATGCGTGTGCGCGATGAAAGCCTCTGCGGCAATTCTGAAGGTGCTGGCCTGCCGCCTCAACTCCGCTTGCCGTGCCTCTTCCTCCTCGACAGCGGGGTCCAGGCCTTCCCGGATGCACTGACGCCACGCTCGTGCCTTCTCACGCGCCTTTTCGAGCGTGCGATCGGGATATGTTCCTAGGGCTCGTCGTGTTGACCATTTCGTTCCTGGATACCGCGCGCTCAGCATGAAGGTTCTCACGCCATTGGATGTCACGCGGACGAGAAGTCCTGGCACTTCTGTGTCCCACACGTCGTACCGGGCTCCCGTTGCGGCGGGCTTCATCGCCTCGATAGCCCGACGGGTGAGCCTTCGTTTCGCCGTCATCGCGTCATCTCCACGAGCACGGGGCAGCGCCGGGGCAGCAGAATCGGCGCGATCCAGTGCGATCCCGAGAGATATCCTGCAATGATTTGCGAAATTTAAGCTAGTGATACCAGCTACTTCAATTGCCGCACGTGATTTACTGCGATCCGATGCGATCGCGTATCGGATGTCTCATAACCGCCTGGTTCCAGGTTCGAGTCCTGGCGGGCCCACCAATTATTTCAA
>VFQP010004105.1_pt1 | contig 13987 bp, 20 predicted proteins | sample 3512351 | NCBI WGS metagenome assembly VFQP01 (sample SAMN10412372, study PRJNA504923) | tailings metagenome | isolation source: Relicate 1 Philex TSF1 revegetated site | place: Philippines: Tuba, Benguet | collected 2017-08-29 | reverse complement strand
CGGCCGGCGGGATGTTGCCGATGGGCTCCAGCAGCCGGCGATTGTTGAACCAGTCGACCCAGGTCAGGGTGGCGAACTCGACGGCCTCGAAGCTCCGCCATGGACCGCGCCGATGGATGACCTCGGCCTTGTAGAGCCCGTTGATCGTCTCGGCGAGAGCGTTGTCGTAGGAATCGCCCACACTGCCGACGGAGGGCTCGATGCCGGCCTCCGCCAGGCGCTCGGTGTAGCGGATGCTGACATATTGAGAGCCCCTGTCGGAATGATGCACCAGGCCGCCGCGATGAACGGGCCGCCGTTCGTGCAGGGCCTGTTCGAGAGCGTCGAGGACGAAGCTGGCATGTGCCGTCCGGCTCACCCGCCAGCCGACGATGCGACGGGCATAGGCGTCGATGACGAATGCCACGTAGACGAATCCCGACCAGGTGCTGACGTAGGTGAAATCCGAGAGCCAGAGCCTGTTTGGCGCCGGAGCATGGAACACCCGATTCACATGGTCGCGCGGACATGGCACGGCCTTGTCCTGCACCGTGGTGCGGACGGGCTTGCCGCGGATGACGCCATGAAGGCCGAGGTCGTCCATCAGCCGCTCGACCGTGCAACGTGCGACGGCGAAGCCTTCACGCAGCATCTGACGCCAGACCTTGCGCGCGCCATAGACCTCGAAGTTCTCGGCGAAGATGCGCTCGATCTCCGGCCTCAGGGCCACGTCACGCTTCGCCCGCGCCGACAGCTTCTTGGGATCGGCGCGCCTGGCGACGTGGGCGTGGTAGGTCGACGGGGCGATCGGCAGCACCTTGCAGATCGGCTCGACCCCGTGCGCCTCGCGGTGATCGTCGATGAACGCGATCATCGTTTGAATGGGCGGTCGAGCTCCGCCTGGGCAAAATAAGCACTCGCCTTGCGCAGGATCTCGTTTGCCTGCCGAAGCTCCCGGTTCTCCCGCTCGAGCGTCTTCAGCTTCGCGGCCATGTCCGTCGGCACACCAGCCCGCTTGCCGCCGTCGATCTCGGCCTTCTTCACCCACTCGTTCAGCGTCTGGCCAGTGCAGCCGATCTTGGACGAGATCGACAGGATCGCCGACCAGCGGGACGGATGTTCATGCTCGTGATCCAGCACCAGCTGCACCGCCCGCTGGCGCACTTCCGGGGAAAACTTGTTCGTCGTCTTGCTCATGAGGGCTCCACCTTCTCAGGAGTTGGAGCCTCCGATCAACCCGGGGCGGTTCATTCTATCGGTCACAGCACGAACTGATTGGCGTCTTCAAAAAGCCAGGGGCACCTCATCGCAACAATGTGGAACTGGGCAAGCACGGCAGGACGCGTAGTAACGTCTGGCAATATCGAGGCGTGAATGTCTTCGGCGCTGAGCGTCCACTCCTCAGAGAGCACCCCACCGTCAAGCCAAGCCAGCTCGTAGCAGATGTGCTGCGCGACGCGAGTGCTGTCGGCGACATCGTCTTTGATCCGTTCCTTGGCTCTGGGACCACCTTGATAGCTGCTCAGCGCAACAAAAGAGTATGCTACGGCGTCGAGATCGAACCGAAGTTCGTCGATTTGACGATCAGGCGTTGGGAAGCGGAGACCGGGCTCTCTGCCATCCGTGCCCATGATGGCGTCACGTTCGAAGCAGCGTCTGCCGCAAACGCCCTTTCGCAACTGGCACATACGGAGAGGGGCCAGGATAGCGCGGCTGATAGCTAGGCGACGAAGTTGACGAACTGCAAGAACGAGCGGAGGCGTCTAGCCACCATCCGCCCGTTTTCCGCATCAGTCGGCGTACTCATATTCTACCGGGCTGCGCCACGCTTTGATTGCCCGCCCGATCAAAGCGAAGATAACGGATCCGACGATCCCCACACCTATGGCTAAGACAATTTTCCAAACCTCGTCGCGCCCAAGCACATAGCCATAGAAGCCATAGAGTCCGAACCCGAAGATCGTCACTAGAAACTGCGGGAAAAAGGCGAAAAAGACGTAGAGTATTGACAGCATGATTATGGCTGAGACGACAGCTGCAGCTGTGATGTAGCCAGGATGCACTTCACCTTTGAGCGTACCGATTATCATTGCAGCGGGCCCAAACGCTATCAGCAGCAGTGGCGCGAAAGCTATCAGGAAGGCGAATAGGGCGAGATAGCCATAGTTTGGGCGGCCGGTATTGTCTGACATGCTTGTTTCCCCTTCCCAATTAGGCGTGAAATCGGGTCGCCGTCGACGTCGACGATGAGTGACTTCCAAGCCCTACTTTAGGTCAGTTAGTCAAGTCTAATGTCACTGATCGTCGGTAGACGTAATGACGACATTCTCGTGCCTTGTTCGCGTGGATGTTCGTCAGCGCCTCGCCAAAAATTTGCGTCGTTTGCGCCGGGGAAGAGGCTGGTCTCAGGAGCGGCTGGCGTTCGAGGTCACGATCCACCGCACGTACATCAGCGACCTAGAGCGCGGCGCTCGAAATCCGACGATTGAGGTGATTGACAGGCTTGCGGCGACCTTCGGGGTCACATGTGGTGAGCTCTTGGATTGAAATCGCCAAGCCCCCTCAGATGACCTGGCGCCTGTCCACGGTCACGAAGTTTGCTCGACCGACAATCCAGACCCCCGACGCTTGGCAGCGAGCCATCGCCGCGCATCCAGTTACAAAGCGAAACGTTTTTGGCGCCAACTTTGAGTGCCCGATGCACGCCTGTTCGTTCCCCCGGAACTGGCAATGAGACGACAGACTTTCCATGTCCGGGATGCGGCCGTCACGAAACGGCTCCGTTGACGAAAGGCTATAGGGCTGGCAGCTTGTTCCCTCGCCGAAGGAGCGTTGGATGAGCCGACATTACGTCAATGCGGAACTGTTCCTTCAAGCGGTGGTCAGACCCGGTTATTGGTTGCCCGTTGCATTGGCGCTCTTGTTGGCGGCCATTGTGACAATACCAGCCGCGGAGGCGACGACATTTCCCCCTCAGGGTGGAAAAGGCGATCGCGGGTTCGAAACTGTTTGTCCACCCGGGCACTACATAGTCGGGTTTCACGGCGGGACCGGCGCCTGGGTTGACCGCATCGGGATCACCTGCGCGCCGTTCAACATGAGCGGCGGCATGGACCCCGCCAAGAGCTATGGCACAGCCGGTGGGCCGGGCGGCGCGCAAACCGTAACCAAGTGCGGTCCCCGCGCGGTCGCGACACAGATCTACCTTCGATTGACGCCTGACCGCCAGGTCCGCAATGTCGGGTTTAACTGCCAGACTCGCGAAGGTCAGGCCGGTATGCGTACGTTCGGGCCAACGGCGGAGAAAGGCGACCCAGCGCACACCTTTGTCTGCCCGGAAACGGAGATGGCGACCGGCATACACGGCAGGGTTGGAAAGCATGTCAACTCGATAGGGCTCATCTGCGGGCCGTCCTACGAGTTCTTCGGAAGCGGTCTCGTTCAGCGCAATACCGACCGGCCGGGTCGGGACTATAAGCGTTTGGAGGAAAGCGGAGCGCGTAACTGCCAGGTCTCTTGCTATAAGGATGGCAGCTGCAAGGCTTGGACATACGTCAATCCAGGCCTCCAAGGACCGAGCGGAATTTGCTGGCTGAAAAACGCAACTCCCGGTCCCGTTGCGAATAGCTGCTGCACGTCGGGTCTCTCCGGGCGATAGCTTGGCGGCAAACGCCACCGTTCCGAGATAGAGGGGAGACTCTCGCCGCCCTACGGTTCCAGTCCATGCACCGCATCCATCGCCCGGCGGATCGCGGCCTGCGTATCAAGGTTGGACCGCAGCGCCAGCACCCGGGCGACGGCGAGGTTCAGAAGCGTGTCGGCTGCCTCGGCCTCGGAGAGTCCACTTCGCTCGGCTGCGATGGCTAGGCGATCCATCTCCGGCTCGATCGCCTGCTCGACCATCAGCCTGTGATCGGGATGCCTGACCTTCATGGCGGCTGAATCCGCGAGATTCCGAGTTGTTCCCACTAGGCCGGGGTGAGCGGCTTGATCATGGACGGGTCGTCGTTCCGCTGCTTGTCGCTCGTCGAGGCGTTGACGGGGCGGTCGACGCGGTGGAATTCGAGGTTCTCGTGCAACAGCTGTAGCGCGTCGTCCGGCGGGGTCTTCGGGTCGAGCCAGGCCGAATAGACCTCGCGGTCGAGGATGACCAGCTGCCGGTCGTGCAACTGGCGCAGCGATTGCCGGCCGGCATGGTGATGATGGTGCCCGCGCCGGAACGGCAGCGCGACACTGAGAAAGCTCGGGACGCTGCCAGCAGCGCTAGAACACGCCCACAGCTAGGTGCGCCCAGACAAGCAACCCCAACGCAACGGCGCACAGCATGCCGGCCGCTCGGAGAAATCCCGCAGGCGCCAGGAGCCTTGCGACCTCGATCGCGGCCCACACGAGGCAAAGGAGCAGTGCGGCGGCGGCGAAGTCGCCGACCGACCAGTTAACCTCGGTGGTGAACTGCATTGCGATAAGCGGCGCCGCGAGCACCAGGATCGCGAACGCCGCATAGAGGGATCGCCAACGCTTCAAAACAAGGGTCTCCGATGTGGTGCCGGCACCACTTTGCTGACCCGTCAGGCTCCGATCAAGTCGTCTCGGGCAGCGATTGCATGGGGAGCGAGCATCTCGTCTACCAGCATGCTTTTGGCACGGGCGTAGGACTCGACGATACCACGAGCGGTCTCGGCTTCGACCTCACCGGCAATCGCTGCACGGCACGCGCGGACAGCCGTCGAATATGCCGGGCCACGATATCGTTCGGGAAGCTCGTCCAGCACTTGGAGCGCGTCGATCGCGCTGTTGAGCCTCCTGGGAAAACCGAGGCCCACAAACATGATGAGGGGACGTTCAAAAGCAGCGCCGTACATCGCAACCTCCTTTCGCGATCTGCTTGTCGGTACAGCTTGGCAACGACCGTCACACGGTCGAGCAAAAATTTTGGCGCTCAGGATCGCTTCGTCAAGACCCTAGCGCTGGTCGTTGTAAGGCTCCTTGGTCTGGCCGACCATCCTCGCCAGTTCAGCAAATGAGCAAGTGTCTGCGTCATCGGCAGACTGGTTTGCGAGCTGCAACAGGCGGATGGGGAAGCACACGGCGTCACGGTTGGCTGGCGACATGTCCTCTACAACGCGCTCTTCGGAGGTGACCGACGCTTCGGCCCTCCGGAGCGCAAGATCCAGCTCTTCGACGCTCAGAGTGCCCTTCTGCACCAGCGCCTTGTTGATCGATGCGACGGCCATCAGCAGGCCTTCGATTTGCAGATTGGCGACGTTCATCCGGCCTCCGTCCTATTGGAACTCCGGCATCGTCGACGTCCAAATGGCGAGGCCGGCTATGGCGACGCTGATCCAGAACAGCCCGTTTATGAGCATCCGAACCAGATCCCGGTTCTGCTCCTTTGCCACACCGAGGCGGTTGGCAGCGAAGTCGCCCGGAGCAACGAAAAGCCAAAGGATGTTTTCAACGATGCGTCATGGGTCGACAGGTGCATTCTCGAAAGAACGCACAACCGACCGCCGGACGCAATGTTCCGCGCCGCAGAAGCTGTCTCCGCCTACCGCGAAGCCAAACAGGTCAGACAGGTCTATGACGCGGACTACAAAGAATGGCAGGCGCGGACCACGTGGGCGACTTGCCGAGGGTCTTTGCGATTTCGAGCCGGCGTAACCTCCGCCGACGATCACCTGGCCGCGTCCGATCCTGCTTTTTTGGGCGAACGTCGGGCCGACGCCCTTCTGCGTCATGTTTTGGTGCGCTCCTGACGCAGCTCATTGTGTATATGGGTGGCCGCAAGCGCGGCATGGCGGCAGCGCCCGGCTGCGCACCGAACGCCAGAGCGCATAGAGGCCGTAGAGCGCGTATACGCCGCCCATGGCGACGAAGAACCCGTCCGGACCCATCTCGTCCATCAGCCTGCCGCCGAGCTGCGGTCCGACCATGTTGCCGATCCCGTAGACGATCAACAGCCCGCCGGCCACCTGCAGGAACTCGTCGGCGCGCGCCTGGTCGTTGGCGTGGGCGACGTTCAAGGCGTAGATGGTGAAGAGGACCGAGCCGAGCGCGAACACGCCGGTGACGATCGCGACGGGATCGGTCGGGGCGACCATCACCATGCAGGCGGAGATCGCGGCGCCGATCGCGCCGGCGAACGCCATCACGTAGCGCCTGTCCACTCTGTCGGAAAGCCATCCGAACGGCACCTGGAAGACCACGCCGCCGACCATCGCGGCGGTCATCATGGTGGCGATGCCAATCTCGGTCAGTCCCGCCTCCTTGCCGTACAGCGGCCCGAAATAGCTCCAGTTGCCAAATATGACCCCTGCAAGGAACGATCCCACGACGGCTGCGGGAGACTTCCGGAACAGGGCCCCTGCGTTGATGGTCACCTGCGTCAGCGGTTGGGGCGAAGGGGCGACCGATAATGCCACGGTAAGCAGCGCCGCCCCGAAGGCGAGCGCGCCGACCATAAAGAGCGTCTCCTTCGTGATGTCCCCAAGCGGCAGGATGAACTGGCCGACCGCCACGCCCGACATCGACACGATCATGCACGCCGCGAAAACCGTCCCCCGGCTGGCGTTGTCGACGCGTTCGTTCAGCCAGCTCTCGATGACCATGTAGCCGCCGACCAGCGTCACGCCGCCCAGCGCACGGAAGAAGCCCCAGGCGACCGGATGGGGGACGAGCGCGAGCAGTAGCAGCGAGGCGGCGAGCAGCGTCTGCAGGACCGCGAAGACCCTGATGTGACCGACGCGCCTGACGAAGAGGGGCGTGAGGATGCAGCCTGCGGTGAAGGCGACGGCATAGGCAGTCCCGATCCAGGCGATGGCCGTCGATGACCAGCCTTCGGCAGACGCCCTAAGCGGGACGAGGACGTTGCCCAGCCCGGTCCCGACCATCATCAGGAAGGTTCCGAGAAGCAGGGCGGTGAAGGAGCGAAGCTGCTGCCACAAGATGTCGCTTGCCGTAGATGTCGATGCATGGAGCTTAGGCCGTTCGGTCGGCGCGGAGCCCCTCGAATGCGTCGTCTGCCTGGCGCTTTCCCGCCATTGGCCGAGGGCGTGTGCAGCCCGAAGCGTTCGGTATCGCGCCGAAGCAGAAGTTGGGCTTCGTCATCACCTGCAGTATGCTGCCAACGGGATGCACTCGGTCGCGAGAGGGAATTGCCATGACTAAGTGGATCATGCTGGCAGTTGGCGTGCTGCTCTCGGCGAACGGCTTCTACACGCGCACCTATGACTTCCCGAATGACACCCCGGTCCGCTATTGCTTCAACATGGATGCTATCGGGGTCTACGGATGTTTCCATAACCAGCTGATGCCCATGCTGATCGCCTGGGCACCGTTCCTGATCGGGCTCGCACTCATCGCATGGTCTGTCGTCCGCGTGATCCGGAGAGCCGCCTGACTGGCTCGTCCGGTTGGGAAAGCAGCGCGGTTCCGCTGGCTTGACTTTCCGGTCGCGAAGGCCCACGTCTGGGGCATGTGCAGCACCGACCGCCACCTCCTTATGTTCTTCAGGGTGTGCCCCATCGCGGGCATCTGACCCCCGGCCAGGTCGCGTCGCGCCCCGGCCGCGGGGCATAGGCTGATTTCCCGCTGCTGCGGAGTCAGTCTCAAACAGCGGCAAACATCCTAATCTCAGCAAGCGCCAGCGCCACGTCGAACACGTGCGCGCGGACCACAGTCATAAGAGGGCCGAGAACCATGGCTCAGGCAAACAAGAAGCACCGCAAGCCTGCGATCACCGTCACCCGCACCGACAGCGAGCGGCTCTGGCGGCTGGCCGAATCCTTCGCCGACCGGAATCCCGCAGTGGCGGAAGGACTCATCGCCGAGCTCGACCGCGCGAAGGTCGTCGACGACGGACGGCTCGCCGCGGACGTCGTCCGCATGGGGTCTTCGCTGCGCTTCATCAGCGATCTCGGCGAGGACAGGCGCGTGACGCTCGTATTCCCGGGAGAGGCGGACATCGCCGAAGGCAAGGTATCGATCCTCACGCCGATCGGCGTCGCGCTGATCGGACTCGCCGCCGGCCAATCCATCGACTGGACCGCGCGCGACGGACGCACCCATCGACTGACGGTTGAATCAGTCGACGCTCCCGGGTCACTGGCAGAGTCAGTCACGCCGTCGGCGGAACTGCGCGCCGCGTCATGACCGAAATCCGCCCGCCCTGCCGCCTCTCGCTCTTCGGGGGCTGCCTCATCGCAGGATAGCTGCCCCTGCGCCGCGCCAGTGCGGCCCAGGGGATTCTCCAGTGCGCCACAACGTAACCGCTCCAAGCCGAGCGATGGAGAACAGCTATGACAAGAGAAACCTGCTTCCTGACGACGAAGGACTTCACGATCCTTGAGGTGATGCGTGACCGCTGCCTCGGCCAGGACGATCCGCTCGCGTCGATCCTCAAGCGGAAGATCGAGGCGGCGACGGTGATGTTCCGCGAAGACATCCCCGTCAACGTCGCCACCCTCAGCAGCCGGGTGACCTTCAGCGTCGACGGCCGCGATCCCGACACGCGCATCATCTCGCATGACCGGATGACGTCGCCGATCGGCATGTACGTGCCGATCACGACGGCGCGCGGACTAGCGCTGCTGGGCCTTTCCGAGGGCCAGGGGTTCGCCCTGCGCAACGGCGACGGCGAGGAGGAGCGGATCGTGCTTCACGAGGTTCACTACCAGCCCGAAGCCGCGAGGCGCGAGAAGGAGGCGCTGGAACGGCCCGGCACGCCGACCTTCGGCAAGCCGAGCCTCCGCGTGATCCGGGGAGCGTTCTACGACCAGCCCCGCCTCGTGCCGGTCGCCCATGACGGCTTCGACGATCCCGGCCCGTCGGCCGCCTGAACGTCCGCCGCGGCGCAGGAGAAACGAATGACCGAATACCTTGTCCTTGCCGCGGCGGCTTTCTTCGCCGGAGTGCTGAACACAATCGCGGGCGGAGGGACGTTCCTGACATTCCCTGCGCTCGTCTATACGGGCGTGCCGCTTGTTGCCGCGAATGCTACCAGCGCGGTCGCGGTGTTCCCGGGCTACCTCGGAGGAGCGATCGGCTTTCGCCGGGAGATCGAGGCGTTCGATTTGCCGCGTCTCCTGCGCATCGTAGTCTTCACGGCGATAGGAGGACTCATCGGCTCCCTGCTCCTTCTCGTCTCCTCCAACGAAGCCTTCGCGTTCGTCGTGCCGTTCCTGCTGATGCTCGCGACCGTCGCATTCGCGTTCGGTCCCCGCATCCAGGGCTGGGCCAGCCGGCACAGCTTCGGCAAGGCGGAGAGACCTTGGGGCACGCTGCTCGTCTCCGTCTACGGCGGCTACTTCAACGGCGGACTGGGGATCGTGCTGCCTGGCGCTTTTCTCCCTGTGGGGTATGCGCGACATCAACGTGATGAACGGGCTGAAGAACGCGCTGTCCTTCGTGCTTTCCGCGATTTCAGTCGCCATTTTCGCGGCGGCGGGCATCGTCGCATGGCCCCAGGCGGCCCTGATGATGGCGGCGGCCACGATGGGCGGCTATGTCGGCGCCCCTGTCGCAAGAGCCCTTCCGGCGTGGATGGTGAGAGCAGGGGTCATCGCGGTCGGCGTCACGATGAGTACCGTGTTCTTCTGGAGGCTCGTGGCATGAACGGGCTGACGGCATGTCGCCGGACCACGATCCGAAGACTTTGGAGGCGCGGCAGGGCCGTATTGGCGCGGCCCTGCCCGTTCCGAAACGCTAACGCCGCTTTGCTCCAAGTTTCGGCGCGGCGATCGCCGACACTGTCGACGCAGCCTGAACCTTTTTCTCCTTGGGTTGCTTAGGCTTTCGGACTTCGCGGTTGCCTCTTCTCGTCGCCATTTCGGAATTCCTTCTTCCAATGTCCCAGCGCCTGGGCCGCGTCGGAACGCTCGAGCCCCCGGCGGGAACGTTTCGTTCTATGGAAAGGGCAGCCCTGGTCCTGGGCGTTCGCCGCGGACCAGGGCTACAAGCCTGCTTGGGGCCGCCTACGGAAGGGGAGTCCGTATGAAGGAATTCTAGCCATGGCTCACATCATGACCAGTTAAATAGCAAAGTCAAATATAATCGAGCAAAGGCAACCAGCGACGCAAGGCCGCAGTGGTTCTTTGTCTGTTGAAATATCTCGCAGAATTGACTATATATTTGATATGTTGAATTTCTGCCAAAAGAATAACTGGTTTGCTTTTCTAGCGCCATCCCTGACCCGCTCCTAGCCCCGAGCGGCTCGAACGCACGCGTTCGCCGCCTAGGGGCTTCCAAGAAGACAATCAGAGCATATCGCGATGGCGCGTTCCTCCCGTGAACGCACCCGTCGCAATGCACGCCGCCTTCGCATTCCTGCGCACGCGGCTGGATCAACTTTTTGAACGGAGCGGCAATCATGTCCCAATTCAAGCGATCAGGAACCCATCCAGCATCAAACCGTCGCGCGGGTTTGCGTGCGACAGTCGCGGGTCTCATCTACCGCGCGACGCAGCGTTGGCACCGCGGCCAGGCGGCAGCAGCGCTCCATCGTCTCGACGACCGACAGCTCGAAGACATCGGCATCTCGCGGAACGACATCCCCCGTGTCGTGGCAGGGCTCGTCCCCTCGAACATCGAAACCTCGACACGGGATGCCCGGATATCGACGCATGCCGACCGGCTCCTGACGGCGGCTAGGATGCAGTGAAGGAGGCAGTAATGGACTTGACCACCAGTACGATCGTGGCCGTAGGACTCCTCGGCATGATGATCATCGCGTTCCTTGTGATCTGAAGAGACAAGCCTCTCGCGACGGCGCGCCATCGCGACGGGCGGCCTGGTTGAGCTCGCGCTGTGCAAGGAGATCAGGATGTCCAGGCTCTGTCGTGAGCCGTGCCGGAGCGGGCGACGGCCATCCTGAACGCCGCATGTGACGGCCTGCTCCGGCACCGCCCCGACAATGCGGTTCGATTTCGCGGCAGGCCCAGTTATCGGAACGCATGCGCGAGTCGGCTACGCCGACCGAGGCCTGGGTCGGGGGAGAGGCACGATCGCGGTTTCGCACAGGCAGAGGCCACGCAGTCTAGCACGGCGTGGTGGTCGCATGAGGGCTTGGCGCGCGTGCGGTGCGGATCGCGCAGCCAGATGCATCAGGGCACCCGGTCGTTCGCGACGATCCCTCCTTCGCCCTCCAAGCGTGCTATCCGTTTCGCTTCAGATTCGGTGAACTTCAGCCGCACGCCGATGCCGTCGCCATTCTCGTCGATGAACACGGCGCCGAGTTCCTCCAACGCTGCCTGGAGCGCCTTGATGGTGACTCCATCCGGCTTGTCGAGCTTTCGTTCGAAGTCGTGAATTACGGTTTCGTCGATTCCGGAGCGGATCGTGAGCTTCCCGCGGGTGATCTCGACTAGCGCTCTTGCCGCCCGGCACTGCGACCCAGTTATCATGCCATCCTCCTTCGGTTTTTCGTGGCGGCCAATCTTCTCCTGCGGCTCTTCGGTTGCAAGGGCGGCGTGGGGTCCGGTGGAGGTGTAACTCCTCGTCGCAAGATTCGCCGCAACGTGGCAGCGACAGTTTCGATTCAGGGCCGTGCCCTCTCTCATGCGTAGGTCCGTGGAGAAAACAGGCGCCGATAGTAGGCCGCTTCCCAATGAGGTCGATGATAGACAGCTGCGGTCCGCCCGGTTCGGCCAGAAAGCAGGCACATCCGTATGACTCCAGCAATGCCAGTCATCGTTTTGGCGGCATAATGTCGGCTCGGAAAGCAGGCCGAGAAGCCCTATCTAACAGCCATGTGCATGGACACTTTGACGTTGCCCCCAAGCGTGCCCTCGGTTTGAACTGGACTCCGTCGAAAGGAGACGGAGATGAAGAGAAGCCGGTTCACGGAAGACCAGATCATCGGCGTGCTGAAGGAGCATCTGGCGGGAATTCCCACGGCCGAGCTGTGCCGCAAGCACGGGATATCGGACGCGACGTTCTACAACTGGCGTAGCCGCTACGGCGGGATGGAGGTCTCGGACGCTCGACGGCTGAAGAGCCTTGAGGACGAGAACCGGCGGCTGAAGAAGCTGCTGGCGGAATCGATGCTGGACGTCGCGACGCTGAAGGAAGCGCTGGGAAAGTTCTGACGCCCAGGGCAAGAAAGCGCTTCGTGATCTGGGCGATCGAAGAGAAATGCTACTCGCAGCGGCGCGCCTGCGGTCTGGTCGGGCTTGATCCGAAGACCTTCCGCTATGCGTCGCGGCGTGCGGACGACACTGCCGTGCGGGCGCGGCTGAAGGAACTGGCGCTTGAACGGCGGCGGTTCGGCTATCGTCGGCTGCATATCCTGCTGCGGCGGGAAGGCATCGAGCTGAACCACAAGAAGCTGTTCCGGCTCTATCGGGAGGAACGACTGACAGTGAAGAAGCGTGGCGGCCGCAAGCGGACACTGGGCACTCGGGCACCCATGACGCTGCCGCAGGGGCCGAACCAGCGGTGGAGCCTGGACTTCGTATCCGACATGCTGGCCGACGGGCGGCGCTTCCGCGTCCTGGTGGTGGTCGACGACTTCACCCGCGAGTGCCTGGCGCTCGTCGTCGACACGTCGCTGTCGGGTATGCGGGTGGCGCGGGAGCTGGACGCCATTGCCCAGGCGCGTGGCCGGCCGCTGATGATCGTGTCCGACAACGGCACCGAACTGACGTCGCGGGCGATCCTGCAGTGGCAGGAGGACAACCGCGTTGAGTGGCACTACATCGCCCCCGGCAAGCCCACCCAGAACGGCTTCGTCGAGAGCCTGAACGGCCGCTTCCGCGATGAATGCCTCAATGAGCACCTGTTCCGTGGCATGGCAGCGGCGCGCCGCATCATCGAAGAATGGAGGGTCGACTATAACGAGCATCGGCCGCACACGAGCCTGCGCGGCCTCACCCCGAACGAGTTTGCAACCCGGTCCAGATCGGACCACAAGGAGAACAGAGTCCAGTTATGAACGAGGGCTGATCGGGGGCAACGTCAACTTTCATCAAGGTTTCGAGGCTTGCCGGGAACGGACGCATCCGCCCCCGGAGCAGGCTTCCTCACCCTGAATTCCGCACCTGATCCTGCTCCGGGACATCTCTACGAAACCTGCGGTCTACCCCTGCGGCGCCAATCGCCGCATCGATGGAGCGTACATTGAGAACCCCCCGTTCACGGCTGGTCTGCCGTCCCTGCAACCGAAATCTCCCGCTGTCCGCCAGCCGGTGTCCCTGGTGCCTGACTCCTGTGCCTCGCTCCCCGGGCCCGTTCCGGATGCCTGCGCTTTCGCGCGTCATTCAATTGGACATGGGAGGGCTGTCATGATGCAGTTGATCGGCAGCACCGTCGTCTCTGACGACATCCTGAAGGAACATGCCGCGCTGCCTTGGCGCATGAGCGGCGACGGAACGCTGGAAGTGCTGCTGCTTCGCCCGCGGCGGGACGGCAGCTGGCGGATCCCGGCAGCCCGCTGTTCGGGTACGAGAACCGGCATCCAATCCGCAGACCGCGCGGCGTTCCACGACGCGGGCGTCACTGGAAGGGTTGGCCCCGAGCCGATCGGACGCTACGTCGCGCTGAGACACACGGCCGGAGACAGCTGCAACGCTGTGGAAGTCACGGTCCATGGACTCCATGTCTGGGGTAGCCTGGTCAGCTGGCCGAACGACGTGAAGGTGACGCGGCGGTGGATGCCTGCCGCCGAAGCGGCGGTCGCGGTCGAGGACCCCGGCCTCCGCGACCTGTTCCGGTCTCTCGTCTCGGGCGCGACGCCCGTCGGACCGGTCCTGCCGACAGACCGTCTACTGGTTGTAGCCTCGACCGAGCGGGTTTCAGGGTTTGCTTCGTCGGCAGGAGCAGATAGGTTCGCCCCATGCTGAAACTGCAAGCCTTCGTGCGCCTCGACGGCGCGCGCCTGCTTAAAGCGGGCATCTAACCCGGACGCGATCTGACCCCTGGCTCAGCGTCCGGGTCAGCCAGGCTTCAGCAACCTCATTTGATCTTCGCGCCCGCGATCGCGGGCGGTCGCCTGCGGCGTTCGGCCGTGGCGGGG
>VFQP010004104.1_pt1 | contig 13990 bp, 10 predicted proteins | sample 3512351 | NCBI WGS metagenome assembly VFQP01 (sample SAMN10412372, study PRJNA504923) | tailings metagenome | isolation source: Relicate 1 Philex TSF1 revegetated site | place: Philippines: Tuba, Benguet | collected 2017-08-29 | reverse complement strand
GGTGGGCGCGGGCGGCGGCTTCGTCTCGGTGCCCTTCATGACCTGGTGCAACGTGCCCATCCACAACGCGGTGGCCACCAGCGCCGCGCTGGGCTTTCCGATCGCGCTCGCCAACGCCCTGGGCTACGTGGTGTCGGGCCAGGGCGTGGCCAACCTGCCCGCGGCCTCGCTCGGCTACATCTACCTGCCCGCGCTGCTGGTGATCGCGAGCACCAGCGTGCTGATGGCGCCGCTGGGCGTGAAGGCCGCGCACGCGCTGCCCGTGAAGATGCTCAAGCGCGTGTTCGCGGGCATCCTCTTCGTGCTCGCCGCGTACATGCTCTGGAAGGGCCTGACGGCCTGACGCACCGCGCCCTGGGGCGCCCCAGGGCGCTCCCTGGGCGCTCCTAGGGCTCTCCTAGGGGGCGAAGTGTTGTTTTCCCCTCTACAAACCCGCGAAACCCCGGGGCGTTCACGCGCGTGAAGCGCGTTTCCTCCTTGGAAGGCGCAAACAACTCCATTAGCATCAACACGCTTGTGCGAGAGCGCGTTCTCCGCAGGCGTACATCAACTTCTAGAAGGATCATCAACATGGCAACTGCGAAGAAAGCCGCCGCGAAAAAAGCGCCGGCCAAGAAGGCGGCTCCGGCGAAGAAGGCCGCTGCCCCGGCGAAGAAAGCCGCTCCGGCCAAGAAGGCGGCCGCCCCCGCCAAGAAGGCCGCTCCGGCGAAGAAGGCCGCTCCGGCCAAGAAAGCCGCCCCGGCCAAGAAGGCCCCCGCGAAGAAGGCCGCTCCCGCCAAGAAGCGCACCCCGAACGCCGCCTTCCTCAAGCCCCTGACCCCCAGCGCCGCTCTGGCCGCGATCGTGGGCGCCAGCCCCCTGCCGCGCACCGAAGTGACCAAGAAGGTCTGGGACTACATCAAGAAGAACAAGCTGCAGGACAGCGTGAACAAGCGCCTCATCAACGCCGACGCCAAGCTGAAGGAAATCTTCAAGAAGGCCCAGGTCACGATGTTCGAACTGACCAAGCTGGTCAACGACCACCTCAAGTGATCGTGCCCCGAACGCGCCGCGCGGCGCGTTCCCCCCGACAAAGCCGACGTTCCGTCGGCTTTGTCGTTTCCGGACGCCCATCGGCCCCAGGGCATCGGTCGGTCGATCACCTATGCGAAACTGAGACGTTCTGTAACAAGCGCGCATGAGCACCCCCTCCGCCCCACCGTCTCTCACCACCGCGCCCGCCGCCGGTGGCATGGCCCTGCCGCCCATGCGGCACAAGACGGTGCTGGTGATCGACCTGGTGGAATCGGTGCGCCTCATGGCCACGCACGAGGCGCAGGTGGTGGCGCTGTGGCGCGGCTTCGTGCACTTCGCCACCACCGAGGTGCTGCCCGAGCGCGGCGGCCGTCTCGTGAAGAGCCTGGGCGACGGCCTGCTGGCCGAGTTCGAGCACCCGGCGCAGGCGGTGCGCGCCGCGCTGGCGCTGCACCGCCACTTCGACGAGGCCAACCGGGACCTGCCCGCGGCACAGCAGCTCTACCTGCGCGCGGGCATCAACGCCACCCGGCTCTACGTGGACGACACCGACGTGTACGGCCACGGCGTGAACCTGGCCGCGCGCGTGGCCGACCTGGCCGCGCCCGGCGAGACCGTGGTGACGGCCAGCGTGTACGACGCCATCGTGGTGGGCGTGGACGCCGATGTGCAGGACCGTGGCGAGAGCTACCTCAAGCACTGGCCCGAACCGGTGCGCACCTGGGCCGTGTCGCCGGTGAACGCGCACACGCCGGTGGTGCGCCTGCCCACGCCGGCCGAATCGGCGAGCGACTTCCGCCCCGGCGTGGCCGTGGTGCCCTTCGAGACGCGCAGCCACGCGGCCGAGCAGTTCGTGATCGGCGAGCTGATCGCCGACGGCGTGATCACCCAGCTCTCGCGCAGCCAGGACCTGCGCGTGATCTCGCGCCTGTCCACCAGCGCCTTCCGCGGCCGCGGCACGCCGGCGGCCGAGGTCGGCCAGCGGCTCGAAGCCTCGTACACGCTCAGCGGCAGTTACGTGACCTTTGGCGACAAGGTGGTGATCACCGCCGAACTCAGCGACAACCGCCGCAACGAGGTGGTGTGGGCCGAGCGGCTGGCGGGCGACACGCTCGACCTGGTGCAGCTCGAGAGCGAGCTCGTCACGCGCCTGAGCGAGGCCACGTCCAACGCGGTGCTGCACCACGTGGTGCAGCGGTCGCTGGTGCAGCCGCTGCCGCAGCTCGAGAGCAATGCGCTCATGCTCGGCGGCATCACGCTGATGCACCGCTCGACACCGCGCGACCTGCAGCGCAGCCAGCAACTGCTCATGGCCGTGATCGAGCGGCACAAGCGCGTGGCGACGCCGTGCGCGTGGCTGGCCAAGTGGCACATCATGCAGGTGGTGCAGGGCCTGGCGCCCGAGCCCGCACAGGCCTTCCGCGAGGCCATCGACATGGCCGACCGGGCCCTGGACCTCGAGCCCAACAGCACGCTGGCGATGGCCATCAAGGGCCATGCGCTGTGCCACTTGGGCGACGACGTGGGCGCGTCGCGGCAATTGCTGGAGCAGGCGACCACGATCAACCCCAACGACCCGATGGCCTGGCTCTACATGGGCTTCTGGAACACCATGTGGGGCGATCCCGCGCTGGCCGTCGAGGCCTGCGAACGCGCGCTGCGCCTGTCGCCGGTGGACCCGCAGACCTACTACTTCCAGATGCTCGCGGCCAACGGCTACCTGGTGGCCGACCAGCTCGAGCGGGTGGTGGCGCTGTGCGAGGCCTCGCTCAAGCACAACCGCTACCACCTGCCCACGCTGCGCGTGCTGATGACGGCGCAGCACGAACTGGGCCGTGCGTCAGAGGCGCGCGACACGTTCAACACCCTGCTGTCGTTGCAACCCGACCTGACCGTCGCGCGCTTCCTGGGCTATGGCTCGGCGAGCCGCTTGCGCCAACGCGGCGCCAACGCCTTGCGGGCCCTGGGCCTGCGCGAACACTGACCAAGGAGGAAACCATGAGTGGAATGTCTGGAATGAGCGGCATGTCGGGGATGTCCGGCATGTCGGGGATGAGCGGGATGTCGGGCATGTCCGGCATGAGCGGCATGGGCGCCGCCAATGCGCTGGCCTCGGCCGACGCGCTCACCCTCTCGCGCGCGGCCATCGTCGGCCCGTTCCAGGGGCCGGTGCTCCAGGTCAAGTGGCCCACCTTCAACGACAACGAGCAGAACCTCAAGCGCTGGGCGCCCGAGCCGCGGCTGTTCGCGATCGACTTCGAGGCCCGCGAAGGCGTCTCGCTCGAGACCGACAACCGCCGCCGAACCGCCACGCTGGTCTACAGCCACCGCGGCCGCAGCGACACGCTGGTCACGCTCACCGGCCCCGACGAACGCCTGATCCAGCAGCAGCTGCAACTCGTCGCCGCCTATGCCGACCTGCGCCCCGATCGTTCGCTGGAAATCGTGGAGCAAATGGGCTATCCCGTGGCCTTCTGGTCGTCGGTGATCGGCCTCACCTCGCACCGCCACGCCAAGACGCTGCAGCTCATCGAGCTCGCCTACAACGTCGCCGCGCCCATCATCCAGCGCATCAAGGTGGCGTTCTCGATCACGCGGCCCGACGAGTTCTCGCCGCAGATCCAGGCCATGATCGCCACGCCCGGCCACGGCGCCTGGCCCAGCGGCCACGCCACCGAGGGCTTCCTGATCGCGGTGCTGTTGCAGAAGCTGCTCGACGCCGCCGCCCCGCCCCAGGGCACACAGCCGGGCAACGGCGAAGCCTGCCGCGAGCAGCTGCAGCGCCTGGCCGCGCGCATCGCGGTCAACCGCACCGTGGCCGGCGTGCACTACCCGATCGACAGCGCCGCGGGCCGCCTCCTGGGCACCGCGCTGGCCGAGTTCATCGTGGCGCGCGCCACCGGCGGCAAGGTGCACGAGCGCGGCTTCCACTCGGCCCTGTTCCGCGAGGCCGACGGCGCGCCCAAGGACTTCAGCCTCGACGACCCCATGGACCTGCCCAGCGGCCAGCCCTACACCCGCGCTGCGCAAGGCAAGCGCGTGCCCGAAGGGCCGCTGCTCTCGTGGCTGTGGCAAGAGGCGCTCAAGGAGTGGCCGTGAGCTGGGCGCCGCTGCCGCGCGGCCGCTTCACCGGCATCGACTGGTCCGCGCCGGGTGCGATCGACGGCATGGACCCCTACCTTGCCTGGGCCGAGGCCGACGGCTTCGTGGGCTACCACCGGCCCGGCCACCACGACCAGCCCAAGTGGCTGCCGATCGTGATCGGCCTGCGCGAGGGCGCCGACGTGCGCGCGCTCGTCGACGCCTCGTCGAGCCGCTGGTTGCAGATTCCGCAGGCCTACCTGCTGATCCCGGGCCTGCGCCACTGCACGGCGCGCGTCTCGCGGCGGTTCTTCGAGCACTGGCGCCAGGGCCACGTGGTGCGCTCGCTCATCGAGCGCTTCGAGCTCGGCCTGCCGGTGGACCAGCACACCGTCGCGCTCAAGGACTGCTGCCACCGGCACCAGCAGCCGCTGCCCCCGCCGCAGCGCGTGCCCGGCCCGGTGCTGGGCCTGATCGACGGCGGTCTGGCGGTGGCCAACGCGGCCTTCCGCGACGCCGCGGGCCGCACGCGCGTGAAGCATTTCTGGCGTCAGGACAATCTGTACGGCGGCCCCTGGCCCGGCTCGCCCGATCACGAGCGCGTACCGCTCGATCCCACGCGCGCCGGCCCCACGCCGCCCGACCTGGGCTACGGCCACGCGCTCACCGGCCACGCGATCGACAGCGCGATCGCCAGCTTCACGCGCCGCGGCCAGCTCGACGAAGACGCGCTCTACCGCCACCTGCAGCTCTGGGACCTGGCGCGGCCGGTGAACCACGGCACGCACGTGTGCGGCCTGGCCACCGCGCCGGGCGGCCTGCTGGCCCCCGGCCTCAACGACTTCGCGAGCCGTTGCCCGGTGATCGCGGTGCAGCTCGACTGGGCCAATGTGCTCGACACCTCGGGCGGCGCGCTCAACGTCGGCGTGCTCGACGCGCTGCACTACATCGTCTCGCACGCCAGCGACGACGCCGAGATCGTGGTCAACGTGAGCTGGGGCACGCTGGCCGGCCCGCACGACGGCACCTCGCTGCTCGAAGCCGCCATGGACGAGCTCATCGAGCGCCTGGACGGCCGGCTGCAGATCGCCCTGCCCGCGGGCAACGCCTACCAGAGCCGCACCCACGCCAACGCCACGCTGGCACCGCGCGAGGCGCTGGACCTGCACTGGCGCGTGCAGCCCGACGACCGCACGCAGAGCTTCCTCGAGATCTGGCTGCCGGCGAACGCGGCCGGGGTGGCCATCACGGTGCAGCCGCCCGAGCGGCCCGCGCAGGCCGTGACGCTGCGGCCGGGCGAATCGGGCATGTGGGTCGATGCGCGCGGCGTGCCGCAGTGGACCCTGATCTACCCGACCACCACCGCGCTCGGCGCGCACGGCACCTGCGCGCTGCTCGCGCTCGAGCCCACCTTCAGCCGCGAGCCCGCGCGCGCGCTCGCGCCCTTCGGCGTCTGGCAGGTGCGGCTGCACAACCAGGGCCGCACGCCCGTGACCTTCGACGCCTACGTGGAGCGCGACGACGTGGTCCTGGGCACAAACACCGGCGCGCGCCAGTCGTACCTGGAAGACCGGCGCTACGACACCCAGGGCAACCTGGGCGGCTGGATCGACCACGCGGACAACCCCACGCCGATCCGCCGCAGCGGCGTGTTCAACAGCCTGGCCACCGGGCAGCGCACGCTGAGCGCGGGCGGCACCCGGGCCACCGACAGCGGGCCCGAGCGCCTGTCGCGCTTTGCGCGCTATTCGCCGCAAAAGCCCAGCCCCGATCCGCAGCGGCCGCAACGCCCGGGCGTGAAGCCCGCGCCCGACACGCTGGCGCCGAGCGACAGCAACACCGCGCTCTGGGGCATGCGCAGCACGGGCAGCCTCAGCGGCAGCACGGTGCGGCTCGCGGGCACGAGCTCGTCGGCGCCCCAGGTGGCGAGGCGGCTGCTCAACGCGCTCGGTTGACGGTGGCAACCGCGCCGGCCGCGCCTACCAGCGCGCCGGCAGCGGACGCAGCAGCCAGATCCAGCGCTCGCGCACCGCGATGAAGCCGCCGGTTTCCAGGTCCTTGAGCAGGCGGCTCACCATCTCGCGCGAACAGGCCAGGTGCTGGGCGATCTGCTGGTGGGTGATGCGCTCGCGCAGCGGGCGTTCGCCGCGCTCGTTGGGCTCGCGCGCCCACTCGTTGAGCAGCTTCACCAGCCGGCCATAGACGTCGATCAGCGCCACGCTGCGCGCGCTTTCGGTGGCCAGGCGCGCGCGGCGGATCACGCGCGCCATGAGTTCGAGCGCGAACTCGGGGTGGTCGGCGATGTAGCCGAGCAGGGTCTGGCGGGTGATCACCGAGCAGGTGGTGGTGTCCACCGCCTCCACGTTGGCCGAGCGCGGCCCGCCGTCGAGCGACATCTCGCCCACGTACTCGAGCGGGCCGTACAGGCCCAGGGTCAGCTCACGCCCCGAGGCGTCGGCCACGAAGGCCCGAAGGCGCCCCTTGAGCACGATGAACAGCGTGTCGCCGGTGTCGCCTTCCTGGATCAGCAGCGCGCCGCGGCGGTAGTGGCGGTGCACGCCCTGGGCCGCGAGCGCTTCGATGTGCTGGGTGTTGCGGGAATCGATCGGAGCGCTGCCTGGGGACATCCGGGAGGGTCAGGGGTGGCTGTAACCGGCCGGATTGTGCGTGACCGGCGTGACGATGCGCAAGGCAGGCACCACGGGCGGCAGGCTGTTGATGCGCTGCAGCAGCCGGCGGATGCTGGACGCACCGGCCTTCTCGCGCAGGGTCTTGATCTGGCTGCGGATGGTGGACACGGCCACGCCGTTCTCGGCCGCGATCTCGTTGATGTCCAGGCCGCGGCACAGCGCGAGCAGCACGACCTCTTCGGTCGGGCTCAGCGCCAGAGCCCGCGCGAACATGCGCACCGCGAGGTTGTCGCACACGTTCTGGCGCGACATCACCACCAGCACCGTGGGCGCGTCGTCCTCGAGCGGGTGCGACAGCGGCGTGAAGGCCAGCGACAGATCGCGCTCCTGTTCGCGCATCAACACCAGGCGGCGCTGGCCGCGCAGCGCGGCGTCGAGCGCCTGCTGGATGCGCTCGCTGTGCTCGGGCGTGGTCCCCAGGAGGCTGCCGCTGCACGCACGCAGCAGGCGGCGCTGGGCGAGCTCGTGGCGGGCCAGGTGGTTGGCATGCAGGATGCGGCCCTGCGCGTCGAGCAGCAGCATGCCGTAGTCGATCTCGTCGAACACGCGCAGCAGATGGGCCTCGCTGAGCGTTCTCGTCTCGGCGGGAAAGCCGGTGTGCGTCGTGCGGATCTTGTCAGTTGCTTGCCACATGGGGAACCTCCTGTTGGCAGGCAGTGTTCCACCGGATGGGGAAAGTCCGCTGTGTGCTGATGACCGGCGTTTTGTGATCCATTCACCAAACGCCGGCGCGCGCCGGGCGCCGGGTGGTCAGCGCCGCAGCGCCGCCGCGCGGATGGCGCTGAGCGTGCCGCGCGTGGTGATCACCTCGGCGTCCAGCGGCACCACGATCACCGTGCCGCCCGGGTGCGCGAGCGCGCGCTGCATCGCGGGCTCGAAGGCCGCGGTGGTGTCCACGCGCTCGGCCGCGTAGCCGTAGGCACGCGCGAGCGCCACGAAATCGGGGTTGGCCAGCGCCGAGCCGCTCACGCGCGCCGGGTACTCGCGCTCCTGGTGCATGCGGATGGTGCCGTAGCTGCCGTTGTCGAGCAGCAGCACGATGCTCCGGGCGCCGTGCTGCACCGCCGTGGCGAGTTCTTGCCCGTTCATGAGGAAGTCGCCGTCGCCTGCGATGGTGAAGGCCAGCCGCCCGGTGGCGATGGCCGCGCCGATGCCCGCGGGCACGCCGTAGCCCATGGCGCCGTTGGTGGGCGCCAGTTGCGTCTTGTGGCCGCGCGCCAGGCCCGGGTAGCGGTAGAAGCGGTGCAGCCAGCTCGCGAAGTTGCCCGCGCCGTTGGTGAGCACCGCGTCTTCGGGCAGCAGGCGCTGCAGCGTGTGCACGATGGCGGGCATGTCGATCGGCCCGGGCAGCGCCACGCCGCCGTTGGCCGGATCGATGTTGGCCAGGTAGTCGGCATGGCAGCCCGAGGTCCATTCGCCCCAGGGCAGCGCGGGCGGCGCGGTGAGCACCTCGAGGCTGCGCGCGGCCGCGTTCATGCTGGCCTGGATGGCCAGCGCGGGCTGGTACACGCGGCCGAGTTCTTCGGCGCTGCTGTGGATGTGCACCAGCTTCTGCCGGGGCAGCGGCGCTTCGATCAGCGTGTAGCCGCCGGTGGTGCTCTCGCCCAGGCGCGGGCCGATGGCGATCAGCAGGTCGCTCTCGCGCACGCGGCGCGCCAGCGCGGGGTTGATGCCCAGGCCCACGTCGCCCGCGTACTGCGGATGGTGGTTGTCGAAGGTGTCCTGGAAGCGGAAGGCGTTGGCCACCGGCAGCTGCCAGTTCTCGGCGAAGCGCTGCAGCGCGGCGGCCGACTGGGGCGTCCAGCCGCCGCCCCCGGCGATCACCAGCGGGCGCTCGCTCGCCAGCAGCAGCGTGCGCAGGTCGCGCAGCGCGCCCGGGTCGCTCCAGGCCTGCACCGGCTCCACGCGCGGCAGCGGCGCGGCCTCGACCGTGTGGGTGAGCATGTCTTCGGGCAGCACCAGCACCACCGGGCCAGGTCGGCCGTTCATGGCGGTGGCAAAGGCGCGCGCCACGTACTCGGGGATGCGGCGCGCGTCGTCGATGCGCTCCACCCGCTTGGCGAAGCCCTTGGTGGACGGGCCGAAGAAGGCCGCGAAGTCGACCTCCTGGAAGGCCTCGCGGTCGCGCGCGTCGCTGGCCACGTCGCCCACGAACAGCACCAGGGGCGTGCTGTCCTGGAAGGCGGTGTGCACCCCGATGGACGCGTTGGTGGCGCCAGGCCCGCGCGTCACGAAGCACACGCCCGGGCGGCCGCTGAGCTTGCCCTGGGCCTCGGCCATGAAGGCCGCGCCGCCTTCCTGGCGGCAGGTCACGAAGCGGATGCGGTCGCGGTGGGCGTGAAAGCCGTCGAGCACCGCCAGGTAGCTTTCGCCCGGCACGCCGAAGGCGTGCGTCACGCCCTGTTCGATCAGACATTGGACGAGCAGATGGCCGGCAATCTGGGACATGGTGAGACGCGATGAGGAAGGTGAACAGGGAAGCAGAAAACCCGGCAGCGGGTCAGGACGCGGCGATGCGCTTGCCCACGCCCAGGGCCGCCACCACCGCGAGCAACAGCGCCAGCGCGCCGCCCGCGATCGTGGCCGCGTACCAGCCGCGGTCCATGAGCACACCGAACACCAGCGGCGCGATCGCGAAGCCCACGTCCAGACCCGAGTACACGGTGCCATAGACGCGGCCCGTGGCGCCCTTGGGCGTGGCGCGCTTGATGAGCATGTCGCGGCTCGGGCCGGCCACGCCGACCGCAAAACCCGTGAGGGCCAGCACCACCACGGTGCCCGTGCCGCCGAGCCAGCCGGTGGCGCACAGCAGCATGAGCCCCGCGCCCGCGCCCATGCTCCAGGCCACGATGGTGTCGCTGGAAAGCGCGCGCCGCTGCGCGTGCGCGATCAGGAAGCCGCCCGCGAACATGCCGGCGGCCGAGCACAGCATGTAGGCGCTCACGGTGAGCGTGGCGGCCTGCATGGACACGCCGTGCAGCGCCTGCAGCACCGAAGGCGCGAAGCTCTGCACCACCGCGAGCGTCATGGTGGAGAAGAGGAAGAAGGTGAAGCACCACCACACCACGGGCAGGCGCAGAAAGCCCAGGTCGCCGCCCGCAGGCGGGCCGCCCGCGGCCTGCGGCGCGCGCACCACCACCTCGGTGAGCAGCTTGTCGCGCTGCCACCAGAGCAGCGCGAGCACCGCCACGTACAACAGCGCGGCCGCGTGGTAGGCGGTGCGCCAGTCGCTCAGCGCGGTGATGCCCACCAGGAAGGTCGGCGCGAGCGCCCAGCCCAGGCTGCCGGTGAGCCCGTGCGCGCTGAAGGCATGGCCCAGGCGCGCGGGCGACACGCGCTGGTTGAGGATGGTGAAGTCGCAGGGGTGAAAGGGCGCGTTGCCCAGGCCCGCGAGCACCGCCACCAGCATCAGGCCGCCGTAGCCCGTGGCCTGCGAGGCCGCGAGCGCGGCCAGCAGGAAGCAGCCGATGGCCGCGAACAGCACCGGCCGCGCGCCCACGCGGTCGACCAGGAAGCCCGAGAGCGCCTGGCCCACGCCCGAGATCACGAAGAACACGGTCATGAGCAGGCCGACGTCGGCAAAGCTCAGGCCGAAGTCGCGGATGAACACCGGGAACAGCGGCGCGAGCAGCAGGTGCGAGAAGTGCGAGCAGGCGTGGGCCAGGCCCACGAGGCCGATGACGGCGGCGTCCTGCTTGAGGGGAACGGGGTTGGCGGGCGGCAATGCGCCGAGGGTGGCGGTGGACATATGGACCGGGATGGTAGCCCCTGCGCCCCGGCCGGGCCGGTCTCAGTGCACGCTCACGGGCTCCAGCACCGGCGGCGGGCCGGCCGCCATCACCGCTTCGAGCGCGGCCTGCACCACCGGGCGCGATTCCACCGGCCGCAGCCAGCGGCTGCGGATCAGGCGCACGCAGACGCGCTTGGTCATGGAGTGCGCGCGGCCGCCGCGGCTGGTGAACATGAACAGCGTGCCGCGGTTGCTGGCCCAGATCAGTTGCGCACGCAGCCATTCGCCGTGCGAGTACAGGTCGACCCAGGCGCCCTCGCGCAGCGACAGCAGCAGCTGCTCGGCGTCGAAGGTGATCTCGTCGTCGAGCGAGCCGTTGCTCGAATCGAAGTCGCTGTGCAGGCTGTCGAAGTCGGTGGCGATGGTGTCTTCGAAGCCCGCGTGCGCCATCTCCTGCTTGCCCAGCCAGGGCTGGGCCGCGGCTTTGGGCGTGCGCTGCTCGGGCGTGGCCGGCGCCATCTCTTCGAGCGTGAGCAGCACGGTGGCCTCGTCTTCGAGCGGCGCCGGGCCCGACTGGCCGCTCTCGCTGCGCACACGGGCACGGCGCAGGCCGAGCACGGGCTCGTGCAGGCGCATCAGCGCGTCGAAGAAGGTCTGGGTTTCGGCGGGCGACTTGCCCAGCTGGTCCAGGCCCTCGCGCAGCGTCTTCACGAGGCCGGGCACGATGCGGAACAGCTCGGCCGGGCGGCGCAGCGTGACGTCTTTCTTGATGCTCCAGAGCAGGTCGGACACGGCCTTGCGGTAGGCGTTGAGCCGCTCCTGCGTGTCGGGCAGGCCCATTTCGGCCGAGGCCAGCACCAGCGACCAGCTGCCGTAGATGAAATCGAGGATGAAGGCCGGCGCGCCCTCGACGTCGGGGCGCTGGCTCAGGTCCCAGGCGATGCGGTCGGCCGTGGCCTGGCGCTCTTCGGCGTGGCGCAGCGCCTGCAGCCGCTCGCTCTTGACCTTCTCCTCGCGCTCGTCCTGCGAACGCCAGTGGCTGCGCAGCTTCTCCAGGGTTTCGCCGAAAGCCTGCGGCTCTTTCGCGGCGCGCGTGTTGAGCTCACGGAAGGCGTCGCGCACGGGCGCGAAGAAGGAATCGAACTCTTCGCTGAATTCGTCGTTGTAGCGGAAGCTGCGCTGGGCCACGCTTTCGACGAGGCGGCGCGCGGGGTGCGCGTCTTCGTTGAAGTAGCGCGGCTGCGTCATGGCCTGCTGCAGCAGCGCCGGTTCGAGCGCCACCACGGCCTCGCGCACCGGCGCCAGCAGCAGCGGGTCGCGCGCGACCTGGTTGACCAGCTTGCGCACCACGTCCAGCCCCACGGCCTGCGCCACCGACTGCGCGTGGGCCTTGAGATCGAGCAGCATGCGCGAGCGTTCGGTGGCGCTGGCCACCTCGCCCCAGGTCTGGGCATTGAGCTGCGAGCCGATGCTCACGTGGCGCACCGGCCGGTCGACCGCGGGCAGGCCGCGGAAGCGCGAGCGCTCTTCTTCGAGCACCACGTCGTCGAGCACGGGCAGCGCGGCCTGGGCCGCGAGCTCGGCGCGCTCGCGCTCGATGGCGCGGTAGTAGTGCTGGTCGAGCGGCTGCTCGAAGGCCGGCCCGCCCTGCTCCAGGAACTGCTGCATCACGTCGTGGTCGAGCATGGGCGCGGTGCGCGCCAGATCGGCCATGGGCGGCAGCCACACGGTGTCGGCGTTGGGCGCGGTCTGGCCCTGGGCGTCGCGCGCGGGTTCGACGGCCACGCCGCCGGCGGTGAATTCGTAATCGAGCAGGTCGCGCTTGGGCGGCGCCGGCGGCTTGCTGGCCTGGGGGTCGGCCACCAGGCGCACGCGGTAGCTGGCCTCCTGCACGTTGGCGCGCTGCAGCATGAGCGCGAGCTGCTCGTACAGCGAGCGCAGTTCGCGGCCCAGCGGCGCGGCCAGGTGGCGCATCCACAGGGTGCGCACCTCGGCGTCGCCTTCGGAGGCGATGAGCTGGTCGCGCAGCACGCGCACGTAGATGGACGGGCGCAGCGGGTTCTTCTCGGCGTGCACCGTGTCCAGGCCGATCAGCGAGCTCATGCGCGCGTCGAGCACGGCCAGCGCCTGTTCGACCTCGGGCAGCAGGTTCTGCAGCACCTTGGCCGATTCAATGGATTCGTTGACCGCGCTTTCGTCGACCAGCGCCAGCAGCTCGGAGTTGGACAGCAGCGCCAGCGACGAGGTGTTGCCTTCGTGGTAGCCCGCGTGCAGCGCGGCCTTCAGGCGCTGGGCGAAGGCCGGCCCCCAGCCCTGGCGGTGCTTGAGCAGCGTGTACCAGGCGCGGGCGCAGCGGTCGCGCTGGGCCACGTCGCGCTGGTCTTTTTCCTCCTGCTGCAGGCTGGCGACCGCCAGATCGATGCAACGGCCCAGCGACGGGGCGGCGTGGCGCACCGCTTCGTCGAAGCAGTGCTCGAGCAGGTTGGAGGGCACCGACATGGCCAGTGGATCAAGATTGCGTGACGAGGGCAGGGTCTGGGTTATAGCCGGCCCGGGCGTGAACAATGTGCAGATCGGCCGATTTCCAGACGACCCAAGGCTTTGGGCTTCCGATCGGTCAGGCGGGGGGCGCGGGCGGTCGGCACCGGGGCTGGCCCGGATCTTGTTAATCCCTTGAAGCCCGGGGGTGTTTCAAGCCCGTGTCATGCGCCCCGTGCACCGTTTCGATCAACGATGGAGACCTCGCTGTACACCCGCACCCACCAGGCCTGGCAAGCCCTGGCCCGGCCCGACGGCCTCGACCGCCGGGCGCACACCCTGCTGCTGCTGGCCAACGGCCGGCGCAGCCTGCGCGAGCTCTCGCGCCTGCTCGACGAAGACGTGCAGCCCCTGGCCGCACGCCTGGCCTCGCAGGGCTTTCTGCAGGACACGCGCGCGCTGGTGCCCGCCGAGCCCGACGACGAGGCCGCCTGAGCGGCCCCGCGGCCGGGTTCAGGCCATGGGCAGCGCGTCGCCGAACTCGAACACGCCCGGGTTGCGCACCGGGTCCACGCCCACCGGAATGGCCGACTTGGGCGGGTAGCGGCCTTCGAGCAGCAGCTTGGAGAGCGGGTTCTCGATGCGCTGCTGGATCGCGCGCTTGAGCGGGCGCGCGCCGAACACCGGGTCGAAGCCCACCTTGGCGAGCTCGGCCAGCGCCGCGGGCGCCACCTCGAGCTTGAGGTCCATGGCCTGCAGCCGCTTCTGCAGCGCCTGCAGCTGGATCGCCGCGATCGATTCGATGTGCTTGGCGTCGAGCGCGTGGAACACCACGGTCTCGTCGATGCGGTTGAGGAACTCGGGCCGGAAGTGGTTCTTGAGCTCGCCCCACACCGCGTCCTTCACCTCGTCGTAGGGCTGGCCCACCATGGCCTGGATCAGGTGCGAGCCGATGTTGCTCGTCATCACGATCACGGTGTTCTTGAAGTCCACGGTG
>VFQP010004103.1_pt1 | contig 13998 bp, 13 predicted proteins | sample 3512351 | NCBI WGS metagenome assembly VFQP01 (sample SAMN10412372, study PRJNA504923) | tailings metagenome | isolation source: Relicate 1 Philex TSF1 revegetated site | place: Philippines: Tuba, Benguet | collected 2017-08-29 | reverse complement strand
TTCTGCGCGCGGCGCACACGGCCCTCGAGCTGTGCCCCTTCGTCGACGCTGAGCGTCTGATGGTGGACGTCACCCTCGACCTTGGCGCCCGATTCGAGCAGCACCCTCACGCCGCGAATCGTACCCATGATGGATCCGAAGACCGTGATCGTCTCGGCCGAGACGACGCCGGTGACCTTGCCGACATCGCCGATGATGACCTCGGTGCCGACCACGTCACCCTGGATCTCGCCTTCGACGCGGATCTTGCCCTTGGAAATGATGCGCAGCCCCTGGCCGATGATCGTCAGATCCTGGCCGATGATGGAGATGCCGCTGCCCGAGCCGTCGTTGGCTGGCCCGGTCGGGATCACGGTATCGGTATGGGCGTGGTGATGCGGCGCTGGCGGCGGCTCGCTCGGAGCGCGCGCGGTCGCCGACGACATCGGCTGAAGCCTCAGGGCATCGATCCGCTGCGGTTCAGCGGAAGCCTTGGGTGAGGTCGAACCATTACGCGTGAACATTTTTCTCCCCCGAATTTTGAGAAGCGACGATCTCTCTGCCGCTTAGCAAAGCAAACATGGCCCCATGGTCGAAATGTGTCTTTACCAAGAGCATAAGCTGAAGGACGTATGAATGCGGCAGGCACGACAGGCGAGGTGTCTCGCGCCTGTCTGCCATCCCGCCGCCCGCATTGACGCGGTGGCGGCCCACTGCAAATCTGAGACCGCATTTCCCGTGCGGCCTCGGGCCCGCAATCAGCATCCAAATCGACAACAGCAATAAAGTCAGGGAGAGAGATCGCCATGGATTTCAGCGGGCAAGTCGCCGTCGTCACGGGCGCCGCCAACGGCATCGGCCGCGCCACTGCCCTCGCCTTCGCGGCCCGAGGCGCGAAGACCGTCGCCGTCGATCGCGACGCGGCAGGCGCCGAGAAGCTCGCTCAGGAGATCCGCCAGAAAGGCGGAACGGCACTCGCGGTCGCCGCCGACGTCACCAAATCCGCCGACGTCGCCCGCTACGTGAAAGCGGCGGTCGATGCTTATGGTCAGATCGACTGCTTCTTCAACAACGCCGGCATCGAGGGCAAGGTGATGCCGATTGCGGAGTACGACGAGGCCATCTTCGACGCCGTCATCGGCGTCAACCTCAAGGGCGTATTCCTCGGCTTGAGGCATGTGCTGCCTGTGATGATCGCGAAGGGGCGCGGCGCGATCGTCAACACGGCCTCCGTCGCCGGCATCACCGGTACGCCCGGCCTGGGCCCATATGTGGCCTCCAAGCACGGTGTCATCGGCCTGACCAAGTCGGTCTCGGGCGAAGTCGCGCGACAAGGCATCCGCATCAATGCCGTCCTCCCAGGACCTGTCGACACGCGCATGATCCATTCGATCGAGGCGATGATAAATCCGGACGACGCGGAGGCCGTAAGCGCGCGTTATCAATCCTCTATCCCCATGGGCCGCTACGCCACCGTGGAGGAGATCGCGAGCACGGTGCTGTTCCTGTGCTCGGACTTCGCGAGCGGCATCACTGGCGCGCAATACGTCGTGGACGGCGGCCGTACGGCAACCGGCGGCGCCGCCACGACCGTCGGCGCCCCGCGGAACTGAGGTTCCGCCCAGGGCCTGCCGGCCTCCTGTGGCAGTCGGGCACCGTCCCAAGCGGCAGACCGCCGCAATTCGGTGCATGGGCGACTAAAGACGCACCATTGAATGTTGCATCGCCGCACCGGTTTTGGCATGGTCCGCCCGCCAAATCCCGACCGGGCGCGTTCTGACGGCGGGAGCCGGCGCTGCGCACCGTGCGGCGTCGCATCGTCTTTCCTTGCATCGTGCCGGCAGGCCCAGTGGCGGTCGGTACGCTGCGGGGTCTTTGCTTTGTCGTGTGTCCTGCGGTCTTGGTGGTTCCACCACGGCCGTACGCACTCCAGGCCCTGAAGGGGGCATCTGACCAACGGGGAGCACTCTACCCATGCAGTCCATCTTGTGGGCCATCATCATCTGTGGCCTGCTTTCGATTGCCTATGGCGCGCTGACTATTCGCGCCGTGATGGCGTCGGATGCCGGCAACGCGCGCATGCAGGAAATCGCCGGCGCCATCCAGGAAGGCGCCCAGGCCTACCTGACGCGCCAGTACCAGACGATCGCCATCGCGGGCGTTCCCATCTTCATCATCGTCGGACTGCTGCTCGGCTGGCTCGTCGCCATCGGCTTCCTGATCGGCGCCGTGCTGTCGGGCCTCGCCGGATTTGTCGGCATGCACGTCTCCGTGCGCGCCAACGTCCGAACGGCCCAGGCATCGACCGTATCCCTCGCCGACGGCCTCTCGATGGCCTTCCGGGCGGGCGCCGTGACGGGCCTCCTCGTTGCCGGCCTCGCGCTCCTCGGCGTCGTTGTCTACTACGGCATCCTGACCGGCCCGCTGGGCTACGGCCCGACCAGCCGCACGGTCATCGACTCGCTCGTCGCCCTCGGCTTCGGCGCCTCGCTCATCTCGATCTTCGCCCGTCTCGGCGGCGGCATCTTCACCAAGGGCGCCGACGTCGGTGGTGATCTCGTCGGCAAGGTCGAAGCCGGCATCCCCGAGGACGATCCGCGCAATCCCGCGACGATCGCCGACAACGTCGGTGACAACGTCGGCGACTGCGCCGGCATGGCCGCCGACCTCTTCGAGACCTACGCGGTGACCGTCGTCGCCACCATGGTGCTCGCGGCGATCTACTTCGTCGGGCAGCCGGTGGTCGGCACGCTCATGATCTATCCGCTGGCCATCTGCGGCGTCTGCGTCGTTACGTCCATCATCGGCACGTACTTCGTCCGCCTCGGCGCCAACCAGTCGATCATGGGCGCCCTCTACAAAGGCATCATCGCGACGGGCGTGCTTTCGCTCATCGTCCTCTACCCGCTCACCGAGTACCTGCTCGGCATGGGCACGGTCTTCAAGACGTCGGGCGGCTTCACCTTCACCGGAATGGATCTCTTCTGGTGCGGCGCGATCGGCCTTGTCGTGACGGCCCTCATCATCGTCGTGACCGAGTACTACACGGGCATCGGCTACCGCCCTGTGCGCTCGATCAGCCAGGCGTCGGTGACCGGTCACGGCACGAACGTCATCCAGGGCCTCGCGGTCAGCCTTGAAGCCACGGCGCTGCCTGCGCTGATCATCATCGCGGGCATCATCGTCACCTTCAAGCTCGCCGGTCTCTTCGGCATCGCGATCGCGGTCACGACCATGCTCGCGCTCGCCGGCATGGTCGTCGCGCTCGATGCCTTCGGTCCAGTGACGGACAACGCTGGTGGCATCGCCGAGATGGCGGGCTTGCCGAAGGAAATCCGCCGCACGACCGACGCGCTCGACGCCGTCGGCAACACGACCAAGGCGGTCACCAAGGGCTATGCGATCGGCTCGGCCGGTCTCGGCGCACTGGTGCTCTTCGCGGCCTACAATGAAGACCTCAAGTACTTCATCAGTATCGCGAAGCCTGGGTCGATGTTCCACAACCTGACGGTCGACTTCTCGCTGTCGAATCCGTACGTCGTCGTCGGCCTGCTGTTCGGCGGCCTGCTGCCCTACCTCTTCGGCGGCATCGCGATGACGGCGGTCGGCCGCGCGGCGTCCTCGATCGTCGAGGAAGTCCGCCGGCAGTTCAAGGAGAAGCCGGGCATCATGAAGGGCACCGAGAAGCCCGATTATGCCCGCGCTGTCGACATGCTGACGAAGGCCGCGATCAAGGAAATGATCGTGCCCTCGCTGCTCCCCGTTCTCTCGCCGATCGTCTGCTTCTTCCTCGTGAAGTGGATAGCGGGCACGGGCAATGCCTTCGCGGCGCTCGGCGCGATGCTCCTCGGCGTGATCGTGAACGGCCTCTTCGTCGCCATCTCGATGACGGCCGGCGGCGGCGCTTGGGACAACGCCAAGAAGGCCTTCGAGGACGGCTTCGTCGACAAGGACGGCGTGAAGCACATGAAGGGCTCCGAGGCGCACAAGGCCTCGGTCACGGGCGACACGGTCGGCGATCCCTACAAGGACACTGCCGGCCCTGCCGTGAACCCGATGATCAAGATCACCAACATCGTGGCGCTCTTGTTGCTCGCAATTCTAGCGCACTGATTGGTTTGCCGCCGCCTGCTGGGAAGAGGTGCTTCGCATTCTTCCGTGGTGCCATGGCGGCGGCGACCACACCTTGACGTTAGAAGCGCGGCGCTCGAAAGAGCGCCGCGTTCTGCTTCGTGGCTTCGCCACGAGCGGGGCTAGGCCCCGCACCCCAATCGGGGGACACCCCCGAACCCCCGTCTTTTATGGACTTGGAGCAAGCCGCGAGCTCGACAGGTCCCTTCTCCCCGTCCTTCGTCGCGCTGGAAGCGCGCCTTTGGCGCGACGAGAAGGTTAGGATGAGGGGCGGCGCCACTTACCGACGTTGGCGTATGCCGCCGCCCCTCACCCTAACCCTCTCCCCGCGAAGAGCGGGGAGAGGGGATTGCGGTGCGCTCGCGGCGAACTCTCGGTCCAAAAAGGCGGGAGGGTTCGGGAGGGTGTCCCTCCCGATAGAGCGCGAGACCTAGTCTCGCTCGCGCCGAAGGCGCGAACGCAGGCGCAAGTCCTTGCTGAGCACGCGCGCATTTGCTTCCCTCACCGCAACAAGCGACACAGGGAGAGACGACGATGCCGACAATCGGACTGGTGGGTGTTGGGCTGATCGGCCGCGCATGGGCGAACGTTTTCGCGCGCGCGGGCTGGGACGTGGTGATGTGGGATGCGAATCCCGATGCGACCGCTGCCGCGCCGCGCCTCGTCGCGGAGTCGCTGCACGACCTCGCACGGCATGGCCTCGTCACGGATCCCGACAAGGCGGCTGCACGCCTTCGCACGGCGCCGACGCTCGAAGATGCCGTGAAGGGCGTCGATCTCGTGCAGGAGTCCGGTCCCGAGCGTCTCGAGGACAAGCAGGCCATCTGGGCGCGGCTCGATGCGGCTGCAGCAGCGGAGACGGTGCTTGCGTCATCCACCTCCGCGATCGTCGCCTCGCTCTTTACGGAGAAACTCGCGGGCCGCGGACGTTGCCTCGTTGCGCATCCGGTGAACCCGCCGCACCTCGTGCCTATCGTGGAACTCTGCGGCGCACCGTGGACGACGAAGGAGACCGTCGCGAAAGCGCGAGGCTTCTACAAGAGTGTTGGCCAAGTGCCGATCGAGGTGAAGAAGGAGGTCGACGGCTTCATCCTCAATCGATTGCAGATCGCGCTGCTGACGGAGGCTTTCCGACTGGTCGATGAAGGCTACGTCTCGCCGCAGGATCTCGACCACACGATCGCGGACGGGCTTGGCCTGCGTTGGGCCTTCATGGGACCCTTCGAGACCATCGAGCTCAACGCGCCCAAGGGCACGGCCGACTACTGCGAGCGCTACGGCGACTGGTTCCGCCGCTACATGAAGGATCTGCCGAAGCCCTCCGTCTGGGAGGAAGCGAGCTGGCGCCGGGTCGCGGAAGCCTGGGGGCCGGCGCTCGCATCTGAGAAGATCGCCGAGAAGTCACTCTGGCGGAACGAGCGCCTCGCCGCGCTTGCGGCTCACAAGAAGGCGCAGAAGAAATTCCAGCAATGAAAGCCGCTTAACGTGCACGTTCGGCAAGTTCGCTGCCTTTACCTCGCGCGTCATTGACAGGTGACTGAATGGTCACCTATAGTCCGATCGTGACAGACGACGATCTCGTATTCAAAGCGCTTGCTGATCCGACGCGTCGTATCCTCCTGGATCTGCTCTTTCAGCGCGACGGCCGCACGCTGAAAGATCTCGAATCCGGGCTGGAGATGACCCGCTTCGGCGTCATGAAGCATTTGAAGATCCTGGAGGATGCCGGGCTCGTCGTCACACGCCGGTCTGGTCGCGAGAAGCTCCACTTTCTCAATCCGGTCCCAATCCGGGTGATCCATGACCGGTGGATCGACAAATATCGCGAACGGGAAGTCTCGGCGCTGCTCGCGCTGAAGGCTGAGCTAGAGGAAAAGGATCGATCATGACGGACAAAGCTTCGACCACTCTCGTCTACAAGATCGTCATCAAAGCCAGCGCCCAGGCGATCTGGGATGCGATCACCAAACCCGAATGGACGGATCGTTATGCGTACGGCGGTCGCGCGTCGTATGAGCTCAAGAAAGGCGGCAAATATCATCACGCTGCCAGCGCAGAGATGAAGTCCTACGGCCTGCCTGACAAGATCATTCTGGGCGAAGTGATAGAGAGCGATCCGCCGCGCAAACTGGTGCAGACGTGGCACCCGCAATTCTCGGCCGAGATGATCGCGGAGCCGCCGTCACGCCTCACCTACGAGATCTTCGAGAGCCCGAGCGGTGTCTGCACGGTTGTGATGACGCATGATGTCACGAACGCACCGCTGGTCGCCGGCATGGTCCCTGGCAACAACAATCCCGTGGAGAGCGGTGGCGGTGGCTGGCCGTGGGTGCTCAGCGATCTCAAGTCGCTCCTCGAGACCGGCAAGAAAATGTGAGCACTACACGACGAGCATGAAGGCCTCACCGTCGCGCACAACATGCCCGGCGGTGGGGCCCGCGAAGTGCGTCCCGATCATGAGCACGGGCTCGCCCGCCAACTCGCTCAGGATGCGCCGACGGGTCGCCTCGGCGGCCTTCTTGTCATAGTCGGCGGTCGAGGCCCATTCGGGGTGTGCGAGCTGGCAGGGGTGATGTGCGAAGTCCCCCGTGATCATCGCGCGCTTGCCCTTCGAGCTGATCAGCACGCTCGCGTGGCCGGGCGAGTGGCCCGTGCTCGGCATGAGGCGGATCTCCGGGCAAATCTCATGGTCCAGCTCGACGAGATCGACGAGGCCGCGATCGAAGACTGGCTGCACGCTGTCGGCCATGACAGGTCGCATGTCCGGCCGCGCCGTCTGCGAGCGCCAGTGCTCGTACTCAATGCGGCCGAAGAGGTAGCGTGCCTTCGGAAACGTCGGCACCCACTTGCCGTCCACGAGCCGCGTGTTCCAGCCGACATGATCCACATGCAGATGCGTACAGAGCACCGTGTCGATCGTGTCCGGCGCGAAGCCAGCGGCCGTGAGGTCCTCGACGAATGGGCCGCTGCGATCGTTCCACGTCGGAATGCGGCGGTCCTTTTTGTCATTGCCTAGGCAGGTATCGACGATGATGCGCCGTCCCGGTGCCTCGACCAGCAGCGCGTGGATGCTCATCTTGAGACGGCCGTTCTCGTCGGCGAAGTGCGGAATGAGCCACGAGATCGGGCGGATGGCTTCAGGCGTCGCGTCCGGCAGGATGAAGCGGCTGCCGCCCGTCGTCTCGATCTCGACGATCTTGGTGACTGTCACGTCGCCGATCTGCCATTTCATGGCATTTCCTCCGCTGTGTTCTGGCGACCTTAGCCGCACACTTGCGCGCGCGCACTAGAGGCGTGCCGAGAGAAATTCCGCGACCTCGGCCCACGTATCGAACACCACCTCGGCGCCCGCGTCGCGCAGCCTTTCCGCATGTCCTGGTCGAATGTGCGCGCCGGCGCACAAACCCACCACGCACATGCCCGCAGCCACACCAGCCCGCACGCCATTTGGGCTGTCCTCGATGACGAGGCAATGCTCCGGCGCGACGCCGATCTTGTCCGCGGCGTAGAGGAAGATATCGGGATGGGGCTTGCCGCGCGCCACGAGATCGGCGCTGAAGACAGAGTTCGGGAAATGGTCGCCGAGCGTCAGCACGTCCGTGCAGACCTGCAAGCGTTCGAACGAGCTCGACGAGGCAATACAGCGTGGCAGCGCCGCGAACTTCATGATGAAGGCCATCGCGCCCGGCACGGGCTGCAGTGTCTCGCGAAAGCGCGCGAGCGTCGCGAGCTTCAACGCATCGAGAAAGTCCTGCGGCAGGCTCTGACCTGTCCCGGCCTCGACCGCGGCCACGACTTCGGCCCAGCGCTTGCCCATGTAGCGCGCAATCGAGTCATCGAGCGTCGTCGGCAGCCCGAGTGACGATACGGCTTCGGCAAGCACGACATTGGCCAGCACCTCGCTGTCGGCGATCACGCCGTCGAAGTCGTAGATGATGCCTTTGATGATCATCGCGCCCCCTCGCAGGTCTATCCTATTCATGGAGGGGCGCGAACAGCCATAGTTGAGTACGTTAGCGTATCGGCCGCACGCTCAAGGCGCTACACACGTCCATACCCCGACGATCAGGATCGGTGTTGCGTCACAGCGCAGCATGTCTGTCGAGCAGCTCGAATCTCAATCAAAGCCTAGAACTTTTCTGGCCCTCTGCCGCATCGCATCCCGCCGTTCCCTCGGCATCCCGAAGTAGTTCGTAGCGCGGCGAGGATAGCGATGCGCTTCGACAAAGCCTTCGCGCGATAAACCGGTGTCCTCGTGCGGCACTCTGTTGGGTACGAGAACGGCATAGTCGTTGTCTTCGAACCACTGCCACAATGCTTCGAGATCAGAATCACGTCGAGGCGCACTTTCGAACATGATCACCGGGCGTGACTCCGAAATGATCGCGGAGGCGCCGTTGAGGACGCCCAGCTCTCTGCCTTCCACATCAATCTTTATCAAGTCCACGTTCCGAGGCTCAACGATCGAGTCAAGTCTCCGTAGCATCACCGTGATTGTCTCGAACCGCCCGTTTTCCGCGTTCTGCTCGGGATCCAGCGACGAATAGCCAGAAGCTTCCGTGTATATGAAAAACGGGACTTCGCCCTCGGCATCTCCCACGGCGCAATCGTGCACCTCCACGGAGGGGAAGTTTTTCCTGAGTTTCAATGCTTTTTCGGGAATCGCCTCGATCGCTATCACGCGGCCCGGCTGGCTGTATTTCATCACGCCGCGAATTACCGAGCCAACATGCGCACCGACGTCGATGAAAGTCTTGCCGCCCGCGCAAAGGCGCTCAAGCAGTTGGCGTGCAATATCGTCGTTCGACAGCATCCCCAATAATTCGGGCGACGCATTGACTGCTCGATAGAGTTCGAGCCTGCCTCGGACAGAATGCGCAAAGAGACCAATGCGAGTATTAATTAGCGCCGCCTTGATCCGTTCCCCCACCTGCATTTCTAGTCTCCTTGCGCGGCCCGGCACGCTTTGAGCGAGCACCCATCGTTTGTATCGCGTGGGAGCGTGGTGAGGAATCGTCGGGCACATTCTATATGAATGCCTTGGCATGGCACGTATGGCATTCACCTCCCGGCATCGACCTGCAAAACAAGGCCATCCCCGTCTCTTGACACCGCCTCGTTCGCCATGCCTTTAGGCCTGGAGCACAGACCGCGCCTGGAGGCCCACACGCGCCACCGGCGCGTTTTCACCTTATGTTCCGGCGATGCTCCGGCCTCGGCCGCAGACCTGCGCCAACCTCAATCAACGGACCCCGAGCATGTCGAGAGCCTTCGTCTTTCCCGGCCAGGGCAGCCAGACCGTAGGTATGGCCAAGGAACTGGCAGCGACCTTCCCGGCCGCGCGCGCCCTGCTCAACGAGGTGGACGAGGCCCTCGGCCAGAAGCTCTCCACCCTCATGTTCGAGGGCCCGATCGAGACCCTCACGCTCACTGAGAATGCCCAGCCGGCCCTCATGGCCGCATCGATGGCGGTCATGCGCGTGCTCGAGCGCGAGAAGGGATTTTCGCTGAAAGATCGCGTGGCGTACGTCGCGGGCCATTCGCTCGGCGAATATTCGGCGCTTGCCGCAGCCGGCGCGCTCTCTGTCGCAGACACCGCACGCCTCCTCAAGCTGCGCGGCCAATCCATGCAGAAGGCCGTGCCGGTCGGCGTCGGCGCCATGTCGGCACTGCTCGGTGTCGGCCTCGATGTGGCGCGCAGAATCGCGGCTGACGCCGCCCAGGGCGACGTCTGCGACATCGCCAACGACAACGAGCCGACGCAGGTCGTGCTCTCGGGCCACAAGACCGCGATCGACCGCGTGCCTGAGGTCGGCAAGTCGCACGGCCTGCGTCGCGCGATCCCGCTCCCCGTCTCCGCGCCCTTCCACTGCAGCCTGCTGAAGCCTGCAGCGGATGCGATGGCCGAGGCTCTCGCGAAGGTCGAGATCAAGGCGCCCGTCGTTCCTGTCGTCGCCAACGTGCTTGCAGCCCCGATCAGCGATCCCGCGGAGATCCGCCAGCGCCTCGTCGAGCAGGTCACGGGCACGGTACGCTGGCGTGAATGCGTGCTCGCCATGGCTGCTGCCGGCGTCACGGAGCTATATGAAATCGGCACCGGCAAGGTGCTGAGCGGCCTCGCCGGCCGCATCGAGAAATCGCTGAAGGCGACGCCGGTCGGCACACCTGCCGACATCGAGGCTGTCGCCGCGCAACTCACGAGCTGAGGGCAACAATCATGTTCGATCTGAAGGGCAAGACTGCGCTGGTGACCGGCGCGACGGGCGGCATCGGCGGCGCCATCGCCGAGGCTCTGCACGCCCAGGGCGCAACCGTCGTGCTCTCAGGCCGCCAAGCCGACAAGCTCGAGGCGCTGAAGGCCAAGCTTGGCGAGCGCGCCCTCGTCCAGCCCTGTGACCTCGCCAACAAGGAGCAGGTCGGCAAGCTGATCGACGAGGCCGTGAAGCTCGTCGGCGGCCGCCTCGACATCCTGGTCAACAACGCCGGTCTGACGCGCGACAATCTCTTCATGGTCATGAAGGACGAGCAGTGGGACGAGGTGATCGCCGTCAATCTCACCTCGACGTTCATGCTCATGCGGGCCGGCGCCCGACACATGATGCGCTCCAAGTCGGGCTATGGCCGGATCATCAATATTTCGTCCGTGTCCGGCATTCTCGGCAATCCGGGCCAGGGCAACTATGCTGCCTCCAAAGCCGGCATGATCGGCATGACCAAATCGCTTGCCCGCGAGGTCGCCTCGCGGGGCGTGACGGCCAACTGCATCGCGCCCGGTTTCATCGAAACCCCGATGACGGCGGCACTGAACGAGAAGCAGATTGCGACCATCAAAGAGGCCATCCCTGCGCAGAGCTTTGGCAAGCCCGAGGATATCGCGGCAGCCGCCGTTTACCTTGCCAGCGAGGAGGCCCGTTACATGACCGGACAAACCCTCCATATCAACGGCGGCATGGTCATGATCTGAAAGCCGCTCAGGGCGTGCACAATGCCGCGTCGGAGGCTCGTCGGGGCAACTAGCCAAGGGATTTGTTGTGTGTTAACGAGCCGAAAATTCGAGCCGATGGCGCTGGAGTTTGCATCGATTTCAAGCACCCTGTAGTGGGAAACCCACGGCAGGGGCGAATCGGTCGTAGCAAGGTAGTGGCCGCAGCCAAATTGGCGGCGGCTTGAATAGAGTCGTTGGGGCCGCGTCGCGGTATCCTGAGGTGACAGAGCGCGAGGGAAGTAGATATGAGCGACGTCGCAGAGCGCGTTAAGAAGATTGTCGTCGAGAACCTCGGCGTCGAGGGCGACAAGGTCGTCGAGACGGCGAGCTTCATTGACGACCTCGGTGCCGACAGCCTCGACATCGTCGAGCTGGTGATGGCGTTCGAGGAAGAGTTCGGCTGCGAGATTCCGGACGATGCCGCCGAGCAGATTCAGACCGTCGGCGACGCCGTGAAGTTCCTCGAGAAGAGCGCTGCCAGCACTGCGTGAGCGGTGAGGCCCGCGCTCGAGGTGACTGATCGAGCTGCGTGCGCCGTCGGGGGGAACCGATCCGGTGCCGCAGCTTTATCGGGGCTCAAGAGCAGCGTTGCGGAATGTGGGGATGCCGCGGCAAGCGCGTCGTCGGCATGAAGCGGCAGGAGCGGTAACGCGAGGCGACCTTCCTGCCGGATAACCTGGACAGGTGTGGGATGCAGCGAGTCGTCGTGACGGGGCTTGGCCTCGTAACTCCTCTCGGATGTGGTGTCGAACCTACGTGGTCGCGCCTCCTCGAAGGTCGCAGCGGCGCGCGTCGCATCACTGAGTTCGAGGTCGCCGATCTCGCAGCTCAGATCGCGTCTTTCATTCCGCGCGGCGATGGCACTGGCGGCACCTTCAATGCCGACCAGTGGATGGAGCCCAAGGAGCAGCGCAAGGTCGACGACTTCATCGTGTATGCGATGGCGGCGGCGGATCAGGCGCTGACCGACTCGGGCTATGCAGCCAAGACGCAAGAGCAGCAGGAGCGCACAGGCGTTCTGATCGGCTCCGGCATCGGCGGTCTCAACGGCATTGCTGAAACCTCGCTGCTGCTCAAGGAAAAGGGGCCGCGCCGCGTCAGCCCGTTCTTCATTCCGGGCCGCCTAATCAATCTTGCCTCGGGCTATGTCTCGATCAAGCATGGTCTCAAGGGGCCGAACCACGCCGTTGTCACGGCCTGCTCGACAGGCGCGCACGCGATCGGCGATGCGGCACGACTGATTTCTTTCGGCGATGCCGACGTGATGGTGGCGGGCGGCGCCGAGAGTCCGATCTGCCGCATAGCGATGGCCGGCTTCGCTGCCTGCCGTGCGCTCTCGACGAACTTCAACGATGATCCGACCAAAGCCTCGCGCCCTTACGACAAGGATCGAGACGGCTTCGTCATGGGCGAGGGTTCCGGCATCGTCGTGCTCGAGAGCCTGGAGCACGCCAAGGCGCGCGGCGCGCGCATCTATGCCGAGATCATCGGCTATGGCCTCTCGGGTGACGCCTACCACATCACGGCCCCGGCCGAGGATGGCGATGGCGCCTACCGCTGCATGCGCGCCGCTCTCAAGCGCGCCGGCATTACAGCAGACCAGATCGACTACGTGAACGCGCACGGCACCTCGACGCCGATGGGCGACGAGATCGAGCTCGGCGCCGTCGAGCGCCTCTTCGGCAACAGCGCCGGCAACCTCGCCATGTCCTCGACCAAATCGGCGATCGGCCACCTGCTCGGCGCGGCCGGCTCCGTCGAAGCGATCTTCTCCATTCTGGCAATGCGCGACAACATTGCGCCGCCGACCCTGAACCTCGACAATCCCTCGGTCCAGACGCCGATCGACCTCGTGCCGTACACGCCGAAGAAGAAGCCGATCGATACTGTGCTTTCGAATTCGTTCGGCTTCGGCGGCACGAACGCCTCGCTCGTCATGAGGCGGCTCGACGCTTGATTTTTTTCTTGGGGGGCTGCCACGCGCAGCTCCCGATCTGTATGCGTTGCTGCACCTGTTGCATTCGTGTCCGCTCCGGCAACTGCCGGCCCACCCTGACCACGCCTTTGGAATTACGGCCCGCTTTGGCCATAATTCGGGATAGCTTGAAGGGCTGAGTACCCGCCTTCATGCCTATCCTCAGCAATGGCAGTGGCCCGACAGCGCCGGATCGCGCAGGAGAGAAGCAACCAGAGCATGAGGCAGGCCCTGCCAACTCTCGATACCACCCGCAAGCGCCTCAATGCCCTGCCGCGCAGCCCCGCTGAAGCGCTGGAGCCGGGTCGCGCGCCGCGTCCACCGCGGCGCATTCGCGAGCGGCGCGAGGCGCGGCGGATGAATGGCTTCCTCCGCTTCATCAGCGGCATCCTGACGTTCTGCTTCCTCGGCATGTCGGTCGTCGCGGTGCTCGCGCTTCTGCTCCGCACGAACTTCGACGCCCCGGGTCCGCTCACGCATTCGGCTGTCACAGTCATTCCGCGCGGCGAAGGCGTGCAGGAGATCGCCGCCCGCCTCGAGCGCGAAGGGATCCTGTCCGACCGCCGTCTGTTCGTTGCGCAGTACCTCGCACAGTCGCTCCATATCCGGCTCACCGGCGGCAAGGAGATCTCGCTCCAGGCCGGCGAATTCGAATTTCGCAAGCAAGCGAGCATGAAGGACGTGCTCGATACGCTGGCTCAGGGCAAGGCAGTGCTCTACCGGCTGTCCGTACCCGAGGGCTTGACGAGCCAGCAAATCGTTGCCCGCCTGATGGCCGAGGAGAACCTCTCCGGCGAGATCACCGAGGTACCGGCTGAGGGCACACTACTTCCCGACACCTATCGCTTCTCGCGCGGCATGGCGCGGGCCGACATCCTCGAGCGCATGAAGGCCGACCAGAAGCGCTTCATCGCTGCCATATGGGAGA
>VFQP010003744.1_pt1 | contig 13998 bp, 19 predicted proteins | sample 3512351 | NCBI WGS metagenome assembly VFQP01 (sample SAMN10412372, study PRJNA504923) | tailings metagenome | isolation source: Relicate 1 Philex TSF1 revegetated site | place: Philippines: Tuba, Benguet | collected 2017-08-29 | reverse complement strand
TCCAGGCACAGCCACTGGTCCTGTCCACGGTTGTTCTTGAACTGCGCACAGGGCATAGGGCAGCGACGCAGCACACGGAAGCGCTGGCCGGGTGCCCGCGCCGGCACGCACACAGCGCAGCCGCCCCCACCACAGGCAGGCGGGCAGCCCTCACCTGCACGCCGCTGACGTCGTCGACGCCCATGCCGGCCGAGCCGCAGCCCTTGAAGGGCGAGGCGTTGGACGACCAGTCGGGCGCCGTCCAGGAGAAGGCGTTGAGCGGGACACTGAGGCGCAGCCAGTCGGAGCCCACGCCCTGCACCCACGAGACCTGAGGGATGCTGACGGGCCGCGAGGTGCCCTGCGCAACCGACGTGCACGCAGCAGCCATCCACCGGCACCACCACAGTCAGCAGAGGGGAGCATCATCTTCACCACCAACAAAGGCTGACGCGCCAGCACACGAACTGCCGAGAGGCGCCTCACCGTGGCGCTGAAGAGCTGCACGGTAAAGTCGGGCGTGCCAAAGCTGTTCTTCTTGAGCAGCACCTCGAGCACCTTGGCGTTCTTGAGCGCGCCCTTCCAGCCGTTGAACGACACGCCGCCGCCGGCGCTCACGGTGGTGCAGTAGGCCGTGCCGCCGCTGGCGCCCTTGGACGAGCCGGCGTCCCACTTGCGCGAGCTGAAGGACCAGTCGGACCAGCCCTGCGCACGCACGTGGTGGTGTGGTGATGGCACGCCGCAAGGGGAGTGCTAGGTCAGCAGCAGGAGCGACTGGGCGACTGGGCAAGAGGACATGGCGTCGTCAAGCTAAAGGAGGGCGCACCGAGGTGAGGCCGCTGTTGTAGATGTCGCCTCCGCCGGCCGCCGCCGGGGCGCTGGGCGGCTGGTTGGGCGAGGCGGCGGGCTGGTTGGGGCGGTTGCCACTGCCGGCGTTGCTGAAGGCGGAGGTCTGGGCGCGCATGACGCCGGCGCTGTTGCTGATGAGGCTGTTGGTGAAGCGGGGGCGGCGGTCCTTGTCGGGCGACCAGCCCCAGGGCGCGCTGGACTCGGCGGGCGTGGGGCTGACGCCAGGGGGCAGGGCGGCCACGTTGGAGGGCGTGTAGTCGCACGACACCCTGCAGGCACAGTTGGCAGCGTGCAGCGCACGACGGCGGTGGTGGTGAGCGGGCGTGGTCGGAGGGCGAGGGCGCCACGTCCGGCGTCACGCGCGTGTGCGACGCGGGGTGGCGCAGGCGGAGGAACAAGGAGCACTCGCCGTCGGTACTTGATGCTGATGACGCCCCACTTCTTGTCGGCGAGCTGCACGCGGCGCGCACGCAGGCGGGCGCACACGCACACAGGTGAGCAGGGCGGTGGCGGTCACGGTCACGTGGTGTGTGCGCGCGTGCGCGCGGGGAGAAAAGTCCAGGCTTTGTCGCGCGCGCCCTCACCTTTTCAAAGGCGTAGACGCTCATGTCCAGGTGGAACGAGGGGCCGCAGCACCACCTGGCCGTGGGCGAGCAGCAGCAGCAGCACGCGCGGCGCGTCGTGATCCTCTGGGCCGCCGCCACCCGGCAAGGGACGAGCCGCGGCGGCGATCCCGGAGATGCGATTGAGCGCCTCTCACCTCTTGTTGCTGTACTGGTTCTCCGGGTCTTGAGGTACGTGCGCAGCGAGCAGCACAGGACACAGGACAAGCAGCGCGTCGGTTGGCGGGCGTCGTGCGACGCGCGCGCGGCAACCCCAGGTCAGCGCTGCCCCCAGGCCCCGCCCACGCAGCCGCATACTCGCAATGGCATGGACAGACGTCTGTCACCATGACGACCACGCTTGCGCCGGTGTCATAGCAGACGCTGCTGCGGTCGAGGGTGTTGCCGTACCCGTCGGTGATGCTGTTGGCGTCGCACGCCACCTGCGGGCGCGAGCGAGCAGGCGGGCGCAAGCCTCTGCTGCTGCAGCAGAGCAAGCACCAGGGGCAGCAGCAGCGAGGCTGCCGCGTGTGCGGTGGCTTGAAGCAGGCAAAGGCGCGCGTGCGCCGCGCACCTCATAGCAGGCGCCGCAGGACCCGCCGTCAAAGTCCCAGTTGGCGTCCGCAGGCGCGCAGATGTCCCTGCAAAAGCCACGCACGGCACAGCTAGCAAGAGCTCTGCCCGGTGTCCGGCTGCACGATCTGGGGGGACAGCTGTGCGCGGCGACGTGCACGCTCTGCGCTCCGCTCCCCCCCCCCAAAGCCCCTCAGCCTCACCATCCAGTGGCCACGCCAGGGTCGAGGTAGTAGTACTGGCAGGAGCCCTTGTGGATGAACCAGGCGTCTGCGTGCGTGCGTGCAGGGCAAGAGGGAGGGAAGGCCAGCTCGCTCGAGCCAGCTCGCGTTCAAAGGGCCCTCCTGCGCCGCCCGCTCCTCCTCGCACCTGAAGGGCCGCCGTAGTGCGTCGCCTGCGCGCCAACAAGGCAGGCAGCACGCGCGCGCGTGGGGCGTGTGCGCTTGTGGGCCGAGAGGGGCCATCGATCACGCCGCAAGGAGGCAGCAACCTCCCGCGCACGCACGCGCACTCACCCTGCCCTGGCGCCACGTCCAGTCCGGGTTGCGCTGCGCCGCTGCGCCGGCGAGCAGGAGCGCCAGGAGGCCGAGCGCTGCTGCGAGGCGGGGAGCCATGTTGAAGAGGCTGCGGTCCTCCGCGAGGCCTGCACGCGCGCCGTCCGCACGCAGCTGCTCGCTCGCGATGTGTGCCAAGGGACTCCTTCGTCCTCTGCTCTCTGCTGCGCTCCCTTCTGCTTTGTGTGTGCGCGGTCGACTTGGGGGAGCACCTTCAAATACGGGCAGCACGCAGCACAGAATCCGCCCCGCTTCAAATTCAACCTGGAGGGGGCGTTCAAACTCAAACCTGGAGGTGCGGGTGCGTCTGCAGCACCAGAGCAGACGCGTAGGCCTCTGGGCCTGTCCCTGGCGACGGCGAGGATCTGGACACGGTGTGGAGGCAGGGGAAGTGCCCGTCCGCCGCGTGCACGCGCAGCGCGCGCACCGACTTGAGCGGCGCCAGCGCTTCCGCAATGCCGCTCGAGCTCCACCGGCAGCCCGGGGCGTGCAGCGTCAGCGCCTGCAGGCGCGTCAGCGACCGGCTCAGGTGCTCCAGCGGCTGCACGCCCTCCAGTGCCACGTCCGCAGGCAGGCCCAGCATGCAGTAGCGAAGGCTCGAGTGCAGGCGCCGGCCCAGCACGTGCAGAGCCAGTCGGCTCCGCGCCGTGCTGAGCCGTGAGCACCACTCAGGGGGCTGCGCCGTCGACTCGGAGGGAGCCGCTGCGCCGTCCTCGCACCACAGGCGCCAGGGTGCCCGCCGCGACAGGAACCAGCTAGGGATTGGCTGGCGCCCGGCACCGCCACCGCTGTCTGTAGGGCGCTTCACAGTGCCAGGTCCTGCCGCTGCCGCCGCCGCTGCTGCGCTCGCGTGGCCCGCCGCCTCAAACAGCACCAGCGTCTGCAAGGCGGGAGGCTGCGGCAGGTCCACCAGCTCCAGCAGGTCGAGCGGCGCCAGGCCGCACTCGCTCAGCTGCGCATGTCCGCGGTGAGGCATGCAGTGACACCCTGCGTTGAAGCTCCTTTGTTCCTGCGTTGGTGATGCGTCCTGCTCCGTGCACTCCTGCGCCCGCAACAGGGCCGCACCTGCAGGCTGTGGAGGTGCGGCAGCTCCGTGGCCAGGAAGCGCGCGCTGCCCGCCGTCAGCTGCACGTTGCGCAGCGTCAGCTTGCGCAGCCCGGGCGGCAGGCTCCGCCGCAAGTCCAACAAAACGGCGCCCCCCGCCAGGCTGCGCGCGCCGCTGCCGCCGAGGCCCCACGCCGCTGGCGCGTGGCCGTCGCAGAAGCGCCAGGGCGGCGTCACAGCGGCGGCGTACTCTGCCCACGTCCTGCTGCCGCGTGGGGCCGCCCGGGTCAGGGTGGCGGTTGAGCCCGCATCGCAGGCGTGGCTGTCGCTGGCGTACCACGACGTGCCCGCGTCCGCATCCAGCGCCTCGCAAGCCGTGAGCGACAGGCTCCGCAGGGTGGTCCACGCCTGAAGCACGGCGAGCTCTGGGCTGTCCAGCTGCACGAGCCCTGCGTGCCACGGGGGGAAGCTCCAGGGCAAAGGAAAGGATGTGGCAGGGGACCAGGCGGCCGCCTTCCTGCAGCAACGAGCCAGGCGCCGCCGCGCCCACCTGAAAAGTGCAGCGTGTGCACGTGGCGGCACCCCGTGGCCAGGCGGCCCAGCACGTGCGGCGTGAGCGCCAGCAGGTGGTTGCTCTCCTGCTCGCTGCAGGCCAGGCTGAGCGCGCGCAGCTCCGACAGCGACGAGAGGTGCGAGAGGTCGTTGCTGTGCAGCGACAGCGGCCACGTCTCAAACGTCACCTGCGCACACCAGCCAACCGCGACGCAGCCATCCTGTGATGGGCGCCCGCAGCCAGGGCTCAAGATCCTCTTCATCCCGTGTGCTAGCGTGTGCTCACCCTGAGCGAGGTGAGGCTGGTGAGTGTGGCCAGGATGGAGATGGAGATGTCCGAGTCAAAGATGACAGTGGCCAGCTCCAGGTTCCTGCGCAGCGACGGCACAACCAGGGCGCACGCTCGCCCCTGGTGAGCCGTCACTGTTCTCTCGTCGTCAGCGCGAGCAGCAGAGGGCAGCAGCAGGTGCGCTCGCCTGAGCTTGGAGGCCAGCCCTTCGTGCTCGTACAGGCCAATCGTGTACGCGGTGTGCATGTAGCGCGTCTGGTCCATGTGCGCCAGCTTGAACCTGCGGCGTGCCAACAGCACATGCCTCACTCAACGACGTCGTTCCCACCACGATTCACAACGTTGTGCGGCGCAGGGCCGGCAGCTGAACTTCACGCACTTGAAGCGCTCAAAGCAGGGCAGGTCCTTCTCCAGCACGTCGTACGTGTGGCCCATTAGCAGCTCTGGGCTGTCCTCTGCGTCCGCCTGCATCACCACGACGTTGGTCAAGCACTCCTGGCCCTTCCACTGCCGCTGGCTTGGCAGAGGCGCGCCAGCAGCGCGTTGCCCCAGTGCGCCAACCACTGACCTCGTCAAAGATGAGCTGCACATCGCCCAGCGCCAGCTCACGCAGCCGCCCGCACCCGCACAGCGCGCGCACAGCGCCGTGCGACCAGCCCAACCGCCCCTGCAGGCCCAGGCGCGCCACCTGCGGCGACAAGCACCTGCAACCCACAGCAGGGCAGCAGCCAATGCGCACCCCATGTCGCCCTCGCCACGGCCGCCAAGCACACGCACGCCCTGCAGACACCGCCCGTGCCGCGCACGTGATGAGGCGGGTGACGGCGCTGTGCCGGAGCGCCACGTTGGCCAGCTCCAGCGCACGCAGCCTGCCCCCGGCCGCCGCCAGCGCCTCAAACGCCTCCACCGCCGGCGCGTCGTGGCTCAGCGGGTGCGGCTCCCCGTGGTCGAGGTCCACGGCGTCGAGCGCCAGCACGTCGTCGTCCTCCCCCTCCTCCACGCCGTCAGCGTTCTCCACGACAAACGCTGCCTGCTGCGCCGGACCAGGCTGCCCTCCTCCTCCTCCTCCTCCGCCGCCGGGGTCCTCTGGCTGCGGGTCCTGCTGTTGCTGTTGGTGCGGCAGGACGAGGACGGCGGCGCGCGCCACCCTGGAGAGGTCCACCAGCCGCACCGAGAGCTCCTGCAGGTGCGTGAGCGCCGCTAGGCCCGACAAGAGGTGGTCCTGCGCCGCCTGCACCGCCGGCGCGTCGCCCCGGGCACGCGTGCAGTCCCTGCGGCCGCGGCGCAGCGCAGCACACAAAAGCACCACCTCTGGCCACACGGGCAGAGAGGACCTTGCGACCTGCTGCGCCCGCAGCGTGCACGAGAGCCTGCCACAGTGCCTGCCCTGCACCGTCGCGGCTCACGTGAGCAGCAGGTCCAGCGAGGTGACCCTCCGCAGGTTGCGCAGGCACTCGAGCCTCCACCCGGCTGCCTGCCACGAGCCAGGGGGGAACACGGGCAGGTCGCCCAGCACCAGCCGCCGCAGCGCGCGCAGCGCCGTCAGGTTGTTGACGGCCTGCGTGAGCGTGATGCTGCTGCTCCGCGCGTGCAGGGCGGCGGCCGAGGTGTGCGCCACCGCGCCGCCGCCGTGCACCAGGGGCGCCAGGCACTGCGACAGGTTGCTGAGGGTGATGGTGGTGACGTTGCTGAACACCTGCGCCGCAGGAACGGAGTGGGCATGGTTGAGAGGCCTGCCCAGCTTTGCGCAAGCTGAAGCTTCAGCGCCACGCAGCGCAGCGCTGCACCCCGCTCGCTTGCCTTTGTGATGTGCCGGACGGCTTCAGGGAGCCTGGGCGCCATGGTGCGCATCGGCATGTCCACGCTGGTGAGCTGCGCATCGAACGTTTAGGGAGGGCAGCGGGAAGGAAGAAGTGGCGTCGTGCATGCATGAGAGGCCGCAGGCGGACGCGGCAGTACGGCTGACGAGCAGCGCACCTGGAGGGCGGGTGCAGCGCGCCACGCCTTGCACACCAGCCGCATCGCCAGCACGTCATGGTGCTCGTCCAGGTGGCTGGCGATGATCTGCAGCATGCGCGCATGGCGTCGGGCGGGTGTGTCGTCCACGCCAGCACCGCCTGCACTGTCCAGTTGGAGCGCATGCGTCCAGCAAGCATACTGCACGTGCCTGCTGGACCCCTGGCGGCAGCGCAGTGGCGAGCGCGCCCGTCCTTCCCAGCCCAGGCCGACTGGCGAAGAGCAGCACAGCGTCCACGCGCAAATCCTCCGCTGCAGGTGTCGAAGAGGGCAAGAGCTCGCGCAGCCCCGTGCCGCGTTCGCCATTCGCCATCGCTTTCTCTGCGGCGCAGATCGCCGTGGTGTGCGGCATGTGCACGGGAGCGCATGTACCGGACGATCCGTTCGTGCCAGTTGAAAGAATGTGCAGCAGCAGGCAAGGAACTCATCAGCAGTCACACTGCGTCAATGCGGGTCCTATCGTCAGCTCTGCGTAGTGCGTCGAGTCGCTGCCCGGTCGTGCGCGCGCGCCGCCTGCCTCCGCTGCTGGGTCACGATCACGCGCTGCTGCCGTTGGACAGGCCCTGCAGCAGCACACCAAGGCATGCCCAGCGTCAGCGCTGCACCACGCCCGCGCCTGTCCCTGGCCACCCAGCGGAGCGCAGTCGGGATCCGCTCGGCCCCCCACCACCACCCGCCACGCACCGGCGGCTTGATGGGCGACTTGGTGAGCGAGGTGGAGCGCAGGTAGTTGTGCAGCTTCTTGCCGGACGCCAGGATGAAGCCCAGGAACAGCGGGCTGGGCCGCCCCGGCCTGCAACGCAACGCCCACCGCGCGCCACGCAACGGCTCACCGCCCACTCGCCCACACACCCCCTACAGCTCCAGCCAGCCACCCAACCACAGCAAAGGCGCGCGCACCTGCTCTTGAACTCGGGGTGGAACTGGCAGGCCACGTAAAAGGGGTGGTCCTCGGGGCTGCTGGCCAGCTCGAGGATCTCCATGCGCTCGCCCGTCTCGTCGCGCCCCACGAATATGAGCCCGGCCGCCTCGAGCTTGGACACCACATCGGGGTTCACCTCGTACCTGTGCACGCACATGCACACACACACGCAGTGAGGGTTGGTGTGTGGTGAGGAGGGCCGCAAGTGGCTTGCGTTGGTGCCGCCGGGCCGGCCGCTTCAAAAGAGAGGAGGCAGCGCGGAGGCAGCGCGGAGGCAGCGCACCGGTGCCTGTGCCGCTCGTCAATGTACTCCTCTTTCTGGTACAGCTTGGCGGCCATGCAGTTGACTGTCTGCAGCACCGTGCGGCGCGCGCCCAGGCGCATGGTGCCGCCCTGCGGGAGACCGTCAAACGCGTGTGAGCCACAGGAGGCACGCCGTTGGGAGGTGCGGCGACGAGACGAGTTGCTTGTGCGACCAATGAGCAAGCGGGCCTCCCTCCCGCCAGTTGGCGCCCCCCACCATTCCGCGTGCCCGCCCTGTACCTTGTGCGTGGTGCTGATCTCTGGCATGAAGACCACCACGGGCTGCGAGGTGGCCTGGGAGAACTCGGCGCTGTTGGCGTCCTTGAGGCCCACCACGTTGCGCGCAAACTCAATCACCGCAATCTGCAGCAGGCCCCAACGCAGCCGCCGCCACGCAGCAAGCAACAGCCACCGCATGTCACTCGCGCTCGTCGTGGCGCCCCCGTGCCCTTGCTGCACTGCTTGCATCGCGATGTGCACGCCTGCCCGCACGCACCTGCATGCCCAGGCAGATGCCAAAGTAGGGCACCTTGTTCTCGCGCGCGTACTGCGCCGCCAGCACCATGCCCTCGATGCCGCGGTTGCCAAACCCACCTGCGCACGACAGCGTGATCAACCGCGCGCTCAACCTCAACTCGTGCATGCGGCGCGGTGAACCAGCCCGGCGAAAGCGCCGCACAGTGAGGCGCACCGGGCACGATGACGCCGTCGGCGGCCTTGAGCTTGGCCCAGCTGGCGGCGTAGGCCTCGGGGTTGGACTCCTTGGCCTCGGCCTCGAGGTTGCTCGCCTCGACCCAGTCCAGCTGCGCATGAGCAGCGCACAGCGTCACGCATCCGGTGCGGCGTGGCCGTGCTGCTGCGGGGCCAAGCGAGCGCTCAAAGCGCGCCGCCGCGCTACCGCAAACGGGTGTGCGCTCCCTCTGCCTGTCCCTCTGCCTGGCACGCAGCGCACGCAGGCCCGCGCCAAGCAACCCCCCCACCCACCCCAGCGCACCTTGAGCTTGAGGCGCGCCTCCATGCAGGCGTGCTGCAGGCTCTTGATCACGCTCAGGTAGGCGTCGGCCAGCACCGTGTACTTGCCAATCAAGGCAATGGTCACGGGCTCCACCAGGCTGCGCGCACAAAAACACCCGCAGCGGCACGCAGCGGCCGCCGCCTCAGACACCCTGCGCTTGGCCGCTGTCTCAAGGTCTTGGAACCCAAAGCGCCGCCTGGCACCACCCACCTGTCCCAGCGGTCGGCCAGGTTGACCTTCCACGCCGACGTGTCGAGCTTGTCGCTGCCCTGCAGGCCCAGCTTCCTGCACGCGTGCACACACACACACACGCACGCCACACGCGCCACGCATCACCTTCCTTGACGTGTGGCAGGTGTGCCTGCCGCCCTCGCACAGGCTGGTGCAGCCATGCGTGAACGCCTGACCCGCCCCCCCTTTGCTGCGCCTCACTTGCAGATGATGTGGTGCGCGCCCTGGGACTCCATGAGCAGCGGCACGCGCCAGATGTTGCTGACGTCGTGCATGGTCAGCACGCTCGCCGGCTCCACCTGGCAAAACAGCGCCTGCACGTTGCCACGACACCACGCACGAAAAAACGGTTGCGCGTGACGCCTGCCACAACCAGCCAGCCCTTTCTGTCTGCCCCACCCACACGCGCCCGCTCTCCCATTGCCCGCCAGGACCCCCAGCTGCTCACCAGCTTCTCGCGGACCGAGGCCTCAATGGGCTCCTGGCAGCGGCACGCCAGGATGTTGGGGTTGAGCCCCAGCGAGCGCAGCACCTGCACGCTGTGCTGCGTGGGCTTGGTCTTCTGCTCGCCCACCACGCCAATGATGGGCACGAGCGACACGTGAACGATGCAAAGGTTGTCGGGCCCCACGCGGAAGCAAAACTGGCGCAGCGCCTCGATGAAGGGCATGGACTCAATGTCGCCGACCGTGCCGCCCAGCTCAATGACGCAGACGTCGGGCACGCCCGGCTTGCCGTCCACGGGCGTGTGCGCCACGCGGTGGATCCAGTCCTGGATGGCGTCGGTGATGTGCGGCACCACCTGCACCGTCTTGCCCAGGTAGTCGCCGCGCCGCTCCCGCTCAATCACGTGCTGCGGCCAGAGGGCAGCGCACAGGCACGCAGAGGAAAAGGATCGTGAGGCTGTGCTGCTCACGCACGCTGCACGCCTGGTGCCGGCCGCGTGGAGCGGGCGTTCAAACACGCGTTGGGCGCCCCCAGCGTGCGGCGCGCACCGAGTAAATCTTGCCCGTTGTGAGGTTGTTGTCCTTGGTGAGCGTGAGGTCGATGAAGCGCTCGTAGTTGCCCAGGTCCAGGTCCGCCTGTGTGGCCAGGTGCGCGCGAGCTGGCGGCGAGGTCGAGCGCCCACACAAGGGGAAGGCCGCCCCGCCCCTCGAGCCACGCGCGGCGCGCGCACCTCGCCGCCGTCGTCGAGCACAAACACCTCGCCGTGCTCGAACGGCGACATGGTGCCAGCGTCCATATTGAGGTAGGGGTCTGTGGGCGCGCGCACGGCGTCAAGGCCAGCGTCGGCAGGAGTCGGCATCGAGAACCCCCGCTCCCCAGCTGATCCGCGCACGAGCGCACTGCCCCGGAGCTCACCAATCTTGATGGACGTGACGCGGAAGCCGCTGTTCTTGAGCAGCACGCCAATGCTGCTGGCGGTCACGCCCTTGCCCAGGCCGCTCACCACGCCACCAGTCACCAGAACGTACTTCATCCTTGCTGCTGAGCTGCCCTGTGCTGCACCTGGCTGCTCCTGTTCCTCACGCCCGCACTTGTGCCGCCCTCCTGCCGCAAAGCCTGGCTCCGCTGCAGTGCTCGCGTGCTGCCGTTGACGGTGCGCTCGATGTCAGCGCACTTGCCTCGCGGCGCAATCACTGCGGCAGCGCCGCTTCGTTTGCCGCCGTGTGCAGCCGCCCTAAGGGCCAACCCGCCATGCGCACGATCAGCGAGCGCGCCTGGAGCGCCAAGCTTGACTCGTCAGCAGCAGCGCGCGCTGGTGCTGATGCTGCGTGCGGGCGCGCTGAGAGCCTGCACAGGTGGATTGGCACGCCGCGCGCATCACGTCAGGAGTCCCGCCACGTGCACGCAGCTGCAGACCCCGGCCGCCGGCGCTGCTGCAGGCCTCCTCGCCACCAGCCACCGGGACAGAGCAGCAAGAGCAGCCGCATCACGCAGCGCAGCGCCCATAGTTACTGTGGCTCCTGAGCAGCCTCAATCTCGTGCACAAATGGCTGGCGCAGCCCTGGCGCATCGCCCTGGGCAGCGCCGTTACGACACCACAGCCTCAGAGTTCAGAACCACTCGACTTGCACTTGGTTGACCAGCTCTTGCTCGACCAACACACACATCAATCAGGATGTTGTTGCGCGGCGTCGCCGGCTCGCTGGCGCTGGCGATCAAGCAGCGCGGCGCGATTCCCTTGCTCAGCACCTCGAGCAGCAGCGCCACCTCCTCTTTGGGAGCGGCGCTCCAGCAGCAACAGCAACAGCAGCAGGTCAGCGCCGTGGCGCTGCAGCAGCATCGCGCGCTCTCGCACGCAGGTGAGGGCAGGTACAGCAAAGTGCGCGAGACTCGCTGACGAGGCCTCGCGAGGTGCGCACCTCGACGCTGAGGCCTGCGCGTGCTCGTGGCGGCTCATGATCCTGGTGCTGCGAGCGCAGAGGCGACCAACACCTTCCTGCGCGAGGTGCGCTGGCCGTTCTCTGAGGCCTGTGTGCTGTCCCGTCGTTCGTGCTCAGAGCGCCACTGCGCCACAGAAGCGGCCCGCAGCGCGGCTCAGCTCCGAGCCTGCGTTGCCGTGGTGCTGGCTGACCCGGTTCCAAGGGGAAGGGAGCCTGCCTGCGGGGCTGATCCGGCGCCATTTGCGCCGACGCCGCGAGGAGTTGGCGCGCCTCATCAGCGCGCCTGGTGTGTGCTGCATCAGCCATGACAGCGGAGAACAGACGGGGTGGCAGTCCCTTGAGCAGTAGGAGCGAACAGGAGGTGCAGAGGGATCCCCTACCTGCAGGCGGACGTCTACAGATCGGCGCTGCTGCGCGCGCACCCCTCGTCCGCCGCCGCGTCTGACCTTGGCTAGCAGCAGAGCTTTGTGCGCCCGCTGCTGATCATCAACCTGGCCCCGCTCCCCACGACGTGTGCACGCAGGCGTTGGTGGAGCTGGACTACCCGCCGCGGCTGCAGCGCCTGCTGCTGACGCCTCAGCGCGAGGTGACGGTGGAGCTGGTGGTGCCCATGGACAACGGGGAGATCGAGGTGTTCAACGCCTACCGCGTGCAGCACAACAACAGCCGGGGGCCCTACAAGGTGCGGGCCAGGGGGCCAGGGTGCGTGCTGGGGGCGGGGCGTGCAGCAGCCGTGACACGACAAATCATGTGGTTGCCGCAGCGCGGCGCTGACTTGACCAAGGTGTCGCTCCTTGATGCCGCAGGGCGGGCTGCGGTACCACCCCCAGGTGGACATTGACGACGTGCGCAGGTGCGGGGGTGCGTGGTGCTGCCAGGGGCCTTTGCGAGACGCCTGTGGTTGCTCCTGCGTTCCCAACCCGTGCCCAGTGCCTGGGGCTGTGTGTGCGCAGCCTGGCGAGCCTCATGACGTGGAAGACGGCCGTGATGGACCTGCCCTTTGGTGGTGCCAAGGTGAGTTGCAACAGGGGTGATGAACGCCGCGTGGCTTGTGGGCGCAAGGGGCGTGCAGGTAGCCTCACCTGCGGCCGTGGGGCGCCCCTGTTGCGCCTTCGCGCCCCGGCCACCAGGGCGGCGTGACGGTGGACCCGCGCAAGCTGTCGGAGCGCGAGCTGGAGAAGCTCACCCGCAAGCTCATAATCGCCATCAAGGAGGTGGTGGGCACGTACGAGGACATCCCCGCCCCTGACATGAACACGGGTGAGGGGGCGCGCTGTGTCTGGGAGGGGGTTGGGTGCGGTGGAGGACGGCCCAGGCGCGGTGCGGCACAGTCGTTCAGGAGCCGCGCAAGGGGCGCAGCGAATGCGGGGCCCTAGGCGCTGTGCCTGGCGTCCGGTGGCACGCTCAGCCGGTTTGCTTGAGGGCCGACGGGTGCTTGCCCTTGCCCTTGCCGCGCCGTGCTTATCGTGGCTGCTCCCTAGACGGGCGTGTCATGAGCTGGATCTTTGACGAGTACAGCAAGCTCAAGGGCTACTCACCCGGAGTGGTCACGGGCAAGGTGAGGGGGGACGGGACAGGGGAAACTCGTGCATTCAGCCGCGCGCTCCCTTGTTGTTGCCGCGCATCCGCAGCACTTGCCTGAGAGAGCAGGGCCCTGGTGGCCGAGCGCACTGGCGGCGCGGCGGCCATCCGCCCTGTCAGCCACATTGAGCAACGGCGGTGCAACTTCGTGCGTGTTGGTGCCTGTGGCGCGCAGCCGGTGCACCTTCACGGGTCTCTGGGCCGCGAGGCGGCGACGGGGCGCGGCACGGCGTTTGCCATCCGTGAGCTGCTCAAGGCCACGGGCCTGGGGCGCGTGCACGACCAAAAGTACGTCATCCAGGTGCGTGGGGGGAGTGGGGGTTAGAGGGGGAGGAGGGGCGAGGGGAAGCCAGGCACCAGCGCCGCGGGCAACGGGCCTGGAGGGGAGCACGTGCACGGCATCCAGGTGAGAAGTGAATGCGGGGCTGCGGCGGGCCATGGAGCCATGACGGCGAGGTGGGCGACAGGGGCAGGGCCACCCGCTTTCCTCGTGAGCCTCCGGATCCCCAACTGGGCAGCGACAGCTCACACCAAAGCTGCGTGCGGCCAAGACGGCAGGCAGGGGGCGCCCAGGGCGTGAAGGATAACGTCGCGCGCCGCTCGCTCCTGCGCAGGGCTTTGGCAACGTGGGTTCGTGGGCGGCGGACATATTGACCGAGATGGGCGGCAAGGTGGTGGCGGTGAGCGACGTGACGGGCGCCATCCACAACGACAAGGGGCTGGACATCAAGGCGCTCAGGTGCGCGCATGTGCGCGCGCCCACCAGCACAGGGAGGGGGGAAGGGGGGGGCCTTTTCGCAGGGTCGTGCAGCACCCCCGCGCACGAGCTGGCCAGCCCGCCGCACCCTGCATCGCTTTGACACGGCGACGGGGCTCCTGGAGCAGCTCCTGGAGCGTGGGTGGCGTGGGTGGGGGGCCCTCGCGCAATCAGATGCGCGTGCGTGTGTGCTCTCTCTTCTCTCAGGTCGCACATTGCCGGCGGCAAGAAGCTGGTGGACTTTAGCGAGGGCGTGCCCATTCCGGCCGAGGACATCCTCACCGTGCCCTGCGACGTGCTCATCCCCGCCGCCATCGGGGGCGTCATCACAGGTGCGGCGGCTG
>VFQP010004102.1_pt1 | contig 14000 bp, 17 predicted proteins | sample 3512351 | NCBI WGS metagenome assembly VFQP01 (sample SAMN10412372, study PRJNA504923) | tailings metagenome | isolation source: Relicate 1 Philex TSF1 revegetated site | place: Philippines: Tuba, Benguet | collected 2017-08-29 | reverse complement strand
AGGCAGCTGGGCGTAGCGCGAAGGGCCAAACCACCCTGCACTCGAGTGCGCACGGCAATCTCTCGTGGAGTGCCCGGCAAAGAGCGCCTCGCCCGCCTGGAGCGCCCTCTGCACCCCCAACGCACCAGCGATCGGAACTGCGGACACGGATAGCTTGTAATCGTTCAGCTTGCGCTCCGCGAGCTCGCTCCAGAACGACACGTCGACGCTGCTCTGCGCACGGCCCGGCCAGAGCAGCACCCAGGTGCCGTGCAGCCCCTCTCTGCGCGCTCAACGAGCACTCAAAGCAGCAGCACCACGGCTGACCTGCAGCGGGAGGAACTTGAGCAGCGCTGCTGCCGGTGGGGCACCTGCCGCTGTGGCGTCTGCCATCCCGCCACGCTGTGCTCCCCCGCGGCCTGCCCGCCGCTTTCCTGCAGCGGCCGTAGGGCGGGTGCTGGCTGCGTGCAGACTCCTTGCTGCTTTCTGCTGCGCGTATGTGACGCCGAGCGCACACACGGACCACATCGCACATGGTCCTGCCGGGCCCGTCGTCGTGCGTCGTCTCCTCGTCCAGTTCAGCATCTTGCCAGTGAACAGACGCTGTGCAATGCATGCAGGCTGTACGCGGCAGCGAGCGAGAGAGGGATCGATTGAGGGGGACGGGGGAGCACAGGGGAGGAAGATGAAGGCCCAACATTCACGGGGCGCCAGGGCAGGTGAGACGGAGCGCAACGCACGCAGCTACATCACAGTCCTTGCTTCCACCATCTTCCGGAGCGCGCTCCACCTGCATAGCCGAGTCGAATAGAACCGGGAGAACCTATGAACATGAGAAGGCCCCGGACCTCCTGGGGCAAAAAGAGGCGGCCTGCGGGTGCACCACTCCTAATCCTCCTGCAGCGTGCTCCTCCTCCTCCTGCGCCATGGTGGACGTGCGTTTATTAGTGGTATGTGTGCTTGGCGAGGGGGGAGGGAAGGTGCTAGCGGGTCTTCTACGAGGCTCTTCGGAACTCCTGCTCGGCACCCTTGCTAGACGTCTGCGCGCTGGGCCGCCGCCGAGCCGCCGCTGCCGGCGGCCGTGGCGATGACGCGCTCGGGCGCGGCCGGCTTGGCCGAGCGCGCGGAGGAGAGCGCGGGGTTGAAGGGGGTGTCGATGGTGTTGCTCACGGCGCCCAGCACCACCAGCGAGTAGGCCTGCGGGACTGACTCGACGAAGAGCGACATGACCTCCACCGTGATGCGGTACGTGCCGGCCGCCGGCGCCTCGATCCGCACCTGCACACGACGACGACAATGCAGTCAACGCAAAGACAAACCCTGCTCAGTGCTGGGGGTCAACTCCGTTGATGTTCTAACACCGCGGACCGAACGACCACGGCGCCAACCAACCGCTCGCGCGCGCCACACTCCTCCTCCCCACTCGCCTTCTCCACGTTGTTGCTCGTGTCGCCGCCCGTGCGGTTGTTGCCCCAAGCCACCTGGCCCCGGGGCGTCGTCACCGTCAGGTCCAGGTCGTTCACGAGCGCGTTGCCGCCGCCCTTTTGCGCGGGGAAGCCCTGGTAGTCCTGCCAGACCAGCACAGCCACGAGCGGCACGCGCGGCGACGCCGCCGCCGCCTCGGCGTCCACCACCACCTCGTACTCGTGCACCTCCTCCGCCGCCGTGAAGAGCGCCTGATCGACCACCTGCATGCGCCAGCCCGACTCGTCGCCCTTGAGCGGGAGGTGCGAGAGGTCGAGCCGCCCAAAGCCCTGGAACGGCGAGGGCGCCGGCGCCAGCGGCTTTTGGTTGACACGGCTGACGCCCTTCATGTTGGCGGCGCCCGCCAGGAGCACAGCCTTGAGCAGCGCGGCCGAGGGCTCGAACCGGTGCCGGCGCGTCGCAGCGCCTGCGCGCGCCGTGGATGAATCGATCGACCCCTTGCTTGCGGCGGCGGACGCCACCTTGTGCTGCTGCACTTTTTGTCGTGTGCGCAGCAGGGCGGCACGCACCGGTCGGGTAGAAGCCGTCGGTGAAGTACTGGCGCACCAGCGTCGCCGCGCCGGCGACCACCGGCGCCGCCACGCTCGTGCCCGCGTCGCCGATCTGCGATCACGCGCGCCCACACGCAGCACGATGGCGCGAATCGCGTGGTGAGCGGGCAGGACAAGGACCTGCAGAGTTGCGTTTGCGGGTGCTCGAGCGCACCGTGCTGCACTGGTCCATCCTGCCGCTGAACACGCCGTCCGCCCTGGCGCTGGTGGTGTAGCCCGGCGCGACGAGGTCGGGCTTGAAGCGCGGGTCGTGGTCCGAGTTGACCGGCGCCGCGCTGCCGAACGAGCTGAAGTCCGCGACGTTCTCGAGCGGCACCCACGGCTGCTCGGGCGACCACGCGAGCAGCAGGTCGCCGTCGGGGAACTCGCGCAGCAGCGCGTCGAGCTGCAGGGCCAGCTCGGGCCGCACCACGACGGCGGGGAACGCCGTCACGTTGAGCACGGTCGAGTTGAAGCGCAGCGACGTCAGCCGCGTCATGTTGATGCGACTCCGGTTGAAGAACATGGCTGCGGCGAGGCGAGGCGTGGCGGCAGGAGAGCAGGGGTGAGTCGTCGGCGGCTTGCCGCGTGGGCGCACTTCTTGCGCAGCCTGCCGGGCCAGCAGTGCAGCCTCAGGACAGCGCACCTCCCGCAGCGCCGCTCCGGATGACGTTGGTCACGGCGTCGAGGAGGCGGCAGGTGGTGTTGGCGCCGATCTCGACCAGCAGCACCGTGTCGCTCAGGGCCTCACCAGCAGGCACGATGCACGCGTCCTTCGACGTTGGCAGCCGCAGCTGCGGTGCGTTCACAGCAAGCGGCTCGCTGCTTTATCAGGCACGGCAGCCGGCCGCACGCCCGCCATGCCGCTGGCAGTGATTGCTTGCGGTTCACGCCACAAGGGGGGCTGTGCGTGCGCCCTCGCTCGTTGCGCAGCAGCGCTCACCTTGAGGATGCGCCCCTGCAGCGCAGCAAAGCGCGAGTCAAAGCCCTGCACCAGTGCGACCTGCGTGAGGCTTCCCTGCATCGTCATGCCGCTCCCGGGTGCAGTCTGCGGCCGCGCGACACGCACAAGCGCCGCGATGCAGACACACCTGTCGTCAAGGAGAACAGTGCACTACGTGACGGGCTTGAGAGAGCCGCCAAGAGTGACCTGTGCCCGCCAGCGCACCACTGACCTGGGGGATGATGTTGAAGAAGCCGCCCGACCAGATGGGAGCAAAGTCCCGGGTGCTCAGGTCGACCTGCACGCGCGCACACTCACGCCGGATCACGCCCCACGATGCGTGGGCCGTTCATGCCACCCCTGGGCTCCAACTCCGGGACCTCCAATCGTGCCAAAAGCAGCCCAGCAGCACAGCGCGCGCACCGGCTGCCCCGCCTCGGTCAGCAGGTCGTTGGTCATGTAGACCACGCCGTTTTGAAGCCAGCTCTGCGCACACGCACCACGCCAAGCCACCGCGCGAGCAGTCGCGCACGACCGCCCGACGCTGCTGTGCCGCGGCGCAAGAGCGCGCGCCGCCGGCGCCCGCGCCCGCGCACCTCGGTGCCGCCGACGCTGAGCACGTTCTTGCACACGCCGGGCGAGGTGGTGGACCCCGTGGTGCCCAGCAGGCCGAGCTTGCCGCCCTCGTTGCCGGCGGAAAAGACGGCCAGCAGGTCGGGCGTGGCGCGCAGGTACGCGTCCACGTTGGCGCAGTCCTGCTCGTACGTCACCTCGTCCTTGCCCCAGCTGTTGGACGTGACGCGCGCGCCCGCCTGCACAGATTTGCCAGGGTGCGCGGCGCATCGTCGAGGCCGAGGCGTGTTGGCGATCGGCGACGCAGCCATCGGCCGAGGGCCGCGGGGCGAAGGCAGCGGGGCGCTCGGCGAGGGGGCCAAGCGCGGTCGGGCGCCGGAGCAGAGCGCCATTGCCATCGCGCGGCCGGCGCGCGACTGCCCGCTCACCAGTCGCATGGTCTCAAAGATGGACGGAAGGTAATCGGGCGTGCTGAGGTCCTTCTTGCCCACCTCGCCCCCGTCCACGAACGCCAGCTTGGCACCAGGCGCCACGCCTGCGCGGATCGCCGCCCAGCCAGCCAAGCGGCACACAGCGTGCAAAGCGTGGCCTGCGCTAGCCGGCAGTGGCCCTCCAACTACTCCGCGAGGGCCGGGATGGGGACGCGCGGCCAGGCATCACACCCTGCGGGCGGGCGCCGCGGTCAAAGGGCAACCGGTCGCGCACCCGTGGCCTGATCAGGCTGCTCCGTGGCGGATGTGTTGAAGACACTGCCGACGATGGTGGCGGCCACGCTGGTGCCGTGCCCCTCCACGTCGTCCACCTTGTCCTGGTAAAAGGCCAGGAACACCAGCTGCGGGGCACGCCCACGAGCGAAGTAGCACGAACGCGCACGGCGCGTCGACCCATGCGGCAGGCAGCCTCGCCGCTGCCCACGGTGCGCGATCGCAGCGGCGCTTCCCTCCCGCCGCCGCCGCGGCCGCTGGGCGGTCAGACGTCGTTTGCGAGGCACGTCACGCCGCGAGCAAACTCAGCTCTGCGGTCGTGCGGGGGCGCGCACCTTGCGGTGCGAAGCGGGCCTGTACGCCCGGATGCCTCCGATCGCCAGGGGCTTGTCATAGTCGGGCGTCTCCAGGATCACGGTGAAGGGCCCCGTCTGGTAGTCCACGCCCGCGGGGTCCCACAGGTAGCAGCTGCACGCACACAGAGTCCCAACAGGCGCGGCAAACGACGAGGCTTGCTTCCACGCGTCCCGCGGCGTTGTGGTTGCAATGTTGCCGCCAGTCCAAAAGGCGCGCGACCTTTGGCTCCAGCGATCGAGCCAGGCACGGGGCCTGCAGTTTCCACCACCCGCTGGGGCACCTCTTGGGTTCCAGGCCTCACCTGTCCAGGTCCAGGCCAGTGTCGTACAGGCCCACCACCTGCAGCGCAGGCAGGCCAGCAAGGCGGGCCGGTGACGGAACGAGCGGCGGAGCGGCGTCGGCGCACCCAGAGCGCGCGCCTGTGCCGTGCGCGCGAGCGCCGCCGCCGTCGCTCGGGCCCTCCCCGGCCGGGTCGTTCGCACCTGCCCCGTTCCGTCCAGTCCCGCGCGCCAGAGCGGCAGGAAGGTGGCGGCGTCGCTGCGGGGGTCGGGCGGCGGCGTGCGCTGCATGAGGTCGGGCCGCTGCACGGCGGCGCCGGCCACCAGGTTGTGCGTCTTGAGGCGCCGCAGCAGGCTCAGCCACGTCACGCTTGGGTACTCGGCAATCCAGGGCGCCAGCTCGGGAAGCAGCTGCGGGGCGCGCGCGAAAAAAGAGCAACCAAAGCAGGGCTGCAGGGGCCACTCACGGGCAGCGAGCACCCACATTCCCACTGCGGGCTGCACAGAGCGAGGGTCGCCGGCGCACGCGCCGTGCGGCGCGGCGCGGGAGCAGCGCCGGCTCTGCAGTGCTGGCCGCACGTCGGGCGTCGATGCTGGCGCACGAGAGCCGAGGAGCCACGTGTGCAGACACGAGTGCGAGCCCTAGGGCGCGGGCAGCGGCGGCGCTCACCTGTCCTGGCGTGTACACGACGATGCCGCTGGGCACCTCGGCGGGCTCTAGCACGCACGGCGAGTCGGCGCCCAGCAGCTCGGCGAGGTAAGCCTTGACCTCTCCCGCCAGCTTGAGGCGCTGGTTGCGCGCCGCCAGCCCGGGTGCCGTCACGTCCAGCATCAGCAGCGGCCACGGGCACCCTGCGCGCGGCGGCCACGCCCACCCGCACGCGCTTCCTGAGTGCCGCCGCCGTCTGAGCAAGCGCAGCGCCAGGAAGGAGGGATGGGGAGGGCGCATGCTGCTAGGGGCGCACCGGGCGCGGTGCGCTGGGCCAGCTCGTCCACGTCTAGGTCCCTGAGGACGCTGTCCGCGCCCTTGCTGTCTGCGTCGTCGTCGCTGACGCTGCTCAGCGCGGAGCTGCTGCTGCTGAGCGTGGCCGACTCGGCCACGGCTTCTGCCTGCTCGTCCGCCGCTGCCCGTGCCACCTGCTGCTGCTTTATCCGGTAGAGCGGCGGGGAGAGCTTGTACTCGTCGCGGAAGAGCGCCTGCGCACATGCCAAGGGATGGCATCGAGGACGGGCTCGGCGCATGTAAGAGGCGTCCGTTGGCCGTCCTCCAACTGCGTGCAGGGCCAGAGGGGTGCGCCAGACTGGTGGCTTACCGCCGTGGCACCGGGGTGCGCCGTGAGCAGTTGCTTGATCGCCGCGGCTGAGGGCGCCTCCACCAGCCAATGGCATGTCTTGCGCCCTTGCCTGCCCCTGCCTGGGAGCGCGTGGAGCACTTTGCCGCCCTGCGCCACCAGGCTCGCTCGCACGTGCCACTGGTCCTTGACGAGCATCCCCAGCAGCCAGAGGCCCGTGGTGGCGCTGTACTCGCCCAGCCTGCGCGCATGTGCGGCTCCCGCGGGAGGATCTCTCTGCGTGTGGGCTCCTGCAGCTTTCGGCCCCTCCTCCTCGTGTGGTGCACCATCCTCACGCGCCTGCGGCGTCGCTCCTCGTCGCCCGGCTCGGCCCGCTCGGGCAGCAGCAACAGATCGCGCGTGGTCTCGACCGCGCCGTGCACGAGCTCGGCTCTCCGCGTGAGCGCGCTGCCCGAGCCGTCCACCTCTGTGCCGGTGCTGGCTGGGCTGCCTCCCTGGACCCAGCGCGGCGACGGCCCCGCGAGGGCCGCCAACAACAGCAATGGCAACATCCGCTGCGCACGGCACGCCATGGTGGCCGCCGCTCTGCGTGGCCTGCCAGGCCAAAGCTTTCTGTCGGTCTCGAGAGCGGCGTTTCTAGCCGTTGGCCGCTCGACGCTCGATCGCGCACGTTGCAGCAGCAGAAGATGGGCGCAGTGCGAAACGCTGTGCAGGGACTGTACAGTGCGTGCGGGGGGGAGGGGGCGCACGCATCACAAGCGGCTCGCAAACAGACACGCGGTGGGCGGCGCCGCTGCCGTGCACTCGGCGCAGTCGCAGCCTCCGCCGCCGGACGCTGGCGCGCCAGTGGACGCGTCCACCAGCATGCACGGCGCCTGGCAGGCGCTGGCGGTGATGTGCGGGAGCGCAGCTGGGGCGTCTTGGCCGCCGGCCGCCTCCGGCCCACCGCCGCTGACGCCCGACGACCCTCCGGCACGTGCGTGCAAGGCCCCGGTGCTGCTGCTAAGGAGGCAGTCGTGCCGCTCAAACCAGGCCGTCAGCTGGGGGAAGACCTCGGTGGGCGCCCGCTTGCCCTGCGCCGCGGCACGCACGCGGCAAGGTCTCAGGCGTCGTGCGCCACCTCGTGGGCGACTAATCGGCACACCAAAGCTCGCTGCCATCACAAAGTGCGCGCGAGGCGCCCACCATGAGGATGTCAAAGTGCCCGTAGTGCGAGCCGTGGCCAAAGCGCGGGCCCAGCACCACGAGCTGCTTGTCCGGCGAGCCAAACAGCGCAAACTGCCGCGCCGCGCCCTGCAAGCACGTGAGCGCAACAACTGCACCCGCTCCGCCCCGCAACGCCAAACACCCTGGCGTGCGCGGCCGCGCCCACCCTGACCCCCCTTGCGTCGCAGTTTCGGGCTCAAGGGCCACCCTGCGCTGAGCACAGCAACCGCCCCACTCGCCTTCCACGGGCACATCTTGTCCTTTTCCCCGATGATGACCATGACGGGCGTCTGCACGCGCCCCAGGCGCTGCGCGTCGGCGTACGGCGGGTGGCCCTCGTGCGCCGACCGGAGCCCCGACGCGCTGAAGGCGCTCCGCAGCTGCGGGCAGGCCAGCAAGCGAGGCTGCCGCTGGGCAGGCGCTTGGCCCGGCTGGCGCGGGAGCAGTTGCAGAGTCCGTACGCCCGGGGGCGGTGCTGGCGTTCTGGCGCCAGTGTGCGCCCTCCCGCGAGAGGGAGGGAGTGCAGGGCGGCAGACAAGTGGCAGAGCAGAAACGGAGAACCGGCAGGAGCCGGAGGCACGGCGTGCAGTTGGCCATCTAACACGTGTTGGGCTCGTGCGCCCCTGCCCCTGCCGAGGCGCCCCAACAGATGTACCACGCGCACTGACCTGCAGGATGACGGCGGGCGAGGTGCTGGAGAAGTTGCGCGCCAGCACGGCGCGCGCCAGCACCGGGTCCGTGTTGCTGGGCCAAAAGTAGAGCACGTCCAACGCCTGGATCGCCAGCCTGTAGTGCGTGTACACCATCGCACCAATGAACAGGCGCCGCATCACAGCAGGCGCATGCCCGCCCACGGCAAAGCGCAGCACGAGAGCAAGCAAACAAAAGCGCGGCGGGAGCACCCCCACGGGACGCTTGGGCTGGCACACCCAAAGGCGCACTTTGTGAAGGCGAGGTTGGAGTAGAGGCGCAGCGTGCTGCCGACCGGCACGCCCACGGGCAGCGCGCGCACCGCCTGGATGGTCGGCCGCATCACCTGCCACCACGAGCCCTGCGGGCAGGGACGCGCCCACCCCGGCGCAACCAGCACTCGTCATCTGCGTGCTGGAGAAGACGTGCTGGGCCACGTGGTGGCTTGCGGCGCCAGGCGCAAAGCCTCGACGACGTCAAGCGCGCGGCGGCCCGAGCGAGTGAGAGGGTCGGCCCCAAGGCCCACGCAGGCGCGCGCGCGCGCGCGGCGCACCTCGAGGAAGCACGTGCTGCCCACCAGGCACACGCTGCGCATGCGCGCCGTGGCGGCGTCGCTGCGCGCCACGGCCGCCGTCAGGATCATGCCCTGCGCCCCGGCAGCGCAAGAGCGCACACAATCTCACGCTTGAGTCCGTGCGTGCGCCAGCATGAGCGCGTGGATGCCGCGCACGCGCACACACAATCTCACGCCCGAGTCGCTTGCGTGCGCCGTCGTATGGGCACGTGGCTGCCGCCGTGGGCCATGCGGCTGCTCACCCCCATGGAGTGGCCGACCACGTGCGCGGCGGAGCAGCCCGAAACCATGCACACGTGCTCGAGCACCGCTGGGATGTCCTTCTCTACCATGTCTGCGGCGGCCAGGCATGGACGGTGAGGAGCGCGCGCGTTGGTGAGGGCCAAGGGGGGCCGAGGAGCACTGTGGCACGGTGTGCGCGGGTGCGTGTGCAAGCGCCTCACCGTCGATGGTGAACCAGTGGGAGCGGTGCGTCATTAGCGCGGGCTTGTCGCTCAGCCCGTTGCCTGCAGCCGTCGTCGTTCGTGCACGAGCAAGCCGTCCGTAATCGACTCCCACTCAGTGCTGTGCAGGGAGGTCAGGTGCGTGGCCGACGCAGATGGCGCGTACCGCGCAGCTCGGCGATGAAGACGTCCCAGCCCTGCCGTGCCAGGTGCTCAGCGAGTGATGCGCCTGGCGCCAGGTCGAAGCTGAAGGTCCCTGAGCTCGCCAGGCCGGGCACGAGAAGGATCGGGAAGAGCCGCTGCTGTGGGTTGCCGTTAGTTGCGCGCGTGGCGGCCCGGAGCTTCACGTGGAGGACGTGCAGCCTCCAGCCGTCTTGCGTGGTGACAGTGTGGTTGGTGCGCACCACAGCGGGCTCCTGCTCGCCGCCCGCTGCCTGCTGCTGCGGCGCCGGGAGGGTGGAAGCCATCCTGACGGAGAATGTGCACGAGCGGTCCGTTTGCCCCACCGCCGCGGCGTCGCAGTGTCAGCGAGCTAGACCGAGTGCTGCACGCGCCGCCCAAGCCGCGCGGCTGCCCTGTTCGACTCCGCAAGCCCTTTCGCCCATGCTGGCGAGCAGCAGAGAGCAGGGCTCGTCGTTGAGCGCAGCGCGTCGCAGGAGGTCCTCCCCAATGTGGTGACGTCGTCGACATGTGAGCAGGCGCGTGGCTGATCGTCGCGTCGTCAGAGCGGCAGCGCCCCCAGACGGCGAGCAGCATGAGCGTCGCAGCGGCCAAGGCGGGGCAGCAGGATGCCGCCAAGAAGGCGGCGCCCCTGGTGTGCACCAAGGAGCTCTTCAAGGAGTCCAGCCTGCCCCGCAAGATGTGAGCACACGCCGGCCCGCCGTCGCGCGGCCCGATGGGCCGCTGGTGCCGCGTCCCTGGGGGAACTCACCGCTGGGCAGCCAGCAGCAGCTGCCTGGGAGCTGCGTCATGGAGCGCGGACAGGGATGCATGTGCACGTGCCCGCGGTGCGTACCTGGCACGCTTTGGCCGCGCTTTGCCGACCTCCGCCGCCGATCGCACCCAACTTGCGCGCATGCGCAGCCAGCAGATCCAGTTCGGCCTGCAGTCGCCCCAGGAGATCGTCAAGTGCGGCGTGTTCCACGTCTACGAGCACGCGCTGTTCAAGGTCAGCGCGAGCGTCCGCGTGCAGCGTGCACGTGGTTGCCGGCGGCAGCAGCAGCTCACCTTGGCAGCACCTTGCCTGCCGTCCCGCGCAGATGCCCGAGCGCACGCCTTACCCCAACGGCGTGCTCGACCGGCGCCTGGTGAGCCTCTTCGCGGGAGGCCGCACAGCGCTTTCGGCCCCTCACAGGCGCGCGGCGTCAGCCGCCCCCCCCCCGCCAAGCGCACCAGCACCTGCACCTTGCTTTGTGGCCCCTGCTTGACCGCAGGGTATCAGCAACAAGACGGCGCAGTGCGAGACGTGCGGGCAGAAGCTGGCCGAGTGCGCCGGGCACTTTGGTGAGCGGGTCCCGCTCGCGCGCGCCGCCCGAGCAACCAAGCGCCGCCCCCCACCGCCTCGCCGCGCGCCGCCACAGCCCGCAGCTGCTCGCTGCACCGGCAGCTGGGCACCGACGCAGCGGCCGGCGCTGCGCCCAAGACCAGTGCGTGGCCGCCTGCTGCCTCACTGCGTTGCTTGCCGGTGCGCAGGCTACATCCAGCTGGAGCTGCCCGTCTTCCACATCGGCTACTTCAAGAACACGGTGCAGATCCTCCAGTGCATCTGCAAGACGTGCTCGCGCGTGCTGCTGCCGCCCGAGCAGCGCGACCAGTGGCTCAAGTGAGTGAGCGCCGCCACTGCACCCGCACAAACGCCACTCACTGCACACCGGTCCTGAAGTGGGAGCTGCCGGATGCTCCTGTTTCCCGTCGCAGCGCTGCAGAGAGCACGCCTTGGCTCCCGCGCGGGCTGAGCCGCTGCGGCGGCGCGCTCTTCCCCGCCGTGCAGGGCCACCTCACGTGGATGTGTGGGATGCGACTGCGTGTTGCTGCTGCGCGCAGGCGGTTCCGCAGCCCCAGGGCGGAGCGCACGCAGCGCGAGGCCATGTTCCGCAAGGTGCGCGATGTGCGCGCCGAGCGCACCCGCCGGGCCTTGCACCAGGCCTGCACCACGCCGCGCAAACCACCTCCGTGCTCCTCGCGGGCGGCACCGGCTGAGCGCTGCGCGGGCACCGAGGCTACGCCGACCAAGGCATTGAGCGTCGTGCCTGCGCGCCACCCTGCCGGCTTGCACGATGTGCTCGTGGCCCGGCCGCAGGTCAACGAGCTGTGCAAGCGGCAGAAGCACTGCCCCTACTGCGGCGAGTTCAACGGCACCGTCAAGTGAGCTCCCGCGTCATCTTCCTGCACCATCACGCGCCGCCCTGACCCGCCCCGGATCCCTGAAAGCCTGCCCTGCGGGTGCTCTCGACCCCCTCCTCACCACGCCGCCTTGCCCTGCCCCGTGGGCTGTTCACGGTCCCGCTCCTCGCCACCACACCAGCCTGCTCTCCCCAGCACCCGCCAAGCGCTGACGGCGGCGCTGCGCGCGCACACTGCCCTTGTTGGACTTGAGTGCAGGAAGACCACGGGCGCGCTCAAGATCGTGCACGAGAAGTACGACAAGAAGAAGAACGCCCTCGAGCACGACACGTACCGGGTGCGTGGGCGCGAGCCGCCTTCTCATCCCCGCTTGTGGTCCGCCGTCCATCATTGCTGACCCTAGCGCAGCCATCTTTGGAAAGCAGATGAAGAAGGTTGCGCAGGGCGGCGGGCTCGCCAGAGCCGGCGGCGGCGCGTGCTGCTGGCCCTGTGCTTCTTCACGCAGGAGCTGTTTGAGGAGGCCATGCGGCACAACGACGGCATCCGGGCGCACCTGGGCAAGGTGGCGGACGACCTCAACCCCGTGCGCGTGCTGGTGCGTGCGGCGCGCCTACGCTGGCGGCCAGGACCTCCCGTGTGCATGCATGCCAGCACGCTGTGTTGCTGCAGCGGTGGCCTCCTTCTTCGTGACACCCCACAGTCACGCTGCCTGCCTCGTGCCCGCTCCTCGCGCGCCCCGCTCACCGCAGGCGCTCTTCACGGCCGTGACGGACGAGGACTGTGCCGTGCTGGACCTGGTGAGCACGCGGCCCGAGCACCTGGTGGTGCGCACGCTGGCCGTGCCGCCCGTCGCCATCCGGCCCAGCGTGGAGATGGACGGCGCCAGCAACGAGGACGACATCACCATGAAGCTGCTGGTGAGCGAGCGGGCGCGGGCTTGATGTGGGCGCGGCGCGGCGCGGGCAGCAAGGGAATGGCGGAGCTGCCGTGTGCGCTGCTGGGCCCTTGGGAAGGAGGCAGGCCAGGCGCAGGAGGAGGGAGGACACAGCGCAGCGCCCTGGTTGATTGAAGCAGCGGCACCGTCGCGGCGGGCTCGGCCCGTCCCCAGTGCTCACTGGGGCCCTCGTTCGTGTCTCTGCCCGTGGCCAACGCCTGCCTGCGCTTTGGTTTCCTGCCGGTGCTGTCCTCCTCGCGTGCGCAGTCCATCATTGACGCCAACACGCACGTGCGCCAGGGGCTGGAGAAGGGCCTGCCCATCACCAACCTCATGGAGAACTGGGACTTCCTGCAGGTTTGTGGAAGCCTGCCTTCCTGCCGCCCACGCGGGGGCGCGGCCCCCGCGAAGCGGTGGCCGCTGCACCGGGGTGGAGGAGCAGCGCGCTGCGCTGCTCCAACGCGGCGCTGAGGGATCCGGAAGCACGCCTGCGGCAAAGCAGAAGCGATTGGCGGGCGATGCAGGCGCCCGCCAGCCGGCAGCAGCGATGCGGTGGCCGCGTGTGGACGGCGGTGAGGCCCCGCCTGCCCTGCCGTCGTTGCGCCACCGCCGCCGCCGCGCAGATCCAGTGCGCCATGCTCATCAACGGCGACATGCCGGGCCTCCCGCCGCAGTTCCAGACCACGGGCCGGCCGCAGAGGTGCGCGTGCTGCGCGCGCTGCGCGTGCTCAGCCGTGCTGCGCAGCTCTCTGAGCCAGTGTCGCCGCCTGAGAGCCAGTGGGGGTTGGCGGTCCACGTTTGCGCTCGCCCGCCGCTTGGCGGACGAAGGCTCTGCCCGCTGCCCGGCCAAGAAAGGCGCCGCCATCAGCCGCAGAGAGCCAGTGTGTTCGTCTCTTTGGTCGTGCTGTGGGCGGCGGTGGCGGCGCAGGGGGTTTGTGCAGCGTCTCAAGGGCAAGCAGGGGCGGTTTCGCGGCAACCTGAGCGGCAAGCGCGTGGACTTCAGCGGCCGCACCGTCATCAGCCCCGACCCCAACCTGGCCATCAACCAGGTGCGCTTAAGTTGTGAGGACGGGTTGGGGACGGTTGACATCAGCCCCGACCCCAACCTGACCGTCACCCAGGTGCGCTTCAGTTGTGGGGAATGGGAAGCAGCTCCTCGCCTGTGCGCAAGACCACGGCATGCTACAGTGCTGAACGCCGTGGGCTTGCCATGTATCTGCTGCTGCCCGGCTGAAAAGTCGCCCCGCTCTTTCTCGCGCTTGCCGCCGCCACAGGTGTGCGTGCCGCAGCACATGGCCGTGGTGCTTACGTACCCCGAGCGCGTCACGCCGCACAACCTGGACAAGCTCAAGGCCCGCGTGCTCAACGGTAAGGTCCAGGATTCAAATGCCATCCCAACAGTCCAGGTCAAGGTCGACCAGGTTCAGGCAGGGCGCGTCCCAAGAGAACGTGCAGAGGGAGCAGAGGAGGGAGGCGAGGCCTCAGGTGGGGAGCACAGGAGAGAGGCGGGGCCTGAGGTGTGCTGGATGGATGGATGACCTGCTTGCTCGCGCGCGTAGGCGTGGCGTCGTGGCCGGGCGCCAGCTTCGTGGTGCTGCCCAACGGCGACAAGATCTTCCTCAAGTACGGCGACCGCCGGCGCATCGCCAACGAGCTCAAGGTGAGCCCC
>VFQP010004101.1_pt1 | contig 14005 bp, 16 predicted proteins | sample 3512351 | NCBI WGS metagenome assembly VFQP01 (sample SAMN10412372, study PRJNA504923) | tailings metagenome | isolation source: Relicate 1 Philex TSF1 revegetated site | place: Philippines: Tuba, Benguet | collected 2017-08-29 | reverse complement strand
GCATGCTAGATTTTTCCGCTGATACGCAGACTACTTTAATAAGGAAAAACACGGAAATGTCCATCGATAAAGAAACGGTCGGTAAAATCGCGCGTCTGGCGCGCATCCGCGTGACGGACGCGGACAAGGAAACGCTGGCGGGCGAACTCTCCGGCATTCTCGCCATGGTCGAGAAGCTGAACAAAGTCGATACTAAAGGCGTCGAGCCCCTGACCTCGGTCGTGCAGATGAAGCTGCCCCAGCGCGCAGACGTGGTGACCGACGGCGGCATTCCCGAAAAAATCCTGCAAAACGCGCCGGAACATACGGCCGGTTTCTTCGTCGTGCCCAAGGTTGTTGAATAATCATCAACGTCGCCGCCGGCAAAATTTTGCAGATACGTTTTCGACCCGAAAGATAAAATCATGACCAAGCTGACACACCTGACGATCAAGGCCGCGCTGGAAGGCCTCAAGAAAAAAGAATTCACCGCGACCGAACTCGTCGATGCGCATATCGCGGCATCCGAAGCGGCGCGCAACCTGAATTGCTACATCACCGAAACGTTTGACAGCGCGCGCGAAGCCGCGAAGCAGTCCGACGCGCGCTATGCGGCGGGCACGGCATTGCCGCTCGATGGTATTCCGATTGCGATGAAAGACCTGTTCTGCACCGAAGGCGTGCAGACGACCGCCGCCAGCAACATCCTGCGCGGTTTTGTGCCGCCGTATGAATCGACCGTGTCGGGCAAGATGAAGGCCGATGGTTTGATTTCGATGGGTAAGGCGAACCTGGATGAATTCGCCATGGGCTCGTCCAACACCACTTCTGCCTTCGGTAACGTGATCAACCCGTGGAAACGCCAGGGCGACAACCGTGATCTGGTGCCTGGCGGCTCCTCCGGCGGTTCGGCCGCTGCGGTTGCGGCGCGCATTGCCATGGGCGCAACGGGGACGGATACGGGCGGTTCCATCCGCCAGCCCGCCGCGTTCTGCGGCATTGCAGGCATCAAGCCGACGTATGGCCGCTGCTCCCGCTTTGGCGTGGTGGCGTTTGCCTCGTCGCTCGACCAGCCGGGGCCGTTCGCTCGCACCGTGGAAGACAACGCGCTGCTGCTGCGATCGATGGCGGGTTATGATCCGAAAGATTCCACATCGGTTAACGTGGCGGTGCCCGATTACGCCGCCGCTTGCGGCGGCAGCCTCAAGGGTCTGCGCGTCGGCGTTCCCCGCGAATACCGCGTCGATGGCACCAATGCCGAGATTGTGGCGCTGTGGGACAAAGGCGTGCAAATGCTGAAAGACGCGGGCGCGGAAATCGTCGACGTATCGCTGCCGCATACCGAATATGCGCTGGAAACCTACTATGTGATCGCACCGGCTGAATGCTCGTCGAACCTCGCGCGTTATGATGGCGTGCGTTTCGGCCAGCGCAGCGCGGGCGAAAACCTGATCGATACGTACGAAAAAACCCGCGCCGAAGGTTTCGGCCGCGAGGTAAAGCGCCGCATTCTCATCGGCACCTACGTGCTGTCGGCCGGTTATTACGATGCGTATTACAACCAGGCGCGCCGCGTGCGCAAACTGATCTGGCAGGATTTCATCAATGCCTATCAGAAATGCGATGTGCTGCTGACGCCGACCGCGCCCACGCCGGCGTTTGCCATTGGCGAAAATACGCAAGACCCCGTGACGATGTACCTGAACGACATCTTCACCATTCCGGCATCGATGGCGGGCATGCCCGGCATGGCGCTGCCGGTCGGTCTCAGCGCCGATGGTCTGCCGCTGGGTTTGCAGCTGATCGGCAAACCGTTCGAAGAAGAAACGCTGTTCAAAGTCGGCCACGCGCTGGAACAAGCCGCGAAATTCGACGCGCTGCCCCAGCTGGTTGCGGCATAAATAACGGCATAGACGGAATATAAGGAAGAATAAAAATGTCTGGAATTATCAAAGGCGAAACGGGCGATTGGGAAATGGTGATCGGGCTTGAGATCCACGCCCAGGTGCTCAGCGAGACCAAGCTTTTCTCCGGCGCCTCTGCCGCTTTCGGCGGCGCGCCCAACGCGCAAGTCTCCCCCGTTGATGCGGGCATGCCCGGCATGCTGCCGGTCATCAATGGCGTTTGCGTTGAAAAAGCGGTGCGCACGGGTCTCGGCCTCAATGCCGCGATCAATCTTGAATCGGTGTTTGAACGTAAAAACTATTTCTACCCCGACCTGCCGCAGGGCTATCAGATTTCGCAGTACGAAAAACCCATCGTGGGCAACGGCGAAATTGAAATCGACCTGCCCGATGGCACCGTCAAGAAAATCGGCATCGAACGCCTGCATCTGGAACAGGATGCCGGCAAATCGCTGCATGACCAGCACCCGCAAAAATCGTTCGTAGATCTGAACCGCAGCGGCAACCCGCTGATGGAAATCGTCTCCAAACCTGATATCCGCACGCCCGAAGAGGCTGCAGCCTATGTCACCAAAATCCGCGCCATCGTGCGCTATCTGGATACCTGCGACGGTAACATGGACGAAGGCTCCATGCGCTGCGACGTCAACGTATCTGTGCGCCGCCCGGGTGCCGAATTCGGCACGCGCTGCGAGATCAAGAACGTGAACTCGGTGCGTTTTGTGCAGCAGGCGATTGAATACGAAGCCCGCCGTCAGGTGGAAGTCATCGAAGCCGGCGGCAAGATCGTGCAGGAAACCCGCCTGTTCGACACCAAAAACGGCACGACGCGCTCCATGCGATCGAAAGAAGACGCGCATGATTACCGCTATTTCCCCGATCCGGATCTGCTGCCGCTGACGCTGGATCCCTCTTTCGTCGAGGGTATCAAGGCAGGCCTGCCCGAATTGCCGGATGCGAAGAAAAAGCGGTTTATTGCCATGGGGCTTTCGGCTTATGACGCCAGCGTTTTGACGGGCGAGCGTGACCGCGCCGTGTTTTTTGAAAAAGTCGCCAATGGCAACGATGCGAAACTCGCCGCCAACTGGCTGACGACAGAGCTGATGGGCGCGCTTAACAAAGCCGAGAAAGACCTGTCTGAAAGCCCTGTATCGGCCGAGCAGCTGGGCGGGCTGATCGCCCTGATTTCCGACAACACCATTTCCGGCAAAATCGCCAAAGAAGTTTTTGCCGAAATGTTCGCAACCGGCAAAGACGCCGCGGCGATCGTCGAAGAAAAAGGCCTGAAGCAAGTCACCGACACCGGCGCGATCGAAAAGCTGGTGGACGAAGTCCTCGCCTCCAATGCCGACAAGGTCGCGGAATACCGCGCGGGCAAGGACAAGATGTTCGGCTTCTTCGTGGGGCAGATCATGAAACTATCGGGCGGTAAAATGAACCCTGCGATCGTGAACGATCTGCTGAAAGCCAAGCTGCAAGGATAAGAACGTTGTCTCAATTTATTGTATTCGATGTCGACGGAACCATCCTCGACAGCTTCGGGATGTATGAGCGCGTGCTGCGCGTTTACTCCGAGCTTAACAAACTGCCGTACCCCGATGTGACCGCCATCAAACGCGGTTACGGGGAGCCGGAAAAGCACGACTTCATGTGGGGCGTTGCGCGCGAAGAGCAGATCAAGCACCTCATGGACAGCTTCAAGCTGAACGACGAGTGGTCGCTGTCCGGCGATGCCGACAAAATCCCCGCCCTGTTCGCGGGCGTCAAAGAAGCGCTGATCCATCTCAAAGACCTGGGCTATACGCTCGGTATCGTGACGTCGAAGCCCGAAGGGCCGCTGGTGTACCAGATGGAGCATCACGGCGTGAAAAAACTGTTTTCCGGTATTCGGACGGGCACCGATATCAAGCGCCGCGGCGAAGCGGAAAAGCCCGCGCCGGACCAGCTGCTGAGTTTGATGCGCGAGCTGAACAAACATGCCGAAGAAACCATCATGATCGGTGATACATCGATGGATATCCGCATGGGCCGCAATGCGCGAACCCGTACGCTGGGCGTGACATGGGGCGCGCATCCGGTCGAAGAACTGGTGGATGCGGGCGCGCATCACATCGTCGATACGCATTTCGACGAGGTTGTCGCGCATGTAAAGGTCGCGTTTGGTTGATCTTTAGCGGCTGCGTTTGGCGGATTTGTTCGGCGGCGTGCGCTTCAGGCTCGCGGCCAGCGGGCGCTGCTCTGACGGGCGCTCCACGTAATGCACGCCTTCCAGCTTGCGGATTTGGGCGGCGAATTTTGCGGGGGCGTGCATAAAGAAAATGCCGCGGCTGCCCAGCGTCCCGTCGTCATTTTTGACTTTCACCTCGCCATCCAGGCCGGCATTCTTCGCCATGTCGCGTACGCGCCGCATCATGGCCTTCACGTCATCGGTGATGTCGGTTTTGGCGCGCGACCCCTTGGCGCGCAGGCCGACCGAATACACATAGCATTTCGCCTTGTCGTTAAAATCTTTGGATGGACTGGTCATGGCATGCTCCGCCGCGATTAAAATTTGAATTTGGGAAATTGTTTTTTCTGCGGCGGCGGGGGCGTATAGGGCTCCAGCTTGATCACGAATTTCTGTGCGGCAATTTTTTGCGCGGTGTCGTCGCTGCAGTTAATCGCAATGCCGATCTGCCCCGTGATGGGCGATATGGCGGTCACGTCTTTTTCAAGTCCTTCGTTCTTCAAAAAATCGCGCAACTGGCGCAGGGTGCTTTTCTGCGCGTCATCCATCTGGCGCATGATTTCCATGGGGCCGGTGCAAAAACTGCCGGCGCGGGGCTTCAGCTTGACATCATAGGTGATCTTAAATGTCGGCATCGTTTTAAAACTTTCCGTACGGGCATACCGCCTGCCGTTCGTGCAGGTTGATTCGTCTTTAATGGCTTCAAGAATGCCATAATCTATAGGCGCATGGCGGGGGCGTGTCAATCAACCGCAGCATATTTACGTAATATAAATTGTGGCGTAAAAATTGAGAGATTGCGCCTTGCGGTCACGCTGGGGTGCGATAGACTTGCCCGTTGAAAATTCAGGAATATCAGACACCAGCCATGACAACCGACGTGCGGTTTTACGACATTATCATTTTTGGCGGCGGCATTGCCGGCCTTTGGCTGGCGAACGTGCTGAAACGCGCGGGCTATAACCTGATCCTGATCGAAAAAGACACGCTGGGCGGCGGGCAGACGCTGGCGTCGCAAGGGATGATTCACGGGGGGCAAAAATACACCCTGCAAGGCGCGGTGACCGGCCATGCCGCATCCATCGCCCGCATGCCGGAGCGGTGGGAGAGCTGTTTCGGCGGCTATGGCGAGATTGATTTAACATCCGTCAAATTCCTCAGCGAAAACCAGGTCATGTGGCCGGCGGGCTCTCTCCTGTCCGACATCGCCGTGTTTGGCGCCGCGCAGATGGTGAATGCCGCCACGCGTAAACTGAAACAGGCCGAAATTCCGGACGCGCTGAAAGCGAACGGAAAAAAATTCAAAGGCAGCGTCTACAGCATGCCCGAAAAGGTGCTGGATATACGCACGCTGCTGCAGGCCTTAGCCGCGCCGCTGAAAGGCCGCCTGTTCAAAGGCGAGGTGAGCGAGATACTGCCCGACGGCCAGGCCGCGATCAACGGCATCGTCATGCAGGCGCAAATGCTGATTTTCACGTCGGGCACGGGCAACGAAGACGCCTTTAAAATGCTGAAGATCGACACACAGCTGACGCAGCGTAGGCCTTTGCGCCAGATCATGGTGCGTCCCGTGCCGGATACCCTGTATGGTCATGGCATTGTCGGCAAACCAAAACCGCGCATGACCGTGACCGCGCACCCGAACGGGCGGGACGGGTATGTCTGGTATCTGGGCGGCAATATCGCCGAAGAAAGCGCAGCGATGGATGACGCCGCCGCGATTGAATTTGCGCGCAAGGAACTGCGGGCTGTCTTTCCGCATATCGACTGGTCAAATAAACAATGGGCAACATGGGCAGGCGACCGCGCCGAGCCCTATGCCGAAAGCGGTGAATTACCGCCCGGACCCTTTGTGCAGCAGCGCGGGCGTGTGCTGATGGCATGGCCCACAAAGTTGACATTTGCCCCCGCACTGGCCGACCGCATCGCCGACAAACTGCGCGATAAAAAAATTGTCCCCGAATATAAAACCGAACCGCCGTCCGAATTGCCGCCCGCCGAAATCGGGCGCTATCCGTGGGAAACGGCGGCGTGGCGTAAACTATAAGCGACAGCCGAGAAGGAGTCCCGCCGATGCAACTGCCGCAAAGACCTTTCGCCGCCACCGGCAAGAACGTGAGCGTGCTTGGCCTTGGCACGGTCAAATTCGGGCGCAACCGCGGCGTGAAATACCCGGGCGGCGAAGGCTATGCCCTGCCGGGCGATGGGGAAATTTCGAACCTGCTCGATCTCGCGCTGGATCTCGGCATCAACCTTCTGGATACCGCGCCCGCCTATGGCGTGGCCGAAGAACGCCTTGGCGCGCTGATGGGGGCGCGCCGCGATAAATTTTTCCTGACCAGCAAAACGGGCGAGGAGTTCGACCAGAACACCGCCGCGTCCGAATATATTTTTACCGCCGAACATACGCAGATGAGCGTCGAGCGCAGTCTCAAGCGTCTGCGCACCGATCATCTGGACTGCGTGCTGGTTCACGCCAGCCGCGACGATGTGAACGTCATTACACAAACCCCCGTGCTCGAAGTGCTGGCACGCATGAAAGAGACAGGGAAGATTCTCTCCTTCGGCGTTTCAACCTATACCGTCGATGGCGGCGTGCTGGCCGCGCAGCTGACAGATTGCGTCATGCTGGCGTATAATGTGGGCTATCTGGACGAAGTCGCCGTGTTGCCCGAAGCGGAAAAACGGGGCAAGGCGGTGCTGGTCAAAAAAGGCCTTGCCTCGGGCCACCTCGGCGCTTATGGCGGGGCGTCGCTGCTGGCCGACAACATCGGCTTTGTGCTGGATACGCCGGGCGTCACGTCGATGGTTTTCGGCAGCCTGAATCCGGCGAATATCCTGACCAACGTTGCCGCCGCCGCCAAGGCGCTGGGGACGGATGCGGCTAAGTAATTGATTCTGCATACGCAAAAAGCCCGACAAGCCCCTTCCCTTTTTGCCGCCGTGTATATATGATGTGCCCCTGTTAACCCCGCCATCTGGCGCAGGTTATATCCGGAGACGTGGCCGAGCGGCTGAAGGCAACGGTTTGCTAAATCGTCATACGTGGTAACATGTATCGAGGGTTCGAATCCCTCCGTCTCCGCCACTTAAAAAAGCCCCCGATAATCGGGGGCTTTTTTAATGTTTGCTGGAAAAATGGCCTGTATCGCGATACCTTGAAAAGCTGAACGGCCTGCTGTCTCTCCGGGTGTCCTTCCGTGACTTACAATTTCAAAAATGTGCGTATCCTGATCGTCGAAAGCTCGCCGGAGCTGTTCGATTTGTTTCGGGCTGTTTTAAAAATGTTTACGGTACCCGAGCGCAACGTCGACAGCGCCTACAGCATGGAAGAAGGGTTTGAAAAATTCGCCGACGGCAATCACGACATGGTGATTATCGACTGGATGCAAACGCCAGACCGCGGCATCGAACTGGCCAAACAAATACGCATGTCGGCGCGCAGCCCGAACCCGTTTGTCCCCATCATCATGACGGCGGGCAGCGGGCATGCCGCCCGGGTGATGCGCGCGCGCGATGCGGGCGTGTCCGAATACCTGGTAAAGCCTTTCACCGCCAAAAATCTGGCCAAGAAGATTGAACGCGTGGTCGAGGCGCCCCGTCAGTTTGTGGTATCCGACACCTACGTCGGCCCCGACCGCCGCGTGGGCCGCGGCGGATATCAGGGGGCCGAGCGCCGCCGTCAGGCGCCAAAGCGGGCCGAAAGCAGCATCAAGCCCAAAGCCTGATATCCGCAGTAAAAAAAGGATACGATATGAGCTGGACCCCATGCCCCGATGCCGCCGAAATCGCCACCGCGCCCGAAAGTGTGGAGATGGTGATCGTCCCGCGTAGCGGCGATATCGGGGGCTACGAAGTGCGCCGCGCGCTGCCGTTTCGCAACCGCCGCATGGTGGGGCCGTTTATTTTCTGGGATCAGATGGGGCCGGGTGAATTTCTGACGGGGCAGGGGCTCGATGTATTGCCGCATCCCCATATCGGGCTTTCGACGGTGACCTATCTTTTTGACGGACAGATTGACCACCGTGACTCCCTCGGCAGTTTTCAGACCATCCAGCCGGGTGATGTGAATTTGATGACGGCGGGCAGCGGCATTGTGCATTCAGAGCGCACGGGCGAAGCGATCCGTCATGCACCGTCCAGGCTGTTCGGTATCCAAAGCTGGCTTGCGCTGCCACAACATATGGAAGAGACTGCGCCCGCGTTTGACCATCATGCGCAGCAGGCGCTGCCCCGCCTGTCGGCCGAGGGGATCGACCTGCAGTTGGTGATGGGCGAAGGTTTCGGTTTGAAATCTCCCGCGCGCTGCGATTGGGAAACGCTGTATGCCGATGTGACGCTGGCAGCGGGCGCGACACTGCCCGTGCCGAAGCAAACCGAAGAGCGTGCGGTTTACGTGCTGTCGGGCGAGATCGAGATTGGCGGCGTGTCTTATGCGCCGCAACAAATGCTGGTGCTGCGTCCGGGCGATGATGTTGTCATACACGCAAAAACGCCCGTGCGTCTGATGCTTCTGGGCGGCGCTGCCATGGATGGTCCGCGGTTTATTTACTGGAATTTCGTATCGTCATCCAAAGAGCGTCTGGAACAGGCCAAAGATGACTGGCGTGCACAGCGCTTCGCCCCGGTGCCCGGCGAGGGCGCGGCCTTTGTTCCCCTGCCGGAGCCGCAGGGCCAGAAGCCATAATTCATTATCTTTTCAGCAAGATACCCAGATAATTATAGCCCGTTAACCATCCCCGCAGTATGATAGGAATTCAGGGTCTATGGCTGCTGTTCCGCGGCCTTTAAGCATTTAAAAAATATCAACCGGGCAGGGGGCGCCACATGCTGGTTCTGGCACAGGCAAATAATATTCCGAAGGACGATGATGGTTTTCAGGCGGAAAAAACCATGCGCGCCTATATCATTCTGGTGATTTTCCTGTTCACTGCCATCACGGGCGCAGGGTTTTTGCATCACTATATCGGCCAGAAGCAGGCATCGCTGATGCAAACCGCGCAGCTGCTGGAACAGCAGATCCGTCTGGTGCAGGTAATGGGGCTGACGGTCGAGCAGAACGAGGAAGAACACAGCAGCGCCAATATCGCCCGCCTGCGCGAAGCGGCGCTGGCCGCGCAAAACATCACGCAGCGTTTGCCGCTGGCCATGCATCTGTCAACGTGGTCGCCGATGGGGCAACTGGATTTGCACAATCTGCAGCCGGTGAGCCAGCTGGTTGACAAGGTTTTCAGCTATGCCGCCTATGCCGAGGCGTCGCAGCGCAGCTATGCCCGCGAATACGCGGGGCAAATATCTGAACTGATGAAAGCGAATGTCGGCGCGGCGTGGCATGCGGAAGTGTCCGAATTTATTGCGGCGCGCACGGAAGAGACGCGGCAGGTGGTTATTTTCTCCTATGCGCTTTATGCCGTGATGCTGATTTTGCTGGCCTATCAGGCAATGATGCTGGTGATGCCGGCGCTGAATTATATCCAGTCACTGCGCTCGCGCCTGCACAACCTGGCCGCGGCCGATGCGCTGACGGGGCTTTATAATCGCAGCATGCTGTTCAAGGTGGTGGGGATGCTGATCAGCTCCGCCCGCCGCCACAAACAGGAACTCGCGGTGCTCAGCGTCGATGTCGACGGCTGCCAAAAGATCAACGAAAAATATGGCCGCGCAGGTGGGGATGCCGCGATCAAGGTCATCGCCGAAACCATGGCCGAGCAGCTGCGCACCAGCGACGTCATCGGCCGCGTGGGCGGTAACGAATTTGCGCTGTTCCTGCCTGCCACCGACGAATACCGCGGCAGCGTGGTGGCCGAAAAGCTGCGCACGGCGGTCGAGGCGATCCCGTTTAGTATCGGCGAGAGCAATATCGTGCTGACGATCAGCATCGGCGTGGCCGATATCCAGCCGCACCACAAAACGCCCGACGATATGCTGCGTGCCGCCGAATACGCGCTGCGCAGTGCCAAACAGGGGGGGCGCAACCGCGCGATGACGTATAGCGCGGCGCATCACTCGGCCGCGCAGGCCGTCGAAAGCGGCGCGACGGGCGGCGATATCGTCAACCCCCACTAACGCGATACCCTTTCTTCGCGCGCCCGCACGGTGTAAAACAACCCGTGCGGTCGCGAATCTGTTTATGATAGGGCGCTGAACATTCTGAAAGGCGCTTGGCGATGGTGTATTTTATTCTTTTATTGGCGGTTGCGGGTTTTGGTTACGCCGTCTGGCGCTATGGCGTGTCGCGCGCCTGCCTGCTGCCGTTCTGGCGCAGCCTCGGCTATGCGCCGCAATCCAGCTTTAAAAGCACGACGGGCAAGAAAACCGGCATGCTGCTGTTGGATGTCATGCCCGCGCGCCCGCCGCTTCGGTTTATCTTTCTGATGGGCGGCGTCACGCTAGGCCTGCAAGTGGTGGCGATGATGCTGGGGCGCATGCTGGGCGGCGGTTTCATGGTGACGCTGGTGGGCAGCGTGGCCGCTGCGGCGCTGGTCATTACAATTTGGCTGCCGTTTGTACACGCGCAGCGCCACCGCCGACCTTTGCGCATCGGGGTGAACACGGGCGGCATCCGCTGCGCCGATAAGTCCTATGCGGCAGGCAGCATTGGCCAGATCTATGTGCGTGCCGCGATTGACGTGCCGCAGAACTTGCCGTTTTTGCATGAACGTTTTGCCGCGATCGTGACGAATATCGGCCGCGGCGCCACGCGTGTGCTCGCCTCGCGCGCATGGCTTGTCACGTTTTACTACCGCGGCAGCGGGCGCGAGGAAATACTGGCGGGTGGCCTGACGCAGGAAAATGCCGAGCTATTGGCACAGACGCTGATCGAGGCCTTGCAGCGCGACGAAAAACCGGTAGTGTCCGAAGAAGAAGCGCCCGCAACACCGGCGCCTCAAATGCGTCCGACACTGGATATCGAATAATCGTTATCGCCGTCTATGGGCGGCGGCCGCGGCGATATGGCGTGCGGGTGCATTGTCGTTGCCTGCCAACGGGGTATTATCATTGCCGCCCTGGGGCGGCGCGGCGACGGCCTGAAAACCTTCGGACAAGGATTGTTGCCAAAGACCACCGGCATTTGCCGCCGCAGGGGGTTGCGGTAATGGGGCAGGCACGGGCAGGGGCAGCGGGCGCATCGCATCGCGCAGCCACATCAATGCCGATTGCACAATTTCAGTGCGCGCGAGCCAGAGGCCGATGCCGCCGCCCGCAAATCCCGCGGCAAAGGCGATTCCTGTTTTCTTGATGCGTTGACGGTCGAAAACACGCGCGGCTTTGCGCGCATCCTTGGGGCCTCGCAGTTTGTCCCCCGCCAATGATTTGCTGAAGCTATATGCCGCGCTGGCCGCGCCCGTGGCGGCCGCCAGCAGGGCGACCATGCCGAGAGTCGATACGCCGCCGATCATCCCCGCCACCCATGTGATGGCGACAAGTTTAAAGCTGAACGATACTGCCGTGCCCGCCGCCATATCGGCAGCTTTTTTGCCAAGGCTGGTGGCCACGTTTTTCAGCCGGTTTCCCTCCGCCCGCCAGGCGCGTAACACGCCGCCGAAACCTGCAATGCCGACGCCCGTTTCCAGCACGCGCGTGCGCAGGCGTTTGCGCGGGGCGTCTGCGGCACTGTGGGCGACGTTATCTTCGGTTTTTGTGTCGGGTGTTTTGCGTGGCATGGACTTGATTGTAAAAGCCGGGGGCGGGGCGATCAACCTTCTTGGCTTTATTCTTGGCCGTGATCTACCGATCAACAAAAAAGCGCCGGATAGGCTCCGGCGCTTTTTATAATCATATATCCAGTCGATCAGAACGTCGTTTTCGGACGGCTGGGGTTGTAGCTCTGGCCGCCTGTCACGCCGCCGGTCGGGGCGGCGGGGGCTGCTTCTTTGGGGCCGAAATTCCTGGCGGCCATGTCCATAACGGCCGTGACGGCGGCGCCCAGTTTGGCGGCGTCAGGCTTCGCGGTGAAACCGGCGTCTTTGTCCTTGAAGAACGGGCTGAGCATCATGCTCACGAAATCGGCCTGCTTTTCGGGCGGGTTGTCTTTGTAGCGTTGCAGGCCTTTAAAAACGGCGGTGGCGGTTTCGGCAGCTTCCTGCGGCTTAGCGCCGTTCTGGATCAAAACGCGTTCGATCCCCATTTCCATGCCGGAGCGGACCGCGAACTTGCTGGTATCCGCCATGCCGTGCAGCGAGAACATATGCTCTTCGTGGCGGTTGTCGCCGTATTTATTGGCCATTTTACACCTGTTTGAATAACGTGATTCTGATTATATGACAAAAACTTTAAAGCCGCCTTAACAATCGCTTCTTAAGAATTGCGGTCGGGGGCTGCGCTAGTCTAGCATAAGTTATGATCAAATCGGATGCTCTTTTAATTATCGATATACAACAAGGGTTTATGAAGAACGGCGCCGACGCCGTCATCAGCCCCGTGGCCGAACTTGTCAAAGCTTGGCCGCGCGACAAGCTTTTTTACCTGCGCTATCGCAACTATCCCGGCAGCCTGTTTGCGCGTCATCTCGACTGGCATGAATTCATGACATCCGGCCAGGTCGATATCGTGCCCGACGTGTATGTCGACGGGGCGCCGGTATTTGAACACTACGGCTATCGCCCGCCCGACACGTTGATCGAGGTTTTGCGCGGTTTCAACACCATCGGCATTTGCGGCGTCGATACCGACGCCTGCGTCATGGCGGCCGTCTTTGCGCTCTGGGATGCGGAAATCCGTCCCGTGGTGCTGGCTGATTACTGCATGTCATCGGGCGGCAAGCAGTTTCATCTGGCCGCGCTGGATCTGATGCTGCGCCAGTTTGGCACCGATGGCATCATTCGCGGCCGGATTTAAACCCGCGTGCCATTCTCCCCGCTTACCATTCCCAGGTAATGCTGCCCATCACCGTCGGGCCGCACAGGTTGTCGCAGCGCGCCTTGGAGACGTCGGTCGCGTAGTAGCGGACCCACATAGAACGGCTCGAACGTATAGCCGAGACCTGCCGAATAATCGATATAATCCGGAATGCCAAAGCGCACGTTATCTTCAATCGACTGATGGCCGATATGACCGACCACGCTAAGGCCCTCAACGGCCGGCACGGGCACATCGGCCGTGGCCGCTACATAAACCGCATTGCCGGAATCAAGGAAAAAGTCCGGCGAATACCAGATTTCCGCGCCCAGCGTGGCGATGTCGTTGGGCAGCGTGCTTTCGTAAGAGGCGAAGAATTCATAGTGGTCGTAGTCGAGCGATTCTTCCGCGCCCGGATACCAGTAATACCCCGCGCCCAGCGTCATGTCGCCGGGGCCCATGCCAAACGAATAGCTCAGGTAAAAATCGACTTCGGCCTTGGCTTCCCAGCTGTCGTTGTAATCGACGTTAGAGGCCCAGATTTCCGCCGCCCAGCCGCTTTCGTGCGACAGCACGATATTACCTTGCAGCGCCGGATGGCTGTCGGAGTCTGAAAAGCCGCGCGTCATGTATTCTGTCGCCAGCGTGACGGAGCCGGACAGATCCCACGGGCCCTCGGCTGTGTCTTTGTCCGCAGCTTCGGCCGTCGGCGCTTCGGCGGTGGGCGAAGTGGCAGCAGCGTCTTCCGCGCTGGCGGGGGTGGCGGCCCAGATCAAGGCGGCGGTGCAGGCGCTCAGCAGGAACAAAGAGCGGGCGGGTTTGGCAAAAATAAACATACAGAAAACTCCGTTAAATTTTCGGCGTTGAAATGCTGACCGCCAGTATAACGCAGACGCTGGAAAACCCATCAAAAATGTTTATTTCAATAAATCGGCAGCGCCCCTTTTGTGCCGCGCCGCGGCAAATAGCGCGTGGATGCGGCAGGGGCGCTGTGCTAGCCTGAAGGACGATACGCGCCCGCCGCCGCGCCGCCCATGAAAAGGACGCCCAGATGGAT
>VFQP010004100.1_pt1 | contig 14005 bp, 8 predicted proteins | sample 3512351 | NCBI WGS metagenome assembly VFQP01 (sample SAMN10412372, study PRJNA504923) | tailings metagenome | isolation source: Relicate 1 Philex TSF1 revegetated site | place: Philippines: Tuba, Benguet | collected 2017-08-29 | reverse complement strand
GGCGAAGTGATCGAAGGCAAGGAACCCGGCGAGAAGTATTACACCGGCGACTTTACGGTGGACGAGAAGGCCAAGAACGTCGCCCTCACTGAAGAAGGCGTCCACAAGGTCGAGCGTTTGCTGAACTGCGGCAACCTCTACGACATCGAAAACATCGAGCTCAACCACCACGTCCAGCAAGGGCTGCGCGCGCAAGTGCTGTATCAGCGCGACCGCGATTACGTGGTCCAGGACGGCGAAGTGGTGATCGTCGACGAGTTCACGGGCCGCCTGATGCCGGGCCGGCGCTGGTCCGACGGCTTGCACCAGGCCGTCGAAGCCAAGGAAGGCGTGAAGATCGAACGCGAGAATCAAACACTCGCCACTATTACCTTCCAGAACTACTTCCGTATGTACAAGAAGCTGGCCGGCATGACCGGTACGGCCGACACGGAAGCCGCCGAATTCGGCAAGACCTACAAGCTCGACGTCGTCCTGATCCCGACCAATAAAGACATGGTCCGCAAGGACGGTCACGACATCGTGTACCGGACCGAAGAAGAGAAGTTCCGCAACGCCGCCAAGGAAATCAAGGCCCTGCATGAGAAAGGCCAACCGGTGCTGGTCGGCACGATCAGCGTCGAGAAGAGCGAACACTTGAGCCGCATCTTGCGATCCATGGGTGTCAGACACGAAGTCTTAAACGCCAAGAACCATGAGCGCGAAGCCTTCATCATCGCCCAGGCGGGCCGCAAGGGCGCCGTCACAGTTTCCACCAACATGGCCGGCCGCGGTACGGACATTCTGCTCGGCGGCAACCCGGAGTTCCTTACCAAGGATCAATTGCGTCGCATGGGCAAGGACCCGGAGAACTGTCCCAAGGAAGAATGGGACGAAGTCTACAAACCGATCAAGGCGCAGACGGACCGCGAGCATGACGAAGTGGTTCGCGCTGGCGGGCTCTTCGTGCTTGGCACCGAACGTCATGAATCCCGGCGTATCGATAACCAGTTGCGCGGCCGCGCGGGACGCCAAGGCGACCCCGGCGCTTCTCGTTTCTACCTGAGCTTGCAGGACGACCTGCTCCGCATCTTCGGCGGCGAACGCATCCAAGGCCTCATGCTGCGCCTGGGCATGGAAGAAGACGTGCCCATCGAATCCGGCTTGATTACTAAGCGGATCGAGGCGGCGCAGAAGAGCGTGGAAGCCAATCACTTCTCCGCGCGCAAACATCTGCTTGAGTACGACGACGTGATGAACAAGCAGCGCAAGGCGGTCTATGAACTCCGCCGCGCGATGCTCACTGGCGACGACCAGCGCGAACGGATTCGCACGATGATCGAGAACATCGTCGGCGGCTACATCGACGCGCGCCTGCCCGAAGGCGTCCGCCCCGACCAATGGGACATCGCGGGACTGCAATCCGACATCCTCACGCAATTCGGCGTAAGCATCAATGGATCCGATTTCGAAGAGTCCGGGCGGGAGTTGATCGAAGAAGAGATCAACGAGCAGGTCAACGCCCGTTACGACGAGCGCGAGCGCGCCATCGGCTCCGAGCCCATGCGCGACATCGAGCGCATGATCCTGTTGAACGTCATCGACAACCAGTGGAAAGACCACTTGCTGTCGATGGATCACCTGAAGGAAGGCATCTATCTGCGCGGCTACGGGCAGAAAGATCCGCTCATCGAGTACAAGAAGGAAAGCTTCCTCCTCTTCCAGGACATGATGGCCCGGGTGGAGGAAGAGTCCATTAAGCAGCTCTTCCTGATGTCGATTACCGACCAATACGGGAACCTTTTGACCGGTTCGCCAGTCCAAGTGATTGACGATGTCGATTACGACACCGAAGCCGAGGGAAGCGTCGTTACCGCACCTCCTGTAGAGGCCAAGCCCCAGGCCAGCATCGCCGACTTCACCCGCAACATCCAGAGGAAGAAGGAAAGAGAGCTCGACGCCTTACAATTTATCGGCGGCGACTCCGGACCTTCCACCCAGCAGAACCCAGTGGTCCGCTCCTCGAAGAAGGTCGGCCGCAATGAGTTGTGCCCCTGTGGCAGCGGCAAGAAGTACAAGCGCTGCTGCGGCGCCTAACGGCTTTCCGGAACGATTATGACGAGCCCGCTATTCTTCCTATTGGCGGCGATTCTGCCGCCCACCCTGGACGACTGGAAGAAGAGCGGCGAGGCCAATGTTCCCGCCCTCGAGCAATCCGCTGCGGCGCGGGAGTATGGGTTGCAGGAGTCCGAAGCGGCACGCTATGAGTTGGGCAAGAAGAGCTTCTCGCTCGCCGTTTACCGCCTCAAAGACACCACCGGCGCTCTCGCCTTTGAGCAGTCCCTGCGCTCGCCTGGCGCGGCGCGTAAGCTCTTTCGCTACCGCAACTACGTATTCGAGACCCTGGACGGCGTCGCCCCCCGGGGGGCGCTGGACGCTTTTCTGCTCCCTACCCTGCCCAAAGCGGACCGGACGGCTACGCCAGACTTACTTCGTTACTTACCGGCCAAGGGTCGTATCTCCGGCTCGGAACGGTATATCGTAGGCCCGGAGAGTCTAAAAGCTTATGCGCCAAAGATACCTCCCGGCGCGGCCGGATTTGACTTCGCCGGGGAGTTACAGGCGGCCGAGTACAGAAGCGCGGAGGGCGGCGCATGGCTGGGAGTCTTCCAATACCCGAACCAGTTGATCGCCCGCCAACAGGCCGAGGTTTTGGAGCGGGCCCTGACGGGCTTGCCGTCCGGCGCCTTGAAGCGGGAAGGCCCCTTGGTGGCTGTTGTGCTGCCCGCCGGGGAGGCCTCAACACTAAAGCCTGAGACCGCTCAAGCGTTAACCGCCGGCATCCAGTACAAGGCCGAGGTGGTGATGGACAAAGCCCCTGAGAAACCGGAACCGAACCCCGGCCAGTTCATTCTCGGCCTGCTCAAGCTTTGCGGCATTCTGCTCGGTCTTTGCCTTTTGTTCGGTATCTCCTTCGCGCTGCTTTTCCGATTTTTGCGTACCAGAGGCGTCGGCGGTCAGGACGATTCCGTCACTACCCTGCGAATTTGAGCAAACGCGAAGCTCGATCGGCTAAGCCTCGCGATGACACTGGATTAGAGCGAAGTCGCGGTCTTGAATCACAGCTTTTTCACAGCTTTCCCTCAAATACGAAGATCCAGCGAAGCTGCATAAGTCTTTCCTTTTCAATCGATTAAGGCACGTAAATTTTGCCTGTGGAAATCTGTTGACTTCACCGTCCAGCCGCCATAAAGTCAAATCACTAAGGTTTTGACGGAAGCATTCTGTCCGAACCGATTCTCCCAATCAACATCACCCTGTCAGCAGGGACATCGAAAATAGCCCGCTTCGGATTCATCGCCGAAGCGGGCTTTTCGCTTTTGAATCAATCGGTTAGAATAGTGCAATGCGAGGCGCGAAAAAGCCGGGCGAAGAGTTGAAGACCTGGCGGGAACGGGCGGAAGCGCTGCGCCACCTGCCGCCGCTGCTCCTGGAAGTCTGGCGGACCAAGCCCAGTTTCGCCTTAATTTCGCTCTCGGCGCGCATTCTGAATGCGTTTCTGCCCGTAGCCATCCTCTACGTCGCTAAACTAGCCGTTGACGAGGTGGTCGGATTGGCCACCGGGCAGCCACTAGAAGGTGGCATTCCCGCGTCGCGGGAGGCGCTCTGGCGTTACTTCGGCGTCGAGATCGGCCTCGTCGTCGTCAGCGATCTCCTAAGCCGTCTACAGGGCCTTACAGACTCCTTGCTGGCCGATTTATTCTCGAACCGGATGACCATCCGGCTGCTGCGCCATGCCGCCTCATTGGACCTGCAGACTTTCGAAGACCCCGCCTTCCAGGACAAGCTGGAGCGCGCCCGCCGACAAACAACCGACCGGCTTTCGATGCTTTTTCTCCTGGCGAGTCTCTTCCAGCAGGCTCTGTCCCTGCTGGCCATGTCGGCCTCGGTCATTGCGTTTTCGCCTCTTTTCTTTGTCCTGCTGGTGCTCTCGCTGGCGCCGATTTTCTGGAGCGAATCGCACTTCGCGGCGTTGGCTTATTCCCTGCTCTACCGCTGGACGCCGGAGCGGCGGCAGATCGATTACCTCCGCATGCTAGGCGCCAGCCATAACACGGCGAAGGAAGTTAAGTTATTCCGCCTTAGCGATTATTTAATTGCAAAGGTCGACGATCTATTCACTCGCTTCTATGCCGAAAATAAGTCGCTGGCCGTCAAGCGCGCGGGTGTGAACTTCCTGTGGGGTCTGCTGCCCACTGCCGCTTACTACGCCAGTTTTGGCTACATCATTCTGCAAACGATCTCGCGAGCGATCTCGGTAGGCGATCTGATCTTTTTGTCGCGGGCCTTCGCGAGCTCGCGAGGACTCTTAACGCAGTTGTTTCAGAATCTTTCTCGAGTGGCCGAGCAAGCGCTGTACGTCAAGGATCTTTTCGACTTCCTCGAGACCCGGCCCGCCTTGCCCATCCGCGAGAACGCCCTGCCCGCGCCACGGCCCTTCCGGGAAGGATTCGTGTTCGAGGACGTGCACTTCGCTTATCCGGGCGGCAAGGAGGTTTTGAAAGGCGTGAGCTTCCGCCTCGCGCCCGGAGAGAAGATCGCGCTGTTGGGGGAAAACGGCGCGGGGAAAACCACTATTGTGAAGTTGTTGTGCCGGCTCTACGACCCGACGGGCGGACGAATCCTGCTCGATGGCGTGGACCTGCGCGACTACGACCCGTCGAGCCTGCTCGCCCAAATCGGGGTCATCTTTCAAGACTTCCTGAAGTACGACATGAGCGCGGGCGACAATATCGGGCTGGGCTGGGTGGAGGCGCGCGGCGACGAGGCCTTGCGCGACATGGCCAGCGAGAAGAGCTACGCCGATTCGGTGATTCGCACGCTTCCCGCCGGATACGACACGATGTTGGGCCGCCGCTTCGAGGGCGGCGTTGAATTGTCGCAGGGGCAGTGGCAGAAGATCGCGTTGGCCCGCGCCTATATGCGCGACGCGCAACTGTTGATCCTCGACGAGCCCACAGCGAGCTTGGACGCGCGCGCCGAGTACGAAGTTTTCGAACGCTTCGCCAATCTGACGGCGGGCAAGAGCGCCGTGCTCATCAGCCACCGCTTCTCGACAGTCCGGATGGCCGACCAAATCCTGGTCTTGGAGGACGGAAAGGTGCTGGAGCGTGGATCGCATGCGAGTCTCTTGGCTTTAGGTGGAAAGTACGCGGAGCTATTCGAGCTGCAGGCCTCCGGATATCGTTAGGCGGCGTCCTCAAGCTGATTGGTTTGGGTGACGTAGCGGTAGTATTGTTCCTTTACAAAACGAAGTCCGTTTTCCTGGGTGGAGAGTTTGCAGTCCTTGGCGTTGACGAGGCGGTGGCTGGGATACATGGGGGCGATGGGGAGCAAGGAATCGTTGGAGGCCATGAAGGCGGCTTGGACGCTGGCCGCAGCGAGGCGATCGGAGATCATGAGGCGGAGTTCACCGATGGCTTCCTTGGCGGAGCGTTCAAGGGCGCGGGTGTGGCGTTGGATCTGAGTGTGACGCTTGCTGGCTTCAGCGTTGGTGGCGTCGGCCATGCAGGCCTCGAGGGCGCTGGTGAGAAGCAAGTTCGCGCGCGTCAATTGGAACTGAGCGAAAGCGTAGCGTTCCAGGTATAAGCATTCGTTGCTGGTGACGGGGCTCCATTCGGCGTACTGTTCGTCGAGGAAGGCGCGGAAGGATTCCCGGATGGATTCCGGGAGGCGGTCGATATTGGCGGCGGTGAGGCCGTGGGAGATGGCATTGCGGGAGGATTGGAATTTTCCTTCCGGCGTGAGGGGACCGGTGGATTGATTCGGGTTGGACTGGTTTGCGTTGGACATGGTGTCGATTCCTTTCAAGGGCAACAAAAATAGCAGGGGGTGCGGCCCGCCTGCACAGAAAGGAATAGCATCGAGGGCTTCAAGAAACGTGGAGAGAAGATTTTACGAAGACCAGTAAATACCCTGGGATGAGAGGCTTGGGGGTGGAAAAAGTATTTTGGTATTCGGTGAAGCTGAATCGACCGCTAAGGTCTAAAGGTCCTGGATTGGCGGGTTTCGATTAGGGTTGGGTTGTTTCGGCGGAGTTTTAGGGATTTTAGTTTGGCGGCTTGGGATTTCTCCATGCTGCCTTGGCGGTAGTAGAGGCGGCTCAGCATTAAGTGGGGTTGGGGGTGCTCGGGAGATTGTTGGGCGGCGGATTCGAGTACCGCTATGGCTTCTTCGAACTTCTCTTGTTCCATTAAGGCTCGGCCGAGGGCTACGGAGGCGGCGGTATAGTTGGGGCGGAGTTGCACGGCTTTCTCGAGATGTTGAATGGCTTCGGTTAGTTGGCCTTGGTCTAGTAGGATGCCGCCTAGGAAGTAGTGGGGTTCGTCGTAGTTGGGATCTAGTTCGATGGCGCGTCGGAGGTGCTGGGTGGCGTTTGTGGTTTGGCCGGCTCGTTGCTCATACCAGGCTTGTTCGAATTGGAGTTGGGGGTTGTTTGGGAATTTTATTGCGGCGTTCTGGGCGAGGGTGGGCCCTTGGGGGTCTTGGGCTTTTTGGGCTGTCTTGATCGCAAGCAGATGGGCGGTAGGGTCATCGGGATTGAGGGCGAGCAGGCGTTTGGCGGCGTTGGCGGCTTCGGCGAAGTAGGCACCTTTTTCGTATTCGACGGCTAGGATGCCGAGGAGTTTGGCGTGGTTGGGTTGCAGGGCGAGGGCGGCTCGCCATTGGCGTATGGCGTCGTCGCTTTGGTTTAAGGCGGCATGGACTTGACCCAATAGGAATCTGGCGTTGAAGTCGTTGGGTTGGGATTTTGTAGCGGCTTCGAGATAGGGTTTGGCTTCGGCGAATTCTTTGCGGGTGAAGTGGAAGTAGCCGAGGTTGAAAGCGGCGGGGAAGAAAGTGGGGGATTGTTTGTGGATTTTTCGCCAGAGTTCTGCCGCGGCCGCGGGGTTGCCTTGGGCGGCCAAGGCGCGGGCTTGTTCGTTTTTGGTTTCGATGTCCTGTGCAAGGACGAGGAGGAGGAGCAACGTCGTCATTGCGGTTTCAGCTTGTGCGTTTGGTTGGCGGGGAGTGGGCCGTGCGTGGTGGTTTTGCCGCTGGGCCAAAGGATGCTGACGCTGTCTACCTGCTTCGATGGACCGAGGCCGAAGTGGAGTCGGGAGTCATTCACAGAGAGGAAGCTGGATTGGGAGAGGTGGATGTCGGATTGTTTCTTGCCGTTGGCTTCGACGGTGACTAGCGCGCCCAGGCCAGCTTCGATCTTGATCCAGTTGTTGTGGGATTTGGGGAGATCGTTACGGAGCAAGGAAGGCGCTTCGTGGAGGTTCAGGATCAGCACATCGATGTCGCCGTCGTTGTCGAAGTCGCCGAAGGCCGTGCCGCGGCTCGAGTGGGGTGTGGTGATGGCGAGGCCGGACATTGCGCTCACGTCTTCGAATTGCCCACCTCCGAGGTTGCGATAGACCAGGCGTTTTTGTTTGAAGTTGTCGCGGGGGTCGATTTGGTTGGCGTTTAAGAAGACGTGGCCGGCGCTGAGGAAGAGGTCGCGTTCGCCGTCGTTGTCGAGGTCGACGAAGCCGGCGCCCCAAAGGACGTAGTTGGGGTTGACAGCGAGGCCGGCGCGCAGGGGGATGTCGGTGAAGACGCCTTTGCCGAGGTTGCGGTAGAGGTTGGGGTAGTCGCCGGAGAAGTTGGTTTTTAGGATGTCGAGTTGGTTGTCGTGGTTGAGGTCGGCGAGCGCGAGGCCCATGCCGGCTTGCTCGGAACCGTGCTCGTTGAAGGCTAGGCCGGCTTCGGTTGCTAGCTCGGTAAAGGTGCCGTCGCGGTTGTTGCGGAAGAAGAGGCTGGGGGTGGAGTCACAGGCGACGTAAATGTCGGGCCAGGTGTCGCCGTCGAGGTCGGCGGCGATGGCGGTGAAGGCGTAGAAGCCTTCGGCGCTGGCGATTTTGCTTTTGGCGGTGACGTCTTCGAAAGTGCCGTCGCCTTTGTTACGGAGTAGCGTGGCTGTTCCGTAAGGCAGACCGCGGGGGCCGCAGAAGACAGGCGCGCCTTTCCAGGTGCAGTAGGGTTGGGCACCGGGCAGGGGAGTGGTGGCGGGGTCGAAGCCGGCGTAGGAGGCGAAGAAGAGATCGAGGTGGCCGTCGCGATCGAAGTCGAGGAAGGTGCAGCCAGTGGACCAGGACTTGGGGTTGCTTTCGGCCTTGGCGGCTTGCGTAATGTCTTCGAACTTGCCGTTGCCGTCGTTGCGGTAGAGGATGTTGGTGGAGCCGTAGTAGGTGAGGTAGAGGTCGGTGTGGCCGTCGTTGTTGTAGTCGCCGGCGCAGATGCCGTTGGACCAGCCTTTCGCTTGGATTTGCGTTGCTTCGATGAGTTTACCGTTGCCTTGATTGCGGTAGAGGCGGCTGGGGGCTTGGCCGTTGGCGAGGAAGGCGTCGAGGTTGCCGTCGTTGTCGTAGTCGAGGAATGCGACGCCGGAGCCGTTGGCTTCGATGATGAATTTTTGTTTGAGGGGGTTGCCGGAGAGGGATTTTGCCGTGAGGCCGGATAGGGTTGCGATGTCGGTGAATTTGACGGGCCAGGGTTTGTTGGAAGCGGCGGGCTTGGGGGCGGTGGGGAGAGTGGTGGTGGCGATGCCTTGGGGGAAGAGGAGGCTGGTGAAGGCGAGAAGGCTGAGGAGACGTTTCATCGAAATGCGACGTCTCTCCAGACTATCGTGGCGCTAGGGGTGGGTTTGTTTGCTGGGGACACACGCCTCGGGCCTAGCCGGCCCGAGGACGCGTATGTCCCCGTAGGGTGGGGTGGTGGTTGTTAGAAGCCTAAGCTCCGCAGGATCCCCGGCTGCCTAGAACTGCAGCTTGAGGGCTAGCTGGACCAGGCGCGGATCGAAGGTGCTGCTGACGCGGCCGAAGTTGGCGCTGGCGAGGTTGGTGTCGGGGGCGGCGAAGTTCGTCTTGTTGAACAAGTTGTAGAACTCGGCGCGGAATTGGAGTTTCGCGCTTTCGCGGAGCTTGGTCAGGGCGAAGTTTTTCGCCAGGACGAAGTCCGTTTGGTAGAGCGGGTAGCCGTAGACCACGTTGCGGCCGAGGTTGCCGAAGGGGCTGGTCACCGGGGGAATGGCCAGGTTGGCGCGGTTCAGGTAGTTGGTGTAGGAACGCTGGCCGTCGGCGACCTTGACGCCGAGGGCGGGGTCGATGAGGTTGGGGCGGAGGGCGACGTTGCCGAGGAAGTCCGCTTGGCCGTCGGAGAGGATGCCGCTCGCGTCGGGGTAACGGATGTTCAGGGGTTGGCCGCTGGTAAGGGTGACGATGCTGTTCAACTGCCAGCCGCCGAGGGCGGGCTTCAACATGCTGTTGTTCCAGAAGGGAATGTCGTAGACGAAGCTGGTCGTCGAGTTGAAGCGCTGGTCGAAACTGGAGGCGCCTTTGTCGTTACGGACGTTGCGGATGTCCTGCGGATTGGGGCTGCCGCCGTTGGTGCCTTCGAGAACCTGACCGGTGGTGTCGATGGCCTTGGCGTAGGTGAAGCTCGAAAGCAGCGTGATCCAGCGGCCGCGGTGTTCGAACTTCAATTGCAGCGAGTGGTAATTGGAGAAGGCTTCGGGCACCACGGCGGTAATGTTGTTGAAGCCCTGGTAAGGACGGCGGGCGAGCAAGGTGCCGAGCGTGGTGAGGCCTTGGTTCAACTCCGCTTGGGTGATGGGGCGGGCCTGGTTGAAGTCACCGAGGACCGGAAGATGATCGCCGCGGTTGCCGACGTAGGCGATGTCGAGCAGCGTGTCCTTGAAGAGGTTGCGCTGGATGGAGAAGTGCCAGTTCTGGATCTTGCCCCAGGGGGTTTCGGGATCCATATAGAGGATGACGTTCGAGGGGAGGCTGGTGGGGTAGCCGGCTTCGCGGGTGCGGAAGCAGTTGGCGAAGTTGTTCCCCGAGCAAAGGTTGTTGAGGTTGGCGGGGGAGTTCGTCGTGGAGAAGCGCGTGACGAAAGGGGCGTTGGTGTTCAAGTATTCCGCCGAGGCCATGCGGTTCCAGAAGTTGTAGCCGAGAGCGTAGCCGCCGCGGAGGACGGTTTTGCTATCGAGCTGGTAGGCGGCGCCGAGGCGGGGGGAGAAGTTGTTCCAGCGCATCTTTTGGAGGCTGCGACCTTCGATGCCGTCGTCGGTGGCTTGGATGAGGCTGTTGGTGGCGGGGTTGAAATTGGCGAGGCGGTTGTCGGCGTCGTAGTTGGGGGACATCAATTCGTAGCGCACGCCGAGGTTGAGGGTGAGCTTGGAGTTGACGCGGAAGTCGTCCTGAAGGAAGAACCAGTGGCCTTGCTGGCGGGCCTTGGCTTCCACTTGCGTGGCGATTTGGTATGCGCTGCGGGAGCCGAAGTAGAAGTCGGCGAGGGAGTTGACGGTGTTGGCGGGGCCACCGGCGAGAGCGCCGGCGTTCTGGCCGGGGATGCGGGAGTAGAGTAGAAGCCGCCGTAGGCGTCGATGCCGTAGAGCGGATTCGTGTCGTCAACGCGAATGGCCAGGTAGAGGAGTTCGTAGCCGGTCTTGAGGTTGTGGCGGTTGAGTTGCTTGGAGAGGTTCAAGCGCGAGTTGATGGTGGTGGGGAACTGTGCTTGCGGGTTCGTCGATTGACGGCCGAAGCGGGGGAAGCCCTGGATGTCCTGCGGTGTGATGCCGCCCTGGATGCGGGGGCCTTCGGGGAGACCGGTGATGCCGAAGAGTTCGCGCATGGAGGGTCCGCCGATGGCGGCGGGGAGACGATCCATACCGAGGCGGGTGACGGCGAAGCGGTATTCGAGGACTTCGGTGGCGGACTTGGCCCAGGTGACGCCGGCGGTGCCGCCTTGGTTGAAGGTGTCGAGGAAGCCGAGGTTGTTGCCGCCGGAGAAACCCGTGATGAGGCCGGGAGCGAAGATGTTCTGTCGGCGTTGGGTGAAGCGGAAGAAGGAGTTCACGTTGTTGGTGACCTGGTGATCGACGCGGACGGCGCCTTTGTCATCGTCGAGGCGGTTCAAGTCGAAGTTGCCGAAGTTTTGCGTGATGCCCAAGGGGCCGGCGCCGGCGCGGTTGGGTTGCGGCAGTTCTCGGAGAACCTGGCGGGCAAAGCGCGTCATGGGGACGGGCTGGCCGGCGGGGATGATGGTGCCGGCGGCGATGGCGCGGCCGTTTTCATCGGTAAAGTTGTGGGGGACGCGGACATCGAGGGGAAGGATGCCGTCGCGGAGGGCTTGGGTGGGAACGCTGGTAAGCGAGAAGGGGGCGATGCGCCAGCGGGAGCCTTCGTAATCGGCGAAGAAGAAGGTGCGGTCCTTGATAAGGCGGCCGCCGAAGGTGGCGCCGAACTGGTTGCGCTTGTTGAGGGGCTTTTGGTTGAGTACAGGCTTGAAGAAGCCGGTGGCGTTCATCTTTTCGTTCTGGAGGAAGTGGTAGAGGCTGCCGTGGAATTGGTTGGTACCGGACTTGGAGGCGACGTTCATGACGGCGCCACCGGAGCGGCCGAATTCGGCGGAGTAGGCGTTGACAATGAGGCGAAACTCGCTGACCGAATCGGGAGAGGGTTGGATGGCCTGGTTGGAGAAGCCCTGGTTGGTGGTGCCGTAGAAGTTGTTGTCTACGCCGTCGAGGATGAAGTTGTTCCAGACGCTGCGGAGGCCGTTGACGTTGTAGGAACCCTCGCGGCGGAAGGCGATGGAGCCCTGATTGCCGGACTGCGATTGGCGGACGCCGGGGGCGAGGAGGGCGAGGTTGGAATAGTTGCGGCCTATGATCGGCAACTCGACGATCTGGCGGGCGGCGATGACTTGGCCCTTGGAGGAGTTGTCGGTTTCGAGCAGCGGCGTGGCGGCTTCGACGTTGACGACTTCGGTGACTTGGCCGACTTTGAGATTGAGGTCGACGCGCTGGCGGGCGTTGACGGTGAGGGTGAGGTTGTCGGCGGTGGCGGTGGCGAAGCCGGACTTTTCGGCGCTGACTTTGTATTGGCCGATGCGGAGCGTGGGGAAAACGTATTCGCCGGATTCGGAACTCTCGGTGTTGACGGTGATGCCGGTGCCGGTATTGGTGACGGTGATCTTCGCACCGGCGATGGATGCGCCTTTTTCATCGCGGATGGTACCGACGAGGGCGGCGGAATCGAATTGGGCCGTCAAATTTCCGAGGAGAAGGATTAGGATGAAACAGAATCGTAACAATGGAATGCTATCCCTGAGAGAGCGGTTTTGAGCAACTTGCTGCATATGGCTCAAGGATGCCAGCGGGGATTGCGTGGGCGTTTACGCTTCCGTAAATCTTTGGTGAATATTCCGCGAATACGCGACTAGCCGGGGCCAAGTGGACCGGACGAAGGGTGAATGAGAACGCATGGAGTTGTTCGGCGAAGCGATTGCGATGTCGACAGCGGTGGGGTTGTTGCTGGCTTTGGCATTGGCATTGGGGTTTGAGGTCGTCAATGGCTTTCACGACACGGCGAACGCCGTGGCGACTGTTATATACACGAATTCTCTGAAGCCGACGACGGCGGTGGTATGGAGCGGCATTTGGAATTTGATTGGGGTGTTGCTCTCAAGCGGGGCGGTGGCGTTTTCGATTGTGAGTTTGCTGCCGGTGGAACTGGTGCTGAATATCGGGAGCACACAGGGGATGGCGATGGTGTTTTCGCTGCTGATGAGCGCGATTCTTTGGAACGTGGGGACCTGGTATATGGGGATCCCGGCGTCGAGTTCGCATACGTTGATTGGGTCGATTTTGGGCGTGGGCGTGGCGCATTCGACGATGAGCGCGGAGGTGTTTGGCGAGGGCGTGAATTGGGGGAAGGCGCAGGAGATTCTCTTGAGCTTGCTGTTTTCTCCGATGGTGGGCTTTGGATTGGCGGCGTTGTTGCTGACGTTGTGCAAGGTGTTGATTAAGAACCCCGCGCTGTATAAGGCGCCGGAGGGGAAAACGCCGCCATTGTGGATACGGTCGATACTGATCTTCACTTGTACAGGGGTGAGTTTCGCGCATGGGTCGAACGATGGGCAGAAGGGTATGGGGCTGGTGATGCTGATCCTGATCGGCGTGTTGCCGGCGAGCTTTGCATTGAACGAGGGGACGACGGCGCAGGATATGACGGCGCTGTTGCAGCAATCGAACGCGATGGTGGAGGCGCTGGAGAAGCATGAGCCGGCGGCGAAGGAAATCCGCATGAGCGTGGAGGAGGCGACGCTGGAGTTGTCGAATTTTCTGAAACCGAATGTTTCGGCGACGACGCGGACCATGCCGGCGTTGTTAACCGTAACGCGGGATATTCAGGAGCGGCTGCAGAATCGGAGACAGTTGCGGGATGTGCCGCGGCCGGAGCGGACAGGGTTGCGCAGCGATTTCTACTTGAGCGACGAGGCCTTGGGGAAGTTGGAAAAGCAGGGGCGGCTGAACGGGCCTGGGACGGTGGCGCTGGTGAAACGCTACCGGAGCGAATTGTCCAAGAGTACGCGTTTCATTCCGGCATGGGTGAAGATCGCGGTTGCCTTAGCGTTGGGGCTGGGAACGATGGTGGGGTGGAAGCGCGTGGTAGTGACGGTGGGCGAGAAGATTGGGAAGGATCATTTGACGTATGCGCAGGGGGCGTCGGCGGAACTGGTGGCGATGACGACGATCGCGACGGCGGACATGATGGGTTTGCCGGTGAGCACGACGCATGTGTTGACGAGCGGCGTGGCGGGGACGATGGCGGCCAATGGCAGTGGCGTGCAGATGAAGACCGTGCGGACGATGTTGACGGCTTGGGTGTTGACCTTGCCGGTGACGGTGTTCATGGGGGCGTTGTTTTTTGGGGCGGGGTTGTATGCGATTAGCCAGTTGAATCCGCTCAAATAGGCTGCATCATTAAGAGATGGGCTTTGCATTGTGGCGGCAGGGGCCGCTGGTTTACTGCCAGGGGACGCATGAGTATCGTCCGATGGGGGAGGCGGTGGGGCATGAGGATGGGTTGTTTACGGCGCGGGATTTCCGGCAGAGAAGGTCTGCGTTGGTGCGGGGGGCGGATGGTTTTGTGGG
>VFQP010004099.1_pt1 | contig 14007 bp, 16 predicted proteins | sample 3512351 | NCBI WGS metagenome assembly VFQP01 (sample SAMN10412372, study PRJNA504923) | tailings metagenome | isolation source: Relicate 1 Philex TSF1 revegetated site | place: Philippines: Tuba, Benguet | collected 2017-08-29 | reverse complement strand
GCCCCGCCGATGCCAAATGGCTGACGGCCGACGAGAAGCGCCTGCTCGAACAGGAACTGGCCGTGCCCGCGGCACACAAGCACTCGTTCGGCGCCGTGGCACGCGACCCCAAGGTCTACGTGCTGGCCTTCGCCTACTTCTGCGTGATTGCCGCCATCTATGCACTGAGCTTCTGGCTGCCGACGCTGATCAAGGCGCAGGGCGTGACCGATACCGTTCAGCTCGGCTGGTACTCGGCGCTGCCCTACGTCGGCGGTGCCATCGGCATGGTCTATATGGGACGCCGCTCCGACCGCAAACGCGAGCGCCGCTTTCATGCCGCGATTCCCGCGCTGGCCGGTGCCGCCTTGCTGGCGGGCTCGACACTGGCCGACGGCAATCTCGTGCTGACGCTGGCGCTGCTGACACTGGGCACCACGTCGCTATGGATGACCTACACCGTGTTCTGGGCCATGCCATCCGAATACATCAAGGGCCCCGCCGCGGCCGGCGGCATTGCCTTGATCAACACCATCGGGTTGTCCGGCGGCTTCTGGGGCCCCGCCATCATCGGCTGGGCCAAGACCGCGACCGGCAGCCTCCATCCGGGCGTGCTGATCATGGCCGCGATGCCATTGACGGCCGCCTTGATCATCCTCGCCAACAAGCTGCCCGTGCGCCGCTGAATCCCCGAACATCCACCCACAAGGAGCGAACCATGTTGCTGCACCTGTCCACCTGGTCTGAAGTCGAGCAATACCTGAAGCGTAGCCGGACCATCGTCATCCCGATCGGCTCCAACGAGCAGCATGGTCCCACGGGCCTGCTCGGTACCGACTGGCTGTGCCCCGAGATCATCTGCCGCGAAGCGGAAGAAAACGCCGATATCCTGGTGGCGCCGACCTTCAACATCGGCATGGCCCAGCATCACCTGGCTTTTGCCGGCACCATTTCGCTGCGCCCTTCCACGTTCATCGCGGCGCTGGTCGACTGGATCCATTCGCTGGCGCGCCACGGCTTTGAGAAGATCCTGTTCCTGAATGGCCATGGCGGCAATATCGCCTCGATCGAGGCCGCGTTCTCCGAGATCTATGCCGAATCGAGCTTTGCAGGGCGCCGTGCCGGCTTTGCACTGAAGCTCTGCAACTGGTGGGACCTCGCCGGCGTGAACGAACTGGCGCGCGAGCAATTCCCGACCGGCCATGGTGCGCATGCCACGCCATCCGAGATCGCCGTCACGCAGTGGGCGTTCCCGCAGGCGATCAAGCATGCCGACTATGCACCGCGCATCGCGCCATCGGGCCCGATCCGCGAAGCACTGGACTTCCGCGCGCGCTTTCCCGATGGTCGCCTGGGCTCCGATCCGAATCAGGCCACGCCGGAGAAAGGCGGTGCGCTGGTGGCGCTGGCCGCGCGCAGCCTGATCGACGAGCTCGCCGCGTTCAGCAACGAGCCCGTCCCGGCCTGATCGCACGGGCCCGCGCTTGGCTATGTTTGCCTGGGGCTTACCGGCGCTGCCGTGCGCCGGGGGCCATCGTCGCAAACACGCCGTCGCGCAGGATCAGCGCGTGCAGCAACGCGGCGGCCAGGTGCATCAGCACCACTGCGAACAGTGCCAGTGCCAGCCAGGTATGCAGTGCACGCAGTAGCGCGAACAGTTGCACATTGGCGGGCAGGATCGGCGGCAGGTGAAATGCGCCGGCCATCGTCACCGGATACCCGCCGGCCGACACCATGCCCCAGCCAACCAGCGGCATGGCCAGCATCAGCGCATACAGCACCAGATGCGAGCCCTTGGCCACGGCGCGCTGCAACGCAGGCATGCTGTCCGGCAATGCCGGTGCGCCGCGCCGCAGGCGCACCACAATGCGAACGATCACGAGCACCAGCAACGCGATGCCCAGCGGGCGATGCAGGTCGATCAGCGTGTCGTGCGCTTGCGAAACCGTGAAGACCATCCCTACACCGACGAACAGCATCGTCAGGATCAACGCGGCCATCAGCCAGTGCAGCAGCCTCTGCAGGCCACTGAAACGGGTGCGGGAATGTGGAAGTGAATGCGATTGCGATTGCGAAACCCTCATGCCTGACTCCTGTTAGCGTGCCTGCTGGTGCTGCGCGTCGAGCGCCACCTCGCGTGTGCGGCGCTGGTAGGAAACCGCATAGGCGGCCGAACGTGCCGCCAGCAGCGGATCGTTGGAGGCCGCAATGCCAGCCGGCAACACGGTCGGATCGAAATTGACATCCCGGCATGCGCCATCGTCCTGCGCACTGGCATGTTCGATTACCAGCGTGCCCGCATCCACCTGCCTGCGATCATCTGGCCATGCTTTGGTGGCATCGTCGGTGGCATCACCGGGCGCGGCCAGCGTCAGCATCAGGTGCCATCGCAACGGACCGGCTTCGAGCTTGCGAGTAAGATCGGCGGCCAGCCACGATGGCTGGGCCTTGTCGGCATCGCTGACTGGCGCATAGGCAAGCTCGGGTTGCATCGACCAGCGCACGGCCTGCCGCTTGCCGCCGGCATCGACCAGATAGAACGCATTGACGCTGTAGTAGGCGCCGTTCGCATAGCTCGACGATGGCGGATGCGACTTGATCCAGTCCTGGAAACCTTTAACTTCAGGATTGGCCTCGGCGAACGCCTTCATCTTTGCGGGATCGGGCTTGCCGGTAGCCGGGTCAGGCTGCGCCGCCACCAGTTGCTGGTAGAACTGCGCCGGCGTACGTACCGGAAACAGTGGCACCGAATTCATGCCGGTACGCCACTGCTGGCCATCGGCCTGCGTGAACATCAGCGCCAGGCTGCGAATCGGTATGCTGCCATCGGGCGCCTGCGGATTTCCACCCGGGATGGCCAGGCGGCCCGTGACCGGCGTGCGCCCCGCCGCGAGCACGCCGGCACTGGACAGGGCGGCCGCCGCACCGTTGCTTTCGAAGAAGCCGTCGATGCAGACGCCCTTGGCGTGATTGCGCCGATAACCCTCGTGCAGGCCCGCGTTGCGCTGGAACTGGTCGATGATGGTCTGGGTGGACAGCCGGTGCGGTGCGATCCAGCCACCGGTGTAGGCAAACCCGCCGGCCAGGACCAGGACCACGGCCCCAATGGCACCCAGGCGGCATGGCACGCAGATGCGCGCCCCTTGATGTGGAGATGTTTCAGACAATGCGGACTCCCGATGAGTGAAGACTCACCGGGTATACGCAGGAGCGGATCAGCTATTCCATCAACCGCGAAAAAAACCGGAAGTCGACGCTGCGTCGCCCCAGGTTTCGCAGCGCTTCACATTGCCGATGTTGCGTTACGCCTTCTCGCGATGAATCATCAGCGGGCCAAACGATTGCGTCACGGGCATCACCTCGACAAAGTTGATGTTGACGCGTGCGGGCAGCGTGGCGGCCCAGAACACCGTCTCGGCAATATCGTCAGGCACGAGCGCTTCGGTGCCTTCATACACCTTGCCAGCGCGAGCCTGGTCGCCATTGAAGCGCACCGACGAGAATTCGGTGCCGCCTACCAGACCCGGGGCCACGTCGGTCACGCGGACGCGCGTGCCGAGCAGGTCGGCGCGCAGGTTCAGCGTGAAGTGGCGCACGAACGCCTTGGTGGCGCCGTAGGCATTGCCACCGGGATACGCATAGGCGCCGGCAGTCGAACCGATATTGATCACATGGCCGCGGTTGCGGGCCACCATGCCGGGCAAGATCGCCCGCGTCATGTACATCAGGCCCTTCACGTTGGTATCGACCATCGCGTCCCAGTTATCGAGATCGGCATTCTGTGCCGCCTCCAGACCCAGGGCCAGGCCAGCGTTGTTCACCAGCAGGTCCACTTCGGCGAATTCCGCCGGCAGGCCAGCCACGGCGGCGGCCACGGCGTCGCGGTCGCGCACGTCGAGCACCAGCGGCAGTACCTTGTCGCGGCCCAACTCGTCGGCCAGCGCCTGCAGCCGGTCTTCACGACGGCCGGCAGCGACGACACGATGGCCAGCGGTGGCAAAACGCCTGGCAATGGCAGCGCCGAATCCCGCGGTGGCACCGGTGACAAATACGATCATGTTTACTCTCCAACTCAAGACAGGTTCGACAGGTTCGGCCACGGATACTACACCGTTGACCGGCTGCCCGTGGCGCACCACAGGCAGCCCCACCGACACCACGGAAAAAATCGACTGCATGCAGTGAAATCAAGTCATTTCTGGAATCGATGACGGACGACTACCCTGTCCTTACCGCATAACGAAAGAAGAATCATGACTTCGAAGACGCTGCCAGTTGCCACCTTGATCTCTGCCTTGTTGCTTGCGCCGGCGCTTGCCTGGAGCGCACCGGCCACCGCGAGCCCCGACGCCAGGTTGTTTGGCAATCCGGCGACGAGCGAGACGGTCTCGCGCACGGTGACGATCACACCCGATATGCATCACGTGCGCGTGGCATCGGGAGAATCGGTAGCGCTGCGCGCCGGCGACCGCACCGTGGCATGGACTTTCCTGCAGGCCATGCAAGGCAGCACGATGAACCTTGGGCTACTGATGCCCGACGTGCCACAGGCCGCCGATGTCTACGTTCACATCGAACCGAGCCTGGTGTACAGCGCGGGCTGAAGCCCGCAAGCTCATGCCTCAGGCGCGCGGTTTGGCCTAGAGCGGCTGCCACCCGCCACCGGTCGCGACCATCGCCTGCGTCAACATCATCGAATTGTTGCCCTTGATCACGCGCGCGAGCACCGGGAACGCCCCCTGCACCGCCGCGTCGTACGCCCACGGCGCGGCGTCGATGGTGTAGGTGTAACGCACCGTCGTGGCCAGTTGCGCGGGACTGTTGTCGGTCTTGTGTGGCTTGTCCCAACCGGTGACCTTTGCCAGCCGCACATGGCCATAGCAAAGATCGGGCTGTGCCGCATTGGTGCCATGCGCGGCCGTCTGCGGGTGTGCCTTGACGAACTGGCGGCCCTTGCTGGTCAGGTCGTAGCGCAGCGCCTTGACGGTCTCGCTGCTGCCATCCTGATGGCGCAGCGTCATCTCGGCGTTGACGTGCGCAACCAGCCCGGCATGTTCGAGCGCGGGCATCTGGATGCCGTCGCGCAACTGCCCGGCAATCGGCAAGTCCGGCACATCGACGGGCCAGTTGTGGCGGCCGATGCAAAGATCGCCGCGCGCCTCCAGATGCTTGTCCAGCGCGGTGCGGAAGTTGGCTTCACTGGCCGCATCGGGCTGGTTGCAACCGGCCAGCAGCACGGCCAGCAGGATCGGAACGAACAGGTTCGCCGGCTTCGCCGCCATAGCTTTCATTGCATTCATTGCGTTCGATTTCACGGTGTGTATCGGGTGGTTCCCTTGCGGGCAGAGGCATCGGCTGCCGCTTCGGCCACGGTGTGCCCATTGCCATCGGCAGTGGGCACGTAGCCATCGGTCAGCGTTTGCAGGAACACGATCAGGTCCTGCATCTCTTGCGCGGTCATCGGGGTGTGGCTGCCGGGTCGGCGCAGGTCCAGCGGCATCTGCCCGTCGATGTTGCTGCGATATTTCGCAGGCAGGTCGTTGAACTTGCTTACTTTGCCGCGCGCATCGCGTGGATACCAATCCTGCGGCGCCGTATCGCGCGTGTTGTAGAAGCGCACCACGTCTTCGAGCGACTTGAACACGCCGTTGTGCATGAACACGTGGCGCGTGGCCACATTGCGCAGCACCGGTGTCTTGAACATGCCGCAGGTGTTGCTGGCGCGCTGGTGGTCGGTACGCAGCGGGCCGCACAGGCCCAGGTCAAAGTAACGGGGATCGGCGTTGGCCGGTATCTCCATATTGCGTGGCACACCAATCGCGGCAAACGAGTAGTCGCTGGTCATGTCCTGGCTGCCATCGTTGCCGCCGCCAATCAGATGGCAGGCCATGCAGTTGCCCTTGTTCGGATCAAGGAAGACGCGCAGGCCACGCAACTCGGCATCGGTCAGCGCGCCGCCCACCTTGTTGTTGCGGTAGCGGTCGAACTTGCTGTCATACGGATGGAAGCTGCGGTCCTCGATCTGGAACGCCTGCAGTGCTGCGCCTACCAGCGCAAAGGCACGTTCGGTGTCGTCGAACACATGCGCGCCATAGGCCCGGCGGAAATCATCGGCATAGGCCCCGCGCTGCACGGCCGCTACCACGGCCGCCTTGCCGGAGCTGGCCATTTCATTGGGCGCCAGCAGCGGAATGGTGGCCTGCTCGGCAAGCGTGGCCGCGCGTCCGTCCCATGTCAAACCGCCGCCGGGACCGGGCGGGCTGACCATGTCGGGGTTTTCGAACGTGTCGGAGTACGGGTTGGTGTATTCCTTGTACATCAGCGTGGGCACCGCGCGCGTACCTGAAGCCTTGCCGTCGCTGCCGCCAAGCTGCACCGCAAGGTCATTGGCTGGCGCATAGGCATGCCCGGGGTCATGGCACGTGGCGCACGACATCTTGCCCGAGCCCGACAGCGTCGGATCGAAGAACAGCCTGGCTCCGACCTGGGCCGCCGGTGACAACGGCGACGCGGGCGACGACGACACCGCAGTCGCTGTAGCGCCGGCTACCGTGGCGCCGGTTGTGGCGTTGGCGGTGGATTGGGTCGCGGGCTTACAGCCGGCGAGTGTGGCAACGAACGCAGCCGCCAGCAGACTGGCGGCAAAAGTGAATCGATACATGATCTCGATGAACGGCTTGCGTGCACGCGGGAAGCGGCAACGCCGCTCCCCGCTCGGTACGTCAGGGCATCAGGACGTCAGCGCATCAGGACTTGATGGCCCAGATGCTGGTTTGCGTGGCATCCGGGCCGGAGGCCGAGTTGCCACCGTTCAGCGTGCCGCCGCCACTGGTACCGGCCGTGGCGCCCCCGGAGATCAGGTCACCGGCCTTGACCGCGTACTTGTGGTTCATCGGACGTACCGAATCGAAGTGCGTATTGGCACTGCCCGAGTACTCGGCCAGGTTGGCCAGGTTCTGGGCGATGAACTGCTCGGTGTATTTCGAGCGGTTCATGTAGGACGTCGGCATGGCCGGATCAGCCAGCGCGAACATGTCCTGCATCGTGCGCACAAACGAGAAGTGGCTATATGCGTCGGAGTCGACGATCTGCTTCGGCGCGCCGGTCTGGTTGGTCAGCAGCGAGAAGATGGTCGGACCGTCGCCCTTGTTGCCGCCGTTGTAGCGCGGGATCGCGGTGCTGATGCCCTCGCCCAGCGGTGCGCCGCTGGTGGCGCCGCCGCCGACGTTCCAGCCGCAGCACGACGAACTGCCGAAGAAGCTCGAGCCTTCGTCGAACAGCATCACGATGGCGGCGCGCCGGTTGGTGTTCTTCCAGATCGGCGACGCCTTGATGGTCTCGACCAGGTACTTGGCATATGCATCGCCGCGCTTGATGCCGGCCGCGCCGTTGTTGCAGTCAGCCACCGCCGAGCCCGTGCCGTGGATATCGTCGCACTGGTCGGGCACGATGTAGTTCAACGCGCCAATGTCGCCGCTCTTGAGGTCGTCCTCGAACTGGTGCGTATTCCACGTGATGGCGTGGCCCTTGGCATAGGTATCGATGGCCGCATCCCACTGGCCGCCGCCAACCGTGCGATTCAGGTTCCTGAAGAAGTCGGGGCGGTTGCGGACTTCGTCGAAATTGACGGCCGGATGATGCTTGGTCTTGTACAGGCTGGCGATCATCGGCTCGGTCGCGCCGGCCCCCGAAGTCACGTTGACCGCGGTAATGGCCGCATTGCCGGCGCCATCCTTGCGCGGGTCCTGTCCCGGATCCATCGACTCGCTGTAGACACGCGTGCCCATGCCGGCGTTGTACATCGCCGTGAACATGTTGCGGCGTCCCTTGAGGTTGTGCACCCGGGTATCGGCATTGCATGCGGCCAGCGGCACGTAGACATCGGTCGGCTGGTTGGCGGTATCGCCGGCGGGCAGGCAGTTCCAGGCGTTGTCGTCGGCGACACCCCAGTCATCGGCGCTGGCCAGCGAAATGTAGTTCGGCTCGCTCGGGTTGCCGGTAGAGAAATAATTGGCGGCCTTGTTGCCTTCCTGGTTCAGATACTTGTAGAAGTTCGGATAGGCCGGGTTGTCGATGGTCTGGTTGCTGTGGTTTTCGAAAACCACCACGAACAGGTGGTCATAGCGCGGAATGCCTTCCGGGTTGAACGCCGCATCCTGGGCCGCCTTGAGCGTGGTGACCGGGTCGGTAGCGCTATCGCTGATGTAGCCGCGATCGAGGATCTTCGACGCCAGCGTGTACCGGCCGGCAAGCGTGTTGGCCTCGGTCAGCAGCGTGGTGGTTGCATGCGCATCGCTGGTGCTGCCCAGTTGCGCCACCACGTCATCGGCGTTGACGGTCACGTCCGCGGTACCGCCGCTCAGGCTCAGGCGACCGGCAATTGCGGCCTTCGCATCGGCAAAGCTCAGCGACTCGGCTTCGGACAAGCGTACGACTTCGGTCGACAGCGGCGTAACGGCCACCGTGGCACCTGTGGTGGCCTGCTCGGCGGCGCTGCGCAAGACCAGCTTGCTTGCCACCTTGGTGGTACCGGCACGCGGATCGGTGTAGGTCGCATCGGTATCGATCACGGCGACAAGGCTTGCGGCCGGCGTGGCCAGCGTAAAGCGGCCATTGGCGTCGGTGCGTGTGGATGCCTCGCCGTTGTCGCAGATACCGTTGCTGTTGGTGTCGGCACACACCGTGGCGTTGGCATAGGCAATCGGCACAAAGGCTTGTTGTACGTCGTCGCCGGTGGAACTCCTGGCGTAGTCAACGCCGCTGGACGATGAATTGGCAACGCCGGTCGGGTTCTTGACGACGGCGCCGCCGACGATGCCGCTGACGGTTTGCGTGGTGCCACTGCTACCGTTGCCGGAGGTCGTGGCGCTGCTGTTGCCATCGCCGCCACAGGCCGCAAGCATTGTGGCTGCGGCAACGGCGGTAAGCAACGGGACAAGGTTGTGGTGTTTTTTTGGGTGCATGTTTCGGGCTCGCCTGGACTTGGCGATGGATCAGTGGGTATCGCAGTGGGTGTCGCGATAGTGTCGCAGTGCGTATCGTTGTAGCGCCGCACCGCGGGTCCACGCCAAGCTGTATGCAGCCGTCGACCCAGTGCAGCGGCCATGATCCTAAGTGCGCAATATGACGATTTGATTGCTCCGTTGATGGCTCAAATTACAGAATATTTCGTGGCCAGTTGCGGCACGGCCGGTGCCATACTTGCGCCGCGCACCCCACGCGCAGACAGGTTACGTTCATGCAAGCCGCCCTACCGACCGCAGCAAATCCGACATCAGCGGCCAGCGCCGCGCCATCGCGACAATTCGCCACGCTGCATTTCTCCGCTGAGTTGCGCGACTGGATCGTGCAGGCGCTGCGCCATCAGCGCAGCCCTGACGAGATCGTGCGTGGGCTGGTCACGGAACACTTTGATCCGGTCATGGCGCGCGCATTGGTCGACGCCTTCGCGCGTGTACTGCGCGAAGGCTTGCCCCTGCCCGAAGGCCAGATCACGATTGAGCGCGCCACCGTTGCGCCCGCGCAGCCACGCCTGCCGCGGACGTCGATACTGCATGGCGGCGATCGCGCCGTCCACGTGCTTAGCCGTATCGAAAAACCGGTGGTCGCAGTCCTCGAGAACGTACTCTCCGCTCAGGAATGCGATGCGCTGATCGCCGCGGCGCGGCCGCGCCTGGCGCCGTCGACGATCGTCGACCCGCTGACCGGTGAACACGTGGTAAGCCCCGACCGCAGCAGCCAGGGCATGTTTTTTCGTCTGGCGGAGTCACCGTTGCTGGCAGTCATCGACGCGCGCATATCGGCGCTGATGCAGATGCCGCTTGAAAATGGAGAGGGCTTGCAGGTACTGCACTACACGCCCGGTGCACGCAGCAGCCCGCATTTCGACTTCCTGATGCCGGGCAATGCCGCCAACCAGGCGTCGATCGCGCGCAGCGGACAGCGTGTCAGCACGATGGTGATCTACCTGAACGAGGTGATCGACGGCGGCGAAACCATGTTCCCCGAAATCGGCCTGTCCGTCGTGCCGCGCAAGGGTAATGCGGTGTACTTCGAATACTGCGACAGTCTGGGACAACTCGATGGCAGGACGCTGCATGCCGCGGCAGAGGTACTTGGCGGCGAGAAGTGGGTAGCGACCAAATGGATGCGGCAGCGCCGCTTCGTGCCTGCCGGCACGTGAGCGGCGGTTCTGCCGTCGCGTCTGCCGTAACTTCAGCCGCTGGAACTAGCGTCGCGCGAGCAATGGCTGCGCGAGGCTCGCGAACAGCAGCCCCAGCGCGCCCCACATCACGGCCTGGATACCGAATGCGGCTACCCGGTACTGCCACAGCAGCACCGCCGGGAAATGCCCGGGAATCTCGTTGATGTCGGGCAGCAGCGTCTGTGCCACTACCGTCAGCACCAGGAACAACGCGCCCGCTCCCAGCCATGCGCGCCACGCGCCGACACGAAGCACGAACCTGCGAGCCAGGCTGCCAGCGACAGGCCAATCATGGTGAAGAACAGCGCGGTACGCATGCCGATCGTCGACGGATCGCCCACGCCCGGAGGATTGGGTGGGTACTTGAGAAAGGGCACCAGGACGATGGCGATATAGCAGAGCAACGCCAGCATCAGCGATGTGGCCCGTGCACCGATGGCGCCGACGCGGCCGTACACGGCGGCAAAGCCCAGTGCAAACAGCCCGCCCACGGCGCTGCCGAACACACCAAGCCCGACCAGCAGGCCAAGCCCCGACTGCACGTCGCGGCTGACCAGTTCCGGCATCTCATGCGCGTGACTGCCGCCCATCGCCTCGGCCATCTGTTCCTCGACGGCAATCGCGGCCTCTACCTGGGGTTCGCCAACCATCTTTGCAAAACCAAAGGCCAGCACGCTGGCCAGAAAGCCCGCGAGCATGCCGCGGACCAGCAGACTTCTTACCATGCGCGCGCTTCCTCAGTGGCAGGGAAAGCCGAGCAGATGCCGCCCATCGTGGACGAACTCATGCACATACATGGTATTGAAGATCGCCATGGCGCCTTCTTCCACGCCAACGAAATAGATGGCCAGCAGCATCAGTACCGTGCCGAACACCGCCCATGGCAGCAGTTCGCGCAGCGGAATCGAAACCGGCGCAATGGTTGGCGTGACCGGCGCAATGGCCGGCGTGAATGTAGCGCTTGCGTGCAAGTTGTTTCTCCTTGAGGATGACGCGTCCCGTAACGGATATTGGTTCGGTGAGAAGGTCTGACTTGTCAACCCGCATTGTCGAAACAACCTGCGGATCAAGATACAGTGGCGCGACCGTGCCGGATTCCCACCGGCTTCCCCTCATCGGAATCCGTGCATTCTAGTCGACTCGAAGACCGACCGCATGACAATCCGCGTCACACTGCTCTGCCTGCCCGCAACAACTGCCCTGCGCCCAGGGCGCTTTCCGGCCGATGAACCGCTCGATGCCGAGCAAACCGCCGGACTCGCTACCCTTGCCGCCTCCGCGGCATTTGCATTCGCTCCGCCCGATCAGGTCCTGTGCAGTCCGATGCGATGCGCGCGCGATACGGTGGATGCGCTCGGCTTCGAGGCCAGTATCGAGACGGCACTAAGCGAGGTGGACTATGGCCGCTGGGCGGGACTGTCGCTCAAGGAGGTTGGCGATGCCGAGCCCGACGCGCTGGCGGCATGGTTATCCGATCCATCGGCTGCCGCGCACGGCGGTGAATCGCTGCGCGTGTTGCTGGCACGCGTCGCGCATTGGGCCGCCGACTATCCGTGGGCGCCGGGCCACACGCTGGTCATGACCCATGCCAGTGTGGTCAAGGCATGTATCGTCGAGCTGTTGAAGGCCCCCGAACAGGCGTACCGGCAACTGGATATCGCGCCGCTGACGTTGACTACCGTGTCGGTGCACCAGGGTCAGTGGCGGCTGGCGTCGGCTGGCGTGCCGGCTTACTGAGCCGGTGGCGGCGGAGCCTGCGGCGTTGGCTGGATCGGGCAGTCGCCCGTGCCGCCGGGCTGCCCGGTATTCCTGAAGGTCACCATCAGCCGACTGTCCTTGGCCATCATGAGCGTGTTGCCATAGGTCACCGTGGGCATGAATGCGATATCGGGCGCCACCGTCACCGGCGCTGCCTTGGCCGCATCGATACTCAGCACAAGCTCCACCGTATAAGACTCCACCCCGGTACGCTGGCCCTGCGGGGTCTGTGCAAACTTCTGCTGGAATGCACACACGTCGCTCACGATGGCGTCGAGTGCCGCCTGGATCGGCACCGTCTTGCCCGGAGGAATCGGCGCCGTGTTGCAGCCAGCCAGCAACATCGACGCAAGCCATGCGAAAACGGTGAGACGCGCGGACCCGATCATCGTCATCTGCTTTTCTCCTGCACGGCATATGCCATCCAATCGAAGCACTCTAGTGCCGGGCGGTGCCGTGCTCCATTGGCCAAAAGGCCAATAGAGCACGGGACACGAAACTGATGCGGGAAGTCCGCCCGGATAGGGAAATCCCCACTTTCAGCCGGCATCGCACGCCTACTACGATTGCCTTCATCGTCCATATCGTAGTCACTATGTCCATATTATGGACAATTAAAAATGCCCCTCGATACCCCCGACACTGAACCTCTTACCCCTTACCAGTACCCGAATCCTCCGCATGCACTGCCGGAAATCGTGGTCCAGCATGCGATCCCCACCGACGAACGGCTGTGGGTGCCGCAGGCGCCCAACGTCTGGTTCCGCCCGCTTTGCCTCAATGCAAGCCAGGGTTACTGGACGAACCTGCTGCGCGTGCGCAAGTCCGGCGTGCTGAGCCGCCATCGCCATCCGCAGGCGGTGCACGGCTTTGTGCTCAAGGGCCGGTGGAAATACCTCGAGCATGATTGGGAGGCCACCGAAGGCAGCTATGTGTTCGAGCCACCCGGCGAAACCCATACGCTCTATGTACCGCCAGACGTCGAGGAAATGATCACGTTCTTCCAGGTCAACGGCGTGATGTACTACACCGACCCATGGGGCAAGGGCATGGGCTACGAGGATGTCTTCACCAAGATCGACATGTGCCGCAAGCACTTCGAAGCGGTGGGACTTGGCGCGGAGTTCGTCGAGCAATTCATCCGATGAGCCGGGCCCGCTACGATTTCAGCGGCGCCGTGGCCGTGGTCACCGGTGGCTCGGCTGGCATCGGCGCTGCCATTGCAACGCGGCTGCGCGCCGACGGGGCCGCCGTCATGGTCTGGGACCTGGCCGAAGGCGACCATGCTGCCGACGGTTTCCATCGCGTCGACATCACGGACCCTGATTCGCTGCGAGCCGCCACGCAAGCCGTGCTCGAACGGTGGGGCCGGATCGACTGCCTGGTCAACAACGCCGGGTATGCCGGCCCGACCATGCCGCTCGACGCCTTTGACGCGCAAACCTGGCAACGCATCATCGATGTAAACCTGACCGGGGTCTTCCACACCTGCCATGCCGTGTTGCCCGCCATGCGCGCGACCGGATCCGGTCGCATCGTCAACATCGCCTCGCTTGCCGGCAAGGAAGGCACACCCAATGCATCGGCCTACAGCGCGGCCAAGGCAGGCGTACTGAGCCTGACCAAATCACTGGGCAAGGAACTGGCAACGACCGGCATCCTGGTCAATGCCGTGGCGCCGGCCGCGGTGCGCACACGCCTGCTCGAACAGATGTCGCCATCGCACGTGCAGACCATGATCGACAAGAGTCCGATGCAACGCCTGGGCGAACCGCATGAGGTTGCCGAGATCGTGGCATGGCTCTGCTCCGCGTCGTGCACGTTCAATACCGGCGCGGTTTTCGATCTCTCGGGAGGCCGCGCCACCTATTGATTCCTACCGCCGCACCAGAAGCCTATAGACACCTTGGAAGCCTACATAACGATATCCGGAGACAAGCCCATGAAAACCACCGCATTCCGCCTCGGCTGCGCCCTGACGCTACTGGCCTCGCTGGCCTGCGTGACGGCAGTTCCAGCGCAAGCCCAGTCCAGCTACCCCAGCCACACCATCGAACTGGTCGTGC
>VFQP010004098.1_pt1 | contig 14007 bp, 14 predicted proteins | sample 3512351 | NCBI WGS metagenome assembly VFQP01 (sample SAMN10412372, study PRJNA504923) | tailings metagenome | isolation source: Relicate 1 Philex TSF1 revegetated site | place: Philippines: Tuba, Benguet | collected 2017-08-29 | reverse complement strand
ATACAATTGGAAAGTGGAAAATCGCGAAGCCCATCTGGCGCGCGCCTTATCCGAGGGCAACCTCGAAGCCTTCGACGACTTCGTCGACACCTTCCGCACCCGCATCTTCCAATACAGCTACCTCATGTGCGGCCAGCGCGAAGACGCCGAAGAAGTCGCTCAAGACACTCTCTTAAAGGCCTTCGAAAACTTCTCCACCCTGCGCGAACCCGAGCACATCCGCTCCTGGATCTTCCGCATCGCTAAGAACGTCTGCCTCATGAAACGCCGCCGCAGCGTCTTCGCCCCCGAACGCGAACTCTCCCTCGAAGAATATCTTTCCCCCGCCGGCGATTTTCCCCGTCACCAAATCGCTGGAAACGGCATCCTCCCCGATGATGAAGTCATGCGCACCGAAAGGAACGCGGCTTTGAAGGAAGCCATCCAGGAACTCCCGCCCAACTACCGCGCCGTCATCCTCCTCCGCGACATGGAGGAACTGTCGACAGAAGAAACAGCGGACATCCTGGACCTCAGCACCGACGTAGTAAAACAACGCCTCCACCGCGGCCGTCTCGCCCTACGTAAGCTACTCACCCAAAAGCTATCGAATTCCAATGTTGCAGTGCACTGACATCCAAGCCAAACTTTCCGACTACCTCGACCGCGACCTCACCCCCGCTTCCTGCGCCGAACTCGAAGTCCATCTCTCGCAGTGCGCCCACTGCCACGCCGCCACCGAAGCCCTCCGCCAAACCGTCTCCCTCTGCAAACAATTCCGCGCCGAAGACCGCCCCTCCGCCCTCCCCACCCAGCAAAAAGAAGAACTCCGCGCCGCCCTCGCCAAAGCCCTCGCATCCATGCGAGAAACCCCGAGCGACTCTAACCCTTAGTCCAATCCTCCACCCGCAAGCCATCTATTCGCCGAAACTCCTCGCCGTTCTGCGTCACCAGCGTCAACCCCTTCGCCAACGCCGTCCCCGCAATCAACAAATTGTAGGGCCCAATCATTCCGCCCTTCTTATTGAGTTTCGCCCGCAAATCGCCCGCCGCCGCGGCGCACTCCGAGTCAAAGTCGGCCACCCCCACAATGCCCAAGAAGCTTTCCACCAGCCTACGGCTACGCAGCTCTCCAGCCGCCAGCGCCAAACCGTAGCGCACCTCAAACACAGTCACACTAGAAACCCCAATCGCACTGCGCGCCTCGCTTCGCAACCGCGCGTCCAACCGCACGCTGCCACCCCGGCCCAAAACCGAGAGCACGCAAGTATCCAACAAATACTTCAAAACCGGAACTCCCTCGGCGGCGGCAACTCCTCCCGGTGACTCTCAAACGGCTTTAGCTTCAGATCCACCTTCCCCGTACGGCGGCTCGACGCGAGCAACTCCAAAAACTCCTCCGGCCATTCCTCGCCCTCCTTCCGCGCCAGCATCTCCTCCACCGCCTGCCGGATAACCGCATTCCGCGTCTTCCCCAGTTGCTTGGCCTCCAACTCCAAACGCTTCACCAATTCATCGGGCATCTGAACCGAGAAATTCATAAACCAGTTATAACCTATTATACGGATGCCGCCCGAAGAAGAACCCACTCCCGAAGCCACGAACGGCGAGCATAATCCAAGAACTCTCTCGCTCGGCGCCTGCAGTGATCTGATTGACCTAAGCGGCGACATATTAGGCACTCTAGGCGCTTTCGAGGAATGGGGTTTCGACGAAAAGAACTTCGCCCCCGGCAACGAATCCGCTTCTTGATTCATCATTCCCCCCGCTTTCGCATATCTTTGTGAAAGCCCATGCGCCACCCATACTGCGCCGTTGTCGCCGCCCTCCTCACCCTCTTCTCCTGCAACGCCGCCGACTCCCAGGCCGCCCAAAAGTCCGCATCCAAGCCCGCAGGCAAAGAAGCAGCCACCGTGGCACCCAAGGAAGGCGCCGACTTCATCGTCCTCGAACGCAAGCGCATCTTCGACGACAAAGGCTACATCCAACCCGTCGAAGCCTACAGCGTTCTCATCCCTCGCGGCTGGCGTGCCGAGGGCGCCATCGTTTGGAAGAACCCCTTCAATTGCCCAGGCGAAACCGTCGGCTCGCATTTAACCGTCACCTCTCCCGACGGCGTCATCCAATACAAGTCGCTCCCCATCCAAACCTGGGGAACCAACTCAGATCCCTACATCCGCCAAACCATGGAGAGCATGGTCCAACACGGCGGTTGCCCCGTCGCGCCCCCCATGAGTGCGGAGCAATATCTCCGCCAAGTTCTCGCGCCTCGCGAATTCGGCAATCCCACCATCGTTGGCATCGAGCCGCTCCCTGAAGCCGCCCAGCAGATTCTCGCGAAAAGCGAAAAATACCGTGCCATCGCTCAATCGATGGGGATGCAATTCGACTCTCGCGCCGATGCCACCATGGCCCGCCTCCAGTGGCCCGATGGTACCGAAGGCATCGCCTTCAACACCGTACTTACCTTCATCAGCGCCACCCAGAATCCCTATAACGGCGCGATGCAACAAGCGGTCAACAGTACCGCCAGTGAACGAAGCTTCCTCCGCTTCCCCGCCGCTCGCCGTCAGGAAGCCGAGCGCTTCCTCGCAACGCTGCGCTCCAGCTTTCGCACCAACCCCGAATGGGAACAAGCCCTCGATGCCTTCTCGCAACGCATCCGCGAATATCGCAATCAGAACCACCAGCAAGTTATGGCCGCTCTCGAAGCCAACCGCCAGCAAATGATCGCGGGCCACCAACAACGCATGGCCGACATCCAACGACAAGGCGCCGCCAACACCGCCGCCTACAACCAACGCATGTCCAACATAGACCATAACATGCGCGCCTGGGAAGCCCGCCAGTCCTCCAGCGACCGCATGCACACCGCCATCATCCAATCCTTCCGCGGCGTCGAAACATGGCAAGGCGCTGGCGGCCAAGTAGAACTAACCACCGGCTACGAAAACGCCTGGACTCGCGGCGACGGCACCTTTATCCTCTCCAACAAACCCGGCTTCGACCCCGCCTCCGCCTTCCAGGACCAATCCTGGCAACCCCTAAAACGCGCCGGCAACTAATCCGCCGGGCGGATTCATCCATCAGCCGCCACAGCCCATCTTCATGCAAGTCAAGAGACGCAACAGACAACCCTTAGCTAACCCCTCCTAGCACCCCCGCTTATCCTTTCCTCTTCTCCAAACCCGCTCCAGTCACCGAAGCCCGAATCCTCCGAAAGCCCTCCCACATTCCTACAAAACCCGTCCCCACTCGATAAATCACGAAGAGCCCCGCCAACCCAAAGATCACGATAAACGGTCCCTCATGCCGCAACAGTCGATCCCAACTCATCCCTCCAAATTTCTGGCTCACCAACAACGCCGCCACAATCCCCGCCGGCACGAAGAACCCATTCCGGAATCGCAACAGCCCCGCTGCCAAAGGCGCCGCCACTAAAGTCATCCAAAGCACAATTTCGTCATAAGGCCCCGCCGGAAACCGCGCACTCTCTTCCTCGCCAGGAATCTCCGTCATCAAATGGATCGGCTGCGGAATCGCCACCAACACCCCGAACACCAACACAATCAGCCCCAGCGTTCCCCAACGCCCCACGTGGCCTAACCACCCAGCCTCCAGAGGCTCATCGCCCGGAAAGTCCTTCTGGAAAAATGCCCGCATCACCCAACAAGCGTAATTCCTACTGCGGGATCGCGCATGAGAACTTTAGCAGTCACAGCAAATGAAACTTTTTTCGCATCCGCTAACTCATTCATCCAAAAACACTTATTACGACAGCTCCCACCCTTGGCCTCCTCCAGCCCAATCCCCCGTGCTACATCTATTGCCGCAAGCGGACTTCGTCCCCGGCCCACCAACGCCGGAACGAAGCCCGCTTTTACTTTTTGAAGGAATAGAGAAAGACAATGACCAATCAAAACATCATCGAAACAACGAACAACGCGCCCGGCCCCACCGGCCCCCGCACCCCCGAAGGCAAATTCCAAAGCTCGAAAAACGCCATCTCCCACGGCCTCACCGCCGCCACGATCGACCGCTTCCCCGAACACATCCGGGCCGCCTACGCCAAGTTTCTCGCCGAACAATACGAGGAGCACCAGCCCGCTACCACCAACGAACGCGACTTCCTCGAGCAATACGCCTTCAACCGCTTCCAACTCTCCCGCGCCCGTTCCATGATGTCGGACTCTTGGGAAAATCTCGCCGCCAACCCCGGTGATGAGGCCCTCGAAAAGAAGTATCAGAAGCTGAATCGGCACATCAAAGCTCTCGAACGCAGCGCCAAATACGCTCTCGCCGAGCTCCGCACCTTCATCGCCAACCGGCTCCGCAACAACGAACTACGCATCAACTTGCCCTCCTTCGTGCAGGAAGACATTAGCATCCCGGTCGCCTATCCATCGCACCTGCTTCTGCCGAAGAACCCGAAACAAAACGACATCCGCGGCGCCGTTCGCCTCTACATCGAAGAACTCCTCACCCGCTTCCCCATGGGCGAAATCTGCAAACCCGAAGTGATGGAAGAAATCGGCAAGGAAATGGAGGCCGACCAAGCTGCCCGCATAACGGATCGCAAGGAATAAATTGTTGGAAATTCTAAAGTGATGGGGAATTTGAGAATGGAGCGGGAGACGAGATTCGAACTCGCGACATCAACCTTGGCAAGGTTGCACTCTACCAGCTGAGTTACTCCCGCTCAAGGGAGGAAGGAAACGCAGAGATCGGCATAAGCTCGCTCTAAGCGTAAATTTCAGTATGGACCAACCTTTCCGAAATGTCAATCAGGCTCCAAACAGGCTCCCGAAATCCCTTTCAAACACCCTTTCACGAAGGTTGTCAACCCCCTTGTTGAAAGTTTTTCCACAACCTCAAGTACTTTTTTGTCCACTAAAGAAGAAAATTGCAACATTCTCGTAACACAATGAAAACGCTATAGTTATATTTTGAGAACTTTTCGTCCAAGTCCCATAGGGGCTGTGTTAGACTCGGTATTCGCAGGCAAGAAGTACTCGTAAGGGTGTAGTGAAGCGGTCCAAAGTTCCGGCCTGACAGTTCTCCCAGAAAACCATCCCCCTCAATGTTTTCCACAACTGTGGAAAACCTGAGGGAATTGTGTTTTCATTTGGCGAACTTGTTCCTTCCCGGTCCTCAGGAATTCGTTTTGTACTTTTCCGCTACGGCTTTTTTGCTCGCAAAGGCCAGCCAGCCTAGGGAGATGCTTCTCGTTCATGCATACCCTGGCCGGATCGACAAACAAGCACCACATATGAATTCTTGGGATCACATCAAACAAACGCTGGCGGCATCGCTGAGTGCTCAAAGCTTTGAAAACTGGTTCGCGCATACGAACTGGGCTCGCGAAGAAGGCCAAACCCTCTTCATCCAGGTCCCCAACGAACAAACCAAGGAATGGCTGGAGTCCGAATACACGCCCCAAGTCGAAGCGGCGATTCATCATCTCAACCTCCCCTTCCATCGAGTTGTCTACGAAGTCGGGCCGCCGATACCAAGAAAATTTCCTGTCGGTTCCAGTGGTCCTGTCGCACAATCGATTCCTGCGGTAGTAAACCAAGGCTTTTCGCACCCCAAACCGAATTTTGCCGACGTTTCGGCCCCGAATTTCGAAGCTATCTTCCATTCCAATGGCCCGATCCTGAACCCCAAGTTCAGCTTCAACAACTTCGTCGTTGGTGCCTGCAATCAGTTCGCCCATGCCGCCGCCCGCGCCGTTGCCGAAAAGCCGAGCGGCTCCTATAACCCGCTCTTCATCTATGGCGGCGTAGGCATGGGCAAGACGCATCTCATGCACGCCATCGGTCGCGCCCTCCACGAGCAACACTCCGGCATGAAGATCGCCTACACCACAAGCGAACGCTTCATGAACCAACTCATCCAATGCATCCGCTTGGAGAAAATGCCCTGGTTCCATCAGTTCTACCGCCAGGCCGACGTACTCTTGATCGACGACATTCAGGTCATCGCAGGCAAGGAACGCACCCAGGAAGAGTTCTTTCACACCTTTAACGAACTCTTCGACAACCAAAAGCAAATCGTTATCAGTTCCGATTCGCCACCCAAGAACGTCTCCGGACTCGTCGAGCGCCTTCGTTCCCGCTTCGAATGGGGCTTGATCGTCGACGTCCAACCACCGGACCTCGAAACCAAAATGGCCATCCTGGATAAGAAGGCCGAAACCGAAGGTGTGAGCCTCCCCGAAGACGTTCGCATTTATCTCGCCACGCGCACCCGTTCCAACATTCGCGAATTGGAAGGCGCACTCGTCAAGCTCATCGCTTATGCCAGCGTCTCCGGCGTTCCCGTCTCGCTGGACATGGCCAAGCAGCTACTCAAGCACATGACCCAGGGCTCCGAAAAGAAGCCCACCATTGAAGCTATCGTTCGCCACGTCGCCGAAAACTTTGAACTTCTGCCCCAGCAGCTCAAACAGAAGTCCAACGAACGCCGCATCGCCTTCCCGCGCCAGATCGCCATGTTCCTTGCCAAGGAGCTCACCCCCGCGTCCCTGCCCGAAATCGGTAAGGCCATCGGCAACAAACACCACACTACGGTCCTGCACTCGATTGGCAAGATCGATGAGCTCCGCCAGCGTGACGCGGATTTGCAGAAGCTTATCCACAAGCTAATCGACTCATTACAATAGCCTTCCTGCGATATGCACAACTTCTCTCTTTCTTCGCCTAATGAAGGCTATAGGATAACCACCCTCCCCCGATTTCATGCACCGGCGCCCACCCGCTTTTTCAACGTCCGCCGTATGCAGAAGCGTTTTTGTTTTGTATAATTTAGAGAGATATCCACATATCCACAGCTCCGGTTACTACGGTTCTATAAATAAGACTCTAAAAACTACTACTCTCTAGTCGTTGCCAAGACCATCCCTTATTCGAAAGCGGCCCACGAATGGAATTCAGCGTTAAGCAATCGGACCTTGTTCGGGAGTTGAATCTCTCCCAAGGCGTCGTCGAAAAGAAGACCACCATCCCCATCCTCTCGAACGTCTTGATCGAGACCGGCGATGGCGCCATCCACCTCACAGCTACCGACCTTGAGCTCGGTGTTCGCTGCTCCTGCCCGGCACGCATCGTCAAGGCCGGCTCCGGCACCCTTCCGGCACGCCGCTTGCTGGACTACATCCGCCTCCTGCCCGACGCGGACGTGAGCTTCAAGCTCATGGACAACCAATGGGCCAACATCGTCTGCGGTCGCTCCCGCTCCCGCATCGCCGGCATGTCGCGCGAATCCTATCCGCAACTGCCCGAGATGCCGGAGCCCCTCGGGACGATCCCGGCCAGCGTCATTTCGGCCATGATCGCCAAGACGATCTTCGCGATCTCCTCGGAAGAATCCCGCTTCACCTTGAACGGCGCCCAGCTCATCATGACCGCCGACAAGCTCACCATGGTGTCCACTGACGGTCATCGCTTGGCGCTAGTCGAATACCCCGTGGACAATCCCAGCGTCGAAGGTGTGTACAAGACCTTGGTCCCCAAGAAGGCCATGCAGGAGCTTCTGAAGCTCACCGCCGACGCCTCCGATGGCGCGGCCTTCACTTTCTCCGGAGACGACAACCATCTCTTCTTTGCCCTCGGCGAACGCCTCCTCATCAGCCGCAAGCTCACCGGCAATTTCCCGGATTTCGATCGCGTTCTCCCCAAGAGCCACGCTCACACCGTCCGCATCTCCAAGGACGAACTTCGCTCCACCGTCCAACGCGTCAGCCAGTTCTCCGAAGAGCGCTCCCGCGCCATCCGCCTGCAGTACGCTGAAGGCGAACTCAAGATCTTCTCCTCCATGTCTGATACCGGCGAATCCGAAGAAGTTATCCCTATCGCCTACAACGGCCCCGCCACTGACATCGGCTTCAACGCCCAGTACATTCTCGACTTCCTCGGCGCCAACGCCGAGAACGCCTGTAACTTCCTCTTCAACGACGCCCAAAGCGCCGGTGAAATGCGTCCCACCTCGACAGCAGACAAGAAAAAAGACTCGGAAGACGGCCCCGCGGAACCCAGCTACCTCTACCGCTACGTCGTCATGCCGATGCGCATCTGATCACTCCCTAAAGCAAGTACCAAATGGCAGATTCTCAAGCATACGATTCCACAAGTATCAAGATCCTGGAAGGTTTGGAAGCGGTCCGCAAGCGGCCCGCCATGTACATCGGCTCTACCGGTGAACAAGGCCTCCACCACTTGGTCTACGAAGTCGTCGACAATTCCGTCGACGAAGCTCTCGCCGGCCACTGCGACCAGATCAACGTTGTCATCCATACCGACAACTCGATCACCATCTCCGACAACGGCCGCGGCATCCCCGTGGATATCCACGAACAGGAAGGCGTCAGCGCCGCCGAAGTCGTGCTCACCAAGCTCCACGCGGGCGGCAAGTTTGACTCGAACTCTTACAAAGTCTCCGGCGGCCTGCACGGCGTCGGCGTAAGCTGCGTCAACGCACTCTCGGAGTACCTGCATTTGGAGATATGGCGCGGTGGCCAAACCTGGGAACAGGAATACGAACGCGGCGTGCCCAAGGCGCCACTGAAGCCCACCGGCAAGGCCGGAAAGAAGACCGGCACTAAGATCACTTTCCGCGCCGACCCTACGGTCATGGACGCGACAGAGTTTAACTTCGACACCATCTCCACTCGCCTGCGCGAACGGGCCTTCCTGAACAAGGGCCTTAAGCTCAACATTCTCGACGAGCGTACCGATCCCCCGAAGTCGCATGAGTTCCTCTATGAAGGCGGCATTGCCGAGTTCATCAAGCATCTGAACAAGGGCAAAGGCGTTCTGCATGACAAGCCCATCTACTTCGAAGGCGAACGAGACCTCCCCAACAACGGCGGCAAGGTCACCATGGAAATCAGCCTGCAGTACAACGACGGCTATTCCGAAACCCTCTTTAGCTTCGCCAACAACATCAACACCGTTGACGGCGGCACGCACTTAACTGGCTTCCGCACTGCGCTCACCCGCACCATCAATTGGGCCGGTGAGCAGGCCAAGCTCTTCAAGGACGTCAAGGAAAAGCTCAGCGGCGACGACGTGCGCGAAGGCCTCACGGCCGTCGTTAGTGTCAAACTGCCACAACCCCAGTTTGAAGGCCAGACCAAGGGAAAGCTCAACTCCGACATCTCCGGCCAGGTCACCCAGCTCGTCAACGAGAAGCTGCAGGAGTTCTTCGACAAGAACCCAGCGGTCATGAAAAAGATCGTCTCCAAGGCCATCGACGCCGCTCGCGCCCGCGAAGCCGCTCGCAAGGCCCGTGATCTTACCCGCCGCAAAGGCGCTCTCGATGGAGGCGGCTTGCCCGGTAAGCTCGCCGATTGCCAGGAAAAAGATCCCACCCGCTGCGAGCTCTTCCTCGTCGAGGGTGAGTCCGCAGGCGGCACCGCCAAAGGCGGCCGTGATCGACGTTATCAGGCCATCCTCCCGCTTCGCGGCAAGATCCTGAACGTCGAGAAAGCCCGCTACGACAAGATGCTGGGCCACGAAGAAATCCGCGCCATGATCACCGCCATCGGCACCGGCATTGGCAAGGACGACTTCGACATCTCCCGCCTCCGCTACGGCAAGATCATCATCATGACGGACGCCGACGTCGACGGCTCGCACATCCGCACCCTGCTGTTGACCTTCTTTTTCCGCCACATGCAAGAGCTGATCGACCGCGGCCACGTCTTTGTCGCCCAGCCGCCGCTCTATCGCATCAAGAAGGGCCGCAGCGAGAAGTACATTAAGAACGACGCAGAGTTCACCAAAGAAATCCTCCGTCGCGCTTCCGAGAACGTCACCATTGAGTTCGGAACCAACAAGCTCGCCGGCGCTGAGATGCGCAACTTCCTCGCCTCGCTCGACGAGTTGCAGGAATACTCGAGGAAGATCGAACGCCGCCTCCGCGACCCCCGCGTCATCGAAGTGCTGATGTCGCCCACGGTCGAACTCGATACCAAGGACCAGTTCCTCAGCGAAGACGCCCTTAAGAAGGCCCAGGCCATGTTGAAGGACCTGAAGCTCGAGTCGAGACTCGAAAAGGACGAAGAACACTCCACCTTCTACCTCGCCTACATCGATCCCACCAACGTCGAGCGCCGCCTATCCCACGACATCGTCCTGAGCGCCGACTACCGCCGCTTCCGCACACTGGCGAAACAGATCGCCCCCCTAAACACGCCCCCCTTCTTCCTGGTCCGTGAAAACGGAAGCCGGGAACAAGTGGACAATTGGCGTCAGCTCTTCACCCGCGCCAAGGAAGAAGGCATGAAGGACGCCAACGTCCAACGCTACAAAGGTCTCGGCGAAATGAACGCCGAACAGTTGTGGGAAACGACCATGAACGTCGAAGTCCGCACCCTCCTCCGCGTCGACCTCAAAGACCTGGTTGAAACCGACGAAATCTTCAGCACCCTAATGGGCGAAGACGTAGAAAGCCGCCGCAAGTTCATCGAAGAGAACGCCCTGGAAGTCCGCAACCTCGACGTCTAAAGCTTCACCACAATCTTGCCAAAGTGCCCTGCGCTCTCCATGTAGCGCAGGGCTTCTTGTATCTGGGCCAGCTCAAAGGTGGAGTCGATGATCGGCTTCAGCTTCAATTGGGCCACGGCGCGATTCAGCCTCTCAAACATCTCACGAGAGCCGACGTAAATGCCTTGAACCGTGATGGCTCGATGCAGGATCGACGCCAGGTTCACCTTGCTCTCGATGCCGCCGAAGGCGCCGATAACGCTGATACGTCCGCCGCCTCTTACGGCAGCTAAGGACTGCTCAATCGTCGCCGCGCCGCCCAGTTCGATCACATGGTCCGCGCCACCGGCCTTGCCTACGACCTTGCCCCAATCCGGCGTGGCCTTGTAGTTCACCACCCAATCCGCTCCCATCGCTTTCAGACGCTCGCCCTTCGTTTCACTCGAAGTCGTCGCGATCACGCGCGCGCCCATCCCCTTGGCGAGTTGCAGCATGTAGAGGCTCAAGCCTCCCGTGCCCTGCAATAGCAACGTATCGCCAGCCTTCAATTTGCCCTGCTCCACAAGCGCATGCCAGGCTGTTACTCCCGTGCACGGCAAGGTTGCCGCTTCCTCAAAGCTCATGTGCTCCGGGATAGCGACGAGCGAATCCTCGGGCACCGCAATCAGCTCTTGCGCCATGCCGTCAATGGCCCCGCCACGTGCGCTCTTACCGTAGATATCCTGATACCCGCCAGCAAGCCAAGTGCTCATGAATATCCCGGCCACACGATCCCCACGCTTCCAAAGCTTGCCGTCGCTTAACACCTCTCCCGCGCCGTCGCTCAACAGAACTCGCGGCAGTGGCATCCTCGGGTTATAACGGCCCGTCGCCACCAGATAGTCACGATAGTTTAACGACCCAGCCCGAATGCGGACCAACACCTCACCCGCAACAGAGACGGGCTCCGGAACATCTCTAACTTCGACATGCTCTATCCCAAATGCATCGGCGATTACAGCTTGGCGCATACTGTTTAGAATATGCGGTTCCTCCCTTTGGTGATGCTCTTGGCTTGCGTACTGCAAGCCCAAGTCTGTAAGTCCAGCACTCCAGCCTGTATGGAGAAAGTGCCACTGGGTAAAGCTTACTCGCTCGTCTATCGCAGCCACCCGCTTAGCGTCGCGGACCCCAAGATCGAACGCGCCATGGTCATCATCCACGGTGCCGGCCGCAACGCCGACGACTACTTCCAAACCGGCATGGCTGCCGCTTTCCTGGCGGATGCTCTCGAGAACACCATCGTCATCAGCCCACGCTTTACGGGAAACAAAGGAAATGGCTGCAAAGACCCGTTAGACAAAGGCGAGATCGCCTGGGATTGCGGCGACTGGAAGAACGGCTTTGAAAGCCTTTCCGAGAAGGGCGTCACCTCCTACGACTTCCTCGACAAGCTCCTAAACATGCTCAACGACGCAAACGTCTTCCCCAACCTGAAGACCATCGTCGTGAGCGGCCACTCCGCCGGTGGCCAGATCGTCAATCGCTACGCCGCCGCCAATAAGGTCCACGAGAAACTGCGCGTCCCCGTCCGCTATGTTGTCTCTAACCCGTCCAGCTTTGTCTACCTCGATGACCAGCGCCTGCCGCGGGAGTTCAATTGCGATACCAACGGCGAATGCAAGGAGAGCTTCCGCGCCTATGCCGACCGCCACAACTGCACTACTTTCAACCAATGGATGCACGGGCTCGACAACCTAAAGGGATACGCCGCAAGCCTCAACGCGGACACGATCCGGAAGCAACTCCTCAGCCGGCCGGTGACTTATCTTTTGGGGGAACTCGACACGCTACCCATCGCTGGATTTGATTCGAGTTGCATTTCGATGGCCCAAGGCCCGACCCGCTTCGACCGCGGCAAAGCCTACTTCGCGCATATGAAGAAGCAAAAAGCAAAAGACCACGTCCTGGTTCCAGTGCCTTTATGCGGTCATAACAACCGCTGCATCTGGACAGCCGACGTGGCCTTACCAATCCTGTTTCCAAAGCTTGAAGGGAAGTAAAGGATGGCGTCCCCACGGGGATTCGAACCCCGGTTATCGCCGTGAAAGGGCGGTGTCCTAGGCCTCTAGACGATGGGGACGCAAGAGGCAGTCACAATCTCTGATTCTAGCAGATTGAGAACGGCTTAGGAAGTTTATAGCGTCTTCAAATACGCCATCAAGTCGTCGCGTTCTTCAGCGCTCAACAACTCTTCATAAGCGGGCATGCCATTCCCACCGGTGTTGACGATAGCGCGCACGTTCTCTTCGGTCGGCTTCTTGCCGTTCGCCATCTTGTCCCTCTTCATGAGACCTTTGAGCCCAGGGCCCATCTTCTTCTCATCGGAATCGGCGTTGTGGCAAACGCTGCACTGTTCGAAGACCTCTTTGCCCTTTTCGGCATTGCCGGCTTTCGCGAACGCAGTCGCTTGGTTGGCGCCGCCACCAAGGATGCTCAGGGTCAAAACGCAACCGGCGCTCAGGCCAGCCAGAACGGTCTTCTTCATATTGTCTAATTTTACTATGCTCATGTGCCCTCCGTCATCACCCGTCTACCCATGCTAGATGCGCGCGGGCGGAAGAGGTTGCAACTTTAACATTCCCCGAAACTTTTCCCGCATCCTTAAGTCATGGTCCTCAAGGAAGGCTCCAAAGCCCCCGATATCACCCTCGAAACCGACAGCGGCGACAAGCTGAAGCTCTCGTCCCTCAAAGGCACGCCAGTCGTGCTCTACTTCTACCCGAAGTCAGACACTCCCGGCTGCACGACGGAAGCCTGCGAGTTCCGCGACCACTCCCAGGCCTTCGCTAAGCACGACGCTGTTATCATCGGCGTCTCCCCCGACGCAGTCAAGGCGCAGATGAAGTTCAAGACGAAGTACGATCTACCCTTCACTCTGCTGGCAGACGCGGAGCACGCCGCCGCCGAGAAGTACGGCGTCTGGGTCGAAAAGAGCATGTACGGCAAGAAGTACATGGGCGTCGAACGCTCTACTTTCCTGATCGACAAAGAGGGGAAGATTGTCAAGATCTGGTCCAAGGTCAAACCGGCAGGTCACGCCGAAGAGGTGCTAGCGGCCCTAGCCTAAACGGGGGGCTGATAGAGCTGGATCCAGATGCCGCAGGTGTCTGAGAGCGCCGAGATTTTCACCGGCCCGGCCTGTACGGGTTCTCTTGGGAAGACCACACCGAGCGTTTTCAAGCGAGCGTACTCAGCGTCGATGTCATTCTCTTCAAAGGCCGTGATCGGAATGCCTTGTTTGAAGAGCCCCTCCTGATAGGTCTTGCTGATGGGATTCGCGTTCGGCTCGAGCGACAGCTCAAAGTCATCGCGATCATTGGCGACGACAGTCAGCCACGCAAACTCTCCCATGGGGATCTCCCTCTTCTTCACAAAGCCAAGGATTTCTGTGTAGAACTCAAGTGCCTTCTTCTGGTTGTCCACCATGATTCTCGACAGCTTGATTCGCATGGGTTCAGCCTGGGCCAGCACCGCGGTTGGACGCATCTCCGAAGTTGCG
>VFQP010004097.1_pt1 | contig 14015 bp, 11 predicted proteins | sample 3512351 | NCBI WGS metagenome assembly VFQP01 (sample SAMN10412372, study PRJNA504923) | tailings metagenome | isolation source: Relicate 1 Philex TSF1 revegetated site | place: Philippines: Tuba, Benguet | collected 2017-08-29 | reverse complement strand
CCGGGCGCCAGCCGCAGGATGTCGGCCATGTCGCGGACGTTGAAGTCCTGCAGCGTCTTGCGGTCGATGATGGTGACCGCGCCGGGCGTGTCGCTCAGCGGCTGCGCCAGGCGGCTGACCGTGAGCACCTGGGGCAATGGGTTGAAGTAGTCCTGTTCGGACAGGTCATCCTGCGCGCAGGCGCTGCCCGCCACGGCCAGGCCGACCAGGGCGGGTAGCAGGGTGCGCGCGCGCGGCACGGCAGCAAGACTCGCCAGCTGGGGCGGGGGCATGAGGGACGATAAAAATAACAATGTTACAGACCATCATACCGTTGCTCAGCGCAGCTGAACGCCGGAAAACCCAGGCATCTCACCGGGATTCCGGCCCGCCGGACGGGCTCAGCGCGCGGCCAGCCAGCCGGGCAGATCGGCCGCCGGCATGGGCCGCCCGTGCAGGTAGCCCTGGATCTCGTCGCAGCCCATGTCCTGCAGCAACTGGTGCTGGGCCTCGTGTTCCACGCCTTCGGCGATGACGTGCATGTCCAGCGCGTGGGCCAGCTGGATCACGGCGCGGGCGATGGCGCGGTCTTCGGCGTCGGTGGTGATCTGGCGCACGAAGGACTGGTCGATCTTGAGCACGTCGAGCGGAAAACGCTTGAGGTAGGCCAGGCTGCTGTAGCCGGTGCCGAAATCGTCGATGGCGAGCTGGCAGCCCATGGCCTTGAAGCGGCCCAGCAGTGCCAGCGTGTGCTGCAGGTCCAGCATGGCCGTGCCTTCGGTGATCTCCAGCTCCAGCCGCTGCGCCGGCAGGCCCGATTCGTCGAGCGCCCGCGCCACGTGATCCAGGATGGCCGGGTCGCCGAACTGGCGCAACGAGAGGTTGACCGCCACGCGCCACGGCTGCGGCCAGGCCATGGCGTCGCGGCACGCCCGGCGCAGCATCCAGGCGCCCATGGGCACGATCTGGCCGTTGTCTTCGGCCAGCGGCACGAAGCGGGCGGGCGACACCAGGCCGTGCTGCGGGTGCTCCCAGCGCATCAGGGCTTCGAAACCGCGCAGGGCGCGGTCGGCCGCCGCGATCTGCGGCTGGTAGAAGGCGCGCAGCTCATCGCGCTGCACCACCTGGTGCAGGTCGTTGTGCAGGCGCAAGGTGGCGCCCACCTCGGGCGCGTGAGCGGTGCCGTCCACCGTGACGCGGCGCCCCGGTCGGGCCCGCGCCTGCGACAGCGCCAGTTCCAGCCGCGCCAGCGCCGTGCCGGCCTCGCCCAGCGGGTCGTCCAGCTGCAGCACGGCCACCGAGAACACCGGGAAATGCGCCTCGCCACCGGCCTGCAGCGGTGCGCTCAGTTCGTCCAGCAGCGCGTTGGCGCTGGCGGCCAGATCGGCCTGGGCCAGTGGCTGTTCCAGCAGCACACCCGCGGCACCATCGCTCAGTCGGGCCACCACGCCGCGGCCCAGCGCGGCCAGGGCGGGCGCCACGGCCAGCCGGCGCGCCACCTCGCGGGCCACGTCGTCCAGCGCGGCGGTGGACAGCACGTGCGCCAGCTGGGCCAGGTTGTCCAGGCTCACCGCGCACAGCAGCGGGCGCACCGGGGCCTCGCGGCTGGCGGCCAGGGCGTTGGCCACCAGCAGCTGGAAGTGGCTGCGGTTGGGCAGGTCGGTGGCGCGGTCGTAGTGGGCCAGGTGGTGGCTCTGCGCGGCCAGGCGCTGGGCCGCCTGCCGTTGGGCGGCCTGCTTGTCCAAGCGCGAGCGCACGCTGGCCAGCACCTCGTCGCGCTGGAAGGGTTTGGTGAGGTAGTCGTCGGCCCCCAGGTCCATGCCGGCACGCACGTCGCCCCGGTCGGCCCGTGCGGTCAGCAGGATCACCGGTATGTGGGCGCCGCGCGGGTCGGTGCGCAGGGCCTGCACCAGCTGGTGGCCGGTCATCTCCGGCATCATCACGTCGCTGATCACCAGGTCGGGCTGGTGCTGCCACACCAGCTCCAGCGCCAGCCGGCCGTTGGCGCCGGCCCAGACCTCATAGCCTTCCAGCCTGAGCAGGCGCACCAGGTTGTTGCGTATGCCGTCCTCGTCCTCGGCGATCACCAGCTTGGCGCTCATGGCAAATGGGTTTTCAGCAGGTCGCGCAGCTGCTGCAGGTTGAAGGGTTTGGTGATGTAGGCGGTGGCGCCGTCCTGCAGCGCCTGCTGCAGCCGTTCGGTCTCGGCACTGGCCGACAGGAACACGAAGGGCACGCGCCGCCAGCCCGGCTGCACCTGCAGCGCGGCCAGCAGCTCGAAGCCGGTCAGGCCGGGCATCATCACGTCGCACAGGATGAGATCGGGGGCATCGGCACCCAGGGCCAGCGCCAGGCCGGCGTTGCCGTCGGCGGCTTCGGTGGTGCGGTGGCCTTCGAGCTTCAGAAAGCGCACCAGGTTGCCCCGTATCGGGGCTTCGTCGTCGATCACGAGTATGTGGGCCATGGCGTTCTACAGCGTCACGGTGAAGGTGGTGCCCGCGCCCACGCGGCTGTCCACGGTGATCTGGCCGCCGTGCAGGTCCACCGATTTCTTGACGATGGCCAGCCCCAGGCCGGTGCCTGGGATGTCACCCACGTTGCTGGCCCGGTGGAAGGACTCGAACAGGTGCGGCAGCTCCTCGGGCGGCACGCCTATGCCCTCGTCGGACACGGTGAACACGGTGCGACCGTCGCGCCGCGCCACCTTGAAACGCACGGTGCCGCCCAGCGGCGAGTACTTGATGGCGTTGGACAGCAGGTTGCCGAAGATGTGGTGCAGCAGCTTGTCGTCGAAGGCGCCGGCGCCCACGTCGGGTTCCAGGTCCACCAGCACGTGGCAGGGGCTGTCGGGGTGCTGGTTGCGGGCCTCGTCCACCAGGCTGTGGCACAGCGCGGCCAGGTCCAGGGTGCGCGGCGCGAACTCCAGCATGTTGGCCTCGGTCTTGCCGATCATGAGCACGCGGTCCAGCATGCGCGTCATGCGCTGCACGCTGTTTTCAATGCTCTGCAGGATCTCCCCCTTCTCGGTGTCGTCCATGCGGTCGCCATAGAACTTGAGCAGCTCGGCCGACGACAGGATGGTGGCAAGCGGGGTGCGGAACTCGTGGCTGGTCATGGCCACGAAACGCGAGCGCAGGTCGTTGAGCTCCTTTTGCTGCGCCAGTGCGGCCTTGGTGTCCTCTTCGGCCTGCTTGCGCTCGGTGATGTCAAGCAGGGTCCAGATCACGCCGCCTTCGGGCCGGCCTTCCTCCACGCAGCGGCCGGCCAGCAGGGCCCAGAAGGCCCGGCCGTCGCGCCGGCGTATCAGCCGCTCGCTGCTGTACTGGCCTTGGGTGGCCAGCGCGGCGTTGATGGCGGCGCCGTCGTCCAGCCAGGCCTGTTCGCTCTCGTAGAAGATGCGGCTGCTCTGGCCGATCAGCTCGTCGCGGCGCCAGCCGGTCATTTCGGCGTATTTGTCGTTGAGCCAGACGATGTGGCGGCCGACGTTGTAGGTGATGCCCACGAGCGCGGTGTTGAGTATGGCCTCGCGTTCGGACGAGGTGCGCTGCAGGGCCTGCTCCAGCGCCTTGCGGCGCGAGATGTCCATCATCACCCACACCGTGCCCTGGCTCAGGTCGCTCAGGCTCACCGCCTTGCCCGACAGCGACACCCACAGCAGCGAGCCGTCGAGCTGGCGCATCTGCAGCTCGGTCTGGTAGGACTCGCCGCGCGCGATGGCGGCGGCCACCTCGCCGCCCACGCGGAGGTACTCCTCGCGCGAGGGGTAGACGGTTTCCAGCGTGGGCGGCATGGGGCCGGTGCTCACGCCGAAGATGTCCAGCATGGCCCGGTTGGCCCAGCGCAGGCGGCCGGTGGGCGTGAGAAAGGCGATGCCGACGATGGAGTTCTCGAGAATGGTCTCGCGCTCGTCCAGCGTGGCGGTCAGCTGGTCTTCCAGCCGCTTGCGCTCGGTCACGTCCGAGAAGAAGGTGAGGGTGGCGGTGTCGCCATCCCAGGGCACGATGGTGACGCCGATGTCTATCCACTTCACCCGGCCATCGTTCATCAGCAGCCGGATCTCGTAGCGGCTGGGCACCTCTTCGCCGGCCAGCCGGCGGCGGCGGCGCTCGTCCACCTTGGCGTGGTCGTCGGGGTGGATGCGGTGCAGGTAGCCCCGCGCCAGCATGTCGTCCACCTCCATCTCCACGATTTCGGCGGCGCGCTGGTTGGCGAACACGAAGCGGGTGCCCTTGACCACCACCATGCCTTCGCCCACGTGCTCGATCACGGCGCGGTAGCGCTCCTCCGAGCGGTGCAGCGCGTCCATGGTGGCCTTGCTCTCGGTCACGTCCGAGAAGAAGGTCATGGTGGCCGGCCGGCCCTCCCATTCGGCCTTGCTGGAATGGGTGCCCAGCCAGCGCACGCTGCCGTCGGGGTAGAGGCGGCGGATCTCGCTGTGCACCATCAGGTCCTCGCCCTGCTGGCGGCGTTCCAGGCGTTCGGCCACGCCGGCCCGGTCGTCGGGGTGCAGCAGTTCCACGCTGCGCAGGCCCAGCAGGCGCTCGGGTGGCAGCTCCAGTATCTGGGTGGCCTGGGGGTTGGCGAACACGACCCGCTCGTCCTGTATCACCATCATGCCTTCACCCAGCTGCTCGATGACCGCCTTGTAGCGGCTGTGGGCGCGCAGCAGTTCGGCCTGCACCGCGTGGCGTTCGGTGATGTCGCGCAGGAAGGCGCCGAAGCGGGTCTGGCCGTCGGCATCGATGCGCCACACCGACAGCTCCACCGGGAAGCGGCTGCCGTCGCGGCGCATGGCTTCCACCTCGATCAGGCGGTCCAGGATGCGGGTTTCACCCGTGCTGAGATAACGCTTGAGCCCGGCGTCGTGCGCGGCCCGGTGTTCGGGCGGCACGATCAGGTCCGACAGCTTCTGGCCCAGCGCCTCGGTGTCGGTCCAGCCCATCAGCCGGGTCGCGCCCGGGTTCCAGTCGGACACCCGGCCATCGGCGTCCATGGCCAGCACCGCGTCGCGGGCCGAATTGAGCAGGCTGAGCAGGTGGCGCTCGCGCTCGCGCAGCCGCGCCACCTCGTCGGACAGGGCAGGGTCGGCGGCTGCGGGGCTGGAGGGCATAGGGCGTCCGGGGCTCAAAGGTCACGGATTGTTACAGCCCCGGCGCGCCCTGTCACCTTCAGCGTTGCAGGGCTTCCAGCGATTCGGTCAGCGCCAGCCAGCGTTCCTCGTGGGTGGCCAGTTCGGCCTCCAGCACCTTCAGGCGCCGGCCGGCCTCGGCCAGCTCGGCCGGAGCCTGGGTCTGCATCAGGCGGGTGTTGATCTGCTCGATCTCGGCCTGGACCTGGGCCATGCCACTTTCCACCTGCGCCAGCTCCTTCTTGAGCGGGCGCTGCTTTTCCAGTTTCTCCTGCTGGTCCTGGCGGCGCTGCGGATCGGGCTTGCGAGCGGCCGCAGCCTGGGCCAGTGCGGCTGCCGCCTCGGCCTTGGCGGCCGCCTGGGCGGCCTCGCGCTGACGTTTGGCCTCGTCCAGCAGGTAGGCCTGGTAGTCGTCCAGGTCGCCGTCGAAGGGCGACACGCCGCCGCGCGACACCAGCCAGAACTCGTCGCACACGGCGCGCAGCAGGGCGCGGTCGTGGCTGACCAGCAGCACCGTACCCTCGAACTCGTTGAGCGCCACCGACAGCGCCTCGCGCGTGGCCAGGTCCAGGTGGTTGGTGGGTTCGTCCAGCAGCAGCAGGTTGGGGCGTTGCCAGACGATCATGCACAGCACCAGGCGCGCCTTCTCGCCGCCGCTCATGGTGCCCACGGCCTGCTTCACCATGTCGCCGGTGAAGTTGAAATTGCCCAGGAAGTTGCGCAGCTCCTGCTCGCGCGCCTGCGGCGACACGGCCTTGGCCAGGCGGATCATGTGCTCCAGCGGGTTGTCCTGCGGGCGCAGCACGTCCAGCTCCTGCTGGGCGAAGTAGCCGATGTTCAGACCCTTGCCTTCGGTCACCTGGCCACCGATGGCGGCCAAGTCGCGGGCGATGGTCTTGACCAGCGTGGACTTGCCCTGGCCGTTGGCACCCAGGATGCCGATGCGCTGGCCGGCCATGACCGAGCGGTTGATGCCGCGCACGATGACCGTCGGCGCATCCCCTTCGTTGGGGCCGGGGTAACCCACGCTCACGTCCTGCAGCGCCAGCATGGGGTTGGGCAGGTTCTGCGGTTCGCGGAACTCGAACTCGAAATCCGCTTCGGCCAGCACCGGTCCGATCTTTTCCATGCGCTCCAGCGCCTTCACCCGGCTCTGGGCCTGCTTGGCCTTGCTGGCCTTGGCCTTGAAGCGGTCGATGAACTTCTGCAGGTGGGCGATCTTTTCCTGCTGCTTGGCGTAGCTGGTCTGCTGCAGCGCCAGCTGCTCGGCCCGCATGTCCTCGAAGCGGCTGTAGTTGCCGCCGTAGCGGTTGAGTTTGGCGTGTTCGATGTGCACCGTCACGCCGGTCACGGCATCCAGGAACTCGCGGTCGTGGCTGATGACCAGCAGCGTGCCTTCGTAGCGGCGCAGCCAGGCTTCGAGCCACACCAGGGCGTCCAGGTCCAGGTGGTTGGTGGGTTCGTCCAGCAGCAGCAGGTCGCTGGGGCACATCAGCGCGCGCGCCAGTTGCAGCCGCATGCGCCAGCCGCCCGAAAAGCTGTTCACGGGCCGGTCCACCTCGGCGGTGCTGAACCCCAGGCCCAGCAGCAGCGCCTGGGCACGCGGCACCGCGTCGTGCGCGCCCGCGTCGTGCAGCGCCATGTAGGCGTGCGCCATGCGCTCGCCGTCACCACTTTCCTCGGCGGCGGTCACCTCCTGTTCGGCCGCCAGCAGGGTGGTGTCGCCTTCCACCACAAAGCGGGTGGCGGGCGCATCGGTCTCGGGCATGTCCTGCGCCACCTGCGCCATGCGCCACTGCGCCGGAATGCTGAAGTCGCCGCTGTCCTCGTGCAGCACGCCGGTGAGCAGCGCAAACAGGCTGGATTTGCCCGCACCGTTGCGGCCCACCAGGCCGGCTTTCTCGCCGGGGTTGAGGGTGACAGACGCGCCATCGAGCACGACCTTGGTGCCACGGCGCAGCGTGACGTTCTTGAGCTGGATCATCGGGAAAACGAAAACCCGCCGGTAGGGCGGGGTGGTGCAATCAGGGGAAGTTGCCCCGATTGTCCTTCATCTGTCTGTCAGACCTGCAGCAGCGTCCGCGCCAACGGAGACGACAGGGCGATGAACGCCCCGACGTTGAGCACCACGGTCACCCAGAACACTGCCCGGAATTCGGCCTTGGCCGACTTGTGCCGCAGGAACTGCTGAGCCAGCAAGGCCCCGGGCCAGCCCCCGGCCAGCGCCAGCAGGTGCAGGGTGCTTTCGGCGGTGCGCCAGGCGCCACGGCGGGCGGCCGATTTGTCCAGCGCATAGACCAGGAAAGTGACGACGCTGGCTCCCGCATACACCGCAGCGGCCCAGCGCGGTGGCGTGCCGAACACATGCGCCAGCACGAACAGCAGCAGGAATACCGGAATGGCGAACAGCGTGGCCGTGCCCCACTGCACGGGAGAATCCGGCCGATGCCGGCCTGACGCCGGTCGGCGAACCTGAGCCGGTTGCATCAGATCCACCCGCGCCGCGCGCTTCTTGCCCTGGGGGCCGAGTTCCACCTCGAAAGTGACCGGTTGCCCCGGCTGCGGTCTGCCCGTCAACCGTCGAAACGCCTTGATGTGGACAAAGACCACCTCGCCACCTTCGGCGGGTTCGATGAACCCGAAACCGCGTTCGTCGTTCCAGGATTGAAGGGTGCCGGGGAAACGCATGGGGCGGTTTTTCCGCGCTCGTCACAGGATCAGTCGGATCGACCCAGTTGCTTGGGCACATGTATCGGAACCACCAGGGTGACCTCGGTGGGGATGCTGCCAAAGGTGTAGGGTTTGAAGCGCATGTCCCGCATGCCATGGAGGGCGGCTTCGTCCAGGTCTGAGTTGCCACTCGATTCATACAGGGCGACACGCGCCACAGTGCCCGTGGTAGTGACATGCGCACGGAGTATGGCCGGGCCGGTCACCCGGCCTTTCACCACGATGCCCGGCACGCGCAGGCTGAAACGGGTCAGCGGGCGTAACACTTCAATACCAACTACCCGCTCAGGCCATTCGGTAGAAGCAGGCTCGGCCGCCATGGTGCCCCCCGCCAGACCGGAGGTCAGCAGGGTGGTGATCAGAAGACGGAGCCGGTGAGAGATGGCAAACATGGAATCGCTGCAGTCGTTTCAGTGGTGGTCTGTTGCACGTGACGCGCATCACAGGGCGATGCGTCAAAACGTTTGCATTTTTACCATCTGAATGCCCGTGGCAGGGCTGCAGACAAAATTGTTTATGGTTTCAGCGACGCAGGTCTGCGCCCGTGAGCAGCAGCACCTGGTCCTCCCCCGCACTGGTGCTCAGCCACACCGGTGTCAGCGCAGGAAACGCGGCTTCGAAGTTCGCACGTTCATTGCCGATCTCCAGCACCAGCACACCCTGTGACGACAGCCGCGCGGGCAGGTCGCGCAGCAGGGCGCGGCAGAAATCCATGCCGTCGCTGCCGCTGGCCAGGGCCAGTTCGGGCTCGGCGCGGTATTCGGCGGGCAGGGCGGCCATGCTGGTGGCGTTGACGTAGGGCGGGTTGCATAACACCAGGTCCCAGGGGCCGGGGCAGTGGTGCAGGCCGTCGGATTCGATCAGGGTGATGCGGTCGGCCAGCGCATGCCGGTCCACGTTGATGCGGGCCACGGCCAGGGCGTCGGGGGAGAGATCGGCACCGGTCACGCGCACGTCGGGCCATGCCAGGGCGGCCAGCACGGCCAGGCTGCCGTTGCCGGTGCACAGGTCCAGCACGTTCTGCGTCTGGTCCGACAGCCAGGGGTCTATGGCGCCGTCTGCGATCAGCTCGGCGATGAAGCTGCGGGGCACGATGGTGCGTTCGTCCACGTAGAACGGCACGCCCTGCAGCCAAGCCTCGCGGGTGAGGTAGGCGGCGGGCTGGCGGGTGGCGATGCGCTGGGCTATCAGCGCGAGTGCGGCTTGCGGTTCCACTTCGCGGCCACCTTCGGCGTCGATGTCGGTATCCAGCGGCAGGCCGATTTGCCACAGCACCAGCCAGGCGGCTTCATCAAAGGCGTTGGTGGTGCCGTGGCCAAAGGCGACGCCTGCGGCTTCCAGCCGGCGGGCGGCTTCGGCGATGAGCTCCGAGAGTGTCATCGGACCAGGTTTTCCAGTACCCGCCGGTAGATGTTCTTGAGCGGCTCGATGTCGGCCACGGCCACGTGTTCGTCGATCTTGTGGATGGTGGCGTTGGGCGGGCCCAGCTCGATGACCTGGGGGCAGACCTGGGCGATGAAGCGGCCGTCGCTGGTGCCACCGGTGGTGGAGAGTTCGGTCTCGATGCCGGTTTCGGCGCGGATGGCGTCGCGCACGGCTTCCACCAGGGTGCCGGGGGTGGTCAGGAAGGGGCGGCCGCCCAGCGTCCATGCGAGGTCGTAGCCGGGGCCTTCGTCCAGGCCGTGGCGGGTCAGGGTGTCGTGCACACGCTGCTGCAGCCCTTCGGGGGTGGATTCAGTGCAGAAGCGGAAGTTGAAATCCACCACCACGGTGCCGGGGATGACGTTGCTGGCGCCGGTGCCGCCGTGGATGTTGCTGACCTGCCAGCTGGTGGGCGGAAAGAAGGCGTTGCCTTGGTCCCACACGGTGGCGGCCAGTTCGGCGAGCGCGGGGGCCAGCAGGTGGATGGGGTTCTTCGCCAGGTGCGGGTAGGCGATGTGGCCCTGAATGCCCTTGACGGTGAGCTTGCCGCTCAGGGTGCCCCGGCGGCCGTTCTTGATCATGTCACCGGTGCGCTCCACCGAGGTGGGTTCGCCCACGATGCAGCAATCCAGCCGCTGGCCGCGCGCTTTCAGCACTTCGCAGACCTTGACGGTGCCGTCCACGGCGGGGCCTTCCTCGTCGCTGGTCAGAAGGAAAGCGATGGACAGCGCGGGATCGGGGTGGGCGGCGATGAATTCCTCGCACGCCACCACCATGGCGGCCAGCGAGGTTTTCATGTCGCTGGCACCGCGGCCGTAGAGTTTGCCGTCGCGGTGGCTGGGCACGAAGGGGTCGCTGCCCCACTGGTCCAGCGGGCCGGTGGGCACCACGTCGGTGTGGCCGGCGAACACCAGCACCGGGGCATCGGGCGTGGCACCCGGGCGCAGGGCCCAGAGGTTGGTCACGCGGAAGTCGGCCGGACCGCTTTCAATGGTTTCGCAGCGAAAGCCCAGCGGGGTCAGGCGTTCGGCGATGAGGGCCTGGCAGTGGGCGTCGTCGGGGGTGACGGAGGGCTGGGCAATCAGGGCTTCGGTGAAGCGCAGGGTGGCGGTCATCAGTTCTTCACATCCAGGGTGAACTCGGTGAACGACGGGCCTTTGGTTTCCTCTTCGGGCGGGGGCGCCTGCTGGCCCTTCTTGTTACCGCCGGCAAAGTCGTTCTGCAGCCGCCACATCAGGTTGGTGGGCGAGTCGGCGTAGACCAGGCCTTCCTTGCGGTCGATCAGGCCGTCCACGATCAGGCGGGCGATGTCTTCCTCAAAGGTCTGCGAACCCTCGGCCATGGATTTCTCCATGGCTTCCTTCACGCCCGAGAAGTCGCCCTTTTCGATCAGTTCCTGCACCAGCTTGGTGTTGACCATGACCTCCACAGCCGGCACGCGCCCACCGTCGGTGGTGCGCAGCAGGCGCTGGCTGATGATGCCGCGCAGCGCCGAGGCCAGGTCGCCCAGCATGGTGGCGCGCACCTCCACCGGGTAGAAGCTCAGGATGCGGTTGAGCGCCTGGTAGCTGTTGTTGGCGTGCAGCGTGGCCAGCACCAGGTGGCCCGACTGCGCGTAGGCGATGGCGGCCGACATGGTCTCGCGGTCGCGGATCTCGCCGATCAGGATCACATCGGGCGCCTGGCGCAGCGCATTTTTCAGGGCGATGTGCAGCGAGGCGGTGTCGCTGCCGATCTCGCGCTGGTTGACGATGGACTTCTTGTTCTTGAACAGGTATTCCACCGGGTCCTCGATGGTGAGGATGTGGCCGGAGGCGTTCTCGTTGCGGTGGTCCAGCATGGCGGCCAGCGTGGTGCTCTTGCCGGCGCCGGTGGCGCCCACCACCAGCATCAGCCCGCGCTTGGCCAGGATCATCTCGCCCAGGCTCATGGGCACGTTGAGCGAGGCCAGCGGCGGGATTTCGGTGGCGATGAAACGGATCACCACCGCCACCGTGCCGCGCTGGCGCATGGCGCTGACGCGGAAGCGGCCCACCCCGGGCACGGGGAAGGCCATGTTGAGCTCCCCGGTCTCCTCCAGCTCGCGGATGCGGTCCGGCTGCAGGATTTCGGCCAGCAGGTTGCGCGGTGCATCCACCGGCAGGTTCTGGTTGTTGACCGGGACGCAGACCCCGTTGATCTTGATCTGCACCGGCGAGGCCGCCGACATGTAGAGGTCCGAGGCCTTCTTCTCCGCCATCAGGCGCAGGAGTTTTTCCATCGTGCCAGTGCTCATGGGGCTCTCCGGTACAGGGTTTGCGGGGACAACGGGGTTTTACGGGCGCAGCAGGTCGTTCAGGCTGGTCTTGGCGCGGGTCTGGGCGTCGACGCGCTTGACGATGATGGCCGCATACAGGCTGTACTTGCCGTCGTCCTTGGGCAGGCTGCCGCTGATGACCACCGAGCCGGCCGGCACGCGGCCATAGCTCACCTCGCCCGTGGCGCGGTCGTAGATGGGGGTGCTCTGGCCGATGTACACGCCCATGGAGATCACGGAGTTCTCTTCCACGATCACGCCTTCCACCACCTCGGAGCGCGCGCCGATGAAGCAGTTGTCTTCGATGATGGTGGGGTTGGCCTGCAGGGGCTCCAGCACGCCGCCCAGGCCCACGCCGCCGGAGAGGTGCACGTTCTTGCCGACCTGTGCGCAAGAGCCCACGGTGGCCCAGGTGTCGACCATGGTGCCTTCGTCCACGTAGGCGCCGATGTTGACGTAGCTGGGCATGAGGATGGCGCCCTTGGCGATGTAGCTGCCACGGCGGGCCACGGCCGGCGGCACCACGCGCACGCCGGTGGCTTTCATTTCCTCTTCGCTCAGGTGGGCGAACTTGGTGGGCACCTTGTCGTAGAAGCCCAGGTCACCGGCGCGGACGATCTCGTTGTCCTTCAGGCGGAAAGACAGCAGCACGGCCTTCTTGATCCACTGGTGCACGGTCCATTGGCCCACGCCCTCGCGGGTGGCCACGCGCAGTTTGCCGTTGTTCAGTTCGGCGATCACGTGCTCGACCGCGTCGGTCACTTCCTTGGGGGCCGAGGCGGGCGACAGGTTGGCGCGGTTGTCCCAGGCGGAGTCGATGATTTGCTGCAGTTGTTGGGTCATGAAAGGCTCAGGAGAAAAGAGTCAAAGGAATCAGGAGGAACGGGAAGCGATGAAGGACACGATGCGCTCGGCGGCTTCGACGCATTCGGCCGTTTCGGCCACCAGGGCCATGCGCACGCGGCCGGCACCGGGGTTGGTGCCGTTCGCCTCGCGGGCCAGGTAGCTGCCGGGCAAGACCGTTACATTGTATTGAGCGTACAGGTCGCGGGCGAACAATTCGTCGGCGCTCAGGCCGCTGCCGGGTTGGGCAAAGCTGGCCGGCACGCCGGCCCAGAGGTAGAAGCTGGCGTCGGGCAGGCGCACGTCCATCACGCGTCCCAGCAGCGGCGTCACGGCGGCGAACTTGGCGCGGTACTGCGCGCGGTTGTCCACCACGTGGGCCTCGTGGCCCCAAGCCAGGGCGCTGGCAGTCTGCACCACCGGGCTCATGGCGCAGCCATGGTAGGTACGGTAGAGCGTGAACGCCTTGATGATGGCCGCGTCGCCGGCCACGAAGCCGCTGCGCAGCCCAGGCACGTTGCTGCGCTTGGACAGGCTGGTCAGCGCGATCAGGCGGCGGAAGTCGGTGCGGCCCAGCCGGGCGGCGGCTTCCAGGCCACTCAGCGGTGCTTCGTCACGGAAGTAGATCTCGCTGTAGCACTCGTCGGACGCGATCACGAAGCCGTGGCGGTCGCTCAGCTCGAACAGGCGGGCCCATTCGTCCAGCGGCATCACCGCGCCCGTGGGGTTGCCGGGCGAGCACACGTACACCAGCTGGGTGCGGCGCCACACGTCTTCAGGCACCGTTTCCCAGGCGCAAGCGAAGTTGCGCGCCGGGTCGCTGTTCACGTAGTACGGCTCGGCGCCGCTCAGGAAGGCCGCGCCTTCGTAGATCTGGTAGAACGGATTGGGGCTGATGACCACGGGCGTGCCGTGTTCGTTGCGCGTGGGGTCTACCACCGTCTGCGCCAGGGCAAACAGCGCCTCGCGCGAGCCGTTCACCGGCAGGATCTGCGTGGCGGCGTCCACCTTCAGGCCGCTGTAGCGGCGGGCCAGCCAGCCCGCGCAGGCCTCGCGCAGCGCGGGTGTGCCGGCGGTGGCGGGGTAACTGGCCAGTCCACCGTGGGGGTCTTGCACCGCCTGGCACAGGGCGTCGATGAGGAAGGGCGGTGTCGCGTGTTTGGGTTCGCCGATGCCCAGGCTGATGGCGCGGTGGGCGGGCGAGGGTTTCACGTCCGTGAACAGGCGGCGCAGCCGCTCGAACGGGTAGGGCTGCAGGCGGGAAAGCAGGGGGTTCATGGCGGGGGATTATCCAAGAAGGCGCTCGGGTAACATCCTGAATCGTCTGCGTGCGCCACTGCGCGTGTTTCGTGGCAAAAAGTAGAACAGAATCAAGGGGTTAAAGCCCAAACTTCATCTACAGGGTTTTTCGTGCGCCTCAACTCCATCAAGCTATCCGGCTTCAAATCCTTCGCCGAGCCGACCAACTTCATGCTGCCGGGCCAACTGGTGGGCGTGGTGGGCCCCAACGGCTGTGGCAAGTCCAACATCATGGACGCGGTGCGCTGGGTGCTGGGCGAGAGCAAGGCCTCCGAGCTGCGCGGCGAGTCCATGCAGGACGTGATCTTCAACGGCACC
>VFQP010004096.1_pt1 | contig 14016 bp, 17 predicted proteins | sample 3512351 | NCBI WGS metagenome assembly VFQP01 (sample SAMN10412372, study PRJNA504923) | tailings metagenome | isolation source: Relicate 1 Philex TSF1 revegetated site | place: Philippines: Tuba, Benguet | collected 2017-08-29 | reverse complement strand
ACCTTCCTTCCCTCACGCACACCTACCTTACCTTTTCTTCTTTTCTTCTTCCAGGCGTCAGAGACGGAGCGCATCCAACTGCTCGGCCTGGTCCCCTCCTCCCTCCTCCTCCCCGCCAGCCTCACGCCCTGGGAGTCCCACATCCGGTGGCACGCCCCCTCGCCCTCCGCCGCCGCCGCCGCCGCCGCCAAGCCCTCGCCGAGGGCCCGCCCCCCGCCCTCCATCGACGAGCAGTTCCAGCGCTCCGTCGCCGACGCGGCGGCGGCGGCGGCGGCGCCGCCGGCCGCCGCCGCCGAGCCTCCTCCGCCAGACACTGCGCTGCTCGCCGTCCCGCCGCGCCCGTTCGCCGACCCCGCCAACCACCCGCAGATGCTGCGCCTGGTGGACGGCGCGGAGCGGCAGCTGCTGCAGCAGCTTCAGGATGCCGATGCGCAGCAGCAGCAGCAGCAGCAGCAGCAGGACGGGGAGAGCGGCCCGCCCCCGCCACCGCCGGTGGCTCGCGACAGGCCGCTCACCGGCCCAGCCATCCCCGCCAACGACCCAGCAGGGCTGCTGCGGCGCTGCGGCGGCGACGCGCCTGATCTGGACCTCCAACCGGCGTCGACGGCGTCGGTGCCAAAGCAGGACGCGTCAGCGGCGGCGGCAGAGGAGGGGGAGGAGGAGGAGGAGGAGGGGTGGGAGGGCCGGGTGCAGTGGCAGCCGGGGCGGGACGCGGCGTGGCCGGCGCCGCCGGCGGACGGCGCGTTGCCGAGCTCGCTGGCGGCGTCCGTGGGCCTGCACGGCGCGGCGGCGGCGGCGGCCGGCGCGGGAGGGGGAGTGGTCGCCGCCGGCAAGGCGGCGGGTGGCAAGGGCGGCGGCGGCGGTGCGGCGGCGCACTCGCTGCCCATGGCGTGGCTGCTGCAGCGGGGCGGCCACGGCGGCGGGGGGGCCGGCCAGGTCGTCCTGGACTTGAACGACCCGGGCATGGTGTTCCGCAGCAAGCAGGTGTGTGTGGTTGGGATTGCACCTGTTGAGACTAACTCGGCGGGGCCGGAGCCCAACTACCGGGCGTGCCAGATGCGTGTGGGTGTGACTCTGTCTCCGCCTTTTGTTCGGCAATCGCCTCCTTTTGCTTGTGGGCTGTGAGCAGCTCTAGCGCAATCGGAGAGCAAGCACACAAGGCCCCAGCGTGACCATGTGGTGGTTGGCGGTTGGTGGTTGGTTGCAGGTGGGCGAGCTGTCGGTGGCGGCGGCCATCGTGCAGGCGCCGCTGAGCAAGCCCAAGGTCCGGCTGGGCCCGGCGCTCGACACCAACGACGAGGTGCGCGCGTCCATGCAGCCAGGGCACAGGCTAGGGCTGACGCGCTACACCGCACCTCCCACCTCCCTGCGCCACCTCCCTGCGCCTCCCCGTGGCTGAGACCCAGCCCGGCCCGGCGGCCGTGCGTCCGCCGCCGCAACCCTCAAAACCCTAGTCGTTGGGGCAATGCCGGCGGCCCCTGGCATCGCAGGTGGCGCGCGACCTGTCGCGCGCTAAAACGAGAGCCACGACGCCGCGTGTACGGCGAGGCATGCGATTGATTGGCGCCTCCTCCTACGCGGCGCCCCGCTCGTGCATCGCAGGTGGCGCGCGGCTTGTCGCGCGCCTTAACGTGAGCCACGTGCACCGCACTGACGGGCGGAAGCGCGCGCGGCGCCTCTCTTCTTGTGCAGGTGGCGCGTGATTTGTCGCGCTTCAACGTGAGCCACGACGCCGAGTACGGGCACAGCGCCGCCACCACGGCGCGCAAGAGCAAGCTGGAGCTGCGCGACGCATCTGCGCAAAAGGCGGCGGACGTCAAGCACGCCATGCCCGCCGCCACGCTCACCACCTTCCCCACCAAGCTCGACAGCGAGGAGCTCAACTCGTTCCACAGGTGCGCGCATGGGCAGGGCTCTTGGCGCGTGGAGCGTCGGGCACGCCAGGTCCGCCTGCCTGCCTGGCCTTGATGGTTCCTGGGAGTGGCCCTTGAGGGACGTTGGCGTGCCCGCACTCGTCACCTCTGTGTTGCGCAGGCCCCGAGGCAAGTGGCACCCAACCGACTTCAAGCTCAGGAAACACAAGGACCCCGCCGCCGCCGCCGCGGCTGCCGCGCCGGCTGCCGCCTCGGCGCCCGACGCCGCCGCCGCGCCTGCGGCGGACGGCGCACCGGCGCCGGAGGCGGGGGGCATGGTGGCGGAGCCGGCCGTCGCGGCGGCAGAGGCGCCCGCCGCGCCGGCAGCGGAGCAGCCAGCGGCGGCGGCGGCGGCGGCGGCACCCGCCCCGGTACGTCTCTTTGTCTCGTCCTCGCGTTTCGACGCCTGTGTTGCCACGTCCTCGTTTGCTACGCGCAAGCTCAAGCGCATTCTCTCGTGCGTCCTGGTGTGTGCGTGTGTGGATGTGCAGGCGCCACGGCAGGAGCTGCCTATGACCATCCACGCGCTGTCGGGGCGGCCGCTCAACGTGCACCTCCGCATGGCCGACGAGGCGTGGCTGGACAAGCCGCTCAAGGACCTCTTCTCCGGTGAGGGCTCAGGGCTCGGGCTTGCGCGCGCCCTCGCATGGCGTCGCGCCGGCGCTCTTGTGATCATCATCATTGATTCGTCCCTGGCCAGGAAGCAGCACCGTGTCTGTCGCTGGCTGCCTCCACAGCCCTGACGGCAGCATGCCTGTGCGCCCTCCCTCCTTGCGCGCAGACCCGTCGCTGCGCGTGGGCGCCCGCTTCGCCGACGTGCACACCCAGCCGTTCCAGCTGTGGGCGGCGGACCCTCCCAGGGTTTTGGACATGGAGCTGTCGCTGGCGCAGCAGGGCGTGGGGCCCAGCGTGCGCTCGGTGGACCTCGTGCTCATCTTCCCGCACATCAAGGTGCGTGGCGGGCGGGCTGAGGGCTTGGGCTAGGGCTTGCACTCATGGTCGTGATGCATAAGCGTTGCCTGGCACGTGTCGAGCATGCGACAACGGCAAGCGTGCCCCACGCCAGGCGTGCATCCTTCTCTCCACCATCATCACCACGAGTGTGGCCACGTGTGTGCTCTTCCTTTCCTTTCTTCCTTTCCTTTGCAGCTGCTGCCCACCCGGGAGGCCAACGCCGTGCCCAGCCTAGAGTCCAACAAGCCGCTCCGCCCGCCCGCCGCCTTCAGTGAGTCCCGCCCTCTCCGCGCACGCCTTGTCCCTGCCTCGTGAGAGAGCGCTCACACGTCTGCACGCGAAGAACGGGGCATCTCGTGCTCTCGCCACGAGTGCTGCGCGCGCTGCGTCCGCGCTGTGCCCGTGAGCAGCACGGGCCGCTGCTGTGCGAGCGGGAACGCCTCGTGCTCACCCCTGAAGCGCGCGCTCCTTGTGCGTTGCGCCCGCAGGCAAGAAGCACGAGCTGACGCCGCGCGAGGGCCACCTCATCCTGCTCGAGTACATGGAGGAGCGCCCAGCCCTCATCGGGAGGCCCGGCATGGGCGTCAAGCTCATCACCTACTACAAGAAGAAGGACGAGGAGGACGAGCAGGGGGCCATGCTGAGCAGCGCCGCCGCAGTGCCGCAGCAGGTCGCCGCGCCAACAGGTAGGGCTTTGGGGGACTAGGGTTTGGGGAGGAGGGGGGCGCCGCACCTGTCCTTGCGCTCCCTGTGCAACGCAGCAGCGGGCGACGGTGTTCGCCCAACTCGCCAGGAGGCGCCTTGACGTGTGTCTGATTCTAGCAGGTGGGGACGGCGCCAAGGCTGGCGGCGCGGGGGGCCAGGCGGCGGGCGCGGCGGGCGCCGCGCCCGCCGCCGCCGCCGCCACCGTCCCGGCGGGCAGCGGCGTGCCGCCTTCCACGCAGCTCCCCGGCGGGCTGGTGACCAACGCCAGCGGGCGGGTGGACACGTGGCGGGTGGGCGCCGTGCAGCAGCTGGGTGTGGAGCAGGTGCGCCTTCTTCTGCGGGCGGGGCGGGTTGTGGGCGGGGTGTGGCTTCTCGTTACGAGTGGGACGGAGGCAAGCACAGCAGGAAGCGTCTTCCTGTAGCCATCTTTTGGCCGCAATCGTGTTTCAGTGGCAGCGGCAGCGTCGCGACCAGTGCAATTGAGTGAGTGTGTGTGTGGGTGGGTGGGTGCAGGACTCTCCGTTTCTGGGCCCCATCAAGCCAGGGTCGGCGCAGCTGTCTGTGGAGGCGCTCATGTTCCGGGCGCCGGCCAAGGCGCACAGCGTGCAGCCCTCGGACTTCCTGCTCGTCAGGTGAGGGCTCAGCATGGGCGCTAGGGCTTGCTGTGCACAGGCGGGAGCACGCCGAGCATGTTCCTGCCTGAACGCTGCGACGGGCCTGGTGCGGGCGCACCAGTCGGGATGTCGCTGCAGCGGCCGACCTCCGCATCGATCGTGTCGCTGTGTGCAGGTCGGCGGGCGGGACCCTGAGCATGCGCGAGGTCACGGGCACCATCTTCGTGGGGCAGCAGCAGCCGCTCGTCACCGTGCCCGACCCCCAGGGCAACGTGCGTGAGGGCTTTGAGTGACCCGTCGCGCCGCTTCGGCCTCTGAGGAGGCGGGGCCATGGGGCGTGCCTGCGGGCCTTGCAGTCGCGGGGTGCTTGAGCCCTAACCTCATGCCCTAACTGTGCATGCAGGCGGCGTACGAGCTCATGGGCAACCGTTTGGTGGCGCACGTGCTGCGGGAGCTGCGGAAGAAGCCCAAGTCCGCCGGCAAGGGGGCCGCCGCCGCCGCGGCCAACGCCGACGGCGAGCCCTCCACCAGCGTGCGGCTGCATGACCTCCTGGTGCGAGCTTGGAGGGAACGGCTTGGAACGCTGCGCTGCCCAGCCGTAGCCAGCAGCGCACCTGCGCAGTGTGCGTTGCAGTGTGCGGGGGCGCGCGCCACCCTCGTGCTGGAGCTTGGTAGGTGCAGCGGGGTGGCGCTGGCAGCGCAGGGGTCGGAGCTTCAGCGGTGGTTGTGTCGCGTCGTCGCTGAACCGTGCTCAGGACATGTTCCCGCTGCTGGGCGAGTCGCACGTCAAGAAGCTGCTGACCGAGCGCTGCGGCTGCCAGCTCAAGGCCGGCACCACGGCCGACGACCCCAACGCGCAGTACGAGTTCGCGCCCGGCGCCGCTGCGATCGCCACGCCGGTGCGTGTGCGACTCGCGGTCAAGATCTTCCACGGCCAGTTGCGCGTTTTTTTCGTTGTGGGCGAGTGACGCGACTCCTTCTTTCTCGCTTGCGCGCAGGAGAGCGAGCTGCGCAAGGACGCGTCGCCCGACGCGGTGGCGGCCTACGAGGGCGGGCGCGCCGCCGAGCACCGCGTGATGCGCCTGGGCCTGCGCAACTTCCGCTACCTGGCGCACATCCACCCGGAGCTCGTCAAGCTGGCCATCGAGATGGTGCGTTTGGGATGCGTTTGTGTTCGGCCCCAGGTTTCGACGAAGCTCTGCCGCTGACCTTGCGGCCGTGGCCTTGCGCGAGGTTGAGATTTGCATGGGGTGCCCATCCGTTGCGTTCGCAGCTGCCGCTGAACGACCCTCGCGTGGCCATGGCCTGCGAGCTGCTCGAGCACGAGATCGCGGCGGGCCTGCCGTGGCGCAGCACCGAGGCCTTCATCAGCTGCGTCAACGACAAGAGCCGCCTGCTGCACATCGACCTGACGGCGGGCGACCCGACGGGGCGCGGCCACTCGTTCGCCTACGTGCTGCGCTCCGAGCCCATCAAGCCGTTCGACCACGAGCAGATCGGGCCCAAGCAGCCCGAGATGGGCACCATCACCGGCTCCGATTCGGACCTGCGCAAGCTGAGCAACGACCAGGCGCGCAAGATCCTGCTCGACTTTGGCATCTCGCCCGAAATCGTCAACGCCACGACGGACAGGTGCGAACGACTGAGATGCGTTGCCGGCTCGACGCATCGGCGACGCATTCGAGCACGCGCGAAGTACGAGGGATGGGTTCGTCGCGATGGTGGTGCATGCATGCGTCGCGCCCGCAGGTGGAAGCGCATCGACATGGTGCGCAAGCTCTGCACGGCGGCCGGCAGCGACGGCATCCACAGCGAGCTGACGCGCCGCTTCACGCGCGTGGTCAAGTACACGTTCGCCGACCACGTGGCCATGCTCAAGACGGCCATCACCAGCATCTGGGAGGCGCAGGTGCGCTTGCCTCGCACTGGCGAGCCCGCACCTGCCCACCAAGGCTGGCTCGCTCGTGCCGGAGCAGTTTACCAACACACTCGACAGCAGCGCTGGGTGCAGCACCAACACCAGCACCAGCAGCACGCACTGACTGGGTCTTTGCCTGCCCCTCGTGCGGCACGCGAGTCACGCAGATTGACGCTCTTTCGGCGGACGCGGAGCCGCCGGGCGCGGCGGCGGCGGCGGCCATGCTCAAGAGCCTGCGCGACGACCGCGTCAAGGCCATCCAAAAGGGCATCACCGTGGCGCAGCAGCGTGCCATCAAGGTGCGAGGGTGTGGCGGGCGCGTGAAGGGACCATCGCCTTGCGCTCTTCCGCACCGCCGCAGCCCTTCCGCGACGCGTCGCCGTCGCGCACCGATGGGCGGGTGGCCAGAGGGTGGCGCTGGGGCGAGGTCGGATCCCTGACCAAGCATCGGCGCGTAATCCCTGATGCCCTGCTGGCCATGCAGGACACCAACGACAATGAGGAGCGTGCCGAGTACGAGCGCATGCAGCGCGAGGGCTTCTTCGACGGCGCCGGTTTGGGCGGCGGGGCAGGTGAGGCGCGAGCGCGACGGCATGCGGGCCAGCTGTGAGCGGCGCCCCTGGACGCCGTGCCTGCGGGCTCTTCTCTTGCTCGATCCCTTCCTTGTGGATTCCTTGTGGAAGAGCACACGAAAGGCTTCTTGGGGCTGTAGCTTGGTGGATGGCACGTGCTCCGCGCCGCGACGCCGGTGCTTGCATCGTGCTTGCGTGGCGCAGGCGGCAAGCCCAGTGGCCCGGCGCCCAAGCTCGAGGCCAAGAACGGCGAGAAGCGCATCCGGCGCATCATCACGTGGACCGACGCGGCGACGGGCGAGACGCGGCGGCGCGAGGTGGTCATCTCGGACAAGACGGGTGCGTGGCGTTGCGGGCGTGTCAGGGCGGGGCCTTGGCTTGCTGCGGGAAGGGAGGGAGGGAAAGCGGGGCGAGGTGAAGCCGAGCGGGGCGTTGCTACCCTGACGTCGGCGGGTCACGGCGACGCCGCTAGTTTGCGGGACACGCTGCTCGCGCGCTGTGCTGCCGCGTGCCGGGCGCGCGCACACGCCAGTGTTCCACGTGCCACCACCTGCCCCGTTGCCGCGGCGCGCGCATGACAGTGCTGTGCGTGCTGTGCGTGCCGTGCGGGCGTGCAGACATGACGGCGATCAACATCATGTGCAAAACCCCGGAGGGGGGCTTTGGCAACCGCACGCTCAAGGGCTCGCAGGCGGACCAGCGCAAGTACAAGACGCGCGCCGTGGTGCCCGCACGCCTGGCGTCGCAGGTGCGGCCTGCCTCCGCTTTTTTGCGTCCCTGTGCTCAGCGTCACCTGCGCTAGCGGGGGCTTCAGCCACCTGCTCGCCATGAACAGCCGCCGTGGGTTGGCGCACAAGAGTGGATGCCGGCGCGGCGCATGACGCGTGGCCCCTGGGCGCTCGCAGGAAATGTCGAGGGGCCGCGGGCGCGGGCGCGGCGGCCGCGGCGGCCGCGGCGGGCGCGGCGGCGAGCCCATGCCGCTGCGCGACATCGTGCTGCCCAGCCTGCGGGGCAACCGCGGCGGCAACCGCGGCGGCCGCGGCGGGCGCCGGGGCGCCGGGCGCGGCGGCGGCGCCGGCGGGCGCCGCGGCGGCGGCGCCGTCGACATCGCGGACGGCGGCGACGGCGCCGGCGGGGAGGAGGGCGAGGGCGACGGCGAGGACGAGGACGGCGACGGTGAGCGGCAAGGGCGCGCCTGCCGCTGGGTGCCTCTGCGGCCGGACTGAGCTTTGCGCGTCCTCACGTCGTCGCCGTGGCTTCCGCCGCTTTTCTGCACCGTTTTCCAGGCGAGGGCGGCGAGGGCAAGGTGAAGAAGCCGCGGCCGCCGCGCAAGAAGCCGGCGGCGCCAACCACGCTGCGTTGCCCCGACTGCGGCGAGCTGGGGCACGTGTCGGGCGACGCGACGTGCCGCATGGCCTTCATCAACCCCGACGACCTCAGGTGCGTGTGTGGGTGGGTGGTGAGCTTGCCATCTGCTGCAGCCATCTCTGGCGAGCAGGTGATGCCGTGTGAGGGCGGCGGGAGGAGGGTAGAAGGCAGAGGGGAGTGGTGTTGCGTGCCGCATGGCCTTCTCAAACCCCGTCGACCTCAGGGCCGTGTGGGCGTGGATGTGAGTATCGGTGTGGGTGTGGCCGCTGGCGCTGGCGCTGGCGAGCTGGGGCGTCCCCGCCCCTCGGGACGTGACGCACGCGCATGCAACGCAAACCCTCGCACGCGCGCGTCGCAGCGACATGGAGGACGAGGAGGAGGGCGGCGAGGACCGGCGCAAGAGCGGCGTCGACGAGGTGCCGCCCGACTCCGCCGCGCCAGGCGCAACGGCGGGCGGCGCCGCCGCCGAGGTGGCGGCCGTGCCGACGGCGGCCGAAGCCGGCGTGGCGCCGCCGGCGCTGCCGCGCGCGCCCAAGCGCCCGGCGGGGCCGTCCGCCGCTGCGCTCGCGGCGGCAGGTGCGGCGCACCTCTCTCTCCTTCACAGCTCCTCGCCCGCTGGCCACTGCCTGCCCGCCACAGCCGGCGGCCTCGCTGACGCGCGCGTTGCGGGTGCGCGTGGCGCGTGAATGGGCGTGACCTGACGCGCGCAGCCGTGACGGACTCTGGGCGGGCGCGGCGCAAGACGGCGGCGGTGGCCGTGGCCAAGTTCCGCAGCTCGGGGCGTTCCGGCGCCAGCGACGACGACGGCGACGGCGGGGACGCCGACTACACCCTCGAGGTGCGCGCGGGTGGCGTGTTTGCGCTTCCGTGGCTTACGTTCCTCGCGGTGAGAACGGGGCCTTACGCCGGTGCAGGCCGTAGCGTGCGCTGTGGCGAGACCGGAGCGTTGCGCACCCTCAAATGCCGGGCGCACCATTTGCAGAGAGATGTAGCATGTTGCTGCGCGTGTGTGCGTGCGTGCGTGGGCGCAGGACGAGGAGGAGGAGGAGGAGCCGCCGGGCTTTGGCGGCGGCTTTGGCGGCGGCGGCGGCGGCGGCGGCAGCGGGATCCACGCCACGCGCACCAGTTCTCGGCGCCCGCGGGCGCCGCGCAACTTCGCCGACGAGGACGACGAGGAGTGGGACGAGGAGTGGGACGCCGAGCGGGCGGCGGCGGGCGCCGGCACGCGGCGGAGCGCGCGGGCGGCGGCGCGGCTTGCTTCGGTGAGCGGCGCCTGGAAACGAATCACATGCAGTGCTGTGTGTCTAGGCTCTGTGCAATTGGGGTGGCTGTAGGGCGGCGGCGCGCCTCGCCTCGGTGAGCGCCGCGGCACCTGAGGACGAATGTGACTCCGTGTGTCTCGGAAGGCCTTGTGTTTGGCTGCGCGTCTCGCTTCAGTGTGTGGGGCGACGCTGAGTTGTCCTTGCGTTTTGTGCGCTGCGATGCGGCGCGGAGGGGATGAAGATCGCGGTGAGGTGGGAGCGGGTGGCATGACGGCGGAGCGCCTTGCACCCGCGTTCGCAGGGCGTGAGCATCGCGGCGGCGGACCTCGAGGACGACGACGAGGACCTCGACGAGGGCTTTGGCATGCGGGCGGGCGGCGGCGGCGCGCTGGCCGGCAGCAAGCGGGCGGCGTCCGCGCTCGACGACGACGGCGGCGGCAGCGCCGGCAAGCGCGGCCGCACGGCGGCGGACGGCGCGGCGGCCGAGATGGCGGCGCGCGGCGTGGGCGGCGGCGGGTACGCGGCGGCGGGCGTGGCGCCGGGCGCCGAGGCGCAGCGGGTGCTGGAGGGCGCGATGCGCGACGCGCTGCAGGCGGCCAAGAAGAAGAAGTCGTTCGGCGCCAAGCAGCCCGACTTTTTCATGTTCTTCTCGCCGGTGAGTGGATATCCATTGGGTAGGGGGCGAACAGGGGGCCAAGGTTGCCGCGTCCTTCCCGCCTTTCCGTGAGCGGCGCCCGGGCGGAAACGGGCGTGCCTGGGGGACCGAGGGAAAGGGGCGCTTGAGACGTCTCTGGCGGCGCTGCTGCGACCGCCGCGTGGGCGCGAGCGCGCGTCTCGCGCTCGCGCCCCGCGCCACGCTTCCTCTGGCAGTTGGCCAACTGCCTTCTGTTGCTTTTCGGTTGTGTGCGTTCGGCAGGTGAGCAAGGTGCAGGTGGAGGACTACAACCGCTTCGTGCCCGAGGCCAACGAGATGTGGCTTGACAAGATCATCAACAAGGTCAAGTCGCACAAGTGAGCGCACAGCACGGGCACAGCACGGGCACAGCATGGGCACAGCACGGGCACAGCACGGGGTTGCCGCCGCTGCCGCCCCCAGTCCTCGTGCACTCGAGCGCGATCCAGCACTGCTGTAGGCGTGACGCCAAAGCCCTAGCGCGCAAGCCCTAACGCCGCCGCCCATGCGCGAGCAGGTACGCGTCGCGGCAGGCGCTTCTGGCGGACCTGCAGGTCATCGTCAACAACGCCGTGGCGTACAACTCGCCCGGCCACGGCAAGGTGGGCTTCCCGCCGTTCATTGACGCGGCGCGGGCGGTGCTGGAGTTTGTGCGCGCGCACATGGACGCCAAGGCGGCGGCGCTGCAGCCTGCCGAGGCGGCGCTGGCGGTGAGGGCTTGGAGGGCTTGGGGGGCATGCGGGTGGGGTGGGGCGCGACGCCAGGAGGGCTTTGGGGCGTGCGCTCTGCCGCGTGCCGCGCAGTGTGAGCGCCGTGGGAGTGGCGGGGGGTGGCAGGTGCGCCGCTCGCCGTCGGGTAGCGGCAGGGCGGCGCGGTCACGTGTGTGTTCGTGTGCCGGCTGCCGTGCGTGGCGCAGCAGGCGGCGAGCGCGGGCAACGGCGCGGCGGCGGCGACGGCGGCGCAGCAGCAGCAGCAGGCGGCGGACGAGTGGGTGGCGTGCGACAAGTGCAGCAAGTGGCGGCGCGTCAACTCGGAGCACTTTGCCTGGGTGCAGCGGCAGGGCGACGCCTTCAAGTGGTTCTGCTCGCTGCTCCAGGGCATCACGTGCGACACGCCAGAGGAGGAGTGGCAGCAGTAGGTCTGCTGCTGTTGCTGCTGCTGCTGTTGCGTTTGTGCGCACGTGGTGGAGGGGGAGGCGTGTTGCCGGCGGGCTGTGGAGGGGGCGCGAGGGGCGTGCCTGGTGGGATGCTGAGGTGGGAGGGGTGTCGTCCTCGGCGGCCCTTGTTGGTGCGATGCAGATGATGGCGCGGCGCCGGTGCGGCGTTGGGGTGCTGCGGCGCTGAGACGGGAGGGTTGTCTGCGCGGGGGACGCTTCGTGTGGAGGGTTTCGGGGCTGTCACAGCGAGCATGATTGATCGGACCTTGACGGTTGCTTGCGTGGAACATCATCATTTCCATGGGCTATGGCCTAGGTAGGCGCCTTGACGTGGGGGGCGGGAGGCTCCTTTTCGTTCCACGACTCGAACGGGAGCGTCGTAGCGACGCGTTGCCTCGGGAGAGGAGCCTCGGCACGGCATGATGAGCATGCATGGTGGCGTGGTGAGAGCATGCTGCAATGGCACAGTGCTCTCGGTAAAGCGCAAGGGCATGGGACCCTGGGCGGCAAGCCAGAGCAGCAGAGGCAAACGCAAAAAGAAAAATGGACGTGCGGATAGAGCCGGACGTTTATGACGTGGTGGTGGCCACGTCGGGCCTGGTGGAATGCCTGCTGGCCAGGTAGGCACGCCCCAGGCGCACGCGGACGTGCGCGGTGGGCGGCTCCCCAGGCGCTGCTGAGCAGGATGCTGTGATGGCCACGCCTCCTGCACACGCAGTGCCCTCGTGCGCGCCGGCAAGAGCGTGCTGCTGATGGACGGCGCCGACGTGTATGGCGGGGCCCACGCGAGCTGCTCGTTCGCGGGGCTACTGGGCTCGCAGGACCCCGAGCTCAACCCGCACGCGCGCCGCGAGGAGGCAGCGGGGGAGCAGCAGCATCCAGCGCTCGATGACGCACGCCGGTGGCTCGAGTCCCAGGGCGTGCGCGTGGTGGCGCTGGATGGCGGGGGCAGCGTCGCGGGGCACCTGCCCACGCAGGTGGAGAGCTTCTGGCCAGCTGCAGCACCGTCAACAGCGGCGCAGGAGTCACAGCAGCAGGTGGCGCAGCAGCTCCGCGGCTTCATCCTCGACCTGGCGCCCAAAGTGGGTGTGCACACGCGTGCGGCGGCCTCCGCGCAGATCCACGATCGCCGCCGTGATGCAGCCTCTGCATCGCAGCGCCACGGCCCTTCAATTCAATTGCGTACTGCGCAACGCAGGTGGTGTATCAGGCAGAGCCGCTAGTGGACGTGCTCGTCGCCACGAAGGCGCACCACTACCTCGAGTTCAAGGCCGTGGACGGCAGGTGCGCGGTGCAACGTCCACAGCATGTCTCCGCCAGCGCCTGCTGTGCATGGCATCGAGCTCTGACGAATGCGCCGCCCGTGCTCGCGGGCGCAGCTTCATCTACCAGGGCGGCGCGCTGCAGCCCGTCCCCGCCTCCCGAGCAGACATCTTCAAGGACAGGTGCGGCGGCGCTGGGCTCGCCTGCCCGCATTGGTTGGTGTGATGGGCAAGGGCCCAAGAAGGCCGGCAAGGTGTCCCGCGTGCGGTGCTCTGGTGAGGCGGCCCGGGCCCCCCACGCGTGCACCGATCGTGTGGGCCGGCGCAGGCGGCTGTCGCTGGGCGACAAGCGGGCGCTCATGGGCTTCCTGTCAGCGTGCGTGGCGGCCAAGGAGGGCAGGCCCAGCGACCTCCAGGTGCGCCAGCCCAGCCTTTGCTCCGCTGTGTAGGGCCACTGGTCAGGAACGCGCCTGCACAGCAACAGCAGGGCAACGTGCAGCGGGCACGGCCGAGCGGCCTGCACTTGCGCCCCTTGCTCCGCTGCGCGAAAGTGTCGAATCTCGCGGCATCAACCCGGGCCACCGGCGCAGGCGGCAGCGGCCCTTGACGACGTGCTGAGCAGCTGGCGGGTGCAGAGCGCTGCGCGCAAAACACCGCCCGCGCTGCCCCGCCTCGCCGCGTGTGTGCCGTGTGCGCGGGCGCAGGCGGCGCTGGCGTCCGGCGAGCCGCTGGCCACGGTGCTGCAGGCCCGGGCACTCCCGCCCGCCCTCCAGGTCCGTCCGCCCCTCCCACCCGACCTGACCCCCCCCCAACTCGGCCCACCCTCTGCGCCGAACGCCAGCGCCGAGCTTGCACGCGCCCTCAACCGAACGCTGGCAGCCGCGGTCCAGCGGAGATGCCGCTGGCGACGGAAACGGGACTGGACGTGTGTTGCGTGTGCGTGCGTGTGCGTAGGACGTGGTGCTGTACGGCCTGGCTGCGTGCGGCTGGGCGCAGCACCCGGCGGGTGGCGCAGCAGCAGCAGCGGCGGCGGCGGGCGCCGCCCGCATGGCGCCTTCGAGGGTTTTGACGGCGGGCGAGGGCTTGGAGGCGCTGTCGCTGCTCGCCGCTTCCCTCGGCAGGTGCGGCGCGTTGAGCTGTTGCCACGGCGCGGTCGACGTCACCCGTGCCTTTCGTCCTTGCCCCCTGCGGACCGGGGCCTGTGGTGCAGCTTGAGTGAGACCTTGAACATGTTCGTGCGGGTGCCGGCCTGGTCGTCCACTGGCAGGTTTGGCAGCGGCGGCGGCGGGTTCATGTCGCCGGCGTACGGCAGCGGGTCCATCGCGGAGGCGCTGGTACGGCACTGTGCGGTGAAGGGTGCCGTGACGGCGCTGCGGCAGCCGCTGGCGGGGGTGCTGCTGGGGCGGCGGGGGGCGGCGGTGCGGCGGCCGGAGGGCGGCGAGCGGCGGCAGCAGGACGGGGAGGGGGACGCGGCGGCGGCGGCGGCGGCGGATGGGGCGGTGGCGGACGGGGATCGCGGGGAGGAGGGCGGGGCGGCGGAGGGCGCGGCGAACGGGCCGGATGGGGTGACGGGTGGGGAGGGCGAGGGCGGGAGTGGGAGCGGCGGGCAGCGGGAGGCG
>VFQP010004095.1_pt1 | contig 14016 bp, 19 predicted proteins | sample 3512351 | NCBI WGS metagenome assembly VFQP01 (sample SAMN10412372, study PRJNA504923) | tailings metagenome | isolation source: Relicate 1 Philex TSF1 revegetated site | place: Philippines: Tuba, Benguet | collected 2017-08-29 | reverse complement strand
ACCCAGCTCGTGCGCTCGCGAGCGCGCGTGCAGCACGCCTGGCCCTAGCTAACCCTAGCCCGGGCGCCCGGCACAAACGCTTTGGTGCGCCTCGGGTCCTGTTGGGCCAGCTGAGCCACACCCAGCTCGTGCGCTCGCGAGCGCGCGTGCAGCACGCCTGGCCCTAGCTAACCCGTTCGCTTCGTGCGCAGGCGCCGGCGCAGGCTGCGCGGGCCGCGATGGTGTGCTGGACGCGACCGGAGGCGCCTTGGGCCGCAGCCGGGTCCGGCTGAGCCAGCGCAGACACACCCAGCGTTTTGCTCGCTCGAGGCAGCCAGACGCCCTGACGCCGACGGCCTGCAGTGACACAAAGCGGGCGCGGCAGAGGGCGAGCACAGGCCGTGTGCTCAGCGAGGCTACAGACGGACAGCACCAACAGAGCGCGTGCTTGCGGTGCAGCAGCGGCAGGCCAAGGTGCCGCGCAATCAAGACCCTCTCCGCCACCAGCCCCTCCAAGCCGTGAGCCGTGGCCGAGCGCGCGGGCCACCTGCCCTTCCGAGTTCTGCCTTTTTTGGGAGCCAAGCGCCCAAAAAAGCTTGGGAGGCAAAGCACCGCAGCAGGCGCACGCAAGAAAGAGGAAGGAGAAAGAAGGAGCTGCCTGACAAGCTCTTCCCTCTTCGGTGGTGCTCTCGTAGCGTTTGCGGCTCGCAGCTGGCCACGCCGCCGTGCAAGTCGCCGCATGTGCTGGGAGGAGCAGGCCAGCTCACACGCAACCACAGCAGGGGCACTGCGTGCCCCGTGGCAGCGCAGCCCTGCTGCTGCGGACACCGGTTGCGCTTTGCCCTGCTCTCAGCCCCTTGCCCGCTCTGGGCTGGCAACAGCGGTGCACCGGTGGCCTCGCTGGTAGCCGCCGGCGCAGCGACGCTGACCGCAGCAAGGAGCACCAGGGCGCTTCCACCACGTCCAACCGCCCTGACAGCTGCCTGCGCTCGTGCCGTCAGGACGCCTTGACGAGGGCGCTTTGGCGGGCGCCGTCGAGCACACACCGCAAGACACGCCGCGCCGTAGGGTTGGGCACCCCGCCCCTGCGCCCCCGGCGCTCGTGCCGCCAGCGCGCCGCCACCCATGCACTTGGTGCTGGTCTTGCCGTCAGCAGATTCCCTGCCCGCTGCGCAGCAGCAGGCTGCGCGCAGGCCGGCCAGGGTACGTCCCAAGGGCGCGCGCATCAGCTGGTGGCCGCAATCCCCCAAGTCCTTGCCTTTCCTCAGGGAAGCGAGGACAGGATGCCTTTTCCCGCGCCTGCTCAGCTCCAGGCGTTTGGCTTTGCCCGCGCCTGGAGCTTTGGCGGCCATGCTCACCGTTCTCAGCGAGCAGCAAGTGCTCCCTCCCCGAATTCGAGCCAGCTGCAGGATGAGGACGGCGCGGCAAATCTCTGCGCCGCGCGCGTGCGGTGGGGGCTCCCCCGCGCGTTGCTGCAGGCTCGCGGCAGCATCCCCACCATCTCTGCTCGCATGCCACCCAGGCGCGGCAGCGCCTTGGATGCAGCAGCAGCACCACCACCACCACCACCCCGGCTTGTGCCCACTGGCAGTGCTCCGACCTGCAGCTTGCGTCGGCGGCGCTCTCCCTCGGGCGCCGTGGTCCACACGCTGCTGCCGCGCCGCCCACACAGCAGGAGCCACACCGCCCAGCGCGACAGCAGCAGCACAGGCACACGAGCCTGTACCAGAGCTCCTGCTTTTCAGCAGGAGGCCACATCGTCATCATCATGGCCAGCTCTGGAGCGCGCGCCCGGCAGCGACCGCCAGAGCCGCGGCGCACGGCGGCAAGGGCGCGCAGCAGCACCCGCACGCCACACCGTCAGCAGCAGGAGGGGGCCCAGCGCCGCCGCCCGCCGTGTCGCGGCGCGGCAGCATCATGGCGCCCGCCTCGCTGTGGGGCAAGCACTGCAGCAAGGGACCCGGCGGCTCCTCGTCAACGGCGGCGGTGCAGCCTGCTGCGCTGCTCAGCACCGGCGGCAAGCCGCAGCAGCTGCAGCGCGGCGGGCAGGCGTCCTCGTCCTCCTCGTCCACCTCCACGCCCCTGGCGTCCTCGGCCGGGTCACCCAGAGGAGGGGGCGCTCCGGGGGGAGGCGGGGGGCGCGGCGGCGGCGGCGGCGGCGGAGGGGGCAAGCGGAACGAGGACGAGGAGCGAGGAGGAGGGGCGGACGTGGCCGCCCCAAAGAGCGCCGGTGACAAGGCGGGGTGGGGCGTGCTGGACGGGCAGCGGTACGCCTACCGGTGGGACGTGCCGTGGGGCGCGGGCACCACGCTGGGCGGCATGGCGCTGTGGTTCACCACCTTTGTGGCCGTGGCGCTCGTCACCATGCCCGGCCTCTACACCCTGCTCGGTGAGCGCCACTGGGTTCTTGCACACGTGAGCTTGCTACGGTGTGCCGAGGTCACGACGCAATGAACAGCGCGCACGGCACCTGCAACTGCCGCACGCAGGCCTGGACGCCGCCAAGATGACGCCCCCCACGCGCGCCTCCTTCACGCTGGTGGGGCAGGTGGCCGAGACGCTGGTGGGCCTCTCGGTCATCCGCCTCGTGACGGTCAAGGCGCTCGACCAGCAGCAGCAGGAGCAGCTCAAGCAGCAAGAGGGAGCAAACGAGGGCGGCGCGCAGCAGCAGCAGCAGCCCGCCCTGCTCCCGCCCTACCCCGAGCGCCTCTTCAACTACTCGCTGCAGGCGCCGTTCACCGCGCCGTACGGGTGGGGCGCCTGGGCGCTGTCGGGCGTGGTGCTGTCCCCCTTGGTGGTGGGCACCACGGCGGCGCTGGTCTCGGCCGTGGGCTACGACAGCACCGTGGGCGGCAAGGGCACCGTGGACGGCGTGGCCAGCATGATTGACGTGAGGGAGGGGGAAAGAAGAGGGGTGGGGGGTGGGGGGGGGGGGTTGGAAGGCTCGCTGGTGCGGTGCTGGACCAAGAGCCCTCGTCCTGCCCCACTTGCTGCCCTGCCCAGGTGGACCTGCCCACGTACCTGTCGCTGCTGCTCGTCACGGGCGTGCTGGCGCCCATCCTCGAGGAGACGGGTGCGCGTCGTGCTGTTTCCTGCCGTCTGTACACGCTCTGTGAACACGCTCCTGGCTCCAGAAGGCCACGCCCCACCTCACCGCCCCCACGGCCGCAGTGTTCCGCGGCTTTTTGCTCCCGTCGCTGACCAAGTACGTGCCCACCTGGGCCGCCATCCTGCTGAGCTCGGTGGCCTTTGGCGCCGCGCACCTCTCGCCCCGGGACCTGCCCGTGCTGGTGGCGCTGGGCTGCCTGCTGGGCGTCTCGTACGTGCGCAGCCGCAACCTGCTCACGCCCATCGTCATCCACGGCGCCTGGAACTCCACCGTGCTCACCCTGCTCTTTGGGCTGGCCGCCAGCGGCATCGACATTGAGAGCGCGCTGCAGGAGCTGCGCTGAGCGCTGGTTTTTGCGTTGAGGTGGTGGTGCTCGATGGTTTGGGTTTGGGTTCCGTGTCAGTGCTCAGCACTACCGACCGTCGTCGTTTTTGCGCTCTCGCCGGACTTCCACCTGTTTGCTTGTTGTCAGTGCAACGAGAGAGGCCTCTCTGGAACTCCCAAGGGAGGCGGCTCGTGCCCCCATTTTGCATGCGGCGCGTCCATACAAACAGGGCAGGGGGTTTTCGCTGCTACAGCTCCCTGTCCGATCGATCCGTCGCGGGTGGTGAGACGACGGCGTCATCATATGGGCCTCCCCTCCTGGAGCGCGTAGCAATCAAACCCAAAACCCACGGAAAAGCACATGGTGCGGAGGAGTGGCCGCACGACGAACAAACATGCACACACGACGGCCCGCCTCAGCTGCTGCCGGCGGGGGGCGGGGGCTGGTCGTACTGGAAGGGCGCCGGCGGGGGCGGCTCGTCGTCGTCGTCCGCCGCCGCCGCTGCAGCCGCTGGCGCCGGCACGGCCGCTGCGGGTGCTGCAGGTGCTGCGGCCGGCGCCGCCGGCGCCGCTGCTGCTGCCGCCGCGGGCGCCGCCGCCGCCGGGGCGCGCGCCACCAGCTCGACGGGCTCCGAGGGCTGCAGGTCCTTGGCCACCACAATGCCCGTCAGGGGGCTGTCGGGCTTGATGGGCTGCCACCTGCGTACCGTGTTCAACGCGCGAGCGAGCGTTGCCCCCACGCAGCCCACACGAGAACCGCACGCCAGGGCCTCTGTATAACCCCTCCCACCCTTGTGCGCCTCTCACCTGCTGTTGGCGGGTAATGACAGGAAGCGCGTCTGCACCGGCACCACGCGCGTGGGGTTGCTGGCTGTGTAGCTCGACGGCTCGTCCTTCTTGGGGCCAGCCGCAGGCGTGGTGCTGCTGGCGCCGGCGGCGCCCTCGGCCCCTGCAGCGGGCGCCGCGCCGCTGCCGTCCGCGGCGGCCGTGGTGCCGGGCGCGGCGGCCGTGGTGGCGGCGCTGGCGTCCACCTCCATGGCGCCCCCTGTAGGTGCGCGCAGGTGAAGGGGAACGAACGCTGTGGGTCTACTGGGATATCCAACGCGTCTCGCGTCCCCGCGAGCCGCTGGCCACAGCGCGCACCTGAGGCCGCCGGCCCCCCTGCCGCCGCCTTGCGCGCCGCCTCCTTCTTCTTGGCGCGCTCCTTGGCCTTGGCCGTGGTGGACAGCACCGCCGTGGGCACCTTGGACACCTGTGCACAGCCGAGGCATGCGTGGCGTGCAGCGCGCCCGTCACGTCCAGGAACTGCGCGCACGCACGCGATCAACGCACCCCACTCTTCCCAAAAAACACATCGCGCGCACCTCCTCCTTCTTCTCGGCGACCAGCGCGGCGGGGTAGGCGAACAGCGAGGGCTTGCACGCCACGTTGGCCTCCAGCTTGGGCAGCGCCAGGTCGCCGTTCACCACCAGCATGGCCGTGGGCTGGAACGCCAGGCTCAGGAAAAAGGTGAGCGGGTACCAGTACCTGCGCCGCCGTTGTGCGGGTGCATCGGGCAGCAAGCGTCAGCACATAGGCGCGCCAAATAGCGTTGGGTTGCTGTGACGCCGAGAATGACGCCCCGCCCCCACACACACACCGCGCCAGCGCACCAGTAGTTGGTGAAGATGGCGAGGCCGATGACGCTGGTGCGGCGGAAGTAGCCCGAGCGCGAGCGCAGGCCCACCGTCACGTTGCGCCCGCCGGCGTCCAGGATGCCGCTGGCCACAATGCTGCCCATCTTGGCCATCACCTCCTCGTGCTTGTCGCCCACGCTCTTCTCCAGCCGCTTGCGCAGCTTCTCCAGCCGCGCCTCGGGCTGCTGGAGCATCACCAGCGCCATGGCAATCACCGCGCCCTGCACACAAGAGCACGCACGCACACACACACATCACGGCGCTCAGGGGCCAGTCCCCCGCCTAGCGCCGCGCGCCCCAGCGTCGTCTGCCAAGCCACGGCAATGCAGCCCAAGGCGCTCGCTTCGCTCGCCTGCCTGACGTAGTCGACCGTGTCGGTGAGCATGGGCTCCAGCAGCGCCACCGCCTCCTTGAGGCCAGTGCCCGCGCACGCCAGGCCCACCGCCATGGCGGCGCCGTACCTGCAGCAGCAAGGGGGGGGCGGGGGGCGGGAGGCGCACAGCACAGGGGTGAGCAGCACCGCCCAGCTGCGCCTCCGCCCAAGATGCAGAGCGCGGCGCCGCGTGGCGCGCAGAGCGCGAGCGCGGAGGCCCGGAAAGGGCCAGGCCGGCTCGCACCTGACGTGTGGGTTGAAGGACTCGGCCAGCAGGGAGACGATGCGCGGGCACTGCTCGGGCACGTTCATGAGCACAAAGCCCAGGTTGAGCACGGCGCCACGCCGCACGTCGTCGCTCACGTCGCTCACGGCAAAGTGCAGCAGCTTCTGCACCGCCGCGTTGTTGTCCGTGCCCCTGTGAGCGGGCGCAGGCGTGTGTGTTGGTGGCGCGGCACGAGTGAGAGCGCACACCATCTGCGTGTGGCGCACCGCAGAAGCGGCCCGCACACACATGAGGAGGGACGCCACTCGCCCACAACTCGCACCTGTAGGCCATGCCGATGACGTACATGCCGCCGTAACGGATGATGGGGTCCTGGTCGCGCGTCATTTGCTCAATCAGGCCCTCAGCCGCCTCCTCCACGCCGTACATGGTGAGCGCCAGGCCCAGCGACACGCCTGTGGTGACGCAGCAACAACGCACGCACGCACGCACGTGCGCCTGTGTGTGCCGGCGCCCGCACGTGGCGAGCTGCAGGAGCCCACCCACGCCCCGCGCCAACGCCGCACCTCGGATGATCTTTTCGTGCTGCGTCTCGTGCGCGTAGGCCAGCAGCTCGGCGGCCTTGCCCGACGCGCTTCCCGCCAGCAGCAGGCCGATGCTCAGGCCCGCCGCCTCACCCGCCACCTGTTGCCACATGATCAGTGCGGTGCAGCGGCGTGCGGCCACGGGTGAGCCTCACACCGCCTTCGTCCGCGAGGGCCGCAGTGCGCACGTGCGCACGTGCACCCTAACCCATCCCTCTCACCGCGCTGTCGGCGTACAGCACGTTCTTGAGGTCCTCAAACACCTCGTCGTCGCACGTGCCCAGCGACGCCAGGCCTGCGCTCGACAAGGGGGGAGGGCAGGCGGCTGAGCGTGCCGCTGCAGCACCCCACTGACGCGCACACGGCAAGCCACGCACGATCCACGTGACTCACCGAGGCCGAGGCAGGCGCCGTGCTGCGTCACCTCGTTGCTGGTGCCGCGCAGCGACTCGAGCAAAAAGGCGCTGATGTCGGCGCCGTGGTTGACGTAAATGAGGCCCAGCGCGTACCTGTGCGTGTGTGTGGGCGCACCCACGTCAAGAGCAGGCGCTTGGTTCTCGAGTGCGCCCGCCCCAGCGTGCCAGGGCACGCCCCCACAGCCAAGGCGCAAAGGACTCACAGCGCGCCTCCCTCGCTGAAGGGCGAGCCGCTGGCGCCGTTGCGCGGCAGGTAGGGCGCCATGAGCGCGCGCCCCTGCTCCAGGTGGCCCCTGCGGCACGAGCAGCGCGCCGCGCGGCGTGAGCGCGTCAGTGTGGTGCGTGGGCTGCGAACGCCAGCGCCCCCCGCCGCGTCCCCTTCGCCGCCCCCACACGCGCGCACCTGTGGATGACGCCGAGGCTGGCCGTTGCGCTGAACTTGGCCCAGTTGGTGGCGCGGCTGAGCCAGTCCAGGTTGTCGCGCAGGAACGTGTCCACCGTGGTGCCGGCGTGCATGAGCGCGTTGGCCAAAATGGTGGCGCTGTGCGTCACGCTGTTGCGCGCGTCAATGCTGCTCTTGATGTTGCGCAGCAGCTGCAGGTCCGCGTGGTTGTGCCTGCGTGGCGCAAGGCCCACCCAGGACAAGAGGACAAGAGCCCCACACTGGTCAGCCACCTGTTGTTCATCGTCCTGCTCCCACCCACCCGACCCTTGTCTCTCTCTCCGCACACCTGTAGAGGAAGTCAAGGTAGAGGGAGACGGGCGCCTTGCCCGACAGGATGCTCTTGAGCTTGGTCAGCTTGGGCGCGTATGCCGCAGCCGCCTCGTCCACTGCGCGCGCGCGACGTGAGGCCACCCAACTTCGTGTGGGCTGCGTGTACGCCCCCGCCCCTCAGGTGTGGCTCCACCGCCTGGCGCCGCCCAGCCCGCACCTGCGGGGGCGGCGGCGGGCGCGTCCGTCTCCATGGCGTCGCCGCCCGCGCCCGCAGCCCCGTCCGCCGCCGCCGCCGCCGGCGCCTTGGGGGCCAGGCTGTCCAAGTGCCCTTGCACCTGCGGAGTTGGAGCGGTGCCGAGCCCACCACCAAGGCAGTGCTTGCCGCTACGCCGCTACGCTGTGCGCCTGTCTTCCCCGTCCTCCTCGTCGCCACGCCCCTCTCGAGTCCCCTGAGGGCCCCTCACCTGCGTGAGGAAGGACTGCACCTCGCTCTCCACCAGGTCAAACGCCACCTGGTACGCCAGCAGCTCCTGGTCCTGCACCACACCACAGCAGTGCGCAGCGGAGGCAGAAGCGTGTTCAGCACGCGGCAAGGTGCCCGCGCCCCACCGCCGCACCAGGTGGGGCCGCAACGCACCGCGTCGGCCGAGCGCAGCAGCTTGTCCAGGATGCGCGCCACCTCGGGCGCGTCGTCCAGGAACATGAGGCACTGGCAAATCTCCACGTAGTCAGGGGTGGGCGCCAGCGCGTACATGCGGATCAGCAGCCGCAGCACCTGCGCGCCGTGCGGCAGCCCAACGCCCACACCGCTGCAACCGTGACACCGCGCTGGGCCATGGCGGAGACAACGCTGCCTGCCGTGTGCCCCACCCAATCACGTCCCGCACGCGCAGCCCCCCAACGCCGCACCTGCTGCCTGAACTCGCGGTTGATGACGGTGACCTGGTTGACCTTGAGCGCGTACTTGAGCAGGCGCGGCACCTGGGGCTGCGGCGTGCCCGTCACCACGCGCTCCAGCAGGTCCAGGCGGTACGCCTCCAGGGCGATGCCCACGGCCTGCTCGTACTGGCCTTGCGAGCAGCACCTGCGCGGCCACCACGCCCGGACAACACGACCGCTGAGCGGCCGCCCCCACCACGCAGCCCCCGTCGCTGCACCTGCGCAAGCCCATTCCCCCTTGCAGAAGGCGCCGGCGCTCACTTCTCCAGCATGCGCTCCACGATCTCGATCAGGCGCGGGTCCACTTCGACCTCCTCCTTGCTCTCTGCCTGCTTGGCGCGCAGCGCAAAGTACTTGTCCAGCGCCCGGGCTGCGTGGCACAGCCAGCAGCAGCCAGCCATCATCAGAGCCGCCGCTCTGAGGAGCTCTGGAGCGCCCACAGATCGGCTGACAGCCCCCACGGCGAGTTTGTGTGTAGGCCGTCCCCCCGGCCCAGCCATCCGCCCGGACGCACCAATCACGGTCTGCACGAACTCGCTCTGCTCCTCCACCTGGAACAGGCTGCCGGCGCACAGCGCGTAGTGCAGCGCGTCGTCCAGCTCGCCCAGATGGTAAAAGACCTGCGCCGCGAGCGCCCACGGCAGCACGCCACGCTGGGGCCGCCCGCACGGCCCCCACACGCGCGGCAACGCACCCGCAGCGCCCCCGCGCCTCGCTGGGCCGGCCTGGCTGCGCGCCGTGCCTCACCAGATGCGAGCTGCGAGATCGTCGTCGTGAAGCCCGTGTGCCCCGCGCGAGACAGGACGCACCTTGGAGGCGACCAGCGCTGCCAGGTTGCGGTGGCTAAAGTGCTCATCGTCGTAGAGCTCCTCGACGGCGAGGATGGAGCTGGAGATTTGGAACCAGTGGTCGTGCACGATCGTGTCGAGCCGCTGCAGCGCGTGCTTCTTCAGGTCGTCGTTCGGCTCGTCCAGCAGCGCCAGCAAACCGGCCGCGCTAGACACGGCGGCGGGCATCGCGCCTGCTGCACTGGGGGACGAGCACAAGCGCTCCCTGCCGGCTCCTGGGTATGTGTGTGCTCCCTGCTCCAAGTGACCGGTAGGCTGCGCGCCTCCTGCTCAGCTCCTCTCAGTGCTGCTGCTGCGTGGCGCCCTTAGCACTGCTCCTGCACGGCTGCGGGCGACGCGCACCGACGCGCTGCATGCCGTGCGGGGCTTGCGAGCGTGGGATCGTCGCTCGCTGCGTGGCCGCGGTCACACGATGCAGGCTGCCCCAAGCTCAGCACACCGCAATGGCTGTGGCCCATGCCGCCGCCGCGCTTGGGCAGCTGCCGTGGGGCCCGCGCACGCCTGGCGCGGGCCAGCGTGCAGAGAAGCAGCGCGCCGCAGCGCACAGCCGGGCGGTGCTGCATCACGTCACGACCAGCAGTGCTGCTGGCATGTGCAGCCACCGGTCAGAGGCGCGCCCTTGCGGGCTGCAGCAGCGGCGGGCGCAGCAGCGGCAGCACCGGCCCTCACAGCTGTGCCGCTGCTGCCATTGGCAGGGCCGTGGGGCGTGTGGGCCGCGCTCGTGACGGCCGGCGCGCTGGGGCTGTGGTGCGAGAAGAACACCAAGCTGGGCCGTGAGCTCAGCGGGTGCGCGCTGTGGGTTGGGCGAGACGCACCTCTGGTGCACATGGCAGGGATGGCTGCAGTGCTGCCCCTTCATCGCAAGCGACCTGCCACGGTGTGCACAAACCGCAGGGCGCTGGTGGCCACGCTGCTGGGCATGGCCATGGCCAACCTGGGCGTGCTGCCCAGCCACCCGCCCGAGCTCAACGTGGTGTACAAGTTCATCCTGCCGCTCGCCATCCCCATGCTGCTCTTCTCGGCGGACCTCGCGTGAGCGGCGCGTGTGGGCATGAGGCAGTGGTGGACGCAGGGCACCTCGGGTTGAGTATACGCACCGGTTTGAGCGGCGTTGGCACGCGCAGGCGCATCCTCAAGGAGACGGGCCGCCTGCTGTCCGCCTTCCTGCTGGGCTCGGCCACCACGGTGGTGGGCAGCGCCGTGGCCATGCTGCTCTTCCCGCTGTCGCCCTACCTGGGGGATGCCGGGTGGCGCATCGCCTCGGCGCTCACCGCCCGGCACATCGGCGGCGCCGTCAACTACATGGCCGTCTCAGACATGCTGGACATCCCCGCCTCGGCGACAAGTGCGTGCTTTGCGGGTGTGGTCGCACACCATGCACTCCTTTGGGGGGAACGAGGGACGCCTGTGCGGTTCAGCCGCAGCAGGGCGCCATCGTTCCGGCCGGTGGACGGCACGTCGCGCGGCCTCTGCCCCGGCCTGCATGAGCGAAGCATCAGGCCGCTGGTTTAAGCAGCTGCGACGCTGCGTCTGCACGGGGGCCCATGGGGGGCTTCAGGGACCAACGGCAGCCAGCTTCCATGACCCCGCCACCGCCCTGTTCCCGCCCGACCACGCGCCCACACGTGCGTGATCGTCGTGCAGGCGCGGGCTTGGCGGCGGACGACTTGATCCTGACCTTTTACTTCACCACCATCTACACGCTGGCCCGCAACATCCCCCCCGACAGCGCACCAGAGACAGCCGCCGCAGCTGCGGGCGAGCCTGCTGGCACCAGCGCTCCCCAAGCGGCGGCGGCAGAAGCACCAGCAGCGGGAGCAGGAGCAACAGGCGGCGGGGGGGGCCAGGGCCACGGCGGGGCGCCGCGCAGCATGCAGGTGCTGGAGGGCCTGCTGGCCCTGAGCCTGAGCGCGCTCATCTGCCACGCCGCCACGTCGCTGGCCAGGGCCATCGGGTACCCTGGCCAGACGCTCACCATGCTCACGGGCCTGACGGTGGCGCTGGCCACGCTGGCGCCGCGGGTGCTGGCGCCCCTGGTGCCGTCCGCCGAGGCGCTGGCCCAGGTGCTCATGCAGGTGTTTTACGCCACCATCGGGGCCAGCGCCAACGTGGCGCTGGTGATCAAGACGGCGCCGGTGCTCTTTCTCTTTTCGGCCATCGCGCTGGCCACGCACCTGGGCGTGCTGCTGCTGCTGGGCAGGGCCCTGGGCTTCAGCCGCAAGGAGCTGCTCATCGCCAGCAACGCCAACATCGGAGGTGCGTCGCGGTGGTGGTGGTGGTGGTGGCGCAAACCTGGTGCTCCACTGCTGCATTTGCCCCCACTCGCTGCCACAACGACGACAACGCCACCAACGCGCCTGCAGGGCCGTCCACGGTGGCTGGCATGTGCGCCGCCAAGGGCTGGACCTCCTCCATCGTTCCCGGGCTGCTCACGTCCACGCTGGGCTACGCGATTGGCACCTTCATCGGCATGGCGCTGGGCCGCAACTTCCTGTGCCGCTTGTAGTTGTGTTCGCGGGCGTCTCTTTGCGGCGACCTGTCGTGCTTTGGGTTCCGCTCGGCGTTTGCACTGCTCACTGATGGGCACCCCACCTCTCATCATCACAAACCTCACCGCTGCGTGGCGCGCGCGCGGCAGCAGCGCGTGGTCCTCACGGCTCTCGGGGGTGGTGTGCAACGCGGGATGCAGGGAATAACAAACACGGCCCCGCCCGCGGCACGAGCCGCGTGAAATTGTCATATCAGGCGTCAGGGTCAGGAGTCATCAGCAGGGGTGCTTCGTCAAACGTGTCACACACGACGGCGTGGTCTGGTGGTCACCCGTCAAGCGCGGCAGCAGTCACGCTGGAGGCGACCAAGCGTCTCGGCGTCCGTCAGCCTACAGGTTGGAGCTCGGGGTTAAAAGCGGACGCACGGGGCCCACGCCGCCGCCAGTGCCAACAAAAGCTGGGGTGTTTGCCTCGGCGCCGGGCCCTTGGGGTCAAAATGGCGCCCGTCGCCGTCGCCAAACCGGGGCTTGGGGCCCGATAGTGACTAGTCGCCCCTGTGGATCCCCACAAGTACAGGTGTAGGATGGCCCACACCGCCGCCAGGCGTCGCGTGCTCTCCCAGCTGGCCGCGCCACGCCGCGCCGCCACGTGCTGCAGCGTTGGCAGCGCGACGGCCGCGCGCGGCGCGCCCCGCCCGGGACCTCGTGCGCGCCAGCAGCGGGCGTCCCTCGCGCCGTTGTGCCGGTGGTGTTGGTGGTGGTCAGTGTCGGGAGGGAGGGAGGGAGGGAGGGAGGGAGCGAGGGAGGGTGGGCTGGCTTACTGCGAGAAGGACGTGTGCTCGGCGTCCGCCGCGTCCTCCTCCACGTCGTCCGCCACAATGCCGTCCGTCCAGCTGTACGTCATGCCCGGCATGGTGCTGCGCGCGCGCACACAAGAGGGAGATGGCAGCACAGGCGGCGCGTTGAGCGCGTGCTCCGCTTGGGTGGCGCGAGGACACCAGAGGGCAGCACAGCACAGCGCCGCTCAGCACAGCACTCACAGCTCCTCGGCGTCCTTGGTGACGCCCAGGCGCTGGGTCAGGTACTTGAGGGGGATCTCCTTGAGGGTGCCCGCCACCGTCTTGCCAATGGCCACCACCTCCTCGTCGCGCGTGCCGCTGATGGACGCCTTGGCCATGAGCTGCAGCTGGCGGGGGGACATGGTCTGCGGCAGCGAGCACGCACGCACGGAGGAGCAAGCACCACGCTCGCCACACGCCCGCGCTCCCTCGCGCTGCGCCCCCTCGCCCCAGGCATCCATGCAAAGTGCGTGCCGCTCTCTCCCTCACTCACCGGCACGCGCGCCAGGTCGATGAAGGTCTTCTTGCCGTCCACCACCACAAACACCTTGGCAGGCGCCACAAACTCGAGCGAGGGCACGCCGGTCGAGGCGTCCAGCTCGGTGGCCCAGTTGTGGATCTGCACGCCCGTGATGACGGCGTAGTTGGCCTTCTTGGGGTCCACCGCCTTCTCAATCAGGTACTCAATGTCCTGCAGGACGGGCACGGCGTAGGAGCAACGACAACGCGGCGGGTCAGCATACAAGTGCGCCGCGCGACGCGCGCACGCAGCCCGAATCACTCTCTCGCCAGCAACTCACGTTGGTGATGGTGCGCTCGGCCAGGTGCGTGATGGACACCAGGTCCATCTTGGTGGGGTCCAGGCCCTCGTAGCGCACGCGGCGCGCCAGGCGCTGCTTGAGGATAGAGTACTCGGGGTCGAGCGGGTCGTGCACGCCGGGCACCTTGCAGTTCTTGCTGTAGCCCTCGGCCTTGAGCTCAATCAGGCACTTTTGCAGCGCGCCGCACGCGCACGACTTGACGGGGCGGCCGGGGCGCGTGATGGCGCCCACCTCGCCGGCCGAGTTGATGCCAATGTGCGGGAAGGCGAAGAACACGTAGTGCTCCTTGCCGTTCTGCGGGTAGTGTGCGTTGGGGGGGAGGGAGAAAAGGGAGAGCGGCGTCAGGCTCACGCACGCTCAAGGTTTGCGCTCGTGCAGGCAGGCAGGCAGGCAACGGAGCAGCAAAGATTAGCGCTCACCGAGGTGGGCGAGTGGCTGAAGCCGGCGCCCATGCCGGTGCCGCCGCACGTGAGCACAGCGCCCAGGCCGTTGGTGTTGAAGGACGAGCCGAAGACCGACTCAATCTTGTCCTTGAGCACCGTCGTCACCTCGTCACGGCACAGGTTGGTCATGGCTGCGCAGCGTGCGGGGGGGGGGGACCGTGTACGCGGGCAGGGGCGTCAGGTCCTCGTATCCCGAGCTCGGAGCGCCCGCGGTTTGTCAAGGACGTGACTCGGCT
>VFQP010004094.1_pt1 | contig 14021 bp, 15 predicted proteins | sample 3512351 | NCBI WGS metagenome assembly VFQP01 (sample SAMN10412372, study PRJNA504923) | tailings metagenome | isolation source: Relicate 1 Philex TSF1 revegetated site | place: Philippines: Tuba, Benguet | collected 2017-08-29 | reverse complement strand
CTGCTGCCACACAACCACCCAGAGCGCCGTGAGGTTGCGCCGCACCTGCTGCCCAAAGTGCTTCCACAACCCACGTACGCGTCGCCCGGGCCCAGGGATGTTAGGTCGCCTCATCATCATGCACCTGTGCAGCTGCAAGGAGCAGCAAGCATGAACACAGCAGGTGGTCTGTGTTGCTTCCTCCTGTGCGTGCGAATCCACGCAGGGAGCCCACCACCGCGCGCCCAACGCACGTCACGCAAGGCACACCGGTCCCCGCATGGGGAGCTCCCGTCTGCGGTGCCGCAGTGTCTCACAAGCAACTGGTGCTGCGCGTCCTGCGCTTGAGGTAGCCCAGCCCTTGGCAGCCACGCCGCTGCCGCACGTGCATGCGCCGCTTCACACGTAGACGCCCGTGATGGCGTGAGGGCGCCCTCTCCTGCGGACACGCCACATCGGCATTGCTGCGCGTCGTGAGCCTGAGGGGCATCAGCGCCCGCCACCGGGGACACTGCTGCCGTTCGCCCCCCGCCCCAGGGCGCACGGCGCCCCTCCCCCCCCCCCCACCGTCCGCCGCAGCAGCAGCGCCCTCACCTGGTGGACCTCGTGAGACGCGGTGCCCCAGGGAATGAAGGCCACAGGGATGCGTGTGCAGGTCGCTTGGCCACGCGCCAGCACTTGGAGCCTTGACCTGCAGAGCAACGTGAAGCAGTGCCGTGCCCCATCCACGCCGCACCCCAGCGCTCTTCACGTTGGTGCTGTGAGCGTGCCGCCCTGCAGGCCGGGGCCGCAGAGGCCGTGTGCGGCATCGTCTCGTGACCAGCGGATGGCCGCCGTCTGATGTCGTACGCACCGGATCATACTGGGCTGCAGGATGACTCCTGCGCAGTGGCTGCTGGAGGTCCAGCCGCCCGGCTCCCAGCTGCAGCTGCGTCCGCAGAGCACCTCCTCGAGCGCCTCTCTGCTCCGCCTCTGCGGCACCCACGCCCTGCGTACGCGTTTGGCGGCAAGCGCGATGTGGCGTCAGCCTGCATCACTTGTGCCGTGCTTGTCCCTGATGCACACCAAGCGCCTCACGCGCTTGCGTGCAGGTGGTGGCTCACTCGCTGGGCGCCATGAGCCTCACCTTAGCCCCTCAGCTTGCACACTCCTTCCTCCGTACGCTGTGCACGCTGCGCAGGTGGTGGCCCACGCCCTGGAGCCGGATGGCGACGCGGCGGGAGCGCCGGAGCGCCGTGCAGAGGTTGCGCAGCTCGACGGGGAAGGCGGGCGCCTCCACCGGCAGGTCAATGTCCTGCACCAGCGGCCGCGCCTCGAGCACCAGGTCGCGCAGGGCGGTGCAGGTGCGCAGCAGCGCGCGCGTGGCGGCCGGGGTGAGCGTGGCGCTGCCGGCCAGCGCGTGGAGCCAGGGGAGCGGCAGGTCGAGCAGGCACGGCGGGGCGGCGCGGGCTCCGGCCGGTGACTGCGGGGGCTGCTGCTGCGCGTCGCGGGCGCCCCCCTTGCGCCCCTTGGCCGCCGCCGCCGCCGCCTTGGTGGTGCGCTTGGGGCGAGGCATGGGCGCCTGCCTGCGTGCAACGAGCGGCGCCACGCCGTGGGGCGTGCGGCGATGAGCACGTTTGCCCTGTGAAGAAGAGAGCTCAAAATCACCGGTTTGTGGCAGCTCCTCGTGCTGCTGCTCGTGCTGCTGCACGCGCGCACCCTGCTGCGCTGCTCTTGGCGATGGTGAAAGTCCCCTCTGCCCGCGCGCCCACGCCCGCGCTCGCGACGCCACGGATCGAGCTACTCAAGATCACGTCGCTGCCGCGGCGTCGGGACTGCACGCGTCGCGGGGGCGATTCCGGCCGCATTGCTCCTCCGCACCTGCCAAGAGCCGTGCAGTGGAGCTGAGCTGCCTCTGGCTGGATGGGACACTGCGTTGATCAAGACGCCATGCGTGTGAAAGCCCACAGCTTGTCTGCTTCCACCGCACGCGATCTCGCCGCATGCGGGCCAGCGTGCGCAGCGCGCCCTCGTCGCGAACTTTTGCATTGGTTCTGCAAGGCCCAACACCCACCGCAACAACGGCCTCACCCTAACGCCGCGGCAGAGCAACGCCGCCCGGCAGCCGTCGGCGCTAGCCCCACTCGACCTCGAGCTTCCCTCTGCCCGCGGCGCTCAGCGACGCCATGACGCGCCGGAGCACGGCGGCGCCGCCTTTGGGCCGCCACAGGCTCATGTGCACGACCATGGGCCGGGGCAGCGCCGCCGCGTGCTGGCACAGAGCACGGAGCTCATGCTCCTTGGGCGAGGCCAGGTGCTGCCAGAACGACACGTACGCGGCGCCGGCGCAGCAGGGCACCAGGGCCCCCCAGGCGTCCGCCTTGATCCTCACGCAGGTGAACTTGATGCGGTCCAGCCAGCACGTGCTCAGAGGCGGGCGCTTTGGCGACACCGGCGCGCTGATCACCTCCTGCCCACGAGGACAGCGGGCGGGTGGGCAGGAGCGGGGCGGGGGTGGTGACCGCAGGGCCGCGCGACGGGACCAGCCGCCCGTGACCAGACCTGCCACACCACACACACACGCGACGCTCCCTGACACCGACGTGGCCTGCTTGCCCCCGTGGCCCGAGCACCCCCGGGCTCAACGCACCCCTCCTCACCTGCGACAGGCGCGCCAGCATGAGAGCAGAGAGGACGATCTTGGTGAAGTGGACCGTGGCGAACGGGCGCAGCGCAGCCAGCACGTGCGCCACGCCAGCCAACTCCTCCTCATAGCTGGAACAGCTGCAGATGACGTGCGTCTCCTCCTGGAATCCACCGGCGCCGGCGCCCACAAGAGGGGGCGTGTAGCAGCGCCCCAGCAGCTCCGCCACGGCCTGGCAGTGCGCCTCGTCGCACGCCCACGGCTCCACCACCAGCTCGGAGGGCCGCCAGCACCACAGCCTCTGCAGCGCCCCCAGCGGCAGGTGCGCGAACGACGTGATGCGCAGCCCGGCAAAGCCCAGCTCCCGCCACGCGCACGGCCGGCCCTGGAGGCTGGCGTCAAAGCCAGAGGCAAAGCCCGCCACCTCGAGGTGCGTCACGCGCGGCGCGTGGCGCAGCAGCGCGTCGACCTCTGCGCTGCGCAGGGCGTGGCCGCGCATGGTGAGGCGCGTCAGCAGCGGCCAGCTGTCCGCCAGGCGAGGCCTGCGTGGGGCGCAGCAGGCAGGCAGAGCACGCCGCTGCTGTTAGGGGCGGCGTCAAGGGTCACGGCACGGGTCAGCCACCTCTGCGGCCGCACACGTGCCGCGGACCGCGCTGCTGCTGCTCACCACGCGAGCTCCACCTGCGCCCGTGCGCCAAAGGTCAAGCTGGAGAGGGTAGAGCTCACGAGGGCCGTGGCGCCGGCGAACGCATGCCCGTCCGTCGTGTCGTCGAGCTGCAGCGTGGCGAGGCTGGGCAGGCGCCGGAGGTGCGCCAGGATGAGCTCCGTGTGGGCGCCGGGGTGCGACACGTTGTTGTGCCAGCCGCGCCCCATCCAGCTGCAGCTGTCCCACGCGAGGCGGGTGAGCTGCGGGCAGGTGGCGTCGTCGGGGTGCGGGAGCGGCAGCGCGGCGCCGCGGGGTAGCGTGCAGCCCGAGCACGTGAGCTGCTGCAGGTTGGGGCAGGCGACGGGCAGCCAGGCGGGCGTGGGCGCGTCCAGCTGCAGGCCCTGCAGTTTTGCAGGAGTGGTGGGGGGAGAAGAGCGGGCAGGGCGAGAGTCTGTTGAGGGCGAGGTGCTCGGGCACACAAGAGAGAGGTGCGGGGGGGGCGGCGCCTGGCGCGGCACCCACCGTGAGGGTGACGGCCGTCACGTTTTGGAGCGCGCGGCCCCCCAGCCTGGCCATGGTGCGCATCAGCAGCCGCGACGCGCGCGTCTCGACCTCCTGCCACGTCGCCGCTGCTGCTCCTGCTGCTGCGGGTTGGGGTGGGGCGCTGACCTCCAGGTGCACGGTGCGGCTGCGCTTCAGGCTGTCATGAAGCTGCGTGACGGCCTGCTCCAGGTCCTGGGCCGCGGATGGCAGCGTGAGCGCCACGCGCCGCGTGCGAGCCTGGAGGACCAGCCCCCGCAACGACCGGCACGTGCGCAGCACCGCCACCACCGCTTGTGCGGGCAAAGAGGTGACCAAGCGCGCGAGCCACAGCTGCGGCAATGCGTCGAGAGGCACTGGCAGCCGCGCAGACTGGGCCTCCCGGCCATCATCGGGGGGGTCGGCGTGAGAGCAGGCGGTGCGCGCCGCGGCACCCGTGGGCTTGCGCTTCTGGGCCTTGCGTCGGCGCGCCATTCTCCTGTCTCGCGCGCTCAGGAGCTCAGGAGGAGGAGTGGTGGAATCGCCATCCCGGCGCGGGATCGAACGCGCAAATCTCTAGACAGCCTGGGACAGCCTTGCGCCAGGTGAGCCTTGCAGAGACTTTGACACGCAGCACAGGTCACGGAGCCTGCGGCTCTTGCCCGGCCGGCTTGGACAGCACCTTGGCCTCGGCCTGGCTCAGCAGTTGCGCCTGCGGCACGCGCAGCAGCGGGATCACAGCCGCACGCTTCCAGCACGTGGACGCCACGCGTCGGGACTGTGCCGCCGCACCGAGCCTCACCAGGTTGCGGGTATAGCTCTGATAATCGGTGAAGAGCCACACGCCGTTGACCCGCTGGAAGCGGCACTTTTCGTCCGTCATGGACCACGCCTCGTCGGGCACGGCGTCCGACTCGCTCTCTGGCCGCTTGGCAAACCTGCGCCGTGTGCACCACCACCAGCGTGTGGGCAGCGTGGCGTGCGCAACACGTCGCCGCAGCACCTTTGCCACCACTCGCCCCGGCGCACACCGCCCGCCCACGCTGGCGCAGGCCCCTGCAAGCGCCCCCCCACCGCGCCACCCGCCGCCCGACCCTAGCCCTCACGTCCCCGCGCCCACCCGCCCACCCGCGCCCACCCGCGCCCACTTTACCCCAACGCCAGGGCGCCCCGCCTGTTCCGCCCGTCACCCGCCAGCCCAGCAGCGCCCAGCCCAGCGCGCGCACTTGTACGAGAAGGCGACGAAGCCCTCGTCGGCGTGGCTGCCGGGCTCCACCTGCACCACCTTGAAGTCGGCGTAGACAAACTTGCTGCACGCCTCCTCCACGTCGCCAGCAAAGCGCAGCTGCACCTCATCGCCGTCGGGCTTGTTGTAGTGGAACGGGAAAAAGTCGGGGTGCGTGGTGCGGATGACTGCGCAGAGGTGATGGTGTGGTGGCGGCGGCGGCGGGCACGCGTCAGGTGTGTGTGGCTCATGAGCCCCCTGTGAGGCGCCCTGGGCTGTGGACATGCCTCCCAACCTGGGCGTGCAGGCCTCGCCGTGGCGGGGACGCGCCTAAGTGGCACCCGCCCCGACACCTGGCGGACGTGCTGCAGCCGCGTGCAGCAGCCGGGCTCACCGTACTGGGGCTGGCCCCGCACGTAGGCCGTGAAGCGCGCCTTGAGGGCGGCCTCTGGCGTGTCAGCGGCGGCCGAGCCTTGATGCACGCGCTCGCAGCAGTTCTGCGTGGCGCACGGCGGCGCGAGGGCGCCCCATTTGGGACCAGCACGCCAGCACGACAATCAGCGGGTCACACAGATGTGCGCTGCTTGCCTTGTAGTTCTTGCCCGAGCCGCACGCGCAGGGGTCCACGATGGGCTGCGTCGGCGCGGGGCGCGGCCCCTTGGAGGGGGGCTTGGGCGCTGAGCTGCCAAATCCCTTGGATTTCGCCGCTGCTGTTGCTAAGCACACGACTGCTGGGCTCCTGCTTGATGGCGCTGGGAGGGGCGAGCCAGCGTGGTGGTGGCGGCTCCCGCGCGAGAGGAGCAGCGCCGTGTTGCAGCGCCCAGTCACTGACGTGCGCGAGGTGAGGGCCTGCTGCTGCTGCATCGCGTGCATAATGCGCGGCACGGTTTGCGGCACGACCTTCGGCAGGAACATGAGCCGGGGCTTGCGATGTCTGGGGCCATGACTTGCAGCGCGTGAAAGCAGTGCGTCTGCCCTGGCCCTTTCCCCTCCTCTTTCTTCTTTTGCCGGCTTGGGCGTGATGTTGACCGAGTCAAACGCGCGTCCCTCACGCTCGTAGGCGCAGGGCCAGGACGCTGTGCTGACCCACGTGATCCCCTAACACTTGTGCCCTCCCGGATTGCTGCCTCTGGGCCCGTGGGCTCGTGTTGCATATCTCCGATATCTGCGGAGGGGGAGGGGGGAGTTCGACAGTTCGTGTATGCGGCAGGACGGTGTCGCCCAGCACAAATGTGGGACACACACGGTTCACCGAAGGAAAAGGGCAAGCACGTGGGGCTGTGCACGTGGGGCTCATTGACACAGCGCAACAACTTGTGATGTTGCTCGTCGCACGGCAGCAACGCGCGCAGCACACCAGCACACGCTGCCTCCACCCTCCAAACCGCATCAATGGGGCAATGGGTGCGGTGGCTTGCGCTATGCAGCGCCGCTGCAGGAGCTTTGGCAAGAGCTCGAATCCCCAGGCAGATTGTGTGCGTCCGTCCAGAGGCTGCCGCCGTTGTCTACTCCCGGGGTGCGTGTGCCACACGGAGTGAGTTTTGAGTACGGAGGTGCACCAAAGAGCAACCACCAAGCGCGCGCCCCCACTCTGCTCTCCCAGAGGGTGGCATTGACCCCAAAAGGTGGCGGTCTGACTCCACGCCGCCGTGAACACGGCTGCTGACCAAAGAGCCACGAGTGAACTCCTGGGGAGGACCAGGGCGCCAGGACGCTATGAGAGATGAGGGAAAAAAGAATGCAGGTGGTGCAGCAGGTTTGCGCTGTCGCTGGGCGAGGCACAGAGAGGAGAAGGACGACATGCACGTCGCCGTCACGTGGGACCCTGCTGGGCATGTTTTTCTTTATTGTGGCACTTGAGGGGCAGGGTGGGGCGCGTACAGATGCACAGCACCCTGTGCGCGCGCGCTGTGGCCGCGCGGCGTAGAGCGCACGATGCCAAGGGCAACAGCGCGGGCAAGTGCTCAAAGGAGAACGGACGCAGCAGGCACAACTCTCTTGGTGTGTGCAAAGGGTGGGGTGATGGCCATGGCGCGCCACACATACAGCAAGCTTGAGCTGCAAGGGAGCTCAGGCAGCAAGCCCCGGCAGAGAGAAACAAAACAGCGACGAAAAAGGCGTGGCGTCAGGTGGTGGGCGGCGGTGGTTGGGGCGCAGGCGCCGCACGGGCAAAGGAAGGGAGCAGGAAAAGAGTGAGGCGGCATCATGGTGCTCTGTCGCCCTCACTCCATCGCCAGGCCCGAGGGAGGGAGCCGCATGACACGCGCACGCGTCTTCATCAATGGGGTCGTGCGTGCGCGTGCATGCGGCCACCCCCCGTCAAGGAGGCCCCGTCCCGCCCAGCGCCAGCCAGTCATCAATTGGCCGGCTGAGCTCAAACCGCCGTCCTTTTCGCAAGGTGGGCGTGAGGGCGCGTGCTCACCCAGGCCAGCATTCGCAAAGGTGTCCCGCACGCGGCGGCGCACACAAGGTGTCCGTCACGCGTCCTTCCAACGCCCGGGTTGTGCTCTCTGGGAGGAAGCGTGAGAAGGCAAGCCAACACTGAAAAGCCGGCTCCACATGAGAGCGCCGCAGAAAAGAAGCTGTGTGTGTGGCCCCGCTGCCGCCGCCACACGTTTCTATGGGAGCCGAGGGCAGGCAAAGGGCTGGCCCAGGCACTCGTGGTTCGGCCTGCTGTTGAACGGGCAGTTGTCCTGGTACCAGTCCGGACCGTTGGCCTTGTACACCAGGGCATCTGTGCAGTCCCGCTTCCAGTTGACAACCCAGGGGTTCGCGCAGCTGCAGAGCTTGTCCAGCTGGTTGTCCTCGTGCCCGTCGCTCGTCTTGACGTCCATCTCCTCTTCCTCGTACTCGCCCGCGTCGTTCTTGGCCACCTTGGTGTACGACGTGCGCGGGTAAAAGAGCCTGCAGAAGGGCGGAGGCGGCACGACGTCGGGTGCGTCGCGCAGCACGCTCTCCCTGGCATGTGGCCCTGATGCGCCCGCACGAGGAAGGGAGGCGTGCCTGGCCTTGTCCTGCGTCCAAGGAGGACGGCCGGCGCACCTGTAGATGCCCTCGGAGAGGTACTCCCTCTGGAGGCGCGTGCAGTCGTCGATGCTCGTCTTGAGCGGGCCCAGGCGGTCCACGGCCAGGGTGCCCTTGTAGACGGGCGACACGTACTTGTCGTACAAAATGTTTGAGCCTGCGCACAAGGTTGATGGGCAGGCAGTCAGCGGCGTGAATGGGCGCTGCAGACGCACGCCACGTGTACGTCCGCTTGGCGCAAGTCGCCACCAACCAACCCACGCACCGTCCTCAAACGTGTAGCTCTGCAGGGCCGTGTTCGCCTGCACGCCGTCGTGGAACCCGGCCGTGCTGTTGACGACGAACGAGCCCATCATCTCGTTGTCCTCGTGGCGCAGGTTGTGGCAGTGGAACCTGCATGCAGCGTGGCACAGGCCAGAGCAGGGAGCCGCAGGGTGAGGGTTCAGCACGCTTGTGTGCCGCCCCAGCCCTTGACCCGAATTTCCCCCCCGCAGTACCACTCACATGTACTCGCCGCGGTGGGGCCCGAACCTGCGGGCACAGGTGAGCCGTTGACGTGCACGCGCCGGAACGGTCAGAAGCGCAAGGTGCACGGCACGCCTGAGCTGTTGCGGCCGCAGCTGCGCGCGCACTCACTTGACCAGGATCCAGACCTCGCCCGACGGCGGCAGGTAAATCACGTCCTTGGGCACCAGCGCCTCGTAGTACTGCAGCTTGGCCGAGGTGTTGTTCTCCTTGCGGTGAATCACGTACAGGTCCACCAGGTGCAGGTGCACGGGGTGGTACCAGCCACCTGCAGCCCAGGCATCGCAGAAAGGGGCAGCGCAGCACAGCGTCAGCGCGCGCGCCCCGTCCGCCGGCGTCCTGGCGGCAGCGACGGTGAGCAGCCTGCTGCCCAGGTCGGCGTCCATGTGTGCAAGCAGAAAGCCCAGCTCACTCACCGCCACCCTTGAGCTTCCAGACCTCGTAGCGGTTGGCGCCGACGTCGCCGGCCTGGACCCGGTGCGTGGACCACGTCTCGCCGTTGACCGTCCACTGCACGACGCACAAGGGCGCAAAGCCGCAAGGGGGGAGTGCTTTGCCTCCACAGCGGGCGCACGCGGCCGGGCACGACCCCCCACGCCCCCCCCCCCCCCCCCCCCAAGCTGCAGCATGCCCCTGCTCTGGACTCACGTGGCCGTTGCTGCGGCCAAACTCAAACTGGCGGTCGAACTTGCCGTCCTGCGGCCAGGGTGCACGCGGCCGAGCAGCCACGTGCGGCGCTGAGCTCACGCGCGCCGAGAGCTGTACATCAGCCAGCTCGCGGACTCGCGGACTCACAAAGCTGAGCTGCAGCTGCAAGGGCGCTGCAAAAGGGCAAGCGGCTCACCTTGGCCAGCGCCAGAGCGTCCTGGTACTCCTCGAGCGTCAGCACCTTTTCGATCAGCGTCGGCCCGGCCTGGGGGGCGTTGAGGGTGGCCGGGTTAAAGTCCGCGTTGCTCGCCGCATAGTCAAAGCCGTCGCTGGTCCTGAAGCCGCCGTCCGTGCAGCCATTCTGCGCACACAGTTGGCGCACAGGCGGGGCGCACTCAGCTTGGGCACGGCACACCCTCTCAGCGCCTGGGCTTGGCCGAGCGCACGCACCGAGCTGCAGGTGTTGTCCCGCTTGGCCGGGTTGTTGAGGAAGTCGAGCGCCCCGGTGCTGACGTCGAACCTGGCCACCAGGTGGCTGCGCACGCAACACGGTTTGCACCAGAACCAGGAAACGGTTCAGCAACCGGGAGGAGGGCTGCGTCACACACCTTGGCGTCCCAAGCACGTGCGCAGAACACCGCGGTCCCTGCGCTCACCCTCACCGACCCTCACCTATAGCAGAAGAAGGGCGCGTCCAGGTGGCGGATGACGTCGCGGTCGCTCACCAGGTAGAGCTGCTGGCCGGCGTACTTGCGGAAGTCGCAAACGACCTGCGCGGTGCAAGGGCGCCAAGAGGGTGCCAGGTGGTCAGTTGCGCATCGTGCCCAGAGCTGAGGCAGTTGCTCGAGGGAGCCCCCCGTGCGTGCACACCTGGTAGCGCTCGGCGACGGCGATCCAGAAGCCCTCCTTGGGCCACGGCACTGGGATGGCGCGGTAGCCGCCGTCGCCCCCAATCACCTGCGCAGCCACGCAGACACGGGCAGCTCTCCAACGCGCGTGTGTCGCGCAAGGGCCCCTCGCATCCCGTGCTCTTCCTGTGCCACGCAGCGCACAAGCGCAAGCAGAGCCCGCTCACCGCGCAGATCTTGTCGCTGACGACGTTGCCGTCCTTGTCCTTGATGTTGAGCAGGTAGGGCCGCGAGAGCGACGCGACGAGGAAGCGGATGTGGTGGAAGGCCGGCTCCACCGGGATCTTGGGCCAGGCCTTGCCGCTGACGAGGTTGACGTCGCCAAAGTGCATGTCCTTGTGGTAGTCGGCCTCGTCCAGCCAGAGCTCGCCGTCCTCCTTGAACACCTTGTCCTGAACGATGAAGAGGAGCTCGCGCATCAGGTTGATGCCCCAGGGGCCCGGGCCGGGGTCGTCGTTGAGGTAGAAGCCCGCCATGCCTGCGCGCGCGCACACGCACACACGAGGGGGGCTACCTTCAGGGGGCTGGTGTGGTGGCCACCGGTGGCACGGCATGCACACTGCCTGAACTCAGCCCTGATGCAACGTGCTCTTGCCTCACCTGCGTGGGCGTTGGCGGCCGTGATGTCGATCTGCGCGCGGGCGCGCGAGCAAGGGGCGGGTGAGCTACGGCCGGCGGTGAGCCCCTGAGCAACCCGCCCACGAGAAAATGGCACCTGCGGCTCACCTCATGGTCGTGGTACCATCCAGTCATTGGGCGATTGCTCGGGTAGTAGTCGTCCTTGTACTCGCCTGCGGGGCGGGCCGGGTTGCGTGCGGGCGGTGGGGGCGTGCGAGCGCACGAGGCCGTCAAGAGCCCACACGCGCTGATTGCGTTGACGCTCACCGGTGCAGACAGAGTTCTCGGCCCAGCCGTCGTCTCCGGCAATGGTGGCGATGCCGTGGCCGTGCATGCTGCAGGAGCGGCCGTCGTACTTGAGCTGTGCTGCGTTGTCCTTCCACCACGTGTTCTGCGGCAGCGCACGCGCCAGCCACAGGGAGAGAGGGGTGCCTTGGGCTCAGCACGCCCACGTTGCATCGGGGGCGCGCGAGCGCCACCCGGCATGCGTGCGCGTCGGGCGTGCGCTGACAGCAAAACACGACGGCGGCGCCAATGTGTGCGGCCAGCCAGCTCCACCCACCTGGTGGTCCATTTCGTTGTGGTTCCTGGAGTCGTCCTTGGACAGGCCGCACGGCGCGTGGGATGGAAAGACCTCTCTGGTCTTTTCGTTCAGCGGGATGAGGTCGGCGTCGCTGAGCTCGATGTAGGGTGGGCTAACCTTGCCCGTGAGCTCGCGCCAGGTGTAGCGCTTGGGGTCGTGCGTGATGTTGCCGCGGTCGCCGATGAAGTTGTTGAAGCGTATGAGGTTCTGAATGCCCGTGGTCGTGCGGATGGTGGGGCCTGCGCGCGCACACACGCGAGCGCACGTGCAGCAGGTGAGGGGCTGCGATGAGCGAGCGCCATCCACTGGTGTAGGCCCCGCCGCGCAGAGCGCACGAGAGCTTTGATCCAGAGCGAAAACACCGCGCCGCTCTCACCGGGGACCTGGCCGCCGTAGGAGAGCAGGTGCGTGAAGCACTTGTACTCGGCGTTGACGTCAAAGTCCACCTTGATCTGCACGTGTGGGGCAGCAGTCGCGGACAAGGCAGCGAACGGCACACGGTCAACGACAAGCCAGACAGAGGAGCCACGACCCTGCGACCAATCGGCGCCCACGCGGACCACCCCCAGCACTCACCCCATAGACGGGGATTTCCACGGCGGTACCCAGCTGCTTGTACTCTGCCTCCGTGCAGACGCCGTACCAGTGCGTGGCCGTGTTCTTTTGGTAGTCCAGGTCCAGGGGGCGCAGCGGGCCGGCCGTCCTGCGGGTGATCCTCTTCTCGAACGTGGCCTCGGCGTCCCCGGGGTGGTCCCACACCACCCACGGCCAAAACTCCTGGGTGAAGGGCTCCTTGAGCGCAAACTTGGAGCTTGGGAAGTTGTTCACGAGCAGCGGCCTCGGCCCGCCGCGCTGGACGCAGATCCTGGACGCGTCGCCGTATGGGCTGACGAGCGGGTTCCAAGGGGCAGGGGGCGCGGCGGCGGGGGGCGAGGTGGCAGGGGGGCTGGTGGCGGGTGGGCTAGAGGCTTTGGGAGGGGGCGAGGGGGACTTGGCTGGTGAGCCGCTGCCGCTGCCGCTGGGGCTGCCCTTGGCCAGCAGGCGCCGGCTGCCCTGCTGCTCGGCCGCTGACGCCGCAGGTGTGCACAAGATCATCATGCTGCTGCAGATTGCTGCCAAGAGCAGCACTGCAGCGAGCCCGGAGCTCCGTGCCGGGGGCCGCATCCCGGTGGGTTGCTGCTGCTGTGCGCGCAGGGGGGGTGTGGGCGCGCGGCTGTTGTGGGCGAAGGCGTTGAGATCGAGTCTGAATCCTCCGACCGCGACGCTTGTCGACGCGAGTTAGTATGATAGTGCCGAGAGAAAGCAGGCTCGTCTATAGTGTCCCGGCCGTTGTGTTTGCGCCCTTCCTCTTGCGTGAGAGTCGAGTGTGACGTCGCTTTCACCGTCCGCTTTCCCCGCTCCCCCCTGGGATTCCAGGCCAAAGCACCCCGAGCAGCAGCGCGCCGCCCGGGGACACGCGGGATCTCGGCCCTGGGGACCCCTGCCATCGCTGGGAGCCCGTATCGCGCGGCGGCGCTCGCGATGCTGGGCGATCCGCTCGGGTGCATGGGGCACCGGTCAGCCGGTCGAGCAGAAATAGTGGAACCGGCCGTTGGTGGGCTGCAGATCGATCGTGACGGCGGCAGTCAGCCTGAAGCCGCGGCACGAGCACAAGAAGCAGCGGGTTCCTTCGATCTTCGCCGCAGCGATCGTCCCCGGAGACGTTCGTTGGGGGGAGGGGCGGCGGCGGGCCGGATCGTGTGGAAATCGTGGCGGAGTCGTGTTGGAGGACACACGTTGGAGGATGTCGACGAGACGCAGCCAGCCAGGCTAGCTAAGAATAGCAGGCTTGCAGCACTGCACTGCTGTGGTGGTGTGCGATCTCCACGATGGCTGGCGGGCCCGCCGCTGCCCGGCAGCCTTGCGCTGCGTGCTGGCAGGCTCGCACACGCCCGACAGCGCCAGGCCTCGCCAGGAGAAGAAGCTGAATAGCAAGAGGGGTCGCCACCACAGTGATGCATGTCTCGAACGTCAGGCATGAGGAGAGGTGGTGGACGCAGCACCCCAGCCACGACCGCGTCGCCCCAACATCCACGCCGCCGCACAAGGCGGCTCCAAGCCATCTGAAAAGCTTTGCAGAGCTCTAGCGTGCTTAATGGTCAGCACCGACAGTCTCCACATTCCACAACCTAGCCATCGGGCTTGCCTTTGCCGTGCTGTGTGCTGCGGGATAACGATGCACCCCCGCCCCAGCGAGCCGCAGCGAGCTCAATCGCTCGCTGCACAGCGGTGCAGAAGCAGCCATCGCTCGAGCAGCAATCCCCTCCATCATGACGCGCTCGCGCGTTCGTGCAAGCGCCGGTCCACCCTGGGCACCCGGCAGGCTCCCGCAGCCCCGTTCCAGGCCAGGTCGAGTGCGCGGCGGACTCCGACACGCACGAGTGGGACCCTCAGGGTGCGCGCTCTGAGATCCGACAACAGCGAGCTCCTCGCAGGCCGCCAGTGGATCAAGCGGGGCGCGAGTCGCGGGTGGCGGGCGCTTGCTCGCCCGGTCCTGCAGCACCGGCGGCCTGCAGCTGATCGCAGGCCTCCTGGGAGCATTTCTTGACACTGACTGCGGCTGGAGCGACCGCACCAGGCACCAGTCCCTGCGCTTGCAGCGTTCGAAAACCCAGCGCAAGCGGTTGCACAGGCCAGTCGCCCTGGGTGCCCAAGCGCCGCACACCGCAATCCTCGCGGCCCCT
>VFQP010004093.1_pt1 | contig 14025 bp, 10 predicted proteins | sample 3512351 | NCBI WGS metagenome assembly VFQP01 (sample SAMN10412372, study PRJNA504923) | tailings metagenome | isolation source: Relicate 1 Philex TSF1 revegetated site | place: Philippines: Tuba, Benguet | collected 2017-08-29 | reverse complement strand
CAGGAAGATCGACGACACGCAGTTCTTCACCGAGCCCAGCGCCAGCCCGGTTTCCTGGGCAATGGCCTGGTTGTCCAGGCCACCGAGCAGCAGTTCCAGAACCTGGACCTGGCGCGGCGTCAGCCGCAGGCCCGGTCTGAGGGTCTTGCAACGTGTCAGCGCGTCGGGTGCGGCCGTCGGCGGCTCCGCGGCCTCGCCCGGTGGGCCCGGTGGTCGAGCGGCTGCGACCCGTTCGATGGTCGCCAGCAGCCCGAGCAAGTCATCTGCATCACCGGTCTTGGCGCAATAACCGAGAGCGCCCTGGGCCAGCGCTTCCTCGCGCACGCGCGGGTCGTGGCTACCCGACACCACCACCACCGGCACCTGCGGGTACAGCCGCCGCAGCAGCTGGAGCCCGGCCAGACCGCGCGTGTCCCCCAGGTTCAGGTCGAGCAGCAGTGCACCGACGTCGCCGGCACGCACCTTCAGAAACGCCAGGGCCTCTTCCAGGCTGGCGGCTTCGGCCACCTCGAAACGGTCGGTGAAATGCTGGCCAATCACCTGACGCAGCCCCACGCGCACCAGCTCGTGGTCGTCCACGGTCAGAAGGGTGGGGCGGCGTGGCAGCTCGGGCATCGCGGGTGGCTGGGTGGGTTGGGCGGGCCATCGTAGCCTATGCCGGGGCGAGAGTGGGTGCCTCAGCGTGGCGGAGAAGGGGGGTGAATCGGAAAAAATCCTTATAAATCAATGACTTGTTTTCTTTGGGTTTGGGGGGAACTCCGGCTTTAGCACTCAATCTCAAGGAGTGCTAATATAGATGTGTCCCAGAAGGACACCGACACTGGAGGTGTGGAAATGACCGTTTCTGCCAATACGAATGCCACCGCGCTGGCCCTGTCCAAGCCCTGGAGCCCGTCGCTGGTGCTGCCACCGCTGGGCAACCTGGATGCCTATATCTCTGCGGTGAACCGCCTGCCCATGCTGACGGCGCAGGAGGAGCAGGCTTTTGCCCGCCAGCTGCGCGACAGCAACGACCTGGAAGCCGCCGGCAAGCTGGTGATGTCGCACCTGCGGCTGGTGGTGTCCGTCTCCCGCCAGTACCTGGGCTACGGCCTGCCCCATGGCGACCTGATCCAGGAAGGCAACATCGGCCTGATGAAGGCGGTCAAGCGTTTTGACCCCGATCAGGGCGTGCGCCTGGTGAGCTACGCGCTGCACTGGATCAAGGCCGAGATCCATGAATACATCCTGAAGAACTGGCGCATGGTCAAGGTGGCGACCACCAAGGCCCAGCGCAAGCTGTTCTTCAACCTGCGCTCCATGAAGCAGGGCTTCAAGGCCGACGCTGCCGACGTGAGCGACGCCGCCACCCACCGCGAGACCCTGAGCGAACACGAGATCGACGTTGTGGCCAACGAGCTCAACGTCAAGCGCGAAGAGGTGATGGAGATGGAGCGCCGCCTGGCCGGTGGTGACGTGGTGCTCGACCCCGCGCCCAACGACGACGGTGAAGAGGCCTACGGCCCCATCGCCTACCTGGCCGACGCCACCCAGGAGCCCACGGCCGTGCTGGAAAACCAGCACCGCGACCGCCTGGCCACCGAAGGCATCGCGCGTGCGCTGGAGCAGCTGGACGAGCGTTCGCGCCGCATCGTGGCCGAGCGCTGGCTCAAGGTCAACGACGATGGCTCGGGCGGCAAGACGCTGCACGAACTGGCGGCCGAATACGGCGTCAGCGCCGAGCGGGTGCGCCAGATTGAAGTGGCCGCCATGAAGAAGATGCGCGCGGCGCTGGCCAGCTACGCCTGATTGCTGGACGCGCCGAGCCGGTTCATCCAGATCTCGGCCGCTTCGGGCCGACCATACAGGTAGCCCTGGCGGACCACATCGCCCCGGCTGTCAAAGAAGTGGGCGTGTGCTTCGGTTTCCACGCCTTCGGCCACCACCTGCAGGTGCAACTGCCGTGCAACGGCCAGTATGGTGTCCACCAACGCCGCGTCCTGCGGGTTGGTGGTCACGTCCTGCACGAAGCTCTTGTCGATCTTCAGTTCGCTGATGGGCAGGCGCTTGAGGTAGGCCAGCGATGAGTAGCCGGTGCCGAAGTCGTCCATCGAGAAGCGCAACCCCATGGCGCTGAGTTCGCTCATCTTCTGCACGGCGTCGGCCATGTCGCCCATCACCAGGCCTTCCGTCACCTCCAGCATCAGCCGCGAGGGGTCGGCTCCGCTGTTGGACAGCAGCAGGCGTACGGACTCGACAAAATCGGGCTTCTGGAAGTGGCGCGGGCTGATGTTGACCGACAGCCGCAGCGCCTGACCCCGGCGGTCCAGTTCCACCAGCAGGCGGCAGACCTGCGACAGCATCCAGCGGTCGAGTTCGGCGATCAGGTCCGACATTTCGGCAATGGGGATGAACACCGCGGGTGGCACCAGGCCACGTTGCGGGTGTTCCCAGCGGATCAATGCCTCGGCGCCCACCAGCCGCCCGTCGGCGCTCACCTGGGGTTGCAGGTGGCAGCGCAGCTCGTCCTGGACCAGGGCCAGTCGCAGTTCGCGCTCGACGCGGAAGCGCTGCTCCACCGCATCGCCCATGGCGACCTCGAAGAAGGTGGTGCGGGCGCCGCCTTCGGCCTTGGCCTTGTGCAGCGCGGTGTCGGCCTGGCGCATGATCTCGTCGGCGTGGTCGCAGCCCGGTGCCGGAAACAGTGCGATGCCCACGCTCACGTCGAGCGCGAAATGTTCGTCGTCGATGCGGATGTGCTGCTTGAGCACCGAGCGCAGCTTTTCGGCCAGGGCCAGGGCTTCACGCCCGGCGGCTTCGCGCGAAGGCATACCGCGCGGTGGCAGCACCGCGAACATGTCGCCCGACAGCCGCGCGAGCACGTCGTCGCTGTGCAGGTTCTTGCGCAGAAGGGCGGCCACGGCCTTGAGCAGCGCGTCGCCCAGAACCAGGCCGCGTGCTTCGTTCACGTGTTTGAAACGGTCGATGTCCAGCAGCAGCACGCCGGCGAAGCGGTGGTCGCGGTCGAGCTGGTCCAGCGACTCACCCAGCTTCTTCAGGAACTGCGTGCGGTTGGCCAGGCCGGTCAGCGGGTCGCGCGAGGCCAGTTGTTCAGCACGTTCCTCGGCCCGGCGGATTTCGCTCAGGTCGGTGTAGATGGATACGTACTGCGTGACTCGCTCCGATTTGTCGCGGATGCTGCTCATGGTGGCCCATTCGGGAAACAGCTCGCCGTTCTTGCGACGGCTCCAGACCTCGCCCGACCACTCGCCAAATTCGCGCAGCGCCAGCTTCATGTGGTGCAAAAAGCTCTTGTCCTGCGGCTGCGCCAGCAGCGACAGGTGCGATTTGCCCACCACCTCGCGCTCCATGAAGCCGGTGATGCGGCTGAAGGCCGGGTTGACGGTGACGATGGTGTCGTCGGCGTCGGTGACCACGATGGCTTCGTTGGTGGTCTCGAAGACGCGAACCGCCAGGCGCTGGCGTGCATCGGCCTGGTGCTGCAGTTTCCACAGGCGGGCGAGCAGCAGGCCGATGGCCAGCAGGGCGATACACACGCCAAGAATCTCGAAGCGCCAGCGCTGCAGCACGTCGCGGAAGGTGAATTCCGGCACGTGGTCGTAGGGCGGCAGGCGCAGTGCACGCGACAGGTTCTCTACCGGCAGGTAGTCGGCGGGGGTGGTGAAGCCGTGAATGCCCGCAGCCTGGGCCGCCGGGTGTTCGGGTTCCAGGGCGTAGAGCGCGGATGCCACCTGGCGCACCGCCCGCTCGTCCACGTGGGGCAGCGCAAACACCGGCCATTCCGGGTAGAGCCGGGTGGAGACCAGCAGGCGAAAGCCTGGCGCGGTGCGGGGTTCCACCACATCGAGCCGGCTCACGTCCAGCATGCCGTTGAGCGAGAGTTTTTCCAGAATGCCGGTGCGCACGAAGGCGAAATCCGCCCGGCCATCCAGCATGGCCTGCAGGGCTTTTTCGTGGGTCTGGGTTTCCAGCACCGCGCGTGCGTCGCGCGGCAGGGTGATGCCGAGCTGCAGCAGCTCGAAAGCGGGTGCGCGCCAGGCCATGTGGTTCTGGCTGGCCACGGCGATGGTGTGGCCACGCACGTCGCTCAGGTGGCGCAGCTCCGAGCGGTCGCGTCGGCGCACCACCACGCCACCATACTGCGACGTTGGCACGCCGTCTTCGGCCGTGACCAGCGTGGCAATCACCCCGGCCAACGGGTAGCGGCCCCGCACGGTGATGAAATGGGCGGACGTGGTGCTGACGAACGACAGCGAGCGGTTGGCGATGCCGGCTTCCAGCTGGGCCTGTGACAGCACCTGCAGCTCGATACGCTGGCCCTGGAGAGCACCGTTCAGGTAGTCCACCAGCGGCCCGTAGCGCAGTGCGGTCTGGCCTTGCCCCAGGTTGTCGAACACGCCGAACACCAGCGGCGCACCGGCCGGCGCGGCGTGGCTGGACGCCCCGCACAGGAGCATCCCGACCAGCAGCCAGCCGCGCACACGGCGCAGGTTCAATGTCAGATTCACCACATCCCCATCTTAGGGCGTGGCGGACGGGGTCACAAGCCCCCGCGGGTCAGGCCTCGCGCCGCAGGGCGGGGAACAGGATGACGTCGCGGATGCTGGGGCTGTCGGTCAGCAGCATCATGAGGCGGTCGATGCCGATGCCGCAGCCGCCGGCCGGCGGCATGCCGTATTCGAGCGCACGCACGTAATCGGCGTCGTAGTACATGGCTTCGTCGTCGCCCGAGTCCTTGCTGGCCACCTGGGCCTGGAAACGTGCGGCCTGGTCCTCGGCGTCGTTGAGTTCCGAGAAGGCATTGCCGAACTCGCGGCCCGTGATGTAGAGCTCGAAACGCTCGGTCACCTCGGGGCGGCTGTCGCTGGCGCGCGCCAAAGGCGATATCTCGGTCGGGTGCTCCATGATGAAGGTCGGGTTCCAGAGCTGCTCTTCGACCTTCTCTTCAAAGTACATCACCTGCAGGCTGGCCAGGCTGCGGGTGGAGAGTTTGTCCTTCTCCTCGTTCAGGCCCAGCTTCTTCAGTTCGGCGCGCAGCCACTCGGCGCTGTCCACGCGGTCGCCCGCATCGGTGTATTTCTGGATCGCCTCGCGGATGGTCAGGCGCTCGAACGACGAGCCCAGGTCCACGGTGCGGCCCTGGTAGGTCAGCGTGGTGTCGCCGCAGACCTGGTGCGCCACGTGGCGCAGCAGGTGCTCGGTGAAGTCCATCAGGTCCTGGTAGTTCCAGTACGCCGCGTAGAACTCCATCATGGTGAACTCGGGGTTGTGGCGGACGCTGATGCCTTCGTTGCGGAAGTTGCGGTTGATCTCGAACACGCGGTCGAATCCGCCCACCAGCAGGCGCTTGAGGTAGAGCTCGGGCGCGATGCGCAGGAACATCTGCTGGTCCAGCGCGTTGTGGTGGGTCTCGAACGGCCTGGCGTTGGCGCCACCCGGAATGGGGTGCAGCATGGGCGTTTCCACTTCGAGGAAGCCGCTTTCCACCATGAAGCCACGCAGCGCGGTGATGGCACGGCTGCGGGTGACGAAGCGCTGGCGCGCCGATTCGTCGGTCATCAGGTCCACGTAGCGCTGGCGGTACTTGATCTCCTGGTCGGCCACGCCATGGAACTTGTCGGGCATGGGGCGCAGGCTCTTGGTGAGCAGGCGCACCTTGTCCGCCTGGATGGTGAGCTCACCGGTGCGGGTCTTGAACAGCACACCTTCGGCGGCCACGATGTCGCCCAGGTCCCAGTGCTTGAAGTCGGCATGGGCGGCCTCGCCCACGCTGTCGTTGCTCAGGTAGACCTGGATGCGGCCGCCCGACGGGCCAAAAGACGCGTCCTGCAGCGTGGCGAAGCTGGCCTTGCCCATCACACGCTTAAGCATCATGCGGCCGGCCACGCTGGCGCGCACCTGCAGGGGTTCCAGGTCTTCCTTGGAGACGCCGTCGTACTTTTCGACCAGCGCCTGGGCCTTGTCGGTGGGCTTGAAGTCGTTGGGGAAGGCCGGGCCCCGCTCGCGCAGCGCCTTGAGCTTCTCGCGGCGTTCGGCGATCAGCTGGTTTTCATCGGCGGCGGGGGGCGTGACGGGCGTGTTCATGGTCGGGCACAAAAAAAGGGCTGCGCCATGAGTGGCGCAACCCTCTATTGTAAGAAAGGTGAACGACCCTCCGCCGGGCCGCCCCAAGGCGGGTCAACCCCCTCGGGGGGCAGCGACCCACACGAAGTGGGGGAGCGTGGGGGTCAACACTTCATTCACCCAGGTAAGCGGCCCGCACTTTCGGGTCGTCCAGCATGTCCTTGCCGTTGCCAGTCATGGTGATCTCGCCGGAATCCATCACGTAGCCGCGGTCCGCAATCTGCAGTGCGCGGCGGGCGTTCTGTTCCACCAGCAGCACCGTCACGCCCTGGGCGTACACGTCCCGCACCACCTCGAAGATCTTGTCGACCATGATGGGTGACAGGCCCATGGAGGGCTCGTCCAGCAGCAGCACCTTGGGCTGGCTCATCAGTGCGCGGGCCATGGCCAGCATCTGCTGTTCGCCGCCCGACATGGTGCCGGCCAGCTGGTCCTTGCGCTCCTTGAGGCGGGGAAAGATGCCGAACATGCGTTCGATGTCGGCATCGATGCCGGCCTTGTCCTTGCGGATGTAGGCGCCCATGAGCAGGTTTTCGGTGATGGTCATGCGGGTGAACACGCCGCGGCCTTCGGGCACCATGGCCAGGCCTTGTTTCACCAGATCCCAGGGGCCCTGACCCTTGATGCTCTTGCCCAGGTATTCGATGTCGCCGCCTTCGAAGGGCAGCGTGCCAGTGATGGCCTTCATGGTGGTGGTCTTGCCGGCGCCGTTGGAGCCGATCAGCGTGACCAGTTCGCGCTCGCGCACTTCCAGGTCGGCGCCCTTGACCGCCTTGATGCCGCCGTAGGCCACTTTGAGGCCGGTGACTTTGAGTAGGGTTTGTGCCATGTTCTTCAATCCTCAGTGTCCGCCGGTGCCCAGGTAGGCTTCGATCACCTTGGGGTCCTTTTGCACCTCGGCGGGCGTGCCGGAGGAGAGCTGCTTGCCGTAGTCGAGCACGGTGACGCGATCGCACAGGCCCATGACCAGCTTGACGTCGTGTTCGATCAGCAGGATGGTGCGGTTGTCCTTGCGGATGCGGTCGATCAGTTCGCGCAGCTGCACCTTTTCGGTGGCGTTCATGCCGGCTGCCGGCTCGTCCAGCGCGATCAGCTGCGGGTCGGTGGCCAGGGCGCGGGCGATTTCCAGGCGGCGCTGGTCGCCATAGGACAGCGTGCGCGACTTGTAGTCGGCGTACTTGGCAATGCCCACGTACTCCAGCAGTTCCATGGCGCGCTCGGCGATGGCCTTTTCCTCGGCCTTGAAGCCGGGCGTGCGCAGGATGGCGCCCATCAGCCCCGAGTGGGTGCGCACATGGCGGCCCACCATCACGTTTTCCAGTGCGGTCATCTCGGCAAACAGCCGGATGTTCTGGAAGGTGCGTGCGATGCCGGCCTTGGCCACTTCATGCACCGCCGTGGGGGTGTAGGGCTTGCCGGCCAGCTCGAAGGTGCCGCTATCGGGTGTGTACAGGCCGGTCAGCACGTTGAAGAAGGTGGTCTTGCCGGCGCCGTTGGGGCCGATCAGGCCGTAGACCTGGCCACGTTCGATGTGGATGCCCACGTCGGAGAGGGCTTGCAGGCCGCCGAAACGTTTGGAGACGCCGGCCACTTTCAGAATGGTGTCAGTCATGGTCGTGTCTTCCGCTTATTTGCTCAGCGACTTGCCGTGTTCGGGCGCAGGCCAGAGGCCGCGCGGGCGTATCAGCATGATCACGATCATGGCCAGCGCCACCAGCAGCTGGCGCAGGATTTCGGGCGCCAGACGGCCGTCGGTCAGGGCCTGCAGCGGGTGCGCCACGTGGCGCAGCACCTCGGGCAGGCCGGCCAGCAGCAGGGCGCCCAGGATGACGCCGGGGATGTGGCCGATGCCACCCAGCACCACCATGGCCACCACCATGATGGATTCCATCAGCGAGAACGACTCGGGGGAGACGAAACCCTGGAAGGAGGCGAATAGCACGCCCGACAGGCCGCCGAAGGAGGCGCCCATGCCGAAGGCCAGCAGTTTCAGGTTGCGGGTGTTCAGGCCCATGGCCTTGGCGGCGATCTCGTCTTCGCGCACGGCCATCCAGGCGCGGCCGATGCGCGAGCGCTCCAGCCGGTAGCAGATGATCACGGAGAGCACCACCAGGAACAGGAACAGGTAGTAATAGAGCGTGACGGGCTGGATGGTGAAGTCGCCGATGGTCAGGCGCTTGCCCAGGTTGACGCCGAAGATCGATATGGAGTCGATCTGGCTCAGGCCCTTGGGTCCGTTGGTGATGTTCACCGGACGGTCCATGTTCAGCATGAAGATGCGGATGATCTCGCCGAAGCCCAGCGTCACGATGGCCAGGTAGTCGCCGCGCAGCTTGAGCGTGGGCGCACCCAGGATCATGCCCACGATGCCGGCCACGATGGCCGCGAAGATCATGAGCACCCAGATGTTGTAGTGGATGCCGTTGGGAAAGGCAGCCTTGATGGCCGGGAAGGCGTCGGCCAGGTGGGGCGAACCCAGCAGACCCATGATGTAGGCGCCCACCGCAAAGAAGGCGATGTAGCCCAGGTCCAGCAGGCCGGCGTAGCCGACCACAATGTTCAGGCCCAGGGCCAGCAGCACGAACAGCAGTGCCATGTCGACGATGCGAACCCAGGCGTTGCCGAAGCCCTGCAGCACCAGCGGGAACACGATCAGTGCGACCGCCGCGATCAGGAAGGTGATGATCTTGGCTTGTTTCGAATTCATCATGATGCGAACTCCCGGTGTGTCAGGCGCGGTCGGCCACGCGTTCGCCCAGCAGACCCGAGGGCCGCAGCGTCAGCACGAAGGCCAGCACGATGAAGGCGAAGATGTCGGTGTACTGGCTGCCCAGGAAACCGCCGGTGAGCTGGCCCAGGTAACCCGCGCCCAGCGACTCGATCAGGCCCAGCGAGACACCGCCGACCACGGCACCGGCCAGGTTGCCAATACCGCCGAACACTGCGGCCACGAAGGCCTTGAGGCCGGGCATGAAGCCCATGGCGTGTTGCACGGTGCCGTAGTTGGAGGCCCACATGACGCCGGCGATGGCCGCCAGCATGGCGCCGATGATGAAGGTGGCGGAAATCACCACGTCGGGCTTGATGCCCATGAGGCCGGCCACCCGGGGGTTTTCGGCGGTGGCGCGCATCGCGCGGCCCAGGCTGGTCTTGTTGACCATCCACATCAGGGCAGACAGCACCACCACGGTGGTGCCCAGGATGAAGATCTGCGTCACCGAGATCACCGCGCCGCCCAGGTTGACCGGGTCACCGGGCAGCAGCGTGGGGTAGGACTTGGGGACTGGCTTCCAGATCATCATGGCCAGCGTCTGCAGCAGGATGGACATGCCCATGGCCGTGATCAGCGGGGCCAGCCGTGGCGAGTTGCGCAGCGGCCGGTAGGCGAGCTTCTCGATGGTGAAGTTCAGCGTGGCACAGACCACCATGGCGATCAGCGCCGAGACCAGCAGGATGATCCACCCCGCCGTACCGGGCATGGCATCGCGTGCGAACACGATGATCTGCCAGCTGGTGAGCGCACCCACCATGAGGATGTCGCCGTGGGCGAAGTTGATCAGGCCGATGATGCCGTACACCATGGTGTAGCCCAATGCCACGAGCGCGTACATACTGCCGAGAACCAGACCGTTGATGATCTGTTGCAGCAAGGTTTCCATTCAGGTTTCTCCGGTTGGTTCGATGGCCCAGGCTTTTGGCAACCGTGCCACCGCACAACGTAGCAAAAAACCCGCCAGCCAGGCCTTGGGACGACGGGTGGCCGCCCGGCCGACTGCGGGTAAGGTGGCGCGGATTGTAGTCAAGAGACCCGCGCGGGCTCATGCGTGCAAGCCCCTATAGCTACGGGTAAACCCTGTTCATTGGTGAGATGACTCTAGGCCGCTCAGCATTTTCGCGGGGTCATTAGCCGCCTGAATGGAACCGGTCGCCGGCTGGCCCTCCCGCGCCACATAGGCCTCGAAGGCATCGGCTTCCAGCGGGCGGCTGTAGAGGTAGCCCTGGAACACCCGGCAGCCCTGACGCAGCAGGAAATCGCGCTGGTGCTCGGTTTCCACCCCTTCGGCAATGACGGTCAGCCCCAGGCTCTGGCCCAGCGAGATCAGGGTACGGGTGATGGCCGCCGCGTTGCTGTCGCCCATCACGTCGTGCACGAAGGACTGGTCGATCTTGAGCTGGTGCAGCGGCAGCCGCTTGAGGTAGCTGAGCGACGAATAGCCGGTGCCGAAATCGTCCAGCGAGAAGCCCACCCCTTCGCTGTCCAGTGTCTGCATCTTGCGGATCAGGTCCTCGATGTCGCGCACCAGCATGCTCTCCGTCAGCTCCAGCTTGAGGCGGTGGGGGGGCGCGCCGGTGCGAACCAGCGCCGAGCGCACCTGGGCGATGAAGTCGGGTTGCCGCACCTGCTGGGCGCTGACGTTGACCGACAGCGTGAGGTGCCGGGTCTGTGGCTGGGTGTGCCAGCGTGCCAGCTGTTCGCATGCGGCCTCCAGGGCCCACTGGCCCAGCGGCAGTATGAAACCGGTCTGTTCGGCCAGCGGTATGAACAAGCCCGGCGACACCAGACCCCGTTCCGGGTCGCGCCAGCGCAGCAGCGCTTCGGCACCGACCACCTGGCCCGCCGCATCCACCTGGGGCTGGTAGAACAGCACGAAACGCCGGGCCGCCAGCGCGTCGCGCATGGCCATGTGCAGGCTGCTGCGGGCCGACTGGTCGGTGTTCATGAGGTAGAGCGTCAGCACCACCACCAGCACCGCGCAGGTGGCATTGACCCAGGTGCCGCCCACCCGCACGCTGTCGGGGATGGCGTAGGCCGTGTGAAAGCCGATGTGGGTGCTGGCAAAGACCAGGAAGGTGAGGAAAAACAGCGCCACGACGCTGTAGCGAAGCCACGGCTTTTCGGCCTGGAACACGTAGTAGGCGCACAGCCCCAGCGACAGCAGGAACAGGTGGCTCGATCGGGGGGCAGCCTCGGTGGGCACGTCCAGCCAGAGCGAGAATGCCAGCAGCACGAGATAGAGGCTGCCGAACAGCAGCCCTGCGGCGGCCCGGAAATGCTGGCGGCGCGCCAGCACCACGACCCCACCGCCCAACAGGGTGAGGAAAAGCTCCATGCCGGCCACCGGGCGGTTGTCCTGCATGAGGAAAAACGCCGTCCAGCCCAGCCCGAGGACCACCAGCACCACGCCTGCCACCGACAGCAGGTTCTGGGCGCGCCGCCGCCGCTGGGCCAGGGCTTCCTCGGCGGTGAGTGGCGGGGTGGTTTGGGGTCCCATGTCGGGGGGCGTCACGGTGGACTGTGGCCCATTATGGGAAGGGATTAAATGTGCTGCAACTGCTATTTTTCAGGGGCTGCATCCCCGTCCACCCGTTGCCGGGCATCCAGCTCGCGCAGGCGGGCCAGTTTTTCGGCGATCCGGACCTCCAGGCCCTGCGCCACGGGCCGGTACCAGCCCGGTGACTGCAGGCCGTCGGGCAGGTAGCGCTCGCCGGCGGCGTAGGCGTCGGGCTCGTCGTGGGCATAGCGGTAGCCCTTGCCGTAGTCCAGTTCCTTCATCAGCTTTGTGGGCGCGTTGCGCAGGTGCATGGGCACGGGGCGCGTGCCGTCCTGCTTGATGAAGGCTTTCACGGCGTTGAAGGCCTTGTAGACCGCGTTGGACTTGGGGGCCACCGCGAGGTAGACCACACACTCGGCGAGCGCCAGCTCGCCTTCGGGTGAGCCCAGGCGCTCGTAGACTTCGGCGGCGTCCAGCGCCAGGCGCAGGGCGCGCGGGTCGGCCAGGCCGATGTCTTCGCTGGCCATGCGCACCAGCCGCCGCGCCATGTAGCGCGGGTCGGCGCCACCATCGAGCATGCGCACAAACCAGTAGAGCGAGGCGTCGGGGTCGGAGCCGCGCACCGCCTTGTGCAGCGCGCTGATGGTGTCGTAGAACTGCTCGCCGCCCTTGTCGTAGCGGCGCAGGCGTTCGCCCAGCACCTGCAGCAGCCAGGCGTCGGTGAGGGTGTCGCGCTTTTGTGCGGCAGCGGCCACCGCCAGCGTTTCCAGCGTGTTGAGAAGCCGGCGGGCGTCGCCATCGGCGTAGGCCAGCAGGCGTGCGCGGGCGGCGTCCTCCAGGGCGGGCACCGCACCCAATGCCTGGGCCTTGGCGACGATTTCGCCCAATTCGTCTTCGGACAGCGGCTGCAGCACATAGACGGCCGCGCGCGAGAGCAGGGCGGAATTGACCTCGAACGACGGGTTTTCGGTGGTGGCCCCAATGAAGGTGAACAGCCCGCTTTCCACGTGGGGCAGGAAGGCGTCCTGCTGGCTCTTGTTGAAGCGGTGCACCTCGTCCACGAAGACGATGGTGCGCTGCTGCATCAGGCCATCACGCGCGGCCTGGGCCTGCTCCACCGCATCGCGGATGTCCTTCACGCCGCCCAGCACCGCGCTGATGGGGATGAACAGCGCATCGAAGGACTGCGCCATCAGCCGCGCGATGGTGGTCTTGCCCACGCCGGGTGGGCCCCAGAGGATGCAGCTGTGCGGCTGGCCCGACTCGAAGGCGATGCGCAGCGGCATGCCTTCGCCCAGCAGGTGGCGCTGGCCGATCACCTCGCCCAGCGAATGTGGGCGCAGGCGTTCGGCCAGGGGCGCGTGTCCGGCGGACATCAGGGTTTGATCACGTCCGCCCCGGCAGGTGGGGTGAAGCGGAAGGCCTCGGGTTTGGGCGCCGTGCCGGTCTCGAAGTTGGAAAACCGCAGCACCGAGCGCTGGCCGAAGCTGTCGAGCATGTCGAGTTCGGCCAGCTGGCCGTTGCGAAAGCCCAGGCTCATGCTTTGCAGCTGGGCGTCGCGGCCCAGGGGCTGGGCCTGCACCCACTGGGTGCCGTCGCGGTCGGGCAGGGCGCTGAGCTTGAAGTAGGCCTGCAGCGCCTTGAGGTCGGTGGCCGAGGCGATCAGCCCGGCCGGTGTGCCTCCCAGGGCCTGCTCCTGCGGGCGTGCGGTCACCTGGTTCAGGTCCAGGTCGTGCAGCCACAGGGTCTTGCCGTCGGCCACGATGGTCTGCTCGAACGGCTTGGCGTAGTGGAAGCGGAAGCGGTTGGGCCGCAGGAATTCGAAGCTGCCGCTGGAGGTCTTGCTGCGCGGGGCGGCTTCGCCGGCGCGGGCCGGCGTGGTCACGGTCTGGGTAAAGCTGGCCTTGCCGCCCTGGGTGCTGCGCAGGAACTGTTCCAGCGCCTGCAGGCCATCGGCGTGGGCCAGCGAGCCGGCCAGGGCGAGCGTGGCCACCAGGGTGCGGGTGAGGGTGTGAAAACGGTTGTTCATGCGCCGTGGGATTCCGCCTGCCGCGTCAAGGTTCACTCGCGGGTCAGTCGCTGTTGCGCGCGGCCACCAGGATCTCGCGCTGGCCGCTGGCCGTGAGGGCGCTGACCAGACCGGCCTTCTCCATGTCTTCCAGCAGGCGGGCCGACCGGTTGTAACCAATCTTCAACTTGCGTTGCACGTAGGAAATGCTGGCTTTGCGGTCCTGCAGCACCACGGCCACGGCCTGGTCGTACATCGGGTCTTTTTCGCCTTCGCCGCCAGCGCCGCCCCCTTCGCCGAACAGGTCCAGGCCGCCTTCGCCGTCGGCGCCGCCGCCATCGAGCACGCCGTCGATGTAGTTGGGCTCGCCACCCTGCTCCTTCAGGTAGGCCACCACGCGGTGCACCTCGTCGTCACTCACGAAGGCGCCGTGCACGCGCACCGGGAAACCCGTGCCCGAGGGCATGTACAACATGTCGCCCATGCCCAGCAGGGCTTCGGCGCCCATCTGGTCCAGGATGGTGCGGCTGTCGATCTTGCTGCTCACCTGAAAGGAGATGCGGGTGGGGATGTTGGCCTTGATCAGGCCGGTGATCACGTCCACGCTGGGGCGCTGGGTGG
>VFQP010004092.1_pt1 | contig 14026 bp, 26 predicted proteins | sample 3512351 | NCBI WGS metagenome assembly VFQP01 (sample SAMN10412372, study PRJNA504923) | tailings metagenome | isolation source: Relicate 1 Philex TSF1 revegetated site | place: Philippines: Tuba, Benguet | collected 2017-08-29 | reverse complement strand
CCTCCCCTCTCTCTTTCTCTCATTTAAACTTCGCCTCTCCTTTCTTTTCTTCCCTCCCTTTCTTTCTCCCCTCTCTTTCCTTCTCCCTTTTTTCCTTTTTTTGCCTCCCTCCTTTTTACCTTCCCATTTTTCCAAATTGCAAAAAAAACATTGTATTTGTTTTCCAAAAAGAAAGAAAGAAAACAGTCAGCAGCAGAGAAAAGAAAAACAAAGGGAGGACACGTCAAGCAGCTACATTAAACACAAACACACATTTATGCACCAGCGTGTTACACACACCAGCGTGTCACACACCAGCATGTCACACAGCATACGCTCGCCCACTCGTCTAATACACGACAGCAGCCTCCTGCTCAGGGTCCATGTCCACAGACCCACCCTTCATGGTTGGGCCCAGGAAGATGGCCAACACCAACCCAGCCATTTGTGCAACAATAGGTGCCTTTTGCAGTGCAGCCAAGGGACCACCTTGCTTGCCAATCTCAATCATCTTGGAGTTGAGGGCCTCCAACCTGTTGTTTTTTGGGAAATGTGACCAAATTGTGTTGAAGAGCAGTTGTGAGCACATGGTGATGCAAGTATGCCCCATGCATGCACTGTTCACACAAGGGGAGATACACACACACATCCCGCACACCACCTCCCCCCAAAAAACACGTACTTGTCCATGCGCTCCCAGAAGATGGGGGCCTCCACATCGGGCACCTCTGGGAAGATGCGTGCAGTCGACTTGTTTGTCTCAATGATCACGTGCTTGTTGAATGTGGGAACATCCAATCCCAACGAGTTGTAAAAGGAAGCACGCTGCGAGTCGTTGAGCTGCATGGTGATGTACACAGACAGGCAGAAGAAACGGGCCCACAATCGTGCACCCAAGTCGTTGGACACCATCTGGGGTTGGGATTTGAGCACTGCAGCGAAAAAGTCACCATGCCTGTTTTCGTCCTGGCACCAGTTTTCAAAGTACTCAAAGAGAGGGTAGAGCTGGTTGTCAGGGTTGCGCTGCAGGTGGCGGTAGATGGTGATGTACCTATTATGAGTGTTGGGGGTTTGTGGGGTTTGGGGTTTTGTATGAGACCCCATCATCCCCATCATCAACCTACCGCCAGTAGCCAATCTTTTCCGACAAATATGTTGCCAGGAAAATGTAGTATGGCTTGAAGAATGTATACGTGCGGTTCTTGGTCATAAAGCCCAAATCCAAAGCCAAGCCAAAGTCGCTCATGGCCTTGTTGAGGAATCCAGCATGACGAGCCTCGTCACGAGACATGAGGGTAAAGATCTCTGCAACCACAGGGTTGGACTTTTTGAGGCGACGGCCCAGCTCCTTGTACAGCAGAAAGCCAGAAAACTCTGCTGTGCATGAGCGCTCCAGAAACTCGATGAAGATCTTGCGTGTGGCGCCCTGAGGATAGGATGAGGATTCGGCATGTAAGCAGAGGCATCTCTCAGTTGGTGTTCAAAAGAACACGCATCTCAAACATACCTGGATGTTTTCTGCTGCTACAGGGAATGTGTCATTGCGCACAAAGTGGGTTTGATTGTAGTCGGTCTTGAACTCTGCGAGCATGGCTTCAAACTCCGCCATTGGGAGGTTGGGGTTCTTCTCCAAGGAAAACATCTCCTCCATCTCGTCAAAGTCTGTAGTGTAGAAACGGGGGGACAGGATAGTCTCGGATGCTGCCTCCTTGATGCCCTTGCGCATCTCCTTGAAGCCCAACTCGTTGGTGGCAGCGGCAGCGCGTGCAGGCATCACTGCACCCCTGTGCGTCCAACGTGAAGGGTGTTGATGTGTGTATATGTTGTGTTGTATTCTCTACGCTTTGTACGATATATGGCAATCAACACACAAAGCACTGCGGCTGGTCGAGTACGATAAGGGCATCGCTGGAGATTCCGTGCGGATCGCCAGTGCAGCGCAGATTTTGCTTAATAGCAACACTGAAGTACACCCCAAATACACTGCGGTACCTGGATGCGCGCTTGGGGAGGGTTGCCCGGCTGCATGGGCGCTGCACGGGCAGCGAGGTCTTGACCATGCTCTGCATGTCTGCTCTGCTGTTTATTGCTTGGCGAATTGGATGCTGGCTGTTGAAACCGGTGGTATCCCTACACTGTGTTTGTGAATGAGAGAGGGAAATGCGCGAAAAAATCAGCGAAAACCGGCTGCGTGTACTAGTACATTGATGGAGTGAGAGGATAAGGATGTTACATCGCGCGGTGCCATCTCAACACATTTTGCAACAGTCCCCCCCTCAGACATGGGTGGACATGGTTCATGATATTACACTGCCAATATGGTACACATCTGTGTGCCCAGCAGGTATGGTGGGATATGAGACCATCTGTCTGTATGGCTGTACAAACACAACACATCGCAGAATGCATGTTGTCAAGCACACAGGACACACAGCATGACGGGGACACTTCTGAGGCCCCGGGAGAGATGAGGGTTTTCCAGCAGCATGCATGATGAAAACACTGCATGATGCACGAGCAGGATGCACATACAAGAATAATAAACGTGTGGTATGAATAGCTAGCACAACACAGGAGCATAATAATACAAAGACTTTATGCTTGGCATCAACTGGCAGAGAGCAACACACAACAGCAGTACATGAATAGATATGAAGCAGCAACAACACAGATCAACATTATCTCCATCCCCATCTCCATCATCTCCGTCTCATGAAGATGGTATGCGTTCAAAGCACATTGCCACAACCAATGGCGCCATGACAAAGCGACCAACCACCAACGTCCCCGTGCGAATCATCAACCACACGTTGCCTTGACATGCTGCGCATACTTGTGGATATGCGACCAGTGATGTGAGCCCAACAATCCAGGGGAGCCATGACATGCCGGGACCAGCCTGCGTGTAAGTGTGTTGGAAATGACAGGGTCAATACACCACACCATATACCACGAACCAAATACACAACATACCAAGCACACGACAGGTGCCCATGCCATGACATGCAACCACCGATTCCCAACATGCACCGGCATTGGCAACACGCTGGACACAGCTTGCGTCAACAACGCCACCAGCAACAACAAAAGCATCTGCTGCCGCTCTACACTCACACGGCGGCCCATGATCCATCCCCCCCGGACGCTGCACAGCAAACCCGCCACTGCTGCCAGGCACATCAAGAAGCATGCCACACTGTAGCTGCGTGTGAGCACCAGCAACACCAATGTCATCAGTGCTGAATTCTTTCGGGCAAATGCCACTGCAGACGTGAGCAGGGTGTGCTGTGAGGTGGATGCTGCATCCTGGGTGTCTTGTTGTTGGGATGTCTTGGGTGTGTTGTCACTGTGTGGTTGCTTGAGAGTGGGGTCCACAGTGGGCAACACATTTGCAGAGGGATCACATGCATCATCATCGTGGCGGTGTTGCATGCAGGGGGCCTCTGCAGCACACCCAGAAAATGTGCCATCCTCATCCTCATAATCCTCATCATCGACTTCTCGAGCAAGCTCCGCAAGGTAGTCCTCATCCAGATCACTGTAGGATTGCTCTGCCTCCACATCTTCTGGTGCTGCTGCTGGTGGGTCTACCGGTGAGTACGTTGCACTCGAACGACGTCGGGGGGGTGTTGGGGCATCCACTGATCCCACTGCACATGACAGGGCACTTGTTGCACGCTGGACTGCAAACGCAGCATCGCCAATGTCAAAGCTGAGCGCCATGGACAGCATACACAGGTTGGAAAAACACCTGGTAGGAGAGGGTGTGTTTTGTGTTGTGTGAGGGTTGTGTTGTGTGTTGTGTGTTGTGTGTCCACCACCAACATACTTTTCTTGTAGTTCCTCAGATGCATGGTTAAAGGCCGATGGCATTGACAGCGTGATGCTACCCACGCATCGTTCTGGGCGCCACAGCGCTTTTTGGAGCTCCTCGCAATGCAACACAAAGTGTTTCATGAGAGATGCTCGGTCGCTTGCGTTGCTGCAGGTGGTGCTGTACAATGGCATGGATGTGATGCATGTACTGCCGTGCTCAGGTCGCAGACCCGTTACCATAGCAAGCCTGTCGGTGTACAGGTCAGTATGCAACAACAAGTATGCTGATGGAACACCAGGAACCCATCATCACCCTCGACATACCGTCCAGCTTTGCTGGTGGTGCTCACACCCCCCATAACACCCGCTGCAATGCCTGCCACTGTATCATGTGTGCTGCTAAAGCCCACATTGGCTGGACCAACCTTGAGCAAGTTGCCCACGGTGGCAAGGAGGCCATTGGGCAGGGCAACAGAGACGCTGTGAGTAGAGGGATTTGTGATGTCTAGCAACACAACCCAGGGTGTGCGTGTGCTGCACGTCATTGTGCAGAGTAACGTACCTCACAGAGGAGGCTCCAGGAAATGCCACGGAAAGAGCACTCATGATGGGGATCGTAACCAAGCCAGTGTTGGCTCCCGGCGTGAGGGCGTTGCATATGGAGCTACCGAGACTATTGGACAGTTCGTGGTGTTTGGATAGGCACAGCACGTGCACTCCAGCACTCTCCAGCCGCTCCATGCGGTTGTGACCAGGCGAGGTAGAGGCTGTTGGTGGCTGGTGCTACTGTTGGGCTGCTGCAGCCGCTGGTGTGGTGGTATTTTTGTACAATGCAACTGGGACTATGCAACAAGGGTAAAGGAGCGACTCCTTGGCTCGTCACTCTTTGGCATCAGGAGTCACTTTGACGACACCATCAACCATCTTACACTCGTGTGTTTAGGAACTTATGTACTCAACTGGCTCTCAAGCTTGGCAAATGCACGCAACCCTTCTTCCTCACCCTCATCGGGGGCCGCCTCCAGCACCTGTCGAACCTCTGGTACGTAGTGCATAAGCATGTTTTCAATCCCACTCTTGAGTGTTACTGAGGAAGAGGGACATCCCGAGCATGCCCCCTGTGCATGGATGATGTTGTGTCACAAGCAGGTGACAGCGCGTGTTGTTGTCAACGACACACATGGTGCTTTGTTGGTACATACCTGCATCTTGAGGTACACAGTGCCACTATCCACATCAAAGCCCTTGTACACAATGTCACCCCCATCATCTCGCACTGCTGGGCGGATGCGCGTGTCGAGCAACTCCTTGATCATTGCCACCACCTCATCGTCATCATCAGCAATGGCTGTGTCTGATGCTTGCATTGCCTCCTTGTCCAAAAACAGCGGATCACCTGGAATGGTGACACAGTGGTGGTGGTGGTGGTGTTAAAAAGGTGGTGGGTTTAGGGAGCATGCTTGTGCACGCCGATGATCAACAATCTGTTTTAGCACTCAAAACCACTTGAAAAACAATGCATACCGCCAGCAAAGTGGTCCATGATGGCAGCAAATATGTCTGGTTTCAATACAGCCCATGAGTAATCATCGCGCTTGGTCACTGTGACAAAATCCGACCCAAAAAACACACCACACACACCGTCAATCTGTGTGTGGGTGGGTTGATTATCGCCCCCTGTGTTGCACACACGCAGCACCTGCTTGGTGATCTATGCACTACTACAACTCCATACCATGAACAAGCGCTTGGCGAGTGGGGATGCCATGCCCTCCCGTGCAGAGCCAAAGTGCTTGGTGCGACCCTCTGCCCCCATGATTGACTGGCCTGGTAGGAACATCAAGCTTGCAGGGTTGGGTGTTGTTTGTGTTTGGATAAACATGGAGCGACGTTGGCCTGTGCGGATGATGATGGTTTTGTGGTGTTGCATATGTGTCTGTATACAGCAACACATCTCTCTCCACATCCAGTGCACCATATTGTTGGAGGGGAGTGCTTGTGTGGGATGGTACTGGCTGGGTTGGTACTGGCAAACTGCGCATGTGCCACGCTGGGTTGCTTGATGTGTGGATTGCTTGTGATGTGGATGCTGCGTGCTCCAACAACGATGTCATACAGGTGCAGCATCTCCATACTCCCTGTGCCAATTGGCGAGCACCACGCGCGCTGCTTGTCAACAACATGCGTGTCGAGAAGATTGGTTTGTTGGTGTGAACTTGTAGGTTTGGTGTATGAGCTCAAGCTGTTGTTGACGTATGAAGGATCAGTGCAACAGATCTTGGAAGTGTGTTGTGTTTATTCCACACACAATTTTGTTTCGTCACACACACACACACACACACGCACACACACACGCCAGTGCAGCAGCTGTTCATCATCATCATCATGCGTTTCCTAGCCCATCACTGCCCTGTATCTTGCAGCACATTGCGTCGCAGTACACAGATGCCAGCACATCGGCTCCTGGCATCTGTGCGCCCCCGTGTGCAGCAAGCATACCGTTGCACGGTGCGCAGCAACTTGCATATTTCTGTATGAATTGCTGTGATTTGTTGTCCCTCACCAACCACCACCACCACCACAGGCGGTCAATGTCCAGGCCACACAAGCAGCAACACAGCTACCCCCCAACCTTGCCAAGATTGTGGGTGCATTTCAAATGGTATGGAGGTGCCTATGCACAGCACAAATCCCACGCATGTCCTTCCACACTTTCCCCCTGCCATCAACACACAGGTCCCCGACCCCATGGCACGCTACAAGCAGCTGTTGTTTTTCGCAGCCAAGTTGCCAGCATTGCCCAAGGAGCAGCAAATCCCTGCCAACAAAGTAGAGGGCTGTGTCAGTCAAGTGTGGGTGGTTGCCGAGTTGCAAGATGATGGCAATGTGTATTGGAAGGCAGATTCTGATTCACAGCTCACCAAGGTATGCTGATATCGTGGTGTGTGCTACATGTGTACGTACGTATGTGTGGAAACATCTAGCTACGATCTGCCCAGTCCTATTCCATCCCATTACATTTTCCATCCCATTACCTACGCCATCACATGACCCATTCTCACATGATCCATCCCATCCCATGCTGTAGGGTCTTGCAGCATTGCTCGTCCAGGGCCTCTCTGGTGTCCCACCTGCAGATATTGTTGCATTGGATGCCAATTTTATTGAATCACTGGGTCTCAAGCAAGCACTCACACCCTCACGCAACAATGGGTTTCTCAACATGTTTTTGTTGATGCAACGCAAAGCTGCCCAACTGCAGGCTGCACAGGTGTGTAAGTGAGGGTGTGTGTAGGTGAGGGTGTGTGTAGGTGGAGGTCTGTGGGTGAAAGTGTGTAGGTGAGGTGTGTAGGTGGGAGGACAAGGAGAGTGTGTGTAGGTGGGAGGAATTGCATGGGGGATATGTATTGATCGTTCATGATTGAACAGGACGCTGCTGGTTCATTTTTCTTTCTTTGTGGTGTGATGATGATACAGCTTATCACACCCATGCAACACCACTTGTCAGAGTGTGCTGATTGCCACTCTATAACCTACACACACCCTACACAGCAAGCAGCAACACAAGGGGCATCGCAGAAGAGTGCACAAGCAGCAACAACAGCAGGCACACCTGACCAGGCAACCACACCAGCAGCAGATACAAGCAGCCAATCAGATGCCCCCGTGAGGGATGCCATGGTGCGAAAATTGACAGAGGCATTGCAACCAGCACGGTGTGTGTGTGTGTGTTTCCTGGTTTTTTATTATTGTGAGTGTGTGTTGTTGTTGTTGTTGTTGCAGTGTGTGATTTGAGGGTGAGATTGCGTGTGCAGCATGACTATGCATACAACCATATATACACTCATCTGTATATCCACGCACGCACCTCTATAAAAACACATAAAACCACTCTCTACACACAAACATGCACTTGTACCACACCCAGGTTGGAGGTTGTGGATGATAGTGCAAAGCATGCTGGGCACGCTGGGTCACGCATGACGGCTAATTACAGTGGGGAAACCCATTTCAATGTGACTATTGTGAGTACAGCATTTGAGGGGTTGACCGCGGTCAAACGTCACCAAAAAGTGTATCAGGTATAAGTGTGCCTGGGGTGAGGTGTTGGGTGGGGGACAAACCCGCAGTACACAGTACACGCGTACACACATACATTCAAGTACACACATACATAAATACACACATACACACATGCACATACACACACACACATACACACACACAAATATACACACAGTTGTTGGATGAGGAGCTCAAGGGGTCTGTTCATGCATTGTCACTGGTCACCAAAACACCAGAAGAGGTGGATGCATGAGGTGTTGGTGCATAAGGAGAGGTGGAGGCATAAGGTAGTGGTGCATGAGGTGGTGGTGCTTAAGGAGAGGTGAAGGCATGAGGTGGATACATAAGGTGGAGGCATGTACCACAGGGTTACGTGGTGTGCATGATCAAGGTGGGGTGCATGATCAAGGTGGGGTGCATTTGTTGTTTTGACTAGCATGGGTTAGGCTGTGTGTGTGTGTGTGCGTGTGTGTGCTGACTCATATTGTTTTATGTTTTTTATAATGCTTTCCTTTATTTCGTGCATGTGTGTGCTGCATGTGTGTACTGCATTATCTGTATGTATGAACATGCCTTGCTACATGAACATGCCTTGCTACATGACCAAGTAACCTTTTGTTGCAATACTGTTGCAGTTCGTTGTGGGGTGCAGTCACAGCAACGGTTACAACGACAACAGCTTCAGGCATAGGAAAAAAGAAAAAGGGCGATAATAGCTTTAGGCACAGCAAAAAAAGAAAAAAAGGGCAACAAAGAAACAAAAGGGGCATCTACTCTCAGCAGTGGTGCATGAGACACACCCTCGCATCTCTCACATGCACACACACAGCAAGCATTTCCATATACATGCAGCAATACCTGGGAGCAATACCTGGATCACAACCACAATTACCAGCATGCATGATGTATACACAACGCGTAATGTATACACAACGCATGAGGTGTGTACACACAGAGTATGCAGCACGATCACCTTTTGTTGCACATACTTTTGCCACCTTGTTGCACGTACTTTCACCATACTTTGTTGGACATTCTTCCACCACCTTGTGTTGCTATCCATCATTCACCAACATCACCACTCTATCGCAGCAGCAGCATGCCCTCACTGGGCGACGTTGCATGCCCACACGTAAAACACCCTCCTCATGCTCAATACCACACACAATATTGTATGCAAAACAAACATTTAATGGTCGGATTGGGCGTGGTGTGCAAGGTGTGCTGACCCATAGGAAGATGGAGGATATGCTTCACCCTGTGACCATGTTGTTGAACATGTTGTTGACCATGTTGAAATGTGACCCTACTTTTTCTCCATGCATGTTGACCACCACATACACAGCACGCCACCTTCACCAAGACATGCACCCACCCCTCAACAACCCCCCCCCCAAACACCCCCCAAACACACCTCTGCAGGCATGGGCTCCCCCTTCGTGTTCAGCAGCATGTCATACGTCTTGACATACGGTGCGTTATGACTCAACAACCGTGATGCAGATTGAATAGCGCCCACCACAGACACCGACCTAGAGATTCCCCTGCTATCTGTGGACAGGCCCCCTGGCGATGCCAGGGGCCCACCCAACAAGGTGGCTTCCAAGTCGTCTTCCTCACCCGGTTTGGTCATCCCAAAGACACTCTTGAAAAATGGGATGAACTCCCCAGTGAGGAAAAACAGCAGCACGGAAAAGAGCAAGCCAGCATAAATGCCGTTGGCTATGGAGAAGGTGAAGGGTTGGATGACCATGGTGAGGAAGGCTGGGACGGCGACGTTCATGTGTGCCCAGTCGATGTGTTTGCTTTCTCCCATCATCATGGCGCCTACGAGGACGAGGACCGGTGCTGTGGCAACACCAGGGATGCTCTGTGTTGTGTGGGTGTGGGTGTGGGTGTGGGTGGGTGGGGGTGGGTGTGAATGTGGATGTGTGGAGGTGAATGTGTGTGGGTTTGTGGGTGGGTTTGTGTGCATGTGTGGATGCGAGGATATGTGTACAACTGTGCTCACATGCACACAACCACCCACACAACCACCCACACAACCACCCACACACACCCATCACACCTGCAAAAACGGTGCCACAAACATGGCCAATAAAAAGCATCCCCCCACCACACACGACATGAGCCCAGTGCGTCCCCCCTCTTTGATCCCCACTGCTGTTTCTGCTGCAATGATGAGGGGTGTGGTGCCTGTGACAGCACCCAGGGCAGTGCCAGCAGCAGCACCCAGGTATATCCAGGTTGCCCTGTTGGTTTTGTATGTGTGGGGGGGGAGGTTTGTTGGGAAGGTTGGGTACTTGGAGGTGTGGGTGGGTGTATACTTGGAGGTGTGGGTGGGTGTATACATGGAGGTGTGGGGTGCACATGAAGGTGTGTAGGGGTGGATACATGAATGAATATGTGTGCAAAAACATCCCACATGTGCCTCATCTGCCCACATGGTATCATTCCCCCCATCACACACACACACACTACCACCACCATCACACACACACACACACAACACCACCACCACCAATCAATCATACCCTGGTATCTCATCATCCTTGAGCAACCCACCCAATGTCGCCACCCCAAACATCACCCCCCCCACATCAAATATAATAACCAGCGCATACGCAATCACCGCACTCCATGCCTGACCATCCAAGGCCAGCACTTGCGTGAAATCATTTTTGATGAGGGTCAAGTGGGGGAGGTCCACAAAGCTGTGGGGCCAGGGGCCCTTCAAAGACCAGTAGCCCAGGGCAGTTACAATAATGCCAATGAGGATGGAACCTGGGACATTGAGGAAGTGGAGGGCGGAGACGACTGCCAGGCCACAGAGCTGTTTGTGTGTGTGTGGGGGGGGATGTTGGTGTGGGGTTGTGGGGTTGTGGATATGGGGTTGTTGGTATGGGGTGGGTGGGGGAAGTGGTGTTGTGTACATAAAGGTGCTGTTGTTGTTGTGTACACAAAAAGGTGTATCAATATTTGCCCCAACCACACACACCACCATACCGCGAGCATGGGTTCTAGGCTACCCAAGTTGCCCAACCCCACCATGGTTTCCTTGTCTGCAATGACAATCTTTGCTGTTTGCAAGCCAATAAAGGAGAGCAACAACCCCATGCCCACCACGGTTGCCATCTTGATCGTGTTGGGCACCACCGCCAAGATGGACGACAGTAAACGCACGACAGCCAACAATGCAACAATGAGAGCTGCAGTGAAGCAGCATGCAAGGGCAGCGTGTACAGAGACACCCAAGCCGAGCACTTGGCTGTAGACAAGAAAGGCGTTGACGCCCATGCCGGGGGCCATGCCGAGTGGGAAATTGGCAAGAACGCCACAAAAGATGGATGCCAAGGCACTGGAGAGGGCAGTGGATGCCACCACGTGCTCCACTTGCAATCCTGTTGGTGGTGGGGTGGTGGGTTGGGGTGTGCAGGTGTCCATAGGGGTAGGCACAACACGGCGCTGACACCCCATCGTACCAGCGGCACCGAGGATCTGCGGGTTGACCAGCAAAATGTACGACATTGTCAAGAATGTAATGACACCGGCTTTAATCTCTGTGCCGATGGATGAGCCACGCTCCGAAACCTTGAAATACCTGTACATGTGATTGGCACAATGGTGGATGCAGGCGGTTGGGCCCGCAGGGCGTGTGCTGTGGATCTCTACGTAGCTAGCAAGCATACACGACATATACTATGGGCATTCCACAAGACATACTTGTCGATGGCGTCTGCAAACCCCATCGTGCTGGATTTGGCTTTAAAACCTAACAGCACGTGACGGACTGATTGGTCACTTGTTGTGTGCTTGATGTGCACGTATGTGTAGCTACTTTCTCGACACGTCTGAGGTGGTGGAGCGACCACGTGTTTTATTGACTGATTATAGGGTATTGCCTTTTCTTTTGCCATGCCATTTTCACAGAGTAACCATGTTGGCACGCATCTGTCACCATGGCTGTAGAACAACAACAACATTGCCAGCCATGGCCAGGATGTTTTCCACCACAGATGGCATCTTTGACGTGGTGATCGTGGGCAGTGGAATGATTGGCTCCAGTTTGGCAGCTGCAATTGGTACGTGGAGATTTTATTGCTCTGCTTGTTCTGTGATGATGAATAATTGCGCACCATCAACACCCCACCATCAGAATCCAATCCCATCACCCATGGCATGCGCATTGCCGTGCTGGACCGTGCACCTCCCCGTGACATACAACTGTCCAGCAGCATTGCCAGCCAGGGCAATGCCAGCCCCTGCCTTTCCCCCATTCCCGAATTGCGTGTGTCCACCCTCACCCCCGCCACGTTGGATCTCATGCACAAGGTCAATGCATGGAGGGATCTGCATCCACCCAACGCAGAAGCATTTTCCACCATGCAGGTTGTGTGGCTTTGTGTGTGTGTATGACTGTGGTTGTGTGTGTGCAGCTGTGTTTGTGTGTACAACTGACACTGAGTGTACATGTACCCCAGTGTTCATCAGTGTATATGCACATCATCACTTTCGCCCACCCTCATCACCCACCCCCATCACCTCCTCTCAGGTATGGGACACCAGTGGGAGTCGATGCATACGATGGCATGCATCTGATGTTGGTGCGGATGTCATGGGGTATGTGGTGGAGAACAGCCTCATACAAGCGAGTTTGCTGAGGAGATATCAGGAAGAAGAGGGTACCAGGGTAGAGTGTTTATGGCCGGTAGGTGGTATACATTGGTGTTGTGTTGTTGTTGTTGTTGTTGTTGTTGTACTGTGTGTATTTGTATACTTTGTTATTGTGTTCCAGTGTTTATACATCCACACACACCACATCCACACACCACACACACACACAACACACACACACACACACACCACAGGTATCACTCAAGCACATTCACCTCCCCCCCTATGGCAGTGCAGCAGCACATCAATCCCCCCCCCTTGTACAAGTAGAACTGAATGATGGTCGAGTGATACGCACACGCCTGCTGGTAGGCATTGTAGTGTTTGTATTGTTTGTATTGTTTGTAGTGTGTTGATGTGTATGTGTGATGTTGTGGTGTTGTGTATTGTGCATGATGAAAACAAACACACATGTATACACACATACACATCCGATAATGCACACATATACATATACACACGTACACACACATATACACACACAAACACATACACCATGGTATTTCCTCCTTCCCCCCACCCCTTCCCCCCTCCTTTCCCCCTCTCCTCCCCCACCCCACCCCATGTATACCACACACACAGGTGGGTGCTGATGGTGCACAGAGTCAAGTACGTCATGCCTCTGGGTTGAGGTCCACTGGATTTTCCTATCACCAGCGTGCAGTGGTGGCAACGGTGGCAGTTGATGACCCCCATCATCACACAGCATGGCAGCGTTTTTTGCCCACAGGTGTGTGTGTGAGGGGAGGGGGTGTTGTTGGTGGGAGTAGTGGGGGGAAGAGTAGAGGAGGTGTGTGTGTGCGTGTGTTCCTGCGTACAGGTGTGTGTGGTGGGGGGAGAGTAGAGTAGAGGAGGGGGGAGGGGGAGTAATGGGGGGGGCGGGATTACACACACACAAACACACAAACAAACAAACAAACAAACAAACACAAAAACACACAGGCCCATTAGCGTTGCTCCCAGTACGTGGTGGCTATTCAAACATCGTATGGTCAACAAGCATTGACCATGCTGCGCAACTCGAAGCCCTCTCCCCCGAGCAATTTGCCGCAGCGGTCAACGCAGCGTTGACTGCACCCCCCACTGGCCCATCCTCATTTCCCTCCTCCTCACATGGTGGGGGGGTGATTCAACGTGCAGTATCAAGGGTGCTTTCCACCATGGGGATTGGGACGGGGACGGGGACAGGGATGGGGATGGGGGGTTTGCATGATGCGTATCACCCACCTCCTCGGGTGTTGGCATGGGTGGGTAAGCAGCCAGCATCATTTCCACTGGTGGTCAATCAAGCACTGCAGTACGTAGCGTGGGTGGAGTGTGTATAATTTGTGTGTATTGTGTTGTGTGTATGTATTGCATAGTTGTGTACAGAGTATCCACCACACAGCACCACATAATCCCCCCCCCACCCCCCCCCCCACCCCCCCACATAGGTATGTTCGCCCTCGTCTTGCATTGATAGGTGATGCCGCACATGTCACCCACCCTCTAG
>VFQP010004091.1_pt1 | contig 14033 bp, 14 predicted proteins | sample 3512351 | NCBI WGS metagenome assembly VFQP01 (sample SAMN10412372, study PRJNA504923) | tailings metagenome | isolation source: Relicate 1 Philex TSF1 revegetated site | place: Philippines: Tuba, Benguet | collected 2017-08-29 | reverse complement strand
GCTCCGGCCCCGCCGAGGTGCCCAAACAGATGCAAAATCCCACACACACACACACCCTAGCCCGAGCGCTCACCTGGGGCGGCCCCGCAGGCGCCGGGCGGCAGCGCCACCAGCAGCGTGAGCGGCTGCGCAAAGGCGGCGGCCGTGGTGCGCGCTGGCTGCGACGTGAGCGCCAGCACCGACCCCGACCTCGCCCACACGCTGGGCCGGCCGATGGGCGCCTCCACGTCGGCGTGCTTGGGGCCTGTGCGCATGGACGCATGGGGCGTTAGGGTTTGGGGTGAGCGAGGGGGTGAGCGGCGGGGAGGAAAGGCGCTCGTGTCGATGCAGCATGCGAGCGCCGGCGCGGGGTTCGGGCAGCGGAACGCAGGCGAGTGAGCAGAGGGGCGAGGGCTTTGCGAGCAAGGTGCCTTGCAAAAACGCGCGGCGTGGCAGCGAGGTGAGAGCAGCGGCATTCAGCCCTGCAGGGAGTTGAGCCAAGACGCGTGCTTTGCGAGAGGGGAGGCGTGGCGTGCGGCAGTGGCGGTTGTGGCGGCGCGCCTCACTCACCCGTGACTTGCTCCGTGTCGCCCCCCGCCGGGTCCTCCGTCAGGCGGTACCACGTCCCGTCGGGGAAGTACGCCGACCGCCCCAGCGCACCCGCCTCAAGCACCGGCGCCACCATCACGCTCGTGCCTGCGCGGCGCACGGCGAGGGCCCGCAAGCCCTAAAAGCACCTATGGTGTCCGCCGCAGGAGCATCAACTCAGTCGCACAGCCGGGAGCATGCACGCTGCAGCGGGGCGCTGCGACATGAAACCCTAACGCAAGCCCTGGCCCATGCGCGCACCGAGCAGCCACTGGGTGTCGGAGGCCTCCACGGCGTCCTTTTCGAGCGGCCACTCAAACAGCAGCGGCCGGGCCACCGTGCCGCCTTCGGTGGACGCCGCGTGGAAGAGCGAGTAGAGGTACGGCAGCAGCCGGTACCTGCGTTTAGAATGCGTTCCCATGGGAGATGAAGAGGAGAACGAGGAAGAGAGGCTCTGGATCCAAGGACATGCTAGCGCTACATGCGATGCGCCGGCCCCGGCCAGGCGCGAGGGCCAGGGCTAGGGTTGGAAGCCCAAGCAGCAGAGAGCGTCGCCCACCTGAGCCTCAGCGCCGCGCCGGCGGCCAGGCGCGTGGCCGGCCACACGTACGCCTCGTGGCGGGGAGAGTCGCGGTCGCCGTGGTTGCGGGAAAAGGGGTAGAAGGCGCCGGCCTCGACCCACCTGGCGCGTGAGGCCACGCGCAACAGCAGGAAAAGAGGTAGGGGGCTCCCGCAGAGGGAGGATTGATCCTCAAGGCGAACGATCCTGACGCGCCACCGTCCCTACCGCAACCAAGAGCTGGGCTTTGCCGTCCCTCGCCCACGGTAGCCCCGCTCCAAGAGCCCCGCACCTGGCGCAGAGCTCCTCCTGAGGCGCCTATGCGAGGCGCCTATGCGAGGCGCACCCCGCATGGATCAAGTATTCCTATCCCTCGTTAGGGTTCAGCAGCCCCGCACCTGGCGCAGAGCTCCTCGTAGGTGCTGCCGGCGAAGCCGCAGATGTCGGCGCCCACCAACGGCATGCCCCACAGGTTGGAGGACAGCACGCCAGCGATGGAGTACCTGCAAGCACAGCGCAGCGCAGCAGGTGCGAGCGCGGTGAACCGCAGACGCCTTGCCCTTCTGAAACCCGGCCTGACGTGCACTCCTCGCTGCCAGCGGCTGGCAAGTGCGCACCACAGCAGCGCCTTCCCCAGCCTCGTCCGCCGGCTTTCCGCGCCACCGGCCAACCCTAGCGTTGAGCCCTAGGCCTCAGGCCCATGCGCGCACCGGAGGTTCTCCCAGCTTGCGTAGTTGTCGCCGGTCCAGTGCGCCGCGTACCGGCCCAGCCCTGGGAACGACGCCCTGCAGGCATCGAGAGCATGGGCAAGCTGCGATGGGTGCCGTGCGGGTCACGTGTGGCTGAACGGTGGTCGTGCGTGAAGGTGGGTGAAGCGCAAATCCGGTGGCCGCGCCGTTTGCCACACGTGCCCTGGACAGGGCCGAGCCGGGCCCTCTCGTGACGCCACACTAACGCACCGAGTGAACACACCACTGCACCTGCTCAACAGTCCTGGGGCCGCTCAACGGCCCCTGAACACCGGCATGCACCTGCCGCTCCCGGAGGCCTCCCAACACCAACACCGCACCTGCTGAGCAGGAAGGGGCGCTTCTGCGTCTGCGCCGCCAGCGCCTCGTAGGTGGCCTTGCCCTCGGATAGGGCGTACAGGTTGTGCGCATGGTACTGCGGCGTGCCGTCGGCGTGGCGGCACGACGCCGGCGCCGTGGCCGTGTGCAGCGGCGCGCGGCGGCCCTGGATGTTGATCTGGTACGGAGGGTTGTCCAGCGAGCTTGAGGCCCTGCGGAATGGGGTCGCAGTGTGGGGCATGGACGTGGGGCAGTCAAGCAGCAGCAGTGGGCGTAACGCGGGGCAGCGTGAGAGCTGCACCTCTGCCCAAAGCGTGCTCCTCACACCCTCTTCGCCCCGCCCTTTCCCCTCCTCCCCCTGGCGCCCGCTCACCCTGGCGGCGTGCAGTCCAGCAGGCAGCACGTCGTGCAGCGCGTGAACTTGCGCCAGAGCAGCACCACCCAGCTCGACGGCAGCTTGCACTGGCCCGAGCAAAAGTTGGACACCTGCAAACGAATGCAAGCACAGTGGCCCCCTTCACAACCGCCAAGAGCGCAGCCACGAGCCGAGGTGTAAGCGAATGATAATGCGCCGCGCCGCCCCAGCTCTAAGCCCTGCACCTCGTTCATGTCGAGCCAGAGGCCGTCGGCGGGCACCAGGCTCCGGAAGTTGGCGATGTTGGTGGCCCAGTACGCCACGCCGGCGGGGTTGAAGAAGTCGGGCCAGGCAGACGGGCCTGCCCACACCTGCACAAACACCGCACAGCACCGCCCGCCCGCACGCCAGCGCACACCTCGTGATGCACCCGGCAGCCGGGCTCCGGCCCCGAGCCGAGGCGTCCAAGCAGATGCAAACCCCAACGCACGCACACAGGGTGGGCTTTCGGATTCCATCCAGGGCTGTGCGGTTGATGACGGCGTTTGGGTCACCGCCGACGCACCTGTCCGATGTACGCGTCCTCGCCTCCCTGGTCGCGGAGGAAGACGCCCTGCGCGACGCCGGCGTCCCAGACCGGCCAGCCGGGCTGCACCTGCACCGCCGGGTCCTGGATGGGCACCCAGTGCATGCCCTGGGCATGCAGGCTGCGCGTGGAAAGGGAGGCGAGCACCGGCGTAAGCACGCCGAGCGAGGAGGGTCCGTCAAGCGCCGCTCGCCCCCCGCTCAAGAAGCCGCGCGCGGCGCCCACCTCTGCGCGACGCTGGCCTCACCCTGCCAAGCTCAGGACAGACCCCACGGCCCCAGCACCTTTCCCCCAGCGCCCTTTGCTGGCCGCACGCCCTCATCAGATTGACCGTCGTGCCGCACCTCTGCACGAATCCGGCCATGAGCTCTGGCTGGTACCGCACGGGGTCAAATGTGAAGACCCGGTACTGCAGCATGTAGTCGATGTCACTGCGGCGACGCGCCAGGCACGCACGCACGCACACAAACCAGCATGCACGCCGCTAAGAGGGCAAGCGGGCCTGCCTCTGACTACCAATCGCGCGATCCTCTTGCCGCCAGGGCCGCTCGGCGCGGTGTGGCGTCGCCCGGGCGGAGCACATGGGCGGGTGCGCCGGGGGCGCGCCCCCGCGGCCTACCCCTCACCTCCAAATCACGTCGAGGGGCAGGTCGGCGTCCTGGTACCCCTTGACCACGTCCATGAGGTCGCCCAGGTTGCGGTAGCCCCACCTGAACACCAACCAACCCAAGGCGGCGTCACTTGGGACCGCGTCTCCGGTGCCACCAACGTGCCCCAGCGGTCGTCCACTGCCGCGGCGCACGTATTGCCCACCCTCAGCGACGCTTGACTGCGCGGTGAGGGGCGTGGGCTGCTGCTCCCAATCCGTGGCATCCGCACCCCCAGCAGCACACGCACCTGCACTGGTGGAAGCCCAGGCTCCAGCGCGGGGGCAGCGCCGGCAGTCCCACCACCGTGTGGTACTGCTTCACCACTGCCTCGGGCGTGGGGCCCAGCAGCACGGTGAAGTCAAACACGCCGCCCAGCACCCTGCGGCCACCACCACCACCACCGTGGCAGCGAGCACGCAGGCCACCTCCGAGGCCTCAGGAGCGACACGGCGCAATCTGCGGCGTGCTTCCGCCTGGCTCGCGTGCCGATCCCGAGCGCTGAGCTCGTCTTGCAGCCGACGAGGCCGTGGCGGGCACACGTGATGCGAACGCACCTCTCAAAAACACCATCACCGTGCGTGCCGCGTGCGCACACACACGCACCTGTAGGTGAGGTGCTGCTCCCACAGCTCCACGTCCATGCCGTTGCTGTTGAGCAAAAACACGCCGTGCGCCGCCGCCGCCGCCGCCGTCCCCGCCGCGCCTCCCGCCGCCGCGCCGCCCGCCGCCGCCGCGCCTGTGCCCTGCAGCCGCCGCAGCTCGAGGTGAAAGGGGTGCGAGCCGTACAGGTTGACGTCCGTGTTGAACGCGCCCGTGTCCTGGTTCCACAGCGTGATGATCTGCGATGAGGCAACGGGATGGCAGGTCAAGAGCCACCACCGTCGAGGTTCTTTTTGCTCCCTGAGCACACGTCTGCCAAGCAGATGCCTCCGCGTGCCATGCGCCGGCCGCCGCTGAGGCTCTCGGCGCACCTTGCCATTGCGGGGCAGGACAAAGCCCGTGCTGAGCGTGCTCTCGCCCAGGCCCACCAGCGTGCTGCCCTCCTGCAGCGCCGTCGTCAGCTGCGGCGCAAACGCAAGTAGCATCCCACCACAACTCGCCACAGAGGGACACCACCAAACGAGCGGAGCCCAGGACAGGGACACAACCGTTAGCAGCCCCTGACGCTAGGCTGGGGGCAGGGGCGTATGCATACCCGCGCACCTGCATGAGCTGCTCCTTGAACAAGAAGCTCCAGCCCTTGGTGCTGAACACGGGCGTCGTGTCGTTGGGCGCGCCGTCTGCGCCAAAACACAGCGCATCGCGCAGCGCACCATGACGACGGCACGGCTCGCGGCCTCGCAAACCCCCACAGCAGAGCACGCTGCATCTTCTCACAGTGTCACGACCTCAGAAAACCAGCACCGCCGAGGGTCCAAAGAGAGAGCAAACAGCCGCACGGGCGGGCGTGCGCAGCGCGGCGTGGGCCTGCCCCACGCCCCGCCACCCCCTGCCTGGAGAGGGAGGAATGCTTGCAAGGGGGGTGCAGGCCACCAGTGAGTGCCTGGCCGCGCGCACCTCTCCCGACGCGCGTCACCTCGACCCAAAAGTCCTCCCCGGGCTCAGGCAGGTCGATGTGGTACAGCGGGTCGTCGGGGGGCGCCACGGGCCGCCACGGCCTGCGGCGACAGAGACGGCAAGCGGTCCTCTTCCGGTGAAAAAGGCTAGTGCGGTCGCTGCGGGGGCCGGCTGGCCTGGGCGCGGCCTGCCGCAGGCCGCTGTGGAGGGCGGGAGGTGTGGGCGGGGCGGGACCGGCCCCCGGCGAGTGTGCGCGATAAGGTGGCTGAGGCGGAGCCGCTGACCCACACCAGAGTCATCGCCGCAACCTCACCTGCGGACCAGGGCGGACGGCACCTCCCACCTCGCCTCTGCCCCAGGCACGTCGCTGGGTGCCTGCGCATACCGCACAGTCCACTCGCACCCCTCCTGCATGCCAGATACCCACCTCGCCGCAGCGCGCAGGCGCGACACCGCGCCCTCGGCCCCCACCCTCGCCCCCGCACGCAGGGCCCTTCCTCACCGGCGCCACGCGTATGTGCAGCGTGTCGCGCGTGTACCCCTCGACGAGCGCCGTGAGGCGGGGGAGGTCAGGGCCCAGCGCGCGCAGCACGGGCTGCCGCAGCTCCAGCTGCAGCTCGTAGCCCAGCGCTGCGTGCAGGAGGGGCGGCAGCAGGATGGGTCGAGCGTTTGCTGCGGCCCGTGCCGCCACCAGCAGGACATGGCCACGCCAGGAGGCGGAGCGGCACGATTGCGTCCGCATTGGGCAGCGCCGGCGGGAGCGTGAGGCACGCCAACAGCGGCAGCCGTCCGCCGTCCACTCAACAACTGCCACCCCCAGCTGCGCTGCAGCACGTGCGGGCGTGTGCTGCCCTGCTGGCACCACCACCACCATGCGCGCTGCACGCCTGGCAGCGAGGCCCCCTGCACCACCCTGCCACCCGCTGTCCTCTGCCTCTGCCACCAGCAGAGCCGCACCTGTGGACCAACCCACTGACCACCGACACCTGGCCCTCGACACCTCCCGCCTAGCCCCCCCGGCAACGCAGCACACGCGTGCACGGCCCCGCTGACCTCTCCGCCCCCACCGCAGCGCACACGCCAGGCGCTGCCGCCACCCGCAGCGCGCCCGGCGACCCTACGCACAGCGCCGCACCTGTGGACCTGAGCGCCGCTCTGACCCACTTCACGCCCTTCCCCGCCCGCATCGCAACGGTTCCGCCCCCCAGTTCACGCAGCATGCCTGTCGGCACGCGCCCCCCTCACAGCTGCCAGCCACCCCGCCCAACCACCACCAGGCGCACGACTGGGCAGGCGCGCCCGCCCCCCTGCCCCCTTCCCCACACCCGGCGGCTGAACACTGTGAGCCGCACCTGTGGAGCGCTTGCTGACCACCTTGTACTGCCCAAAGCTGTCGGGTGCCGTGCCGCTGTAGAAGCACGACGGCACGTCGCGGCTGGCGCCCTTGCCCGGCGGCACCCAGCAGCACCCCTGCGCCTCGCACGCCGCCTTGCTGATGTCCACGGCGCCTGCGGGCAATGTGCGAGGAGCACGTGCGTCATGGTGCCGTCGCACAGTGAAGGCCAGCGTGCGAGGTGGTGCGCTCGCCGTTCTGCTCTGTGAGTGTGCCCGTGAGCCATGAGGGGATCCCCTGAACATTCACGCCGTGTGCTTGCTGCCCATTTTGCCTGCTCCTTTCTGTGCGTGCTGCTCCGCAGAAAACTTCCGCCCACTCCAGGCGCTCCGCACGCACCGCAGTAGGTGCGCGGCACGGCGGCAGAGGCGGACGGGCAGGCGCCAGAGGCGGTTGGCGCGCCGTCTCGCACGTAGCTGGGCCAGGGGGCGCCCCGCCGCGCCCGCGCCTGCGCCAGCGCGGTGGCGCCCGCCGCCAGCAGCAGCGCCGCCATCAGCGCGACCGTGCAGAGGCCCGCCGCGAACGCTGCTCTGCGCGCCGCCTCCGGCACGTGCCAGCTGCTGGGCCAGCGCTGCCACCACGTGCCAGCTTGCCTGCTGGCCATCCACGCGGGGCAGTAGAGGCGCCCCGCCGGCCTGTGGTGCCCCAGCGGGTGGCTGTGCAGGCGCGTGACCGCGTCCTCCTCGCCGTCGTCCTCCTCATCGTCGCTGGGCGACCTCTGGCTCTGGTGCCCAGGTTGCGAGGACCTCTGCGGAAGGTGCTGCTGCTGGTCGCGGCGCAGGAGCAGGGGCTGCGCGTCGTCCGCCGCGGCGTCGTTGTCGTGGTCCACCGTGTGGATCTCCTGAAGCGAGGCGACTCTCCTGTGCCGGGGCGCTCCACCTGTGCCGGCCCGAGTGGTGTGCGCGCCCGACATCTCCACCAGCGACAGCGCGGGCGCCGAGTACGAGTTGCCTCCCGAGTGGCCGTCCGCTTTTGCCATTTCGGAGCTCTCCGCCTTGGGCGCGGTGTGTCGTGCGGACGCCGTGGATGCACTACGGGATGCGCATGATCATCAACCGCTCACCCAGTGGCTCGAGACGGGAGCACAGTGGTCCACGGTGCAGGAGTAGCATCAGGATCATCCCCATCTGCGCAGGCGAGCCAGTGAGCGACGCAGCGCGCCCGCCCGCTCGTTCGCCCGCCCCTGGAGCTCGCCCGAGGCACCACGATCGTCCGCCCGCGTTGATCAAGAGCAAGGGGGACGAGCAGCTAGCTGCTGTGCACAAAAGCTGTGGAGGGATGGCAATGGCATTGCCCTGAAGCAGGCGGACGCACTCTGCGCAGCCAGCGCGTCTCGGTCGCCCTCACCTGTGGCGGACTGTTGCCAAGGGGCAGGTGAACGCGTGAGTGCTTGTACCTTCCACCAGGGTGGGGTGCACGGCCGGCAGTTGGCACCGCAAAGGGGCCGTTTGCGTGAGCTGGCAAACAGGGGCCTGTTGTCGCGGCGTGCGGCGTCTGCACGTCCAGGTCTGCGATGCCTTGCACTCAGGAGCGGCAAGCCAGCACGGCACTTGCTTTAGGACGCGGCCCCCTGGCGGGCCCCTGGCCACGTGCACCGGCTGGGCGTGGCCTGTTCGGCGTGGCCTGCCGGGCGGGGCAGGTGGCACGGCCGCCCGGCACAGCACAGCACGGGAGTGTGACAGCGCGCTCCGCTCACGGCCCCCATATCAAGCACGAGCGCTGTCGGCACCGAACGACACGCTTGCAGAAAGTCCTTTCACCGCCTCATCACCTCGCTCGCTCCTTTGCTCCTTTGAGATGGCCACCAAGCTGCAGTTCCTCGTGCTCGCCCTCGCGCTGGCCCTCGCGCCCTCAGCCTCGGCCCACGGCGCGCGCAAGCTGCTGCAGGCGGCTGCCACTGGAGGTTCCGCCGCCGCTGCAGCCTCCACGGGCTCGGCCGCCGCGACAGCTTCTGGTGAGTAGTTTGACCTCCTCGCCGGCTGCGTGCGTGACAGACTCAAGTTGACCTGCCTCACAAGTGCTCCTCCTCTCCCACCCTCTGATCCTCCTTGCGCAGCGCCGTGCCCCGCGCTGGACGGCTACTTGCTCTACAAGGACGTCGGCTACAACTTGAACTACGCGGACAGCTCGGCGGCCTGCTGGGCGGTGATCGGCGCCAGCGCCCTCACGCTGGACGTGGCCAACGCGCAGAGCAGCCAGTGCGACACGCTTGGGTGTAAGAACTTCACCCTGCAGCAGGTGGCGGACGCCACCGCGCCCGGCGGCGCCTACGTGCAGATCTGCGTGACGGTCTCGGGCAACGAGATGGTGCCCATGCCGGGCAGCTGCTTCTACCAGTTCCAGTGAGAGCCAAGTTGGGGACTGGGAGGGTCCTGGCCTCGTGTACATACTGCAGCCCCACTTGACGACCTTTGAGCTTGGACGCGTCTGTGAGCTTGGTGATCATTGGACATCCCTGCCTGCGCCAGTGCTGCCAGTGCTGCGAACCCAACCCTTGCCTTGCACCTGAAATGCAAAGCGACGACGGGCTGCAGATCTCCCGCACCGCGCGTGAGAGAGCTAGAGAGAGTGTCGGCGCACACCGCTGTGTCTGAGCTCACCTTTGAGCTGCAGCTCCTGGCAGGCCTTCCAGTGCAGCTGCTGACTCAGCAGCGCCCCCCACGTGCCGTCTTCCAGGCTGTCGCCCTTGTTCGAAGTGCGCTCGAAGACGACGAAAACCCCCCGCCCAGGCGCTCGCACGACTCCAGAAGCTCTTGGCAAGGTCTGATCGCGCGGACGCACACGGGAGCCGCGAGGCACTGTCGAGCAAGCCCACGCCTCGCCGGTGCGTGCGGAGGGAAGCCACTGCAAGCGCAGGAATCCTTGGGTGGGGCGCCCCGCCCGCAGCAGCAGCAGCCCCAGCCCGCGCCAGCAGCGCGAGCGAGCACGACACGGATGATCAGCAGTGCGCAGGGCACGGAGCTGCGAGTGGCGGGGGCAGGAGAGCCATCGCTCGGGCCAGGAGGATCCTCGAGGCCGAACATGACAAATCGTGACCACCTGGGTCGGTGCAGCAAGCAGCGGCCGCGCGAACAGATCTCGCGCCTCGCAGCACCGTGAGCGCGCCATCTGCAGACGCTTCTCGGTCCTCGGCTGAGATCGAGAGCGGGCGTCCGCCCAGATCTGGCAGCGCTCAAGTTGAAGCACCCTCCGCTTGTGCCCCACCCCACCCTCGTGCAGGTCGCAGGATGCTGCCCTACCTTTCGCCAGAGTGCGGCATGTTCAACGTGCTTAGCGGAAGCAAGGCCGGCTACACCATCAGCTTTGTCTCGGCACGCATTGAGGGCTACGGTCCCGCCACCGAGGCGATCAACCGCGAGTTCAAGCTCTGCGACACCGTGGCCATCCGCGTGTCGTCCTCGGGGCGCAGCCACTTTGCGCAGCTGAAGATGGAGCTGTTCAACATGCATGGCGCCCCCTGCGACCTGGCCACATGGCAGCAGGAGCGCGCACACGTCCGGACGCCCGTGCCCACCGTCACCATCGCGTCCGGCGAGACGAGCACGCTGGTAGGCGGCGTGCGCTTCTCACTGACCTCCTCGGGCCGCAGCCACCAGTGCAGCGCCACGCTGAGCGACACGAGCGGCCTGGCCGACGTGAAGAAGCTGTGGGGCTGCCTGTAGGCTGGTGCTGTGTGGTGCTGTGTGGTGGTCCTGCGAGTGCTGACGCAAGCCAGGCGTCAGAGCAGTGCAGGGGCACTGCAGCGCCAGTGGCAGCTCTGGCTGGCGGGCGCAACCGCCGCATGCACGCCTGGCTGCAAGGGTGACCGCGGCACGGCGACCGCGTGTGGTGCGCATTCCACCTGTCGCTCTCAAGTTCGAAGCACCGCGCGTGTCGTACCGCACGCCCTGCGCGCCATGCAGCCCCAACAGTGCAGAGCGCCACCGGCTGCACACACACACAAGCACAGGCACAAGCACAAGCACAAAGCAGCTGCTTTTGGGCGCTCCAGGCTCCCGCTCAGGTGCGCACGGTGTTGGTGGCGGGTCCGAGAGCTCTTGACAGCGCGCTCGCCGAGCACGGCAATCGCAGCTAACGTGTCGCCCGTGCGTTGCTCACGCGCAGGCGCACTCGCAGCTGCGTTCTTCGCGTCGGGCCCCCTCGGAAGCGCGAGGTGCGCGGGCGCCGGGCGACCCAGCGCCAGCCACTCGCAGCATTGCAAGCGAGCAGCGCTGCACCACGACGGCAGCCAGCACGTCCAGGCGTGTGCTGCTGTGCTTGGGTGGGCATGGAGACGCGCAACCACATTGCTGCGCGCGGCGAACGCACGCACGCACCTGCGCAGGACCATCATCATGGCGCTCCGCGTCCTGCCCGGCGTGGGCAAGCACGGCCTGTCCGGCCCGCTGTACAACATCTCCTTCACGTCGGCGCGCGTGGAGGGCGCCCAGACGGCCGAGCGCGTGTTCAAGGCCATCAAGCTGAGCCGCACCACGTTCATCCGCCTCGAGTCCCAGGGCCGCCGCCACACGGGCGACCTCAAGCTGGAGTTCTTCACCCGCGACGGCACGCCCTGCGACCAGCCCACGTGGCGGCGCGACTGGTCCAGCGGTGGCAAGCGGCGCGGCGGCCGCCTGCCAACCACAAAGGTTGCGCCAGGGGAGACGAGCGAGGTGGTGGGCGGCGTGCGCTTCTCGCTGCAGACGGCCGGCAAGGACCACACGTGCGTGGCCACGCTGGTGGAGGACGCCCACGAGTTTGACACGGAGGAGGAGGAGGAGGAGGACGTGGAGGAGGGCGAGGTGCCGCCGGCATGGGAGCAGTTCTGACCTGCTGCTGCTTCTTTCCGTGCGCGTGCAACGTTGCTGCCGTCGGAGCAATTCAGGGAGGAGCACCGTGTTGCACCAGCAGCAAAACGACGAAGAGTGAACGCGTTCGCAGCAAACAGAACGACCACTACCACACACAAACCAAGCACCCACACACACACGAACGCGTGAACGAATGAATCGTCTCAGCCGCCCTTGGGGCGCCAGGACCGCTGCGCGCACGACGACGACGGGCGCCACCACACGTTGAGCGAGGCGGCTACCTGGCGCCGGCGCCGCTGCTGCTGCCAAACGCGCCAAACAGCTCGCCCTTGTTGTCGATGCGGTTGTAGCGCTCCCCTGCGTGCACACACACACGCAGTGCACACGGATTCCCCTCTTGTCATGGCACCAGCGCGAGCACCTCACGCCGCCTGCATGACGACGCCATGGCAGCTCTGATTCCAGCGCCGCCCGCACAGTCTCACAGTCGCCGGCGATGGGCGCGGCCAGCAGCTCGTCGGGGATGCCAAACGCCTCAATCACGTCGTGCGCCGTGGGCGCCGCCTCGGCCACCATCGCGCGCACCAGCGCCGGCACCTGCTTGGCCGCCTGCACACAAGCACACGTGCACCACAGTGCCGCTGTCGCTTGCGGCTCCAGAGGGCAGCGGGCGCAAACGCCGGCCAGGCGCAGCTCCACAGCGGACGACTCCCCAGGGCATCCCGTAGTCGCGCGCCGCTGCCCTTAGCCAACCCTTCCCCCACCACCGCCGCCCCGCGCACCTGCACCGCAGCCCCGCCCGCACCTGCACCTGCACGGGCAGCCCGGCCAAACCCCCACACCACCTCCCGCACCTGCATGGGCAACCCCGGCCCACCCTCACCCCAACCCCGCACCTGCACGGGCAGCACGCCCTCGCCGAGGAACCAGGCAATGTCCGCCTCGACGCAGCGCGCCGCGTAGAGCCGCGCCAGCCGCTCCAGCGTCGCCCGGGCCGCCGGCGACGGCGCCGCGCCTGCGCGCAACGTGGCACGCGCGCGGCGCACAAAACGCTTTCGGGCGGGTCGCCTGCAGCAGGGCGGCTGCGCGCCCGCACCAGCACGCCCTCTCGGCCGTGAAGCGTCACAGGCCAGGGGGTGCCACAGAGCGCGCCTGCCCAGTACAAGCACAGCCTCCCCCCCCCCCCGGCCGCTGTCCCATTTCCTTTCCTTACCCTTCACTTTGCCTCTCCCGCGCGACTCACCGTAGGTGGGCACGGACTGGGTGAGCGCCGCCACGCAGGCGTCCAGCACCACGCGCTCGGCAAAGGCCAGCGCCGCGCCCTGCACCAGGTCGCTCTGCCGCTTCATCCTGCTCACACACGCACACACGCACACACACGCACGACGGTGGCGGGCAAACATGCGATCAACGTGCTCCTCGCAAGCCAAGGTCCCAGCAATCACACTGCAGCTCGGACACGCTGTGTCCCCACTGCCGCCCAGGGCGTTTCTAGCGCCGCGCCAGTGCCGCTCACCACTCGTCGAAGAAGCCCTGCGCGCCGGCGCCGCCCGCCTTCATGGCCTGCGCCAGCGCCGCCAGCGTGCGCCCCTCGCGCACCTCGAGCAGCTGCTGCAGCGACGCCAGGCTGCCCAGCTCGCCAGGCAGCGGCGGCGGTGCCGCGCCCTGCGGACAGGTGCATGGCGTCAGCGCGCAGCAGTGAAGCGCAGGCGCCTGTGGACGCTGTGCGGACGGGAGGGTCGGCAGCGCTGGGGTAGGCGTTCGTGGCGGCGATGGAGAGGAGAGAGGAGGGTCGCGGCAACAAAACAGAGCGGGCAGGCGCGTGCGGCGCGCGCTCCACTGCTGCGGCGCCGCACGGGGAAGCGCGCTGCTGGAAGGGAAAGGGCGCCAGCTCTGCGACGCGGCGTGGAGGGAGGGTGGGGGCGCGCGCCTTTTGCACGCGGGCGGCGTAGGCGGGCCAGCTCATCATGCTGAGCAGCTCCTTGGCCACCTTTTGCATCAGCACCCTGCGCAGGCGGGCGGCCAGCGATTGAGCACGAGGTGACGGAGCAGGTAAGAGGGAGCGCGCGCCGCGCGCCTGGCGGCCCGTGCCGTTGCGTCCGCTCCGTTGCGGCCCCAGGTGCAAGCTCGCCAAGGCGCGTGCACCCCCTGAGCTCTGCTTGCGCAGGTCAACAGCCCCAGGCCCCACCTCCCCTGCCATTCGCGCGCAACCAACCACGCACCTGTTGTCGCCCTCGGCCGTCATGCCGGCGTGCGCAAAGCCGATGAGCGACCCGAAGCGGTTGACCGACAGGTAGCCCTGCCCGCCGCACCTCTCGCGGCAGCACGTCGCCGTGTCCTGCGAGGAGACGCCCGCACACACACACACACTTTCTGATTACTGCACTCGCGCTGCGTGACGCTGCGGAGCGGGGGGACGCCCCACAAGTGGATCTGCCTGACGATGCATTCGTGACGTGACGTACAATCGTTGGGCACGCTTAGCGTGCCGTGCTCTGAGCCCTGTGCT
>VFQP010004090.1_pt1 | contig 14035 bp, 14 predicted proteins | sample 3512351 | NCBI WGS metagenome assembly VFQP01 (sample SAMN10412372, study PRJNA504923) | tailings metagenome | isolation source: Relicate 1 Philex TSF1 revegetated site | place: Philippines: Tuba, Benguet | collected 2017-08-29 | reverse complement strand
CCAGTGCGCGGCAAGTGCGCGCTGATGTGGTGCTCGCGCTTGCCCAAGCAGCGCCACACTGCAGCGCCACGCCCCCCTCGGCCGCGCACCTTGAGCGGGAGCTTGCGGTCCCTGCCGCTGGGCTTGACCACCTTGGTGTCCTTGAGCTTGTCCAGGCACACCTCCTGGCCAGCCTCGAACTTGTCGAACGCGCCCAGGTGCACCGTCACAAAGTCGGGCTGGCCCGCGCCCATGCCTGCGCACGCAGCACATGACATGCTCACACCAGCATGCCTGAGCCTTGCTGCTGCTGTGGTGTGCTCTGCTCTCCTGCTGCCCGATGCTGCATCGCTGCCAGGCTGCTCCCTCCATCCGCGCAAGGAGGGATCCGGCGAGGGCGGCGCGACTCCTGGAGCAGCAGCAGTGCGAGGCGCCGCTGCTGTTCCAATGGCTGCACGCGGGCGCTGCTCACCGCCGGCGATGCCGCGCAGCTTGGGCAGGCGCCGGTACAGTGGCGTCTGGCCGCCCTCAAAGCCTGGCCGCACGCTGGGGCCGGAGCGGCTCTTTTGGCCGCGCTCGCCAAAGCCGCACGTGTCACCCTGAGTGTGGCACAGCGCGCACCGCCGAGCGGGTGTTCACCATCGTGTGGTCGTGTGGCCCGCAGCCGGAGGAGAGGACCCGGCGACAGGCATCGGCGCACGCACCTGGCCAGCGGCGGTACCACGGCCCTTGCGCCTCTTGTCCGGGCGCGCGCCCTCGGCCGGGCTCAGGTTGCCCAGGCGCAGGCGCTCGGCCTGCACCACCACCGAGCTCGCCCGGCTCGACGTGAAGGGGCGCACCGCCGAAGCGCAGCGCATGCTGGCGAGAGACATCCTGCTGCTCCTCTGCCTGGGATAGCCGCACGGAGCCGCACCGGCGCCACATTTTCGCATGGAAAATGCAAACCCCTGGCGGTAAAGGTGGGAGAGCTCGTTGCTGCGCCAGCTCCTTGGTTGGAGGGCCAAGGATTGTGTTTCCAGCATCAGGACGCCCAGAACCCCCAGTGCTGAGGCAGAATGCAGCGGCGCGAGACGACCCGCCCCGCGCGGCCAGCGCTGGCCGCCTGGCTCATGGTCACGGCGTGCCTGGCAGCCACATCAGCAGCAGGGAATAAGCAGAGCAGCTGCGAGGAGCTGGGGTGAGGAGCTGGGCGGGCTGGGCGATCGCGAACGCCAGCGCGTCTGTCCTCGCTCACGCACATCCTGGTGCACCACCACCACCACTGGAACCTGTTGCTGCCGGCTCGCTCGCGCAGGTTCTCCAGCCCCAGCTGCGGGGACTGCGACCGCCTGCAGGAGGGGCTCAGCAGCGGCAGCAAGGACGCCGCGGCGCTGCTGACCGAGTGCCGGCAGTGCTGCGTGAGCGACGAGCAGTCCAAGTTCACGCACGCCGAGCTGCAGGGAGACCAGATGAGGCTCAGGTGAGGGCGGCAGCGGCAGCGTGTCGTGCGCTTGAGGCACACGCCTAGGCGCACACAGCTGCCCCTGTCGCCGCACACCCTGTCCGCAGCGGCGTGCCCGAGCTCAAGGCCTTCCTGGACGCCAACAAGAAGAAGCCCAAGAAGGAGCGCCTCACCGTCTCCTCGGTGGCCAGCGTGTGAGCGGAGGAGGAATTGGGAGGGTGCCTGCGCTGCGCTGCGCACAAACGCTTGCGCCGCTCGACATGCGTGTGCTGCGGCACATTGTGCGGTGCCGCAGGGTGCCGCGGCTGCGGCTGACCAAGGCGGACGGCAGCGTGGAGCACATCCGGGTGGACGCCTGGACCAAGCAGGCGCTAGAGGACTTTTTGGCGACGCGCGTGCAGCAGCCGGCGGCGGCGACTGCGGCCAAGCAGTGACATTGATCTGTTGCAGAGCGCGTGCAGGGAGAGGCACCGTGCAAGAAACACGTCTCCTGGCAGAACCCATCGTCGTCCATCAATATCGCTGTCAGATGCGTCACGGCGCCACGGCAGCGGCCGTGACGCCTGCTCCTGCGCCCCCGCCGCCCTCGCCGGCAGCGTTGGTGTTGGTGGGCTGCGCCGCGCGCTGCAGCTCCTGCTGCATGGCGGCGGCCAGGCGCGCGACGCGGGCCCTCAGCACGGGGTTGTCCAGGCGCACCAGCTGGTTTCGCCACATGGCCGTCTGCACGCGCACGTCCAGCAGCTTGGCCCTGGCCTCCTGGGCGCCCACCAGCATCTGCGCCAGGGACAGGGGGAACGGTGGCGGTGGCGGTCGTGCAGGGTGTGAAGCGCGCACGCACGCCGCCCTTCCTCCCCCGCCCCCTCATCTCACCTCGTCCAGCTTGCGCAGCGAGGCGGCGGGGATGAGCGCGGCGCCCGCCAGCAGCTCCTGCTGCCGCTGCTCCCGCAGCAGGCGGCCAGGGGAGGGCGGGTCGTCGTCCACGTCCATGACGCCCGCCGCCACCACCCCCACCGCCGGGGGCGCGTTGGGGGCGGGTGGTGCGCGGGGGTTGCAGGGCGTGCGGCCGCCCGTAACCGCCTCCAGGGGCGGCGCGGTGGGGGGCGCCGGCGCCACCTGCAGGGCGTGGTGCGGCGGCGCCTGCTGGGGCGCCTTGGGGCTGGTGGCCAGGGTGGCGTGGGGAGGAGGGGCGCGGGGGGAAGGCAGGCGGAGCCGCGGCAGGCGTGGGGAGGCGTCGGTGGGCGGGGGGGCGCCCTCGGGCGGAGGGGGCGGCATGGCGGCGGCGGCGGGCGCGTGCTCGTGCTCCTCGGTGGGCGGCGGCGGCGGGGGCTCAGTCGGGGCCACGGCACGGGGCGAGGGGGTGTTGCCGCTGCCGGCGCCTCGCGTGGCGGGCTGCTGCTCGCGCCCCGCCGTCAGCGCTGCCGCCTGGGGCGGGGCGCCTGCCGCCGCTGCAGCCGAGCGCGGGCGCGACGGCGGGTGCGTGTGCGGCGCCACACCTGCTGGACAGCGGTGCATCGGCGGCGGCGAACACACGTGTGGTGCGGAAGGCACCATTCGCTTGTGCGTCGGTGGGCGCACCGGACACGTCGCGCGCACCTGGCGTCACCCTGGGCAGGCCTGGCGAGAGGCGCGAGGAGCCGGCCGCACCGGACGGCCCCAGCCAGGAGGACGGCACGGTGCTGTTGGCTGTGGCCGTGGCGGTGGCGGTGGCAGTGGCGCCGCCCCTGGGCGTGAGCCGGCCGCCGCTCCTGGCGACCTTGGGCGCAGGCGGCAGGGGCTTGGAGGCGTGCAGGCGCAGGAACTCGGCCGGCGGCAGCGGCACGTCGTCGCCGTCGTCGTCCTCGTCGGCCGGGCGCGGGCGCGCCATCAAGGCGGAGGAGGAGGCCGGGTGCGGCGCCGATGGCACGGCGGCGGTGGGGTTGCCGTTGGTCAAGCCCACGTTGGCGGCGCCGGCGGCGGGGGTCATGGGCTTGGGCTTGAGCGGGGTGGGGCGCGGGACGGGGGCGTTGGTGCCCAGCACGGCGGCGGGCGGTGGCTGTGCCATGGCGGCGGGCGGCGCGGCGGGGCCGGCTCCCCTGCGCGTGCGTGTGGAACCTCAGCACCTCCCTCGGTCGTGCGCGACTGCCGTCAAGACTTGCCCTCGCCCGCTTGCTGCAAGGAGGCACCTCACCATGGTGGTGCCGGCGCTGCGCCCAGCTGCAGAGCCGTTGGAATTGGCGGCTCGTCATCATCGCTGCTGCTCAGCTGTGCTGGGCTCCTCTTGGCCGCCAGCCCTGCGCGTCACCGCATGCGCACACGGGCACACGCCTGGGTGCGTGCGGCGTCACGCGAGGCGCCCCCCTCCCTCCAGCCCCTCAAAGGCAGCGCACCTGGGTCGTAGGCGGCGGCGTCGATGTCATCCTCCTCGTCCACATCGAATCCAGTCAGCTTGTACGCGTCCTCTGCGCAGACGGGGCGTGGCGGGGTGCGTGATCCTCGCGCGGACGAACCTTGCGCGCCGCCTTTCTCCCCCACAAGCGGCGCGCAAAGCGCGCAGTCCTGCTCAGGGAAGCGAGCCCGCCGTCCCCCACACGCACGACGCGCACCTTCGGGCTCTGGCGCGGGCGGCTTGCTTCCGCCCGAGGTGCGCCTGCACACAAAGCGATCGGCCGCCACACGCGCAGAGCGTGGGCGCAAGCACACACGCGCGCGCGCACGGTGCTGCTGCTGCAGCTGCTGGTCCACTGGCTGCGCGCAGAAAGGGATTGACGTGCTCGATCGCTCGCGCACCCGGACGCGCCAGCGCCTCCTCCTGCGCTCCCCGCCTGCGCCTGCGCAGCCCCAGCGGAGAGGCGGACCGGCTTCTCCAGGATCACCTCGCCGTCATCGTCGTCTGCGAGCGGGCGAGCGCACGCGCGCACACAAGAGGAGGCGTGGGCGCGCGACGAGAGCTCCTCCTTGGCACCGCAGGCGCAGAGGCCCTCACCGTCGCCGAGCGTCACCACGCTGCTCTTCCCGCCGCTGTTCAGCGCCATGTGCTGCTCCTGCTGGGTGTTTGGGGGGGGCCTGTGCCAGCATGTTCACGTTCGCACGCCCAGCGTGCGCAGCGTGCCCCCCGCGACAGCCAGGTCTCTCGCGCGTGAAGGCTGGGCAGAGGCCGCAGCCCATGGCATCAGGCACGTCAGTCAAGCCACACAGCAGCAGCGCGCGCACGCGGGGCCTGCCGCTTCCGTGCTCGCGCGCCCCCCCTCACCGCGCGTCCATTTGCCCCGTGATGCACGCAGCCTCTCGCACCACGCAGCACATCACCTACTGCGCGGCGCTTGCCTCAGCTTCTTGCCACCGTTCAACGCATGATCGTGGCGCACCGCCGCGACACGCCCCACAGTCCGCAAGGCCAGAGGGCTGCACAATTGAGGAGATGCGCCCATGAGAGCAGCAGCAGCAGCAGCAGCACAGTGCGGCCGTCCCCCTGCAGCAGGAGCGTTGCTGGAGCGGGGTCCCGATGTTGCTGTGTGGTCCGCACCCTCCTGAGGAGCCGGGGCGAGCGCAGCAGCAGGCGCAGGAGCCGCGGCAGCGGCACCACCACTCTTACGGAGGCGCGCTGGAGGATTCCCCTTCGCCCCCGGTGCGCGCCGAGCGTGGGGGCTGCGCGTCCGGCAGTCTGTGGCCACCCGAAGGGCGCCATCGTGGCGAATCCGATGCGCGCACGCGGCAGCGCATCCAACACCGGCGCAGAGCTCCTCCTATTCCTCCTCACGCGCGTTGCCTGCAACAACCATGGCGCAGGCGCGCCCTCTCCTTGCTGGCCGCGTGTGGACGGGCCTGCCAATGCTCAAGTGCGATTCGTCCGACTGCCTGCTCTGCTCGGCGTGGACGGCCTCGCAGCGGCAGCAGCAGCAGCAGTGCTCCCTGCTGCGCAAGCGCTCGCTCAGCGGCACGGGCACTTCCGCAGCAGAGCCCGCCTCGGCCCTCCAAGCGGCGCTGGAAGCGGCCGCAGCGCAGAAAGGCTGCACGCCTTCACGCACAGGAGGAGGAGGCGTGTGCGAGCACCACCACCACCACCACCTCCTCCACCTCCACCACCACCAGGCGCCGCCTCCTTCATCCCTAGCCTGCGCACACGCTTCGGACGGTGGGCCATCGGCGCGCTGGGCCACCGGTAGTGGCCGCGGGCGCAGCCACACCACCACCGCTTTGAGAGACCAGGACGGTGACGTGGTCATGTCGGAGGACGACGACGACGGGGACTTAGTCAAGCAGCAGGACGAGGAGCAGGAGGAGCAGGGGCAGCACAGCGACGACGATGTGCACGCTGCCGTCGAGCGGCGGCGGCGGCGGCAGCAGTGGTGGGCGGCGCAGCGGCCGCCTGCCTGGCGCTTCCGGCCCGAGTTCCAGGCGCTGGCGGGCCCGGCGCCGGCGCGCCTGCACCCCTACGCGCAGCTGCTGCCGCTGCAGGGCCACCAGGGCCACACCTCGCACGACATCATCAGCGCGCTCGAGTTCTCGCCCAACGGGCAGCTGCTCGCCAGCGGCAGCCTCTCCAAGCAGGTGTGTGCTGTACTGTTTTTGAGGGGGGATGCGCCAACAGGGTCACGACGCGCTTGGCAGCCACAGTTCGCCTTGATGCGTGCGCACCCTTGACGCCTGCGCGCATGCAGGTGCGGCTGTACAGCCTGAGCGAGCTGTTCAGCAGCAGCCGCTGCGGTGACGTTTTGGGCGAGGACGCCTGGCAGCAGTGGGAGCACGCCGCCGGCGCCTGCGGGCAGGCGTGCTGCGGCGCCCACCACCCCTCTTTTCACCACCGGCACACGGCCAGCTGGCACAGTTCCGCGGCCGCGGCGCCGCCGCAGCAGCAGGGGGGCCTGGTGCACGACACCGCGGCACTGGGGGCGGGCGTGCCCGGCCGCGCGGGCCTGAGCCACCGCAACAGCAGCAGCACCAGCGGCGGGCCGCTGCACCAGTGGCCGCCCGCCGGCGGGGAGCAGCAGCAGCAGGAAGCGCCAGGCTCATCAGCAGCAGCAGCGGCGGCTCTGCGTCCGCTGGTGGTGCACCGCCTGCCCAGCAAGGTCAGCTGCCTGTCGTGGAGCCCGGCGCACGACGGCGTGGTGTGCGTGGGCGACTACGACGGCGTGCTGACGCAGCTGCACGTGTGCAGCGGGCACCAGCTGGCCGACGTGGACGCGCACGCCGGGCGGCGCATCTGGGGCGTGGCGCACTCGGCCCTGCAGCCGGGCCTGTGCGCCAGCGTGTCGGAGGACGGCACCGCCAAGCTGTGGGCCGGCGCCGCGCTCGAGCAGTGCGTGGCGGTGCTGCGGCCAGGCAGCCCAGGCGCCTCCTCGCCCTCCTCCTCGCCCTCCTCGGCAGCGGCGGCGCTGTGCGGCGTGGACTTTTCGCCGGTGCAGCCTCACCTGCTGGCGGTGGCGGGCGCCGACGGCTCGGTGCTCGTGTACGACCTGCGGGGGTCGCGCGCGCTGCCGCTGCTGGCGCTGCACGGCGCGCACCAGCGGCCCGTGTCGTACGTCAAGTTCTTTGGCCACGGGCGCCTGGCCTCGGCCTCCACCGACGCCACGCTGGCGCTCTGGGACCTCCTTGGAGGTGGCACGGGCGGGGAGGAGGGGCAGCAGCTGCTCAGCGGCGGCGGCAGCGGCCCAGCAGCAGGGCACTGCAGCCTGCCATTGGCGCAGCCGGTGCAGGTGTTCCGGGGGCACCGCAACGAAAAGAACTTTGTGGGGCTCAGCGTGTGCCCCGAGGAGGGGCTGCTGGCGTGCGGCTCCGAGACGGACGCCGTGTTTGCGTTCCACCACGCCTGGAGCGACCCGCTGGCCAGCCACCCCGTCTCTGGTGGCGGAGGTGGCCTAGGAGGGTGGGGCGACCAGGGAGGGTGGCAGCAGCCGCAGCCGCTGCTGCCGCACAGCGCCTCTGCTTCCTCCACCTCCACGCTCGCCTCGCAGCCCTTTGTGAGCTCGGTGGCCTGGCAGGGCGCCGAGGCCAGGCGCCAGCTGGGCCTGCCCCCTATGCTGGCGGCGGGCTCGTCCACGGGCGGCATCGCCCTGCTCACCCTGCACGCCGAGCAGCAGCAGCAGCAGCAGCAGCATGGGGAGGCGGCAGGCGGCGCGGAGGACGGGCGCGCGCAGCACGAGCGCTGACAGCACAAACCTGGGGGAAGTGCGGGTTGGGGAGGGAAGGACAGCTGCCCCGATTGGGGCTTATCGCTAAGTGCCGCGCTTTGACCTTTTGTGCGCCGCGCACTACCAAACCGCCCTGCCCCAACGCTGCCGCTCTTCATGACCCGGGAGCCTTCACGCCTTTGCGCGAGTTTGTTTGCTGACGCGTGTGGTCGCGGATGTGCAGAACTCGTTTCCCCCCGGCGGGCACTGTGTACGTTGTTCGGCCCTTTGTTCGCTCCTCCCTCCCGTGCTGCGCGTGCTCTGCGTGCTGCCACGGCCGCCACGCCACGCTGGTTCCACGTCCCGCCTCTGCGCAGGGACTCAGTTCCCGCACATTATGATGCCTTTCCCCTACTGGCTTTGCCGCCCTCCAACGATTTCGTCCATTCTTGTTGCCCTCGCGTGTGAGGCGCGCCCCGCCTGCTGCCGCGCACGCGTGCGTGGCTCACCGTGAGCTCCCGTGTGCAAGCAGGCACCTGCGCAAGGCTGCCTGGAGCTGTGGTGCCGCCGCTTGGCACGGTTGCCAGAACAGGAAGCGAGGGCTCATGGCGAGGGCACGCGCTGCACAGCGGGACCGGCGGCGAGCAGCAGCGGCCAGTTCGCCGACCACGCACATCGCGCACTATTGCGCACGGACCTCGGATTGCGCGCCTCGCGCCGCCTCACTTGCAGGATGTTGCTTGGCTCGCCCGCGCCGGCCTCAGCGTGCGGCGGATCCCTGCTGCTGCCTCCTCCTGCAGCACCGCTGCCAGCAGCTCAGCCTCTCCACCAACACCACCAATCGCAGCAATGCCGCCGGATCCTCGCCCAGGCCACCACCGCGCGCAGGACGCCCAGCACCACAGCAGCGCCGCAGGAGCACAGCAGCAGCAGCGGCAGCGGCCCAGCTGCAGCGGTGGCCACGAGCCTGGACCTGTGGCGCACGCTGCTGCTGGCCAGCGGCAGCAAGATGGCCGAGGCGGTCGCGGCGGCAAACGGCGTGGCGCGCCTGCAGCGACTGGTGGAGCCTCCTCCTCAAGGTGCCGCGAGCGATGACGTGTCAGGGGGGGCTGAAACTCGGGACGCACGCCGGGCAGCGCACCACCCTGCGCTCACCCGTCAACGTTGCGCTGTGTGTGGCACAGGCTTCCCCCCCGGGCCGGCGGGCGAGCAGGTGGCGGCGCTGCTGGGCGGGCCCCTGGAGTTCCTGCAGCGCACGCGCGCGGAGCACGGCGACGTGGTGGGCCTGCTGCTGGGCGGCGAGCGCGTGGTGCTGGTGGCCGACTCGCAAGTGGCGCGCCAGGTGAGGGAGGGGCGGGAATGGGGGGGGAAGAGGGGAGGCGGGCGCGAGGGGCACAGTGGCTGCACATTGTGCCGTGCACACCACCCTGGGGCCTCGGCTTGCTGCCCTCATCTCTGGGGGAAGTGTCAGGGCCTCGCGAATGCACGAGGCGTTGGGCGAGGCCAGGGTGGCCTCAAAACAGCTCAAACAGCTCACCGCAGGGAGGCAGGCGACGGGCAGCTGGGGGGCAGCCCTTGCCCAGCGTCTCACCTCAACGCCTGTATGGGCGTTGGGGTGGCTGGCGGTTTGGCCGTGTGAGGCACACCGCACGCGCACGGCCGCGTGCGCAGAAACGCGGTTTGTGAAAGCTCAACACACACCTGCTGTGCGCCACATGCATACAGGTGATGATTGACCAGGCGGGCGAGGTGTTTGTCAAGGAGGGCACGGCCTTCTTCCCCGGCAGCAGCCTGGCGGGCAACGGGCTGCTGGTGAGCGACGGGGACGTGTGGCGGCGCCAGCGGCGGCTGAGCAACCCCTCGTTCCGCCGGGCTGCGGTCGAGGCCTACGCCGATGCCATGGTGGCCGCCACGCAGCGCCTGCTCGACACGCAGTGGCAGCCAGCTGTAGGTCAGTCAGTGCTGTGGGCGTGCGAGCGCGTGTGGGGAAGGGGTGTGCTCAGTACCAGACGCCAATGCGCTCGCTCAATGCGTCTCTCCACGGCCCACGCGCCAATCGCAGGCCAGACGCGTGACGTGTACGTGGACTTCAACCAGCTCACGCTCCAGGTCACGCTGGACGCGCTGTTTGGCTGCAGCCTCGGTGGCGCCGACTCGGCAGTGGCGGCAGCAGAGGCGGGCGCCGATGGCGGCGGCGGCACAGCGCTGCAGGCCGCAGACGCCCAGGGGAGCGCCGCTGACGACGCGTGGACTTCTCCCTCCTCCTCCTCTTCCTCCTCGCCCGAGGCGGAGCGCATCGTGACGGCCATCGCCAAGGCGTTCCACTTCTTCACGCGCCGCGCCGGCGCCGCCATGCTGCTGCCCGAGTGGCTGCCCACCTGGGACAACCTCGAGTTCGCCTCGGCCGTGGCGCAGCTGGACAAGGTGCGGGCTGGAGGGGGGGTTGCGGTTGGGGGAGGGTTGGAACAGAGGCCACGCCGGCTGTGGAGTGCACGATTGAGTGGCGCGCACTTGCCGACCGCATGAACGCTGCGAAGGTGGTGTACGGCATCATTAGCGAGCGCCGGGAGCAGCTGGCCGCTCAGCAGCAGCAGCAGCAGCAGCAACAGGAGGACGCCTCCTCATCCTCCTCCGTCCCCGCACGCAATAGGAAGCAGGACCTGCTGCAGACGCTGCTGTGCGCGGTGGATGACTCTGAGGAGGGCGACGGGTCGGGCATGACGGATGTGGCGCTGCGGGACGAGCTCATGACCCTGCTGGTGGCGGGGCAGGAGACGAGCGCCATCTTGCTGGGCTGGGCCTGCGCGCTGCTGGCGGCGCACCCCGAAGTGCAGGTGCGGCGCGAAACGTGTGTGGGGCGAGGAGGGTCTGGGGAACGGCAACGCCCGCGCGTGCGCCCCCAATTGTGCTCATCGCGTGCTCCACCACAACACGCAGGAGGAGGCGGCCGCCGAGGTGGCGCGCGTGGTGGGCCGCGCGCACCGACACGCGCGCGCTGCCCCTGGTGGAGGCGGTGGTGCTCGAGACGCTCAGGCTCTACGCGCCCGCCTACCTGGTGGGCCGCTGCGCCGCCCGGGACGTGACGCTCACCCAGCCTCAAGCACCAACTTCGGCGGCAGGAGGGCAAGGAGCCAACAGCTACGCGCTGCCCGCTGGCACCACCGTGCTCATCAGGTGAGCACCCGCACCGCACGCCACCTGTTTAGGGGTGCGCAGCGTCGGTCCCTCATCATCGCGCCGCGGTGGTGCGTGCACGCTGCACCACACTGGCCGCGCGCCGCAGCCCGTACCTGATGCACCGCGACGAGCGCGTGTGGGGCGCGGACGCCGGCGAGTTCCGGCCGCAGCGCTGGCGCCAGTGGCAGGCGCAGGCGGGCCAGGCGGGCTTCATGCAGCTGCTCTCGGGCCTGGGGCCCAACGCCTCGTACCTGCCCTTTGGCGCCGGGCCCAGGTGCGGAGGAGCTAGCTTTGGGGGCGTGTGGCCAGACCGCGCCACAGCGAGTGCCTCCTCACGCGCGTGCCCTCACCGCGCCACAATCAACACACAAACACACGCGTGCAGGAACTGCATCGGCACGGGGTTCGCCATGATGGAGGCCATCCTGGTGCTGGCGTCCATCCTGCAGCGCTTTGACCTGCGCCCGGCGGCGCCCGGCCTCTTCCCCACGCCCCGGCCGCAAATCACGCTGCGCCCGGACGAGGTGCAGCTCAAGCTGCAGCTGCGTGCTCACGTGTGAGGTCCTGCTCTGCTCGGGGTTCATCCCTAACCGCAAGTGGTGGGCCGGTGGCGGTGTGCAGACGACGACCAGCGCAGAGTGTCGGCACGCAAGGCTTAGACAGCATCGGGAAATCAGTCGTTGACGCAACGGCTCCGTCCCTCTCCGGCAGGCCCACAAATCCTCTCCGCGCGCCCCGCGCCCGCGCGCCAAATCCCCGCCTCCCGCACAAGGAGAGCCTGCACGAGAGGAGCGGCAGCACCAGCCAGAGCAGAGCTTCCGGCGCTTCCCTTTCGAGCACAGGTGAGGATGACCCACTCGCTCTGGAGCCCCTGAGCCGGAGCGACCCACGGCCCGCGCTTTGGCGGGATGAGCCCAGGCACACGCGCCGAGCGTCGCAGCGCCTGCGCCACACGCGCACGCGTCAGAGGAGCGCCGCAGCGCTGCAGCCTCGCGTGTCGAGGAGGCCCTTGCGCTGGCGTGTGTGGGCCGGGCCGTGCTGTGAGAGGAGCGCGCCACTGGCACACGCGCGCAGGAGAAGAGCAGCACATCCATGGCGCCGGCTCCAGACGCGTCCCCTATCGCGGCCGCCAAGCACCACCTTAGCAGCGCTGTGGTGGCCAGCCCGCCACCGCTGCTGCTGGCGCGTGCCCCTGCCCGCCGCCTGGTCTCACGGCCCCCCCAGCCGCAGTGCTGCGCTTGGGTTCCGGGCCCAGACGCGGCGGTCGGCGCTAGCGCGCTGCTGATGGAAGAGGCTCCTTGCTCGTTGTGGCCGGACGATGTGGGCGTGATGTGGGCGGCGCCACCTTCCCCCCAGCAGCTGGCCAGCTGCAGCGCTGCAGCCCACGTGGCAGGCGAGCCGCGGCACCTTGGCCTGCTGGAGGCCCTGAGCTCAGGGGCTGGTCACGTGCAGCCCTCCTCCAAGGAGGAGGCCTCCTCCTGCTCTCAGGACGATGGGGACGTCGGGGAGGAGGAGGACGCGCTCATCGACAACGCGTCGGCGCTCTACTCGTGCTGCGAGGTGAGTGGGGGGGTGGGGCACGCGTTGGTCAGTGATGGCAGGAAAAGGGGCCCTGGCACCTGCACGCAGATCTCTTCCCTGACCTTGCCCTGCCCCTGCTGCCCGCCCGCCCGCTTCAGGTGGGCGGCGCGCTGCTGCTGTGCAGCCCCGCCGCGTCCCCGGCCGCCAGCTGCGACGCCGGCTCTCTCCTCCTCCACCGCCGCAGCTGCTGCAGCGCGGACGACGACAATGAGGTGCTGCAAACGGCGCTGCCGCGCGATTGCGACCCTGCTGCGCACGCCTTTTCGCCCCCCGCCACGCCCCCGCTGCCGCTCCCGCTCATGGCCATGAGCGCCGAGGAGGACGCTGCAGCCGGTGCGGCTGGCGAGTCGCCGCGCCCCCTCGTGCTCCTCACGGCGACGCCCCCCGGTGCCGACGGCGGCTCTGGCGAGGACAGCGCGCCGGACGCTGGTGCGCCCCTCGCGCCGCCCGCGCCGACGCAGCAGCAGCAGCACCTGACGGTGCGCCGCCAGAGCGTGGTGCGCCGCCCGGCGCTCCTGGGCAGCAGGAGGGTGTGGGCGGCGCCTCCCAGGACAGAGGGCCCGGCGTCGCTCGCGTCGCAGCCCCTCCCAGGAGCCGAGCCGGAGCTGCAGCTGGTGGCGACCCAGGACACCGTGGCCACCAAGCCCTCAGCCTCCGCCGGCGGCCACAACGGCATCAACAACACTACCAACAACAGCAGCAAGAAGCGCCCCCGCTCCTCCTCCTCCTCGTCCTCCTCGTGCCCCTCCTCTTCGACCTCATCTTCCTCCTCTGGCGCCAGGGCGCAGGAGGCTGCTGCTGGCGCGGGCACTATGGCGGCGGCCTGGCGCGCGTCGGCGGCCGCCCTGCAGCAGCTGCCTCCGCGCCCCCCTCCCGCCGCCAGCGCCAGGCCGCCCAAGCGCGCCCGCGCCTAGGATCCTCGGTACCAGTGGTGGTGCCCGGGACGGGGCTCTCTGAGGGGAGTGCGCGCGCGAGCCTCCTCTGAGATGACGAGCCGCAGCATGGCAGGCATTCATTTGCGTTGGCGCGTCTCGGCCCCCCCTGACCTGTCGGTGATGTGTCACCGCATTGATGATGATGATTTTGGCAGGCTCGCCCCTCGTCCTGTTTTTGGGGGTGGAATTGTTTCTCTCTGAGAGCAGCTTCTGGGTGTCCTGCGTGCACCGTTGTTTACTGTGTGTATGGGATGCTGGCTGTGGACGGTTCGCGCGCGTGTGGCGCATTCTTTGGCTTGGCGTCGCGTCCCACAGACCCGACTGCGGCAGCAGCTCTGACAGCCACATTCAAGGAGCTTTAGAAATTCATGCGTTCGTTGCGGTTGGGTTGCGGTTGGCACCCTCGTTACCAAACAACTCCTTGGCGGGTTTCAGGAGCGCGCTCTGGTGTGTGGCTTGAAGTTGTGTCTCGCCTCGCCGAGGGCCAGGGCACCACGTGCGCTTGCAACCTCTGGCACCTCTGGTCCAAACGCTCACGGTTCACGAAGGGTGACGAAAGGGTGATCAACAGGCGGGGCCACGGTGGAACGGCCAGGCTTACCACGTTCGCGCTAGGTTTAGCTAGGGCCTGGCACCCCGCAAGCGCGCTGGCGAGCCAACGAGCTGGGTGTGTCTGCTCTGGCTCGCCCTGACCAGGCTGCTTCCCAGACGGGCTCCCAACGCGTCTGGCAGCACCACCGCAGCCCGCGCAGCGTGCGCCGGCACCTGCGGACGCAAGGAGCGTTCGCGCTAGGTTTAGCTAGGGCCTGGCACCCCGCAAGCGCGCTGGCGAGCCA
>VFQP010004089.1_pt1 | contig 14036 bp, 14 predicted proteins | sample 3512351 | NCBI WGS metagenome assembly VFQP01 (sample SAMN10412372, study PRJNA504923) | tailings metagenome | isolation source: Relicate 1 Philex TSF1 revegetated site | place: Philippines: Tuba, Benguet | collected 2017-08-29 | reverse complement strand
AAAGCGCCATGGGAACACATACTCAACGTCGACGGAACCGCCATCGAGGCCGCCGCCGCGTACCGTGACCCTGCCGGTGCCGACCGATTCCGAGCGTATTGAGACCTTGGCGTTGCCGGCCTTGTCCAGCACGGCTTCGGTGGCCGACAGCCGGCCCAGGCTGCTCGAGAGCTGGATGGTGTTGTCGCGCGACGTATCCGCCGCCTGTGCGCTCACCAGGACGTCGGCGGTCTCCAGCCCCCAGCCCTGCACGCGGGGCGGCGTGACGGTCACGCCCAATGATGTGCGCACCTTCAGGACCAGTTCCTCGCCCGCGGGCGCGACGTTCGAGACGACGGTCACCCGCAACTCGGAGTCCGGCGCGTCGGCGGAGACCTGGATGTCCCTGTAGGGCGGTGCGGTCTGGCCGATGCTGACGGTTTCCGGCGTGGTCGCCACCGGCCCCAGCACCTGGAAAGCGACAGGCGCGGCCAGCGTACTGGTGCCGCTGCCGTCGACCTCGATCACGCCGACGCTGATTCCACCCTCGAACTTGCCGGTGACGGGGTTGAGCCTGAGCGGGGCGCGCGGAAAGGCCACAGCCTTGAGGATCAGCTCCTTCGCCTCGGTGTCCGTCGTCTGTACCACGCCCTGGAAGACGGCCGCGTCGGCGCGCACCGCGTTGGGGATCGCCAGCTTGACGAGGGCCTTGGTGGTTTTCTCGGCTTCCGTGTCGAGGGTGATCAGGCGGGTGTCGCCCAGCTTCAGCGGTGCGCTCGGTGCCACCGGCGCCGCCTCGGGCGCCGCGGGCTCGGCCGGAGTGACCGATGGCGTCACCGGTGAGATCTCAGGCGTTTCCAGCAGGATCGCGCGGTTGCGCAGGATGCGCTGGCGCAGTGCGCGCATCTCTTCCGGCGAGCGCGCTGTCTCGGCTGCGGGGATCTCGCGGACATGCCGGGCTGGCGCGTCCTGGGCATGGGCTGGCATGAGCAGCAGCAGGCTCGCGAAGGCCAGTGCGCAAATGGCCCATCGTCGCCCAGGAAGGCCCCGTGCCGAATCCGATCGCTGCATAATTGCCCGTCCCCTCGTTCAGCAGCGAGTCTTCGCACGGATTCGGGCGGGATTATGGCCGTGTGGCTGAGCACCGCCTTTGCGCTATGATCGCCCGGCTTCAGACCAGCCGGACCACCTTCATGTCACAGCCGCTGCAACCCTTTCATCTGGCCTTCCCCGTCCACGATATCGCCGTGGCTCGCACCTTCTACCGCGGCGTCCTCGGGTGTGCGGAAGGCCGCAGCGCCGAGACCTGGGTCGACTTCAACCTGTTCGGCCATCAGATCGTGGCGCATCTGCATCCCGGCATGGAGGCGCGCAACCATCACAATCCGGTCGATGGCGACGACGTGCCGGTGCCTCATTTCGGCGTCGTGCTGGCGCCGGACGACTGGGAAGCGCTGGCCGCGCGGTTGAAAGGCGCGGGCATCGAGTTCGTCATCGAGCCACATGTCCGGTTTGCGGGTGAGGTGGGCGAGCAGTTCACCATGTTCTTCCTCGATCCGTCGGGCAATGCCCTGGAATTCAAGGCGTTCAAGGATATGGCGCGTCTGTTCGCGACCTAGTCAGGTTCCCAGGCCGGCCGATTGCCGGCCATCCGGGAGCGGCGGCACCAGATCGTCACGCAGCACATGCTGCTTGCCCCAGAACAGGTCGGCGCCCACGACCGACACCGCGTTCAGCCATTTTCCGGCATCGGCACAGATCTGCTTGTCCGTGGGGAGGCCGCGGCAGGCAGCGACTTCGCCGGCGGGCGTCAGCACCACGTTGAGGCCGGGAAGGGGACGCACGACCATGCCGCGCGGCATGCGGGTCATATCCATCACCGCAGGCATCGGCTCGCCGAGCAGCGACAGCACCACGGAGGGCAGCCGATAGAGCGGCACGCTGCCCAGTTTCACCGGGCCATTGCGGCCGTCGATCACGATCAGCGGGGTCGAATACTGGTCGCGGAACATGCGGTCGTCGAACTCGGCCCTGTCGCTGGCCAGCACGCCGGACTTGGCATAGCTCTCCAGGTTGCCGCCGAGGAACGGCAGATGATCGCCGAACATGACGATGACCGCGTCCGGATCCTTGCGCCGCAGTTCTTTCACGAAAGCCATCAGCTCGCGCGATTTGTAGTAGACGGTGTTGGCATAGCGCTCGACCACCGGATCCGCGTCGGCGGCGCGTGCCTTGACGACGATGGGGCGGTCGTCGTTGAGCGGATATTCCAGATGCCCGAAGAAGGTCAGGATGTAGTTGAAGGTCGGCGTCCCGGTCTCGATCAGCGGGTCGATCTTCGCCAGCACCTGCCGGTAGAGCGACGAGTCCGACAGGAACTCGCCGTTCATGTCGTCGAGGCGAAAATCCTTCGCCGACCAATAAAGATTGAAGCCCGCGCGGTCGTAGGCGTTCACCCGGTTCCAGAACGCCGCCACATTCGGGTGCGAGACCAGCGTCGTGTAACCCGCATCCTGGAGGGTCCGCGGCAGGCAGGGCGAGGCATTGCGCAGCCGGGCCTCGAAGAACACCCAGTCCTGGGTGACCGGAAAGCCGCACAGGGCCTCGAACTCCGAATTGGCGGTGTAGCCGCCGAACACCGGCACCAGCGCCCGCGACTCTCCCGCCTGCTCCCAAAGCGCCCGGAACTCCTTGTCGAACGGATCGCGGGAGAAGTCGGCCTCCGTCAGCACCGACGGATCCCAGAAGGATTCGAGCAGGATGACGTGCACGTTGCGCTTCGCCGATTGCGTCGCATAGGCCGGCACGGCCACCGCGTCGCCCGACAGTACAGCCATGTGTGCGATGGGCCGGAGCGACTGCGCCGCCTCCGCCACCTTGTCAAGGCTGGGCACGGAGTCGCCGCGGGCCACATAACGGGCGCTTTCCTGGATCAGATGCACCAGCGGTCCGCGCGAGCGATAGTTGCCCGGCTGGTTCCACACCACATTGCCGAAGGTGTCGTCCATGGCGCGTGCGATCGGCGCCGGCCAAACGCCGATGACGCCCACCGACACCGCCAGCACGCACGCCGCGGCCCTGGCCCGGCGAGACCGGAAATCGAAGGCCAGCGCGAGGGCGACCGCGAGCAGCACCAGGAATCCGACCGCGAGGGCGAGCCACCATCCCTTGAGCAACAGCAGCAGCGAGCGCAGCGCGAGGCTGTCGTCGAGGGTCATCGGTGCGCCGAGCACCGACAGCTTGATGGCGTTGCCGATGTGCAGCAGCGCCATGATCGCCGTCATCATCAGCAGGAAGCTCCAGCGGCTGCGCGACATCGCCAGCAGCAGCGCGCCCAGCAGGAGATGCAACCCCAGATCGGCCCAGAACACGCCGGGGTAAAGGCTCACGCCAAGAAACGCCGCCGCCGCCGCCTGGAACACGCCATAGAGCACCGCCACGGCGGCAAGTGGCGCAACCCAGCGTAATGCCAGCGGTTTGAGGCGATCTTTCAGCGATTCCAGGACTTTGTCTCCTTGCCGGCCGGCCGGCCGGTATTGGGGCGGGCTTTAGTCTTGTAACAGAACCGCCATGTTCGCAATGCCGGATGAACTCGGTGTGAACACGCCCATCTTTGCCGAGGCGGAACGATGTCCCTACTTAGCAGTGGACGCTCGCCCGCTCGCGGACTTACCTTCGCCGACAGTATTTTCGCGCCCGGAGGGGCGCCCGACGACGGATAAAGGTCATGGACGTTCACCTGATCGAAGAGCGCATGCTGGTTCTGCAGGACCAGTTCAACATGGATCACGCGGAAGGGCGCGCATCAACCCGCAAGATCGATGCCTTCGGCGCGCTGGCCAAGATGGCCGGCTTCCTGTCGAAGCCGAAGGACGACGAGTTCGAACTGATCTACCGTGAGCATCGGCTGCAGCCGTTCTGGCGGGTGGCGTGCACTTTCGTGTCGTCCTACGAACGCAAGCGCGATCACGTACTCAAGGTGTCGCCCGAGGTGCGCCAGCTGGCCATTGCCGGCCACACATTCGAGGTGGTCGATCATGCGGTGACCCTGCCGGCGCTGGAGACCTGCCGCGAGGAGATGAAGCGCGACGTCTATTTCGACGCGCTCACCGGCCAGCCTGTCGCCGACCTGTCGGCCAAGCTGCGATTTCCGACCATTCCGGCGACCGAGGAAAGCCTCGCCGCCGTCACCGAGAAGGGGACTGTGGTCGTGCCGCCGCAGGCGACGTCGTCGGTCGTCATCCGCGCCGTTCTTGGCACCCTGGTCAACAAGATCAAGGCCGACAAGGTGCTGGAGGAGCGGGTCACCTTCGAGGCCATCGACCTCTACTACCGGCCAGTCTACGCGTTCCGCTATCGCCGCCAGGGCAAGGAGGCCGTCGTCGAGTTCGACGGTCTCACCGGTGAGCTGAAGACCGGTGGCGCGACCTTCGAGACCTATGTGGGCAAGATCCTCGACACCAAGTTCCTGCTGGATGCGGGCGCCGAGATGATCGACATCTTCGTGCCAGGAGCCAACCTCGTGAAGGTGCTGGTTTCCAAGGGCATGGAATTGCGCGGGCGCTGATCGCCATGGCGCGGCTCGACGGCAAGGTCGCACTGGTTACCGGCGCTGCCCGTGGCATCGGCGCAGCGATCGCCGGCGCCATGGCCGCCGAGGGCGCGCGCGTGGTGCTGTCCGACATCCTCGATGTCGAGGGCGAGGCCACGGCAAGCGAGCTGCGCGCCCAGGGGCTTCAGGCGCTCTACGTTTCCCACGACGTCACCTCCGAGGATGGCTGGCGTGTGGCGATCGAGGCGGCGAACGAGGAATTCGGCGGTCTCGACGTGCTGGTCAACAATGCCGGGCTCTTCCTCGGCAAACCCCTTGCCGAAACCAGCGTCGCCGAAATGAACCGGATGCTTTCGGTCAACGTCGTCGGGCTGATGCTCGGCAGCAAGCTCGCGCTGCCCTTCCTTGCCGCGCGGGCCTCGCGCTGGGACGGCGGCGGTTCGATCGTCAACCTGTCGTCGGTGGCGGGGCTGATCGGCGCATCCTTCCAGACCGTCTACAGCATGACCAAGGGGGCGGTGCGGCTGTTCTCTAAATCGCTCGCCATGGAATGCGCCGACCTGAAACTCAACATCCGGGTGAATTCCGTCCATCCCGGCGTCATCGACACCGACATGGCCGTCGAGGTGGCGCGCGGCCAGATGGAGGCGAGGGCGATGGACGAAGGCAAGGTCCAGCGTTTCATGGTCGGCGGGCATCCGCTGGGCCGTTTGGGCCGGCCCAAGGACATCGCGGACGCGGCGGTGTTTCTTGCCTCGGCCGAGAGCAGCTTCATGACCGGGACCGAGCTGGTCGTCGACGGCGGCATGACGGCGCGGTAGCCCGCATCGCCGCGGCTAGTGGATCGTCACGCCTTCGCCGATCGACCTGTCCTCGCCGAGCAGACGCGTGTTCGGGGTTATTTCGCGCGCGACCTTGTCGGTGTGGGCCGACAGTACGCCCAGCAGCGCTTTCCAGATCGCGTCAGCATCTCCTGCGGCGCCGTCGCCGCGCAGTTTGGCGTAGTTCAGGCCCGCGGCCTTCTCGGCAAGGTCGCGAACGGTGCGGCACCCCTTCGGGAACCGGCCCGGATCGAACACCGGCAGGAAGAATGCAAGCGCGAAGGCCAGCAGGCCGGCCGGCCAATTCACCCCCAGCGGCGGGACGCCGAAGGTGAAGCCAGCGGCGGCGGCGAAGCAGGCGATCATCGCCGCCCAGCTGAGCAACGAGCCGTCCGCTTCGGGCATCTTCAGACCGGTCTTCTCCGCCAGCAGCTTCAGGAAGCGGCGAGGCGCGAGCGCCGCCAGCTCGCGCAGCGGCATATCGGGCGTCACCGTGTCACCGCGTCCCAATTCGCGGATGCCTCGGCGCAGGTAGTAATAGGCCAGGGTGCCTGCATTGGCCTTGCCGCCCTCGGTCTCCGGCCCGAGCCGGATGACCAGCGAGCGGTAGATGTCGCCGACGAAATACCACATCTGTGTTTCGGCATAGGGCAGCGAGACGCCGAACGAGGCCTCGAGATCCTGAATCAACGCGGCCTGGCCGAACTCACCATCGAGAACCAGCGTTTCGGCGGCGCCGTGCATGTCAGCGCGCGCTCATGCCGCCGTCGCAGGTGACGATGACCCCGGTGGTGTAGCCGGAGCGCTCCGAGGCGAGGAAGGCGACCAGATCGCCGATCTCGCGCGGGCTGGCGCCGCGTCCCTGCGGCATGGCCGAGGTCAGCTCACGCCAGCGGTCCTCGTCGCCCCATTTGGCGCTCGCCTGGCTTTTCATCAGCGTCACCATGCGGTCGGTCTCGACCGGGCCTGGATTGATGCCGACGGCGCGGATGTTGTCATCGAGGAAGCTGCGGCCGCCCAGCGCACGGGTGAACGCCATCAGCGACGCGTTGCCGGCCGAGCCGGTGATGTAGTTGAAGTCGAATTTCTCGCCCGCCGCGCCGATGACGTTGACGATGACGCCATCGCGCCGCTGCTTCATGTGGCCGTAGATCATCCTGGTCAGGTTGATATAGCCGAAGACCTTGAGTTCCCAGGCGTGGCGCCAGCGGGTTTCGTCGATCTCGGTGAGCGAGCCGCGCGGGATGTCGCCGGCATTGTTGACGAGAATGTCGACGCCGGCGCAGGCCTCCGCCAGCCGCTCGATATCGTCGCGCTGGCGCAGATCGGCCACATGGGCCGTCACCTGCACCTGGTATGCACCGCGCAACCGCTCCACATGGGCCTCGAGCAACTCGGCGCTGCGGGCGGCCAGGTGGACGTTGCAACCTTCCTCGGCCAGCGCCTCGGCGGCCGCGAGGCCGATGCCCTTGGATGCGCCGGTCACCAGCGCGGTCTTGCCTCTCAGGTTCAGGTCCATCGCGTTCCTCCTCGGTCCGGCCGCCACCGTAGCCGAGCCATGGGCGATGGCAAGCGCCTCAGTTCGAAGGCGGGTATTTCGCGATCAGCGATTGCTGCTTGAGATAGGAGCGGGCGAGGGCGCGCCAGCCGATCGGCTTGTGACCCATGCGGCGCATGTCGTCTGCCATGGCGAACAGCGCCCGCTGCTTGGCGAACACGCCGCGGAACGTTGCGAAGAATGAGTATTTCGGATCGAAATACTGGATCGCCTCGGCGCCGGCGCCGTTGACTTCGAGGATCGTGAACACACCCGCCTGCAGCGCCTCGGGCGAGGCGTATTTGATGTCGAGGCGGCCGTAGTGGAATCCGTCCATGGACCGGCTGAGCGCGTCGACCGCGTCCTCCAGCGCCGGGCTTATCAGCGCGTCCCCGTCCTCGTAACGGCCGCCGGCCCGGATCGCGGCGATGTTGGCCAGCATCACCGTTTCGCCGCGCTCCGGCACTCGGCTCAGGGCTCTTTCGCCCAGTATGTGGGCATATGCCGCCGAGCGCCGCGCCATGCGCGGATCCGCGGCGATGAGCGTCGCCACGTCGGATGCGCCGTCGCCCGTCACCTTTGGGAGGTGGCGGATCGTGAGGGCGATCACCCGGCCGCGTGGGTGGGAGGGGTGACGGACATAAAACAGTGCCGCCTCATGAGAATCCTCCACCAGCCGCTGGAGCAGGAACGACTCACCGTCCGGAAATGCTGCCGCGTACTCGGCAAGATCCTGGGCATCCTGGATCCGCCGGACCCCGAAACCGCACCAGCCTATGTCGGGCTTGGCGATCAGCGGATAGGATAGACCAGCGGCCCGCCGAACCGACTCGGGATCGGCGTTTGGCGGCACCAGGGCCGTCTCCGCGACCCGGTCGCGAAACCGCGGCGCGATCAGCTTGATGCAGGCATATTTCGATTCGCCGACCAGCCCGCCGGTCTCGATGCCGGGATTGACCACCGACGGCAGGGTGACGCTGCCATATTTGAAGCCAAGCCAGAACCACTGGATGGTCATGGGCGTGAACAGCAGCCATTTCGGCAGCGCTTCGACCGGCGCGACGAGGCGCGAGCTTTGCGGCAGGGTCACCTTCGCCGGGCTGCGGGAGCGTACGGCGAGGAAGGGGCGTGTCAACCAGCTGAAGCTCGCCATGACGATCTCCTTTCCATGTAGCGCGCGGCGAGCCAGCGCGTGAGAGCCGTAAGACCGAACAACCCCGCCAGGATCGCGAACCATGGCCACAGCTGCCCCGGCGACGCGATGGTGTCGCCGAACCGCAGCACCGCCCACAGCAGGGCAGGCGTGTAAACGAGCGCCGTCAGCACCGTGATCAGCGCGAACCGGCGAAAGTTCACCCCCATGAGTCCACAGGCCGTAAACGTCGCGAACAGCAGTCCTGGAACCAGCCGGCAGAGGGGTATCAGCCACGGAAGATGCCGATCGAGCGTGGCTGCGGGACTCGTGTCCGCAGGCAGCAAAGCGGCGATGCGGGGATGCGTCCGCCCAAGCCGGCCGAGCCCGTAGAGCGCAAGATCGCTTGCGATTACGCCGGCGAGAAGCAGGAGGATGCACAGGGATAAGCTGATGCGTCCTTCATGAACGAGGAACGCGCCCCCGACGAAGGCCAGGCTTTCATGGAGGAAGGGTGCGGCGAAAAGGCCAGCCGCCTCCATCAGGTCTTCCAGCCCGGCCGGGATCGGCGCCATCGGGTGTCCTTGCTGCCCTTCAGCGGGCGGGAAGAATCTCGTAATGGATCGGCTTGAACGCGTAGTTGTTCGATTGTTCCGCCGAGCACGCCGTGAGGCCGATCACAAGGTCCATGCGGGCCTCGATCACGATGTGATCACCGGCACGGCTCAAGGGTGGTTGCACGCTCAGTTCTCCGGTCCTGCCGTCGATCGGCACGTTCATGAACACGTTGAACGCCGTGGGGATGGCATCGGTTTCGATTCCGAACGGGGCCAATGCCTCGGCCAGGTTGCCCAGGCAGCCGCGGTGCGGATGGACATGGCCATAGATGATCCGGAACGTATCGGCGGAACAGGGCGTGAGCAGGAAGTCATGACGGCCGACCGTGTCCTCGAGGATATCGAACATCACCCGGCTGCGGTTGGAATAGACCGGGTCGCCGCGGCCGATCAGCAGCTTGCTGAGATAATCGAAGGTACGGCCGTTCGAGATCGCTTCGGCCGTATCGTCTCGGTTGAAGGCGACCATGTCGGCAACCTGCTCGCCTTGCGGATCGATGACCTTGAGGCGCTCGCCGAGGCGAAGTTCGAAAGCCGCGCCCGAACGGGGCGGGATGATGTTGACCATGTGCGTCTCCGGCTCAGGCGGGGCGGAACGGGCAGCGCCAGTCCGGCCCCACGAGGCGGCCGCTGTATTGCGGCGCTTCGCTGGCTTTACCATGTTCGGCGAGCATGGGGTTCGCAACGCCGTCCAGCGCCGCGTCGCGCCTGATTATGGTGTCGCGGATGCGGTGATAGCGGCCTTCGGCGCGTAGCGTCTCGAACTGCTCGTGCGCGTTGAACACTATGACCGGATGCGGGAAGCGCCGCGCCGTCCGGCTGGCGGCCGGATTGAGGCCGACGATGAAGAACGCCATCCCGCCCAGGCTGAAGCCGAAGCGGGGCGATGACGGGTTGCGGCTTACCTCGGGGCTCCAGTCGTAGCACAGGGCGTCCGTGCGTTGCAGCGCGGCGAGGCGCCGCCAAAGGGCTTCCTCGAATTCCTCTTCGTTGAGTGTCACCGGACCCTCGAAGGCAACGGCAAAGCTGCTGAACATCGCCGGATCGGCCTGATAACGGGCGATGAAATGATAAAGCGCGCGCAGGATCGCCTGGTCGGCTGCCGGATCGCGCAGGTCGCCGGCCTCGACAACCGTCAACTGACCGCGAGCGACGGCCGACTTGGCGCCGACGCACGGAAAATCCTCGGCTTCGATGAATGTCGCAAGCCTCTGGGCAAGCGATTGCTGTCTCGAGAAGGCTCTCAAGGCGTCCTCTCCGGCGTGATTGGATTGTGGCCGGGAAACGCGTGGAGCCGGGCTGGGTTCCGGCGGGCGCCTTGGAGGCTACACCCGCTTCTCGCTTCCCAGCGCCCGCAGCAGGGCCGGGTCGCGATTATAGAGGTCGGGGAAGAAGTGCATCGTCCCGTCGCGGTCCAGCTGCGCCGTCCAGTACATGATCACGACCGGCATCTTGCGCTCGAGGATGATGTTCTGGGTCTTGCCGGCGGCCAGTACGTCGTCGATGCGCTCGCGAGGCCAGTCCTTGGCGTCCGCCAGGAGGTAATAGGCCAGCTCCATCGGATGCTCGACCCGGATGCAGCCCGAGCTCGCCGCCCTGTCGGCCCGTTCGAAGCCTTCCCGATGGGGCGTGTCGTGCAGGTAGATCGAGTGCTCGTTGGGGAACAGGAATTTCACCTGGCCCAGGGCGTTGTCCGGACCCGGCCCCTGGACCAGATTGTAGGGAAAGCGCCGCCGCGCATCGTGCCAGTCGATACCCGAGGGATCGACCGCCGCGCCGCTGCCGTCGACGACCTGCATGTTGTGCGATGCCAGATAGGACGGATCCTTGGCGATCTTGGGCAGCAGATCCTGCTTCAGGATGGTCGGCGGCACGGTCCAGGTCGGGTTGAGTACAACGGTCCGCATGGTGGATTTGAACATCGGCGTCTGGCGGAACGTCTTGCCGACCACCACGCGGGTATTCCAGACCGGGACACCGTCCTTGATGACGTAAAGGTGGAAGCCGGAGATGTTGACGATGATGAACTCGTCACCGATCTGGTTCAGCACCCAGCGAGCGCGCTCCAGGTTCAGCCGCAGTTGGTCGACGCGCTGCTGGGCGGTGACATTGAGCTCGGCGACGGTCTTCTTGCCGATGGCGCCGTCCGGGTCGATGCCATGCAGCTCCTGGAAGCGCTGCGCCGCCTTCACCAGATCCTCGTCGTAGAGGTTGGGATCGGCGGGCGCCGTCCCGGTGTATTCGCCGGATGCCGCCAGACGTGCGCGCAGTCCCGCGACGCGCGGATCGGTCATGCCGGGCTTCAGCGTCTCGCCGGGCTCGACCGTGCCCCAGCCACCATCGGCGGCATGGGCGCGCTGGGCGGCAAGGGCCTTCTTGAGCTGGCCGTAGAACCAGTGGTGGGGCGCCAGATCGAGCGCTGCGGCCACCGGCCGTTCGCTTGCGGCAACCTTCTGCGCCAGTTTCAGGAAATCGTCCGGCGCGATGGGCGCGCTGATGTTCCAGTTGGGGTCGAAAGCCCGCGGATCGGTCTTGCCGTAATGCAGGTGCACGGCAAGGCGCGCCAGCGCATCGGTCGCCACCAGATCGAGCCGGGCGGCCTGCTCGGGCCCGACGCGCTCCGGCGCTGCAAGGGTTTTCAGCGCCGACAGATGATAGTCTTCCGGCAGCAGCCCGTCGGCGGTCACGCTGGAGACCGCCGAGATCAGTTCCGCGATATCGCCCTTGCCTGTCCAAAGCGGCTTGTAGTCGCGCTGCTTGTAAAGCGCCGCGAGCAGGCCCGGCTGGGCGATGACCGCGTCGCCGATCCGAGCGGGGCGCGCGTCCGACAGCGGCGGCACCAATGTCCGCAGCGCCGCCTGGACATCGCCGGCGGCAGCGGGGAGGGGAAGGGTTGCGAGGAAAAGGGCGATGACGGCCAAGAGCCTGAGCGGCAAGCGGGAATTTTTCATTCCGCGATCTTAACGCACCCATGCTCAAAGAAAAATTGTCTGTTCCTCGACGAACCTCCGTCCAGATGAAAAACGGGCCGGTGGAGCAGCATCCACGCTGTTCCACCGGCCCGATACAATCATCCTGCCCGGCGCCGAAGCCCCCGACCCTGCGATCGTCAGACGATCTTCACCAGCTCGACGGAGAAGTTCAGGGCCTTGCCGGCCAATTCGTGGTTGCCGTCCAGGGTCACGGTGTCGTCGTCGAAGTCGACGACGGTGACGATCATCGGGTGGCCGCCGGGCCGGCCCGCCTGGAGTTGCAGGCCCTTTTCGACCTCGATGTGTCCGGGGAGCTGGTTGCGCGCGATCTGCTGGATCAGCCGGTCGTCCACCTCGCCATAGGCGTCCTCGGGCTCGATGCGCACGGTGCGGCCTTCGCCTTCCGAGAGGCCCATCACCGCGGAGTCGAAGCCGGGAATGACCTGGCCCGAGCCCAAGGTGAATTCCAGCGGCTCGCGGCCAACCGAGCTGTCGAACTGGCTGCCGTCATCGAGCGTGCCGGTGTAGTGGATCTGGACGGTGTCGCCCGGTTTCGCGGTGGCCATGGCCGCCTCCTTGCGCAGTGGCGAACGTCGTGCGGCCGCCGGTGAGTGAACGCCGAACCTAGGTGCCGGGTTGGACCGGGGCAAGGATTCATTCGCGGGCGCTTGACGCATCACGGGCGCGGTGCCAGCGTTTTGGGCAGAGATCGAAGGGGAGGCGGGCATGAGCGAGCCCAAGGTCGCGCCAGTGATGAACATGCCGCTGATGCGCCTGTTCACCGCGCTAAACGTGTTCGTCTACAAGCTGTCCGCCGGCAGGCTGATGAACAGCATGATGGGCACGCCGATCTGCCTCGTGACCATGACCGGCGCGAAAACCGGCAGGAAGCGGACGATCCCGCTGATGTACAATCCACACGGCGACGATGTCATCCTCGTCGCCTCGCTGGGCGGCGCGCCGCGCAATCCGCTCTGGTACTACAACCTCGTCGCCCATCCCGATGTCGAGATCCAGGACGGCGCCCGCAAGCGCCGGATGCGCTGCCGCCAGGCCTCGCCGGAAGAGAAGGCGGCGCTGTGGCCCGCCATCGTCGCCAACTTCCCCAGCTACGGCGCCTACCAGCGCCGCACCGACCGGGACATCCCGGTGATGGTTTGCTCGCCCGTTTGAGGAGATCGAAATGAAGATGATTTGGATCGGCCTCGTCGCCTGCCTGACGTTAGGCTGCCAGAGCGATCATGGAACCGCCGCGAAAGCGGGCGACGACAGGGCCGTGGTCGAGAACAAGGCCCGGAAAGACGCCGACCGGGATCGCCGGACACAAGCTGTGCAGGAACAGTGGCGCGGCCAGGTCCAGCATTGACCGGTTCTTCATGGCGACAGGCGGCTCAAGGGGCCGTGGCCGAGCCGTTGCGGATCGCCTGCTCGCTGGCGGCCTTCAACGCTTGATCGCGGTAGGTCGTCGCCTGGGTATTGCCTGGATCGAGATCGAGCACGCGGCTGAAATCTTCCGCGGCAGGTCTGAAACGCCCCAGGTTGAGGTTGGCCATGCCGCGATAGAGCAAGGCGTTGGTCGCCCGTCCGTCACGCTCGATCACGGCGTTCAGAACGTCGATGGCGGCCTGGTCCTGCTTCATCGCCATCAGCACGCTCGCCTTGTTCGCGTAAACGCCGGAGTTGCCGGGGTCCATGCTGATCGCCTGGTCGTAGTCCTGTAGAGCCAGTTTGAGTTCACCGAGCCGCTGATTGGCGACGCCGCGATTGACATAGGTCGGCGCCGTCGCCTTTCCGGAAACGACGAGGGCGTCAAGATCGGCCAGCGCGGCGTCGTAATCGCCGCGCGCCATCATGATGTTGCCGCGCATGCTGCGGGCGGCTTCATTGTCGGGTGAGGCGCTGATCGCTTCACCCAGGGCTTGGAGTGCGGAAGCGTCGTCTCCTGCATCGAGGAGATAACGCGCCAAGGCAACTTGTGCCTGTGAATCCGAGGGATTTGCGGCGGTGTGGGCACGAAGTTCGGCGATGGCGCCCTCTCTGTTGCCGGTCGCTGCCATGGCTGCGGCGGTGTTGATCGGCGACCTGTATGCATTGTCTTCGCCGGTTCCGGGCGTCGTCTGCGATGCGGGCGGCGCGGATTGGCGGGATGTTTCAACCGGACGTCCCTGCGGGGGTGGTGGTCCGCCCAGCCCAGGCTCCATCGCGACTTCGAGGCGCAGCAGCTTGCGTTCGATCTCGTCCTTCCGGTTTTGCGGAAGATTGGTGCCGTTGAGCGCGTCCTCATATGCCTTCCGGGCGCCCTCGGGGTCATTCTTCCCCATGAGCACTTCCGCCAGGATGTAGTTCGCACGTGCGCTGCGCGGATCGTCGCGCAAGGCGGTCAGCGCAAGGATATGCGCTTTGTCCAGGTCGCCAGCCTTCAAGGC
>VFQP010004088.1_pt1 | contig 14042 bp, 10 predicted proteins | sample 3512351 | NCBI WGS metagenome assembly VFQP01 (sample SAMN10412372, study PRJNA504923) | tailings metagenome | isolation source: Relicate 1 Philex TSF1 revegetated site | place: Philippines: Tuba, Benguet | collected 2017-08-29 | reverse complement strand
AGCGCCGCATCGCCACGTACCAAGGGAAGATCCGCGTCGAGGGAGGACTGCGTTTGCCGTTTCGGAAAGCTCTTGGCCGCCCGCGCAACGGCACCCCGCACCGCATCCCCCACGTCCACCCAGTCCCGCCGGATATCGAGCGCACCGGCCTCGAGCCGCGTCATGTCGAGAAGGTTCGACACGAACGCCGATAGCCGGCTGGCCTCCTCCTCGATGGTCGCGAGAAGATCTGCCCGATCCTGGCTCGGCATACGCTCACCGAGCTGGCGCAAGCTCGTTGCTGAGCCGAGAATAGAGGCGAGCGGCGTTCTGAGATCGTGCGAGATTGAGGAAAGAAGCGCGCCGCGCAAGCGCTCGCTCTCGGCAGCCGTTGCCGCATTGGCGGCCTGCTCCACGAGATACGTACGTTCGATCGCGGTAGCAGCCTGATCGGCAAAAGATTGTAGCGCGCTGACAGTGGCGGAAGGCAGAACGTCCTCCTCGTCCTCAGAAGCAATACCAAGGACGCCCACCGCGCCCCTGGACGAAATCAACGGGCGGAAGTGATAGAGCGCAGACGGTAACGTGCCAGTGAAATGACCCGCCGGTTCCCGCTTTTCGTACGCCCATCGGGCCGCGGCCCAATCCGCCGTCGAAAGCGTGTCCTCGGGCGGCCAGCCGCCTTCGAGCACGAGGTCACCCGACCGCTCCAGAAGAACGACAGACTTTCCCTTTACCACCGCCGCTGATTGCGCTGAGAGCAGCCAGACCACATCGTCGATCTTCGGAGCCCCCGACAGCTTTCGCGAAAAGTCGTAGAGAGCCTGGGTTGCCTCGGCACGCTCGCGCGTGGCGGTAGCTTGCTCCCTCAGCCGCCCGGCCAAGCCGCCCGTCGTGATCGCGACAACGAGAAAAATCAGCAGCGCAAAAAGTTCGTGCGGCGACGCGATCGTGAGCGTCGTTCGCGGCTCGATGAAGAAAAAGTTGTAGGCGACAAACGAGAGCGCCGCTGCCACGACAGCCGAGAAAATTCCGAAGCGCAACGCGCACAGAAGCACCGCGAACAGAAACACCATCGAAAGGTTGGGAAGCTGCGTAACCGTCTCCAAGAGCTGGCCTGCCGCAACGCCTAGCCCCACCGCGATCACGGCCGCAATCCCGCCGGTCCAAGCCGCCCGTGCATCCGGCAACTGTGGCCACAGTGACCTTGGTCGCACGTCATCCGAAGCGACAACCGTCACCGACAAACCCGTGGCCGCCGACATCAGCGCGGACGACAGTGAACGGCCAAACAAGCTATTGAGGAACCCTGGGCGCGACCGCCCGACGACAATCTGCGTGATGTTGTTGCGCTTTGCATAGGCGAGCACTTCAGCCGCGAGATCCTTGCCGCTGAGGCGGACCGTCGTCGCCCCGAGCCGGTCCGCAAGACGCATGGCTTTCTCCATACGTCGCACCGCCCCTCGATCCGTACTTTCTCGATCGCTCTGCACGAGATGGACAGCGATCCATTCGGACTTGAGCGCGGACGCCATGCGCGCCGCTGCACGCACCACAACCTCGCTCCGCTCGTCCCCGCCGACACAGACGAGCAACCTCTCGGCTGTCGGCCATGGACCTTCAATTCCCTGTCGGCGCAATTCCGATAGCATCTGCTCATCGACACGATCGGCGGTTCGTCTGAGCGCAAGCTCCCGCAGCGCAGTCAGGTTGCTCGGCTGGAAGAACTTGTCGATCGCCCGGCGCGCATTCTCGGGCAGATAGACCTTGCCGTCCTTGAGGCGCTGGATCAGCTCCTCCGGCGGCAGATCGACCATGACGATCTCGTCGGCCCGCTCCAGCACTCTGTCCGGCACGGTCTCCCGCACCGTGATGCCCGCGATACGCTGCACGACATCGGTCAGGCTTTCGAGGTGCTGGATGTTGAGCGTCGTCCAGACATTGATGCCGGCCTGCAGGACGCCATCGACATCCTGGTAGCGCTTGGGATGAACAAGGTCCGGCGGGTTCGAGTGCGCGAATTCGTCGACCAGCAGCAGCTCGGGCCGCCGCGCAATGGCGGCATCGACGTCGAACTCCATGAGCGTGCGGTTGCGATAGGGAACGGTTCGCCGGGGCAGAACCTCGAGCCCGTCCAGCAACGCTGCCGTCTCCGACCGGCCGTGGGTTTCCACCACGCCGACGACGACATCCATCCCCTCTGCCTTGAGAGCGCGCGCCCCCGCGAGCATCGCATAGGTTTTGCCAACGCCCGGCGCCATGCCGAGAAACACCTTCAGCTTGCCGCGCTCTTCCTTCGCGGCAAGCTCCAGCAGCGCCTTCGGCGACGGACGGCGCTTCTCCCCGGTGTGTGTCGTATCGGCCATGTCCTATCCGGAGGCTGGGGCGAAGGCGGCGTCAAGAGCCAGATTGAGCAGCACAACGTTAATGCGCTCCTCACCGATCAGCCCGAAATCCGGCTTATCGAGGTTCTGCGCCACGATAGCGCGGACGCGATCCGGGCTGACACCCCGTGCCTTGGCCACGCGCTCCACCTGGAGCTCGGCATAGGCCGGGCTGATATGCGGATCGAGTCCGCTGGCAGACGTAGTCACAGCATCCGCCGGGACAGGGCTCCCCACCGGCCCTCGCAGGTTGGCAACGTCGGCGGCCACCCGGTCGAGCAGCTTCTTGGACAGCGGTCCAAGATTAGACCCCGACGAAGCCGCCGCATCGTAACCGGCCTGCCCCGCGGCCGACGGGCGGCCATGGAAGTAGCGGTCAGAGCTGAACACCTGCCCGACCAGACGCGAGCCAACAACCGTTCCGTCACGAACGATCATGCTACCGCCCGCGCCGCTCGGAAAGGCGACGGCCGCAAGCCCCGTCATGGCAAGCGGATACGCAAGCCCCGTGAGCACCGTGAAAATCGCAACGAGAACGAGCGCGGGACGAAAATAAGAAGTCATGACTGATACTCCTTAGGCGAGACCGAGAGCGGAGACGGCGAGGTCGACAACCTTGATGCCGATGAACGGAACGACGAGCCCGCCGAGGCCATAGACCAACAGATTTCGACGTAGAAGCTCACCCGCACCCATAGGGCGATAGGCGATGCCTTTAAGCGCGAGCGGGATCAACGCGATGATGATCAACGCATTGAAGATGACCGCCGAGAGAATGGCGCTCTCCGGTGTCGCGAGCCCCATGATGTTCAAGGCTCCAAGCTCGGGATAGGTGGCAACGAACAGCGCCGGAATGATCGCGAAGTATTTTGCAACGTCGTTGGCAATAGAGAACGTCGTCAGCGAGCCGCGCGTCATAAGAAGCTGCTTGCCGATCTCGGTGATCTCGATGAGCTTCGTGGGATCGCTGTCGAGATCCACCATGTTGCCGGCTTCCCGCGCCGCCTGGGTACCCGTCTGCATCGCCACGCCGACATCCGCCTGAGCGAGCGCGGGCGCGTCGTTGGTGCCATCACCGCACATCGCAATGAGCCGTCCCCGCATCTGCTCGCCTTTGATGTAGGCGAGCTTGTCCTGCGGGGTTGCTTCGGCGATATAGTCGTCGACACCGGCTTCCGACGCGATTGCGGCCGCCGTCACCGGGTTATCGCCGGTCACCATCACCGTCTTGATCCCCATTTTCCGAAGCGAAGCAAAACGCGCCTTGATATCGGGCTTCACGACGTCCTTGAGATGGATGACGCCGATCAGGCGCGAACCGTCCGCCACCGCGAGCGGCGTGCCGCCCGAGCGGGCGATTGACTGCACGGTTTCCCGGAAAATCGGCGCAACGCGCTCCAGCGTCTCGCCTGCGAAAGCAAGCACGGGGTCGACCGCACCTTTGCGGATGCTTCGACCGTCGATGTCGATACCGGAGATGCGCGTCTGCGCGGAAAACGGAATGGCGGTCGCCGTTGCCGTGCCCGCCACAGGCGCAGAAAGACCGAACTCGCCACGAGCCAGCGCGACAATCGAGCGGCCCTCCGGCGTCTCATCCGAAAGTGAGGCGAGAAGCGCCGCTTCCGCCACGTCGCGTTCCGTCAAGCCGGGAACCGGCACGAACGCCGTCGCGAGACGGTTGCCGTAAGTGATAGTGCCGGTCTTATCGAGCAGCAGCGTATCGACGTCGCCCGCCGCTTCAACCGCCCGCCCCGATGTCGCCACCACGTTGAAGCGCACGAGCCGGTCCATGCCTGCGATACCGATCGCCGAGAGCAGACCGCCGATCGTCGTCGGAATGAGCGTCACCAGAAGCGCGACCAGCACCGTCACCGACAGAACTGTGCCCGAGTACCCGGCCAGTCCCCAAAGTGTCACGACCGCAATTAGGAGAATGAGCGTCAGACCGGAGAGCAGAATGGAAAGCGCCAGCTCGTTCGGCGTCTTCTGCCGCTCCGCGCCTTCCACGAGCGCGATCATCCGATCGAGGAAAGACGAGCCGGGAGACGCCGTCACGCGCACCTTGATCCAATCCGACAGCACGACGGTACCGCCGGTCACAGCCGATCGATCACCACCCGACTCGCGAATGACGGGCGCCGACTCGCCGGTGATGGCGGATTCGTTCACCGACGCGATGCCCTCGATAACCTCGCCGTCTGCTGGGATCGTGTCACCTGCTTCGACGAGCACCACGTCGCCCTCCACGAGATCGTGAGCAGATCGCGGCTCCCACGGATCGTCTTTCGTGTCATCCGCGTGCAGCATAAGCTTGGCCGTGGTGTCACTGCGCGTACGGCGCAACGCGTCCGCCTGCGCCTTGCCGCGCCCCTCCGCCACCGCTTCCGCGAAGTTAGCGAACAGCACCGTGAACCACAGCCACACGGCGATCTGGCCGGTGAAGGCAAGATCGTCAGCGCCGAACGCGAGGTCGCGAACGAAGATGGTCGTCACGAGAGCCGCAACCACGCCAGTGACGAACATGACCGGATTACGGACGAGTTTCTGCGGCGCAAGCTTCAACACCGCGTCGTATGCCGCTTGCCGGATAATCGATCTGTCCAACAGCGCGAGCGAAGAGCGCTTGGTCATCTTAGTCTCCTTAGAAGGTCTTGCCCGACAGCATCAGGAAGTGCTCGACGATGGGACCGAGCGCGAGCGCCGGGAAATATTGCAATCCACCGAGGATCAGAATCACGCCGATCAGAAGTCCGACGAACAGGCCTCCGTGCGTCGGGAACGTACCCGCCGACACCGGCGCCTTTGTCTTGGCGGCGAGCGAGCCGGCGATCGCCATCACGGGAACGACGTAGGCGAAGCGGCCGAGCAGCATCGCGAGCCCGAGCGTGGTGTTGTACCAGGGCGTATTCGCGCTGAGCCCCGCGAAGGCAGATCCGTTGTTACCGGCCGCCGACGAATAGGCGTAGAGGATCTCCGTCAAACCACGCGGACCACCGTTCGCGAGGCTCGCGAGCGCAACCGGCAACATGGCCGACACGGCCGTAAACCCCAGAATCGCGAACGGGAGGATCAGCAGCGCCAGCACGGCGAGCTTCATCTCGCGCGCCTCGATCTTTTTTCCGAGATACTCCGGCGTGCGCCCAACCATGAGCCCCGCGACAAATACCGACAGCAGCGCCATCACCAGCATACCGTAAAGGCCCGACCCGACGCCGCCCGGCAAAATCTCCCCGAGCTGCATCATGAATAGCGGCACAAGGCCGCCGAGCGGCGTCAGCGAACCGTGCATCGTGTTGACGGCTCCGCACGACAGGCCCGTCGTCGCGACGATGTAGAGCGCCGAAAGCGCCTGTCCGAAGCGAATGTCCTTGCCTTCGAGATTACCGGCCGAACCATCGACGCCAGCAGCCACGAGCAGCGGATTTCCCGCCATCTCCGACGCATAGACGATGGCCGTGCCCGCTATCAGCAGCGCCCACATGGCAGCCAGCAGCGCGTAGCCCTGACGCCGGTCTGAAACCATATGACCGAACGTGAACGTCAGCGCCGTCGGGATCAGCAACATGCTCCAGATCGAAAGGATGTTGGACCACGCGTTCGGATTCTCGAACGGATGTGCAGCATTGACGTTGAAAAAGCCGCCCCCGTTTGTGCCGAGCTGCTTGATCGCCTCCTGGCTCGCCACCGGCCCGATCGCGATCGTCTGTTTCGCGCCTTCGAGCGTGGTCGCATCGACACCAGCCAACAGCGTCTGCGGCACGCCCGACGCCGCGTAGGTGATCGCGACGACAACCGAAAGCGGCAGTAGAACGTAAAGCGTCGCCCGCGTGAGATCGACCCAGAAATTGCCCAGCGCCTTGGCTCCACTTCGCGAAAAAGCGCGCGTCACCGCCACCGCGAGCGCAATGCCCGTCGCAGCCGAGACGAAGTTTTGCACCGTAAGGCCCGCCATCTGCACGAGATGGCTCATCGTCGTTTCGCCGCCGTAGGACTGCCAGTTCGTATTCGTGACGAAGCTGATGGCGGTATTGAAGGCCAGGTCAGGCGCAACGCCTGCAAAGCCTTGCGGATTGAGCGGAAGCGCCCCTTGAAGACGCATCAGACCATAGAGAGCGACAAAGCCCACCGCATTGAACGCCAGCATCGAAAGCGTATAGGAACTCCAGCTCTGATCGGCATCGGTCTTCACGCCGGCCGCCACATAAACCCGCCGCTCGACCGGCGCCAAAACAACACCGAGCAAGGTGTGCTCGCCCGCGAACACGCGCGCCATGTAGGCGCCGAGTGGCCACGCAGCAACGAGAACCGCGCCGAGCACCAGCGCGATCTCCAACCAACCCATCAAATTCATTGAACGGCCCCTCCGAGGCCTTCGGACCGTCTCGGCATCGGAACAAACGATGACGACGACGCGCGAGTGGCGGTCCGCGTTTCGCTAGAATTTCTCCGGACGAACCAGCGTGTAGACAAGATAAACGCCGAGCCCGATGGCGACGGCGAGACCGATAACGGGATCGCTCATGGACGCCTCAAAGCCGTTTGCACAGCGCGGCATATCCGGCCATCAGGCCGAAACCGCCAAGGCCGAGCGCAAAGTAGAAAATATCAAGCATGGTTCTGCTCCTTTTGTCTGATGAGCAGAATGGGGAGACGCACATCAAATCTCGATTGGGAAAATCCGTCCCCCGCATAAGGGAAACATAAAGACGGCGACGAGCCCCTCGGCGAAAGCACGTTTCAGGGCAAACGAAAAAGGCCCCGGCAGCAATGCCGAGGCCTGATCGTTCTACGCTCCGGAAATACGCGGCCGTCAGAAGCGTAAATTGCCGCCGAGCTTGCCACCGACGCCGACCTGTCCTTCGGTTTCGAGATTGAACAGAAGCTTCGCGTCGATCTCCCAGCTCATGTTGTCCGAAAGAGCTAGCCCCGTGGTCAGCGCACCGAAAATGCCCTCGTTGTCGAGAGAGGCGGCACCGGCCGTGAATCCAAGGCTCGGCTTGAGCACGAGGCCGCTCTCGAGCAAAATCTGCTTCTCCAGGTCAGCTCCGACGCTGACCCGGAACTGCTCCGTCGTGAATCCTGGAAGGATCAGCTTGTCGCCACCGTCGCTGCTGACCGAATAGCCATCGACCTCCTCGCTAAGGTAGACGGCTTTAAGGCGCGGCGTGATCGTAACGTCCTCGAAGGTCCATTGCCCCGCGATCTTGGCCGTCCACATCCAGCGGCTGGTATCGAACGACCCATCGAAGAACAACGTATCGATGTCGTTCGAAGATCCACCGTAGAGCAGATTGGTATCGAAGAACACGCCTTCGCCGATTTCGAAGGAGGCATAGGGGCCCGCCAGCCACCCTGTTCCGACCAGCTCGGCCTCCTGATCCGTCGGATCCGTCATCCGATCGACGTGCAGCGAAACACCGACCAGCGCGCGGGGAGACAGCAGGTAGTCGGCACCGACCGACACCAGACCGAAGCTGCCCCAGTTGTCATCGCTCTCATCACGCCGATGCGCCATCAGCGTGCCGTCCACCCAGATGTTGAACGGCTGCACGGCGGTGCCGCCCTCCTGCCGCGAAGCCCGCAACTCCGCGAGACTCGTCGAGACTCCAACGGTCACGCCGTTGCCGTTCGGTGATACGCGCGTCTCGCCCACTTCGGTTGCTTTTGCCATCCGGCGGCGCTCGATGAGCCCCGGCGTCTTGACGTTGGAGGCAATCAGGTTCTGCCGCGCCTTCACGAAGCCCGCGACGCGCCGATCGATATCGGCAGCCGTGCCCTCCGGGTCGAACGCCACGTTGTAGGTGACGACACCCATATTCGAGGTGCCCAGCGCGCTGATCAGCTTGAAGCCGACCTTGGCCTGTCCCCTGAATCCATGATTGGGGGTAAACTTCAAATAGAAGCCGAACGGACCAGTCACGACTGACTGGGCGAGTTCGCCGCGAATGATCTTGGCGGTGCCTGCGTCCGCCGGCTCGACTGAGACCAACTCGGAATCGTCGAACGGACCGCCGGTCGCACCGTTGTTCAGATAGACGGTAGGCGGCGTTTCGCCGGCCGGCACACTCTCGGTTTTGTCGGAAACGGTGATGGCGCGCTCGATAACCTCAAGCGTATAGGCAGCCGAGCCCGCAAACCCGATCGAATCCACAACCGAGATCGTGAAGCTGTAGTTACCTTCGCTGTTCGCCGCCAACGGACCCGACAGCTCGCCGGTCGAAACGTTGAGGATCATACCGGGCGGCAAGGCACCCGCGCTGATCGAAAAGATCGGCGTGTTGTCAGGGTTCGCCGTGGTCGTGATGCCGCCCGTATACGCCTCGCCTGCCATAGCCTGCGGCAGCGCACCGCTTGCCGGCGTGAAGAGCGTCGGCACCGCTTCGACAGTGATGGTGACCGTCGCGGGCTGGGATGACCCGTCGTCGTTGCTGGCGATATAAGTGAAGCTGTCCGATCCCGTGTAAGCGGTGCTTGGCGTATAGGTCAGCGTCATCCCGGAAACGCTGGCCGTGCCGTGACTTGGCCCGCTATCGATGGCCAGCGAGGTCGCCGTACCGCCGGTGATGGTCGGCGTGAAGGTGTTGACGGACGAGTTCTGCAGCACCGTTTTGCTCAATGTCTCCGCGATGAGCGGTGGGGCACGATTGACCGTCACGGTATAAGTCTCGGTCGTGGTGCCGTCCTGGGCCGTTCCGACAATCGTGACCGGGTTGGCTCCAACGTTGAGCGAAATAGATCCCGACGCATGACCCGACGTGACCGTGCTTCCATTGACCGTCACGGTCGCGTGGGATTCGTTGACGGTTGGCGTCAGGGTGACGGACGTGACGGTATTGGCCACGGAAAGCGTGTAGCTGGTGGTGCTGCCGGAGAAGGTCGGGGACAAAGTGCCGTCGCTCGCAGTCAGCGCCGACAGCGTGGCATCGTTTGAAATCCTCGTGACCGTCGTCGTGTAGGTTTTCGTCGTCGTGCCGTCCTGCGCTGTGACGACCGTCGTTATCGTGTTAGTTCCGACATTGAGTGAAATCGAGCCAGAGGGGCTGCCTGAGGTCGCGGAAGCCCCGTCGACCGTCACGGTCGCGTTGGACTCTTCGATGGTTGGAGTGACGGTCATCGACGTCACGGAGTTTGCGACCGTTGCTGTGTAGGTAGTCGTCGCTGAAGAGAACGTCGGAGAAAGCGTTCCCTCGCTCAGACTGAGTGCGGAAAGGTTGGCGTTGCTGGACGGCAAGCGCGTCACCGCGACCGTATAGGTCTTTTCCGTTCCATTCTCTGCCGTGACCAGGACGGAGATCGTATTGCTCCCGACGCTCAAGGAAACGGGCGAAGCGGGCGTCACGCCGACCGTCGCACCAGAATCGCTCTTGGTAGGCGTGACAGTGAGCGACGTTACGGAGTTCGCCACCGTGGCCGTGTAGCTTGTCGTTCCGCTTGAAAACGAAGGGCTGAGCGTGCCGCTGCTCAATCCGAGCGCCGAAAGATTGGCGTTCGACGATTGCGGCTGGCGGGTCACAGTCGTTGTGTAGGTCTTCGTTGTCGTGCCATTCGAAGCCGTGACGATGGTGGTGATCGTATTGCTTCCGACAGAGAGGGATATCGCCCCTGATTGGCTTCCGGACGTTACGGATACGTTGTTGACTTTAACGCTGGAGCCCGGCGAATCCACCGCGGGCGTCACTCTCAGCGAAGTAACGGAATAAGGCACCGACACCGTGTAGGAGGTCGTCGCGCTGGAGAATGTCGGACTGAGCGTTCCTTGGCTAACGCTGAATGAGGACAGATCGGCGTTGGTGGGATTGCTGCAGGAGACGGAAAAATTAATCGATCCTGTCTCGGCGGTAAATATGCGGACATAGCCACTACTCCAGGAACTGGTCCCAGATCCGGAGGTTGCCCCGAACACCTGCGGGTTCACGCCCATAATATTCAAATCTTGCCCAGTTGAAGATTGAACGGACCAGGACAACACTTCGCCTGTCGCAAGCCCGGGCGAGGCATACAAGGCGTCGTATTGCGGAGATGAGACTGCTCGCCCGCCGCTCAAGTTGGTATTGATGTCTTGACAGTTGGCTGAGAGCGCGCGCGCAGGATCGGCACCCTGAACCGCCGCAAAGACGGCCAGCGCAGCCCCCAAAACGAACTTCAATCCCCGCGCAATCATGTGCCCCCCGGCATCGCTCGCGGCTCGCTTTGCGCAAACCGCAGACAAACCTCACCCGTTTCCGCGAACACCCCTGTGCACGGATCGGTCAGTCCTGAAATTTTGGAGTTCGCCCCCGTTACGCCGCGAGCAGCCGGCCTCGTCCCCGCACGTCCGCGCCTCGAAGGCGCGGAATATCGGCCGAATCACGCATTAATTGCTCTCTATACCTAGCTTTGGTATTTCAACCAGTCAACGGAAGTTTGGTAATTTCACCAACACAGCCAAGCGTTAGCGCTTCATCAACCCAAAACGCAGGCAAACGGGCTGCTCCCGAGGGGTGCGACGTATGCTTGCCCTCCATCGGCGGGGATGAAATAAGCGCACATGGCTCCCAATTCTGAATCGGCGGGGAAACCCAACCGCACGGGCGCGGCAACGCGCGCGAAAATCATCGACGCCGCGATCGCCGTGCTGGCGGAGAAGGGTTTCTCCGGCTTCACGTTGCAGGCCGTCGCCGATCGTGCCGGCGTGTTCTACGGCAACGTTACCCACCACTACGCCACCCGCGACAAGCTCGTGGAGGCCATGCTCGATGCCATCCTTGAACGCTATCGCGCCCGGTTCGACGAACTTGTGGCGTCGATAGAGGCCCACGAAGATGGTCCGATCCGCGCGCTAGTGACCTGGCTCGTCGACGACGCAGTCTCACCCGAAACCGCGCCGCTCTTTCTCGAACTGTGGGCGATGGCAACCCACAATCCGCACGTGGCAGCCGGGCTTACCCAGCTTTACGATGGTGCCGTGGACGTGTGCATGAAGTCGCTCGGGGTGGAACCCGACGCACCCAGCGCACGCGGCTTGCGCGACAGCCTCTATGTGCTCGGTACGGTGATCGAAGGCACGTCGTCGATCTTTTCCAACCGCGATCGCGGCAACGGAATTTACGCAGGCTTCCGACACCAGGCGATCGAGATGCTTGTTCCCCTTTTGCAGCAGAAGCTCGCGGAAGCGAAAGCCAACGGCGGTTGAGAGGGCGCGAACGCTCCGTTGTCGGGCATCGGCGCACGGGGTACGTTGGCGCAGTCATTCTGACCAACCGGCGCGCGCCGCCCCTCCCATGGCCCGGACATGATCGTTCGCATATCGAAAGCCGTCTTGACGCTCTTCCTCGGTCTTTTCGGGCTGCTGGTCGGCGTCGACAACATCCTCGACTACGGAACGAACTTCGAGTTCGTCCGCCACGTCCTGTCGATGGACACGACCTTTCCTCACAACGCCCTCCTGTGGCGGGCGATCACGAGCGATTCCATCCATCACGTCGCCTATGCGTTGCTCATCGCCTCTGAAATCGGAGTGGGCCTGCTCTGCATAGCCGGCGCATGGCGCCTCTTCGCGCGCCGTTTCGCGGCACCCGCCGAGTTCAATGCAGCCAAAAGTCTCGCGATTGCAGGCCTCGCAGCCGGTTTCGGGCTCTACTTCTTCGGCTTTCTCGTCGTCGGCGGCGAATGGTTCCAGATGTGGCAATCACCGACCTGGAACGGCCAGGAGGCGGCGTTCCGCTTCGCCGCATCGTTCGGCATCGTTCTGATTTTCGTTGCTTTGGAGGATGCACCTCATGGCCATGACCACCGTCAGTGACATCGAAATTCCGTTCGCGCGCGCGCGCGCTGGCACCAGCATCGCCGTGGGACACGCCGGATACGTTCATCTGCTCGAAGCCACAACGGGACGCAAGATATGGACCCAAGCGCTTGCCGCGCTTACGGGCGCTTCCGCTTGCGAAGGACAACCCGTTAGCGTTGCCATCTCCGACGAGATCGTGCTTGCAGGTTCCATGGGCAATGTGTTCGCGCTCAGCATTGAGGATGGCTCGCTGCTTTGGCGCATGGAGGGGCGTGCGCGTGGCGCCGGAGAGACCAGCCTTGCCGTCGCCGTCTCAACCGGCGACTACGTAGCCCAGCTCGGAAACTGAGAAAGCAACCTCCGGTCCAAAACGCGGCCGCTCATGGCCCGGGCGTCATCACGTCCTCCCACTCCGGATGCCGCTTATACTGAGCCAGCACATAAGGGCACAGCGGGATGATCTTGAAACCGTTGCTGCGCGCGTCGTTGATCATGTAGTCGACCAGCGCCCCCGCCGCACCCGTACCCCGCAAGCTGTCTGGCGCACCGGTATGATCCGCGCTGATCAAAACCGGCGACCGTATCGAAAACACGAGCTCCGCTTCGCCCTCGGCGCCATCCACCTTCGCGACATAGCGCCCACCTTTGAGCGAGGTTTCTTTGCGTACGGAAATAGAAGTCATATCAGCCTCTTGCGGATAACCTGGCACAAGCGCCAGATATAGGTACGCTCGCGTCTCGATTTCAGAGCAAGGATCGGAGTGCGGTCAAGTAGCCGCCACCCTATCGTCCGGGTAATTGAGCGACGAGGACCGGATCAATGACACAAACCCGCGAAAAACGCCCGAGAGGCGCCGATAGCGAGCAGCAGCTCTGGAAAGCCGTGGTCGCGCGCGACAAGACGCAGGACGGCATCTTCTACTATTCGGTCTCCAGCACCGGCATCTACTGCCGCCCTTCCTGTTCGGCGCGCCTCGCCAACCGTGAGAATGTCCGCTTCCATGCAACGTGCGAGGAGGCCGAGGCCGCCGGCTTTCGTCCCTGCAAGCGCTGCAAGCCGAACGCGGCATCGCTCGACGAGACCCACGCAGCAGTCGTCGCCGCGGCCTGCCGCTTGATCGAGCAAGCTGAAGAGCTTCCCACGCTTGCCGATCTCGCCGGAGCGAGCGGCTTGAGCGCCTTTCATTTTCATCGCGTGTTCAAGGCGATTACCGGCGTGACGCCCAGGGCCTACGCCGTCGCGCACCGCCACGCGCGCGTCCGCCACAATCTCAAGCAAAGCGGCTCCGTGACCGAGGCCATTCACGAGTCCGGATTCAATTCGAGCGGCCGCTTCTACGCTTGCTCTGACGAGGTGTTGGGTATGACCCCTTCCGATTTCCGCAAAGGCGGCAACAACACCGAGCTGCGTTTCGCGATCGGCAAATGCTCGCTCGGCGCCATTCTCGTCGCCACGAGCGAACGGGGCGTTGCCGCAATCCTGCTCGGCGACGAGCCGGCAGATCTGGAACGAGATCTCAGGGATCAGTTTCCCAATGCACAGCTCGTCGGAGGCGACAAATCATTCGAGGAGATCGTCACCAAGGTCGTGAGCTTCGTGGAAGCTCCGAGCAAGGGATGGACTCTCCCGCTCGATGTGCAGGGCACCGCGTTCCAGCATCGCGTCTGGCAAGCGCTGCAACAAATTCCATCCGGCACGACCGTGAGCTACTCCGAGCTTGCCGAGCGCATCGGCAGGCCAAGCGCGGTTCGCGCCGTGGCATCGGCGTGCGCGGCAAACACCATCGCCATCGCTATTCCATGCCACCGTGTCGTACGCACCGACGGGTCACTCTCCGGCTATCGCTGGGGCGTCGACCGCAAGCGTGCGTTGCTCGACAAGGAAAGGAAATCGTGAGGCCAAGACGCCCTCG